>Ga0184612_10000330_pt1 | contig 21870 bp, 19 predicted proteins | sample PLM3_60_coex_FD_133163 | JGI IMG/M metagenome (GOLD analysis project Ga0184612, IMG submission 133163) | Groundwater sediment microbial communities from an aquifer in East River, Colorado, USA - PLM3_60_coex | ecosystem: Environmental > Terrestrial > Soil > Riparian zone | place: USA: East... | reverse complement strand
TTCAGCGGCTTCTGCTTGCCGTATTCGGCGCGCAACGCCATCAGGCCGGGCATCTCGGTCTCGGCGATGGCCATTTCCTTGCGGCCCCAATCGGCGAGGCCGATATCGGCGACCTTGTAGTCCGGTGCGCCGGATTTCGGCGCCGAAGGTTTTGCCGCCGATGCGGTTTTGGTTGGGGCAGGCTTAGCGGCGGAAGACGACTTGGCGGCCATGACGGAATTCTCCCTCGGGGGATGCTGTGCGTGAGCTGACGGCGGGCTGGGAACGACTCGCCCTGCGGCGAAACGGGCGACCCAGATACCAGCCGCGCCGGGGGCAGGCAAGGCAGGGCCGGTACGACCGTGTGCATCGCTGCATGTACCGGGGACATGGTGGACACATGACCCAGCCCGCGGCCTCCAGCGGCAACCCGAATCCGAGCGATGAACCCCATGCCCAGCGAGAAACGCCTCCAGCGGGGAGCGGTGGGATCGCCGGCGAAAGAAGGCGATGCTTTCCAGCGCAGGAATCGTTTCTTTCGAAGGGCTTGCACACCACTTGCGCATATTTCCGCAGCCGATTTTCGCCGATAAGCCATTGCTGGATAAGCGGAATTCGGAGTGACGGGCGAATTTCAGAAAATTTGTTTTTCGTGGTTCGATGCCTAGCAAGGGAAGTCCCTGCTCGGCACAGCCGCCGACGAAGAAACTCTCAATGGCATCAACTTGTCTCACGGCATCCATTCCGCCCAAGCAACGCCGAAACCCAGCGGACGAGGCCGCTAGACCGGCACTCACCAGTATAGAACATTTAGGGAACGAATGCTAGTCTGAGGCTATCGAAACCAGATTGAGCGTATCTACGGCCGCCCAATTAAAGGATATGGCTCTATCGTTTAATTAGGCCGCACCCAGTCAAAGGATACTCAGGCATCGCAGCGTTGCTGCATTGGATTGCGGCGCTTTGGCACAAGGAGATAGAATCAAATCATGAGCGGCATCGAATTGTCTTCCGTGCTGAAGCTTCCCGTCAAAGAGCGCCTCCGCCTTGTCGAGGCGATTTGGGACAGCATTGCCGAGCATCCCGAGGCGTTGCCGCTGAGCGATGCGGAACGCAAAGAATTGGACCGTCGCTGGGAGAACTATCTGAAGGACCCGGATTCCGGTTCGCTCTGGTCCGAGGTGAAAGCCCGTATCGCTTCGCGCTGATGCCGCGCCGCGTCATCGTTCGGCCAGATGCGGAGGCAGACATTGCCGCCGCGTTCGACTGGTACGAAGGTCAGCAATCAGGCCTAGGCCATGAATTTTTGAACGAGATCGAGCGCTGCATTTCCCGCATCGCCGATCATCCCGAGTCGTATCCTACTATTCATCGACAGTACCGGCAGGCACTGACGAAACGATTTCCCTACAAAGTTTTTTACATCGCCGAGGCCGACATCATCCGCGTCTTTGCGGTCTTGCATACAACTCGGCATCGTGCGCGAGATCAGCGGGCGCAGGCGGCGGCGGCTGTTCCTGTACGATACCTATGTGAGATTGCTGAGCGAGGGAACGGAGCCGTTGGGGAGGTGAAGCCACGGGAACTGAGGCACGTACTCATAAAGCGAGCTTGTTGAGCGGCGCTGGATAAAGGTCTGCTGCGCCCCAGAAAGCGACCGAATAGTGGACATTGTGGAAGGTCCGAGTCGTGCCAAGACCGGACCTTGGCGCTCAACCCTGTGAACGGAAGCTTCATGCCAAGAGGCGATTGACATGAGCGGCCAAAGGAGGCTGCAGGCTGGAGAAGGTCCGCGCAATGGAAGGGCTAGACGGCACCCGAATGTGCCAATTACGGAATTAGCTTACCTATGCCAGGCTTCCCCCCGGCAAGGCGAGCATGCCGGAACACAGATGGGTTCCTTGATGATGTCGTTGAGCTGTTGATCGGTAAGAGCTTCATCGATTCGGCGACGCAGACGATCAAAGCTGGCCATCTGGTATCCGCGCTGATTCAGATAGGCGAGTATTGCCTTGGCATGAGCATCGTCCGGCGCAGGCATTGGCGCTATGACGTCAGCCGTCGCAGCAGCTTCACCGGGTTCGACGTCTGTCTCAATCTCCCGTACTCGTTCGATCAGGGATTCCCACGGCAATGCGCCTGGAACTGAGAAGTCTAGGTACTGTATGGTTTCCAGCTTCGGGTGGATCGAGCATTCGTTCAGCTTCATTGGTATGATGGCCCTTCCCTTCCCGAGTGCGTATGCCCATTCAAACGTGACATAGGACGACTCGGCAGAGTTCGCGCTCAGTGCGACCAACACAGCAAGGCTGCTGGAGATGCCCTTCTCAATTCCTTGGCGCCAGTCCATGCCAGCAAGAAGTTGGCCTTGGTCTCTCCACAGCTTGATGCCCGCCTCGGTTAGTTTGATATCAACAAGCTCGGCAAAGAAGTGGTCCTTCTTGGAGTAGCTCAGGAAGACTGTGGCCATGGCATCCACCTTGGGCTGTTGGGCATTGCGGACGACTAGTGCCGTATAACGTGCAGCTTCCGCGATGGCACGAAGCGACATCCGCCGCAACCGATCAGCAGGCCCTGCGCCCCATTCAAGGTCCAACAGCTGCCGCTCTCCAATTACGCCGCTAGGGCCACTTCACGCCAAAAGCTGCCTTCAGCGGCTCCGTCGGGGAGCTCGCCGTTTCAGGATCGTGCGCCGTCGATCCGGCGAGATTGGCCCTCAAAAAGGGCGCCCGATTCGACCGCCAGAGTCTGGTGCGTAACGTCGCCAACCAGCTTGGCGGTCTTTGCCAGAACCACTGACTGGCATTTGAGCTGTCCGTTGAACGCACCAGAGACCCGGATAGTGTTACTGGAAATCGTTCCGCGCACTTCCGCACTTCTGCACTTTCGCCGATCGTGATCGATGCGGTGGGTCGGCCGCGTTCCGCGTTCGCGCCTCAGCGCGCCCGCAGGTTCGCCCGCAGGAACTCGATGAACGCCTGCAGCGGCGCCGGGACCTGTCGCCGGCTCGGATAGTAGAGAAAGATTGCGGCCGAGCGCGCCTGCCAGTCCTCCAGCAAGGGAACCAGCCGGCCCGCCTTGATCTCCGGCGCTACATAGCCGAGGGCCGTATACAGCACGCCCACGCCGTCCAGCGCGGCTCTGTTGGCCAGTTCGGGATCGTTGACTGTCAGGCGGCCCTCCACCGCCACTTCCACCTGCTTGCCCTTCTTCTCGAATTGCCAGGGAGCGATAACGCCGCTCGGGAAACGAATGCGGATGCAGTTGTGCGCCTCGAGGTCCCGCGGTGTCATCGGCCGCGGGTGCCGCGCCAGATAGTCCGGCGCGGCGACGACCACGGCGCCGATCTCCTCGCCGATGCGCATCGCAATCATGTCGCGCTCGACGCGCTCGCCGGCGCGCATTCCCGCATCGAAGCGACCGGCGACGATGTCGGTCAACGCCGCATCGACGGAGATCTCCAATTCGATCGCCGGATATTGCGCGAGAAAGCGCGAAAGCAGCGGCGCCAGCATGATGCTCGCCGCTGGCGGCGGCACGGTAAGGCGCAGAAGGCCGGCCGGCTTGTCGCGGAAGGCATTGATCGAGTCGAGGGCGACGGCGAAGTCGTCGAGCAGCGGCCGCAGGCGCCCCAGCAGCCGCTCGCCGGCCGCCGTCGGCGCCACGCTGCGCGTCGTCCGGTTGAGGAGGCGCACGCCAAGCCTGTCCTCGAGCCCGCTGATGGTCTCGCTCAGCCGCGAGCGGGAGATGTTCAGCTGGACAGCCGCCTTGGCAAAGCTGCGCCGCTCCGCAACCGTGACAAACGCATTCATTTCCGCCAGCTCCGGCCCGCGCATTGGTCGTCTAACCCGAATAACCCATGCGGATAATACGGACTTATCGAATAGAGCGCCAGCCGCCATCTTCACTCTCGAAGGCGGGGGAAGGATTCCTCGCCGCCATCGTGAGGGAGCACCGGCAATGGCCAATCTTCTCTTCGTTTCGTCCAGCCTGTTCGGCGACGGTTCGCAATCCCGCCTGATCGCCAGCGAGTTCATCGATCGCTGGCGCCAGTCCCATCGCCGCACGACCGTGGTGGAGCGTGAGCTGACGGCGGACAGCATTCCCCATCTGAGCCTGGCCGTGCTCGCTGCTTCGATGACGCCGGCCGACACACGCAGCGCCGCCGACCAGCAGGCCGCCGCGCTGGCCGACTCCCTCATCGCGGAGGTCGAGGCCGCTGATGTCATCGTCCTCGCCGCACCCATGTACAATTTCTCGATTCCCTCCACGCTAAAGGCCTGGATCGACCACATCACCCGCGCCGGCCGCACCTTCCGCTATGGCGCCGCCGGGGCCGAGGGCCTGCTCAAGGGCCGGAAGGTGTTCATCATCACCGGCCGCGGCGGCATCTACAGCGACGGCAGCCCGGCCAAGGGCATGGATTTCCAGGAGCCGTACCTGCGGGCGATGCTGGGTTTCCTCGGCCTCGACGACGTCACTTTCATCCACGTCGAAGGCCTGAAGATCAGCCCGGAGGCAGCCGCCAGCGGCATCGAGCGCGCCCGCAAGGTCATTGGCGATCTCCTGCCGGCCGCCGCCGCAGCCTGACTCCACCCTCAACCTCGTGCCAGACGGATACCGCACAGCCCTGCTCCGTTCTGGCCAGAAATCGCAAGGATGCCCGAATGGCCCTTTCTGCATCGATCACCCGGAGCCCTGTGCGCCAGATCGCCAAGCGCACCCGGGGTCATAGCCACGGACCCATCACCCGTCTGATGAGTCCCTCCGATTTCGGGCAACTTCTGAAGCCGTTCGTGTTCCTTGATCTCTTCGACAACAATGGAATCCCCTCCAAGGGCCTCGCACTACACCCGCATTCGGGCATCGCGACCCTCACCTACCTCGCCGAGGGCAGTGTGAACTATGAAGACACGAACGGCGCAACGGGCCTGCTGCCCGCCGGCGGCGTCGAGTGGATGCAAGCCGGCGGCGGTGTGTGGCATGGCGGCGGTATGGGCGAGCAGGGACGGACGCGTGGCTTTCAGCTCTGGATCGCCTTGCCGCCAAAGCTCGAACTCGGGCCATCTGTGAGCCTCTACCAGGATCCCGAGGTCATTCAACATGACGGTCCTGCGAGCGTACTCCTCGGCAGCTCCGGGTCCGCGACGAGTGCCATCGAGGCACCGTCGCCAATTAATTACCTCGCTGTGCGATTGAAGGAAGGGGAGCGCTGGCGTTATCAGCCGTCAGCAGGACACACCGTCCTCTGGGCCGCCGTGGGCTCAGGCGCGGTGGCGGTGCCCGACGAGCTTCGGCGCGGCGACTTGGCGGCCTTCGAGCCCTCGAACGAATCAGTCGAGTTCGAGGCTCAATCCGATGCGGAGTTTGTTGTCGGCTCAGCCGTTCGGCACGATCACGACCTCGTCCTTGGCTACTACTCCGTACATACGAGCACTGGTGCACTACGCGAGGGTGAGGCTCGGATCTCGGCGATCCAAGCGCGCCTGGTTCAAGAGGGCCGACTTTAAGTGCGTCGCCGGGGCCCAAAACCATGCGCCTGATCGGATTGCCAGGCCATGCGCAGCAACATGGGCACGATCGGATCATGTATATACGGACTCAACTCCCTACCGCGGGCTTCGCCCCTTGAAGTCTGTCCAGCGCGGCGACGTTAATCCGAGCAGACCCATGCTCGACATCAGTTGACGTCCAGGTTCACGCCGGCTGCTTCAACGCGGCGCTGTCGACGGGCATCTTTCGCAAGCGCTTGCCAGTTGCCGCAAAGATCGCGTTGGTGATAGCGGGAGGGATGGCGGAAGTCCCGGCCTCGCCCATTCCGCCCGGTGGCTCGGAGCTCTGAACGATGTGGACGTCGATGGCCGGCGCCTCATCCATGCGCAGGATTTGGTAGGTGTCGAAGTTGGATTGCTCGACACGGCCGTCCTTCAGTGTGATCTCGCCATAGAGCGCCGCCGTGACGCCGAAGATGATTGCGCTCTGGATCTGCGCCCGGACGGTATCGGGATTGACGACGGTGCCGCAATCGACCGCGCAGACGACGCGCCGCACACGAACCACACCATCCTTCGACACTTCGACTTCGGCAACCTGCGCCAGATAGGTCCCGAAGACGAACTGGACGGAGACGCCACGACCAACTCCTTCAGGCAACGCTTGTCCCCAGTCGGACTTCTCTGCGGCGAGATCGAGAACGGCCTTGGCGCGGGGTGCCTTGTCGAGGAGAGCCCGCCGATAGGCGACCGGATCTTGCTTCGCCGCCGCGGCTAGCTCGTCCATGAAGCTCTCCGTCACGAAGACATTATGCGACGGCCCGACGCTGCGCCAGAAGGCGGTCGGAATGCCGGGGGGCTCCACTTGCAGATACTCGACATGGAAATTCGGAAGATCATAGACCAGATTGATCGCACCTTCCGTGGTGTCGGGGTCGAGGCCCTCTTTGAAGAACGGTGGGGCAAATCTCGCGAGGATCGAGGATCCCGCGAAGCGATTGTTCCACGCAACCGGCTTTCCTCTCCTATCAAGTCCGGCAGAGAGGCGGTCGAAGAAATAGGGCCGGTACATGTCATGCTGGATATCCTCCTCGCGCGTCCAGACGACCTTGACGGGATCGTTGACATGCTTGGCGATTTGGACGGCGCGAGCGGCTCCATCGGCCTCTAGCCGCCGCCCGAACCCGCCGCCTATTAGATGGTTGTGAACCACAACCTTATCCAATGGCATGTCGGCGGCGGCAGCGGCCGCTGCCTGGACTCGCGCAATGGCCTGAGTGCCGACCCAGACTTCGCAGCCGTCCTGGCGGACATGTACCGTGCAATTCATCGGCTCCATCGTCGCATGGGCGAGGAACGGAACCTGGTAGGCCGCCTCGACCTTGGTGGCGGCGCTTGCCATTGCCGTGTCGTGGTCGCCAATCGTCTGGGCAACTGCACCCCGTTTCAGAGTCGCTTGCTCAAGCTCACTGGCGATAGCGTCCGTGCTGAGCTTTGCATGGGGACCGTCGTCCCATTCGATTACCAAGGCCGCAAGCCCTTTCTTCGCCGCCCCCATATGGTCGGCGACGACGGCGACGGCGTCATCGAGCCGCACGATCTGACGCACGCCCTTGACGGCCCTAGCCGCCGCATCATCTACACTCTTTAGCCGGCCACCGAAGGCAGGTGATTGCGCGAGGGTTGCGATCTTCACGCCCGGGGGCCGTACGTCGATCCCATAAACGGCCGTCCCATTGACCTTCGCCGGCGTGTCCAGCCGTTTGGCTGGGGTACCGATGAGCTTGAAATCCGCCGGTTGTTTGAGCTCTACACTTTCGGGAATAGGCATGTGGGAAGCATCGGCGGCCAGTTCACCATAGGTAGCCTGTCTCCCCGATTGCGCATGATGCACTTCGCCGCTTTGCGCGCGACAAGACGCGGCGTCGACGTTCCACCGTTTTGCCGCAGCAGCTACCAGCATTGTTCTGGCTGTCGCACCGGCCTGGCGCAGGGGCTCCCACGCTCCGCGGATCGCATTCGAGTTGCCCGTTAGCTGCAGCCCGCCCAGCAACGGATTGCCGTAGAGCTTTTCATTTGGCGGAGCATGCTCCAGCTCCACCTCATTCAGCTCCACCTCCAGCTCTTCGGCGATCAGCATCGGAACCGACGTGTAGGTGCCCTGGCCCATCTCGACATAGGGCATGGTCAGAACGACCCGCCCATCGCCGCCGATGCGGATAAAGGCGTTGGGCGCGAAGGTATCGGCATCGGCCGCTTCGGCTTCCCCGCTAGCCACGGGCAGGCGCAGACCCAGCAGCAGCCCTCCGCCCGCAGCAACGCCGGCCCGAAGGAGGGTGCGACGAGAGAAGCCGCTCGCCGATGACGCCTCGTCAGAGCCGGCGGAAATGGGTTTCATATGATCGAGGTGCATGATCAGCCTCCCTGTCAGCTCGATTGCGCGGCCTGCTTGATTGCTTCGCGGATGCGGACATAGGTGCCGCAGCGGCAGATATTGCCGGACATCGCCTCGTCGATATCGGAATCCGTTGGATGTGGGTTGCTCGCAAGGAGCGCCGAAGCGGACATGATCTGACCCGATTGGCAGTACCCGCATTGAACGACCTCCTGGTCGAGCCAAGCCTTCTGGATCTTGGCGCCTGCTGCCGTCGCGCCGATCGCCTCGATCGTCGTGATTTCGGAAGTGCCGATGCTGTCGATCGTGGTGATGCAGGAGCGGGTGGCGACGCCGTCCACCTGGACGGTGCAGGCGCCGCACAGCGCCGCGCCGCACCCGAACTTCGTGCCGGTCATGCCGAGTACGTCGCGCAACACCCACAAGAGCGGGGTGTCATCGTCGACATCGACGGTCCGATCGAGGCCGTTGACTTTGATCGTGATGGCCATGGCTCTCTCCCCGAGGTTGTTCGCGTGGACAGGAGATTTAAGCTTGTGGAGGCGTGTCTCAAATGTCAAATAAGCGGCGTTTTAGGACATTCCGGGAGGTGCCTCGTGCAGCGCATTGGTTTCGTCGTCTCTTCCGGCTTTCGGGTGATGGGCTTCGCCGTCGCCTCCGTTTTCGAATTCGCGAATATGGAGATGAGTGCGACCGTCTATGACGTGCGCCTGCTATCTGAGACCGGCGGACCCGTCCGCAGCTCGCTCGGCATGAGCATCACGACGGAGCCGTTTGACGATACGAGTTTTGATACGCTGATTGTCGGCCGCGGCACTGAAGCACCGACGCCAGGTCTGATCGAATTCATCCGGCAGGCTCCGAAGCGATGCCGGCGGGTCGCCGCGACCTGCCTTGGCACATTCGTCCTGGCCGAAGCAGGTCTGCTCGACGGCCGTCGCGCCACCACGCACTGGCACCGCGCGCGCGACTTGCAGGCTCGGTTCCCAAAGGTGAAGGTGGAGGAAGACCGCATCTTCATCATCGATGGTCCGGTGTGGACCTCGGCAGGCATGACCGCGGGCATCGACCTCGCACTGGCTATGGTCGAACAGGATCTGGGCGCCGACGTGGCCCGGGCCGTGGCGAGGAAGCTCGTGGTCTATCACCGGCGCGCCGGCGGCCAGTCACAGTTTTCGGCGCTGCTGGAGCTGGAGCCCAAATCCGACCGTATCCAGAGGGCGCTGGCACATGCGAAGCGCAATCTCGATAAGCCGCTGACGGTTGGACAGCTCGCCGAAGCGGCACATCTAAGCCCGCGCCAGTTCAGCCGTGCATTCCGCGCCGAGACCGGCCAATCGCCGGCTAAGGCAATCGAGAACCTGCGAGTCGAGGCCGCCCGGCTGATGATGGAGCAAAGCCGCCATCCGATCGACATCATTGCTCGGCAAACGGGTTTTGCCGATCGCGACCGCATGCGCCGCGCCTTCCTGCGCAGCTTCGGACAGCCGCCGCAGGTGATCCGGCGAAACGCGCGTGCGGAGGCCGCAGCCTGAACTACGTGCGATTGCCTCTGTGGTTCAAAGTTGCAGCTAGGCCAGCGAGTTGAAATCGTCCAGCAGCGCGGCGATCCGGCCGGAGTCGGACTGATCCATGATGGTGCGGGCGCAGCGGGTGGCTGAGAGGAGATCGATGCCGCGGACGCGCTGCTTCACCCGCGGCAGGGAATTGGCGGCCATGGAGAGTTCGCGGATGCCGAGGCCCAGCAGCAGTGCTGCATAGCGGGGATCGCCGGCGATCTCGCCGCAGACGCTGATGGAAATGCGGGCGCGCAGCGCCGCCTCTGTCGTGAACTGAATCAGCCGGAGCACCGCGGGATGCAGCGGATTGTAAAGCTGCGCCACCTGCTCGTCGCCGCGGTCGATCGCCAGGGTGTACATGGTGAGATCGTTGGTGCCGATGGCGAAGAAGTCCGACACCTGCGCCAGCGCATCGGCGGCGAGTGCGGCGCCCGGCACCTCGATCATCACGCCGAGCGGCGGCAGCGGATCGGCGATCTTGGCACCGCGGCGCTTCAGCCGGCGGACGGTGGCCTGCAAGATCTCGCGCACCTGCCTGATCTCCGACACCGAGGAGATCATCGGCAGCAGGATGCGCAGCGGCCCGGCCACGCCGGCGCGCAGGATGGCGCCGAGCTGGGTCTCCAGCAGTTCCGGCTCTTTCAGCGACAGGCGGATCGCGCGCAATCCCAGGGCCGGATTGGCGGCGTGGCCGTGGCGGTCGGCCAGCGCCGCCGCCAGCTTGTCGCCGCCGACATCGAGGGTGCGCACGGTCATCGGCCGTCCGTCGAGCCCGCGCATGAGCTGGCGCAGGGCCTGATACTGCTCCTCCTCGTCCGGCAGATCGGGCCGGTTCATATAGAGGAACTCGGTGCGCAGCAGGCCGACGCCCTCGGCCCCCGCGGCGACGGCGAGTTCCACTTCCCGGGGCAACTCCAGATTCGCCAGCAAGGTCACCGCCGTGCCGTCGCGGGTGACCGCGGGCAGGCGGCGCAGGCCGGCCAGCAGGCGCTCGGCGCGCTCGAATTCCAATTGGCGCCGGCGGTAACTTTCCAGCGTCGCCGGTTTCGGCCTGATGACGACGCGGCCGGCGCTGCCGTCGACGATGATGATATCGCCGGTCTGCACCTCGGCCACCAGCGCCGCCAGGCCGAGCACGGCCGGCAATCCCAGGGAGCGCGCCATGATGGCGGTGTGGCTTTCCGAGCCGCCGATGGCGGTGGCGAAGCCGCCGATATGGGCGGGATCCATCAGCGCGGTGTCGGCGGGCGACAGCTCCTCGGCGATGACGATGCTGCCCTCCGGCAGCTTGGAGAAGGCCTGATAGGGAATCTTCGTCAGGTTGCGGATCAGCCGGTCGCCCACTTCGCGGATATCGTCGGCTCGGGCGGCAAGATAGGCGTCCTCCAGCCGGGCGAAATGCTGCGCCACTTCGGTGATCTCGGCGCGCACCGCGGCCTCGGCATTGGCGCGGGTCTCGGCGATGCGTTTCTCCACCCCGCGCACCACGCGCGAGCCCGTGAGCATCTGCAGCCGCGCATCCAGGAGGAAGCCGAGTTCTTCCGCGGCGGCGCCCGGCAGTTCGGCCGACTTGGTCTTCAGCTTACGCAGCTGGCGCTGGGATTTCTCCACCGCGTCGGCGAAGCGCTCGAGCTCGGCATCGACCTTATCGGCATCGACGGTATATTCGGGGATGTCGACCGAGCCCGCTTCCATCACATGGGCGGGGCCGATGGCGACGCCGAGGGAAACGCCGAGGCCGTCGAGGAAGCGCTCCCGGGTCTTTCGCCTGCTGCCGGCGCGCTGGCGTTCACTCTTCATCAAAGCGGCGCTCCACCAGCGCGACCAGGGCGGCCATCGCCTCGGCCCTGGCGGCGCCCTTGGTGCGGATCTCGATCTCCGTGCCCGGGCTGGCGGCCAGCATCATCAGCCCCATGATGGAGGCGCCGGAGACGGTCATGTCGCCCTTCTGCACCGTCACCTCCGCCGCGAAGGTGCCGGCGAGCTTGACGAACTTCGCCGCCGCGCGCGCATGCAGGCCGCGCTGGTTGCGGATGGTCACCCAGCGGGAGAGCGCATCTGACGTGGCGGGCGGCTGATCGTTGGGCATTACGTCAGAGTATCACGAAAGAGAGAAAACCGCCGATGAACGCCGATAGACGCCGATGTGTTGCACCCCTCCACGACATCGCGGCTTGCCCGCAAGAGATGATTCCGGCGCGCCCTTGGCGCGCCAAGACTCTTATCTGCGTTCATCGGCGTTCATCGGCGGTTGTCTTTATCTTTCCTACTGCCTTGCGTCGGCGAGGAGCTGGGAGGCGACGTTGATGTATTTGCGGCCGGCATCCTGGGCCGCCGTCACCGCGGCCTGCAGCTTCGCCGTCTTGCGCAAGCTGGCGAGCTTGATCAGCATCGGCAGATTGATGCCCGCGACCACTTCCACATTTGCCCGGTCGAGCACGGAGATCGCCAGATTGGAAGGCGTGCCGCCGAACATGTCGGTGAGCAGCACGACGCCGTCGCCCTCGTCCACCTTGGCGACGGACTCGAGAATTTCCTTGCGGCGTTCTTCCATATTGTCGTCGGCGCCGATGCAGATGGCGGCGATGCCGGTCTGCGGCCCCACCACATGCTCGAGCGCGGAGACGAATTCCTGCGCCAGGCGGCCGTGGGTGACGATTACCATACCGATCATTGAGCGTTTCCTTTTGTGGGCCCGGCGCGGCGTCGGATCAACCGGCGGCCGGTGGATTATCCTTTGAAGGCATTGAAGAAGGATTGCCGGCGATATCGATATCGCGGTGGCGCAGATGGACGTTGCGGCCCCGGCCCTTGAGCCAGGCAGCGAGCCGTTCGGCCAGATGGACGGAGCGGTGACGGCCGCCGGTGCAGCCGATGGCGACGGTGACGTAGCTTTTCCCCTCGCGGTCATAGGCGGGCAGCAGCGGCGACAGCATGCTGGTCAGCGACGCAAAGAAGGGCGCGAAGGCGGGATCGGACTCGATGAAATCGGCGACCGCGGCATCGCGGCCGGTCTGCGGGCGCAAGGATTCGTCATAGTGGGGATTGCGCAGGAAGCGCACATCGAACACCAGGTCCGCTTCGCGCGGCAGGCCTTCGCGATAGGAAAAGGAGAGCACCGCGATCTGCGCCTGAGCGGGGCGATCAACAGCAAAGTGTCCGCCGAGGATCTGCTTGAGATCGCCGAGGCGAAGCTCGCTGGTGTCGATGGCCACGTCGGCGAGATGGCGCAGCGGCGCCAGCAGTCCCCGCTCCTGCGCGATGCCGTCGATGACCGGACGGTCGGCGGCGAGCGGATGGCGGCGGCGCGTTTCCTTGAAGCGCCGCTGCAGCATCTCGTCGCTGCAATCGAGATAGAGCAGCCGCAGCTCGATCCCCGGCAGCGCGCGCAGCCGCTTGATATGATCGTCCAGCGCGGCCACGGAAAAATCCCGGGTGCGGCTGTCGACGCCGATGGCAATCGGGCGCGCCAGCATCTCCGGATGCTCCATCAGGCCGCCGAGCAAGAACAGGGGTAGGTTGTCGACGGCTTCGTAGCCCATGTCCTCGAGCGCCTTCAGCGCCGAGCTGTGGCCGGCGCCGGACAGGCCGGTAACTAGGAGCAGGCGCCGGCGCGCAGCGCTCGCCCCGCGCGTGCCGGGCTGAGGCGCCGCATCGCGGGACGCCGTAATGACGGGGTGGGTCATGGGGGCGGGATTATAGAGCGCGCGGCCAGCCCGACCGCAAGGCGAACTTTGGTGGGGGCCGAGGCCTCGAACGGACTGACCCGAATCCGGAAAAGATCAATTCCCAGAATGGCTTCGGTCTCAATTTCGGGCAGTCGCTCGATGCTTTCGGGGGCCTCGAGATCGATCAGCAGGGCAAGCCGGACCGGCGGACCGGCCCCGACCTCGACGATGCCGAGGCCGCGGACCTCGATCCGGCCCCGCAGTTCGGGCGGCGCCTGCGGCGGGAATCGGGCGCAGAGAGCGCCCGATTCGGCATAGAGATCGACGCCGTCATCGGACACCAGGGCGGCACCTTCATCGATCAGCCGCAGCGCCAGATCGGACTTGCCGCTGCCGGGCCGGCCGCGAATCAAGACGCCGCGGCCATCGATGGCGACGCAGGTGGCCTGGACGAACATCGGGCGGTTTACAACTCCCCTCGGCCCTACTCGGGCGCGATCATTGCGCCGCGATGGCGGCAGGAGCAAGAGCGCTCAGGCATTCGCCGCCGGCAGGGTCACCGTGAACAGCGCACCCAGGATGTGGCCGTTTTCGTCGCTGCGGTTCTCGGCGATCAGGCGGCCGCCATGGGCTTCGACGATCTGCTTGGAGATGGAGAGGCCGAGGCCGGAGTGGGTGCCGAACTTCTCGCCCGCCGGCCGTTCGGAATAGAAGCGGTCGAAGATCGCCGTCAATTTGCCCGGCGGGATGCCAGGTCCTTCATCGGAGACGGAGACGCGCACGCGCCGGCCCTCGCGCCGGGCGGTGATGCGGATCAGGCCGCGCGGCGGGCAGAAGGAAACGGCGTTGCTGATGAGATTGCGCCACACCTGCACCAGGCGCCCTTCCATGCCGCGCACGGCGAGATTCTGATGCGAAGCCATGTCGAGCTGGATGCGCGGCGACTCCTCATCGGCGGTGGCGTCATGCAGCTCGACCAGGGCCGTCAGCATGTTCTCGATGTCGACCGGCGCGGTCTCGGTGCGGGACAGTTCGGCATCGAGGCGCGAAGCGTCGGAGATGTCGCTGATCAGGCGGTTCAGCCGTTCCACATCGTCGAGGATGATGCCCATCAGCTTTTTCTGCTGCTGCGGATCCTCGATGCGCGCCACGGTCTCCACCGCGCTGCGCAGCGAGGTCAGGGGATTCTTGATTTCATGCGCCACATCGGCAGCGAAACGCTCGATCGCGTCCATGCGCTGCCAGAGCGCTGCCGTCATGTCCCGCAGCGAGCCCGAGAGATCGCCGATCTCGTCGCGGCGGCGGGAGAAATCGGGGATGTCGATCTGGCGGCCATGGCCGCTGCGCACGATCTCGGCCGCATCGGCCAGGCGGTAGATCGGCCGCGCAATGGTGCGTGCCAGGAACATCGACAGCAACGTAGTGACGGCCAAGGCGAAGGCGAAGATGCGCAGGATTTCGAAGCGCACATTGCGCACGGCGGCGTCGATGTCGGCGCTGTCGCCGGTCAGCAGCAAGGCGCCGAGCACGCGGCGGTAGCGCTGCACCGGCACGGCGACATTGAGCACCAGCCCGTTGCCGCCGTCGCTATAAACCGCCTTGCCCACTTCGCCGTCCAGCGCCGCCTGGGATTCGGCATAGTCGGCGGCCTTCGACGGCTTGTTCTCGTGATAGGTTGCCCAGACCTTGCCGCCGGGAATCAGCCGCGTGATCCAGTCATAGGCGCCGTTGACGAGCCGGGAAACCAAGCTTTCGGTTTCCGGCGGCGCCAGCAGTTCCATCTCCACCTGTCCCGCAGCGCCCAGCCGCTTGCTATCGGCGATAAGGGAGCCATCCTGATCGAACAGGCGGGCGCGGTTGGCGGAGACATCGATCATGCGGCGGATGGTGAGGCGGGCGATTTCCGGCATCAGCCGCTCGTCGCCCAGGGCGCCGGCAACCACGCCGGTTTCCGCCAGGGCGGCGGCGAAGAGCTGGCCCTCGGTGCGCAGCGCCTCCAGCTTCGTCTCCACCAGGGAGTCGCGGTACTGATCGAGATAGAGGATGCCGCCGACGGGAATCGCCAGCGCCAGGATGTTGAGGACGAGGATGCGCCGGGTGAGCGCGGAGACGCGGCGGCGGCGGCGCGGCTCTTCCACCGCCTCCTCGCGGCGCGGCGCCTTCAGCTCCACCGTTTCGGCTTGGCGTTGCCGCGGCCGGGGCGCCGCGACCGGTGCCTCATCGGCACGGAGGCGGTCGCCACCGAGGCGCGGTTCGGCGATCTCTGTCATTCCCTCTCATCCGGCCCCCGCCCTTCCAGCGAAGGGACGAGTCTATTCTATTTGTCCTTGTAGCGGTAACCGACGCCGTACAGCGTTTCGATCTGCGAGAACTCGCCGTCGAGCACGCGGAACTTCTTGCGCAGGCGCTTGATGTGGCTGTCGATGGTGCGGTCATCGACATAGATATGCTCGCCATAGGCGGCGTCCATCAACTGATCGCGGCTCTTCACATGGCCTGGCCGCGAGGCCAGCGATTTCAGCAGCAGGAATTCGGTGACCGTGAGGTCCACCGGCTGAGTCTTCCAGGTGCAAAGATGGCGCGCCGTATCCAGCATCAGCTCGCCGCGCGCCAGCGAGTCGCTGGCATTGGGCGTTTCACGGTTGGCGGCCTCGCGGCGCAGCAGCACGCGGATGCGTTCGATCAGGAGGCGCTGGGAGAAGGGCTTCTTGATGTAGTCGTCGGCGCCCATGCGCAGGCCCATCAGTTCGTCCACCTCGTCATCCTTCGAGGTCAGGAAGATCACAGGCATTTCCGACTGACGGCGCAGCCGCTCCAGCAGCTCCATGCCGTCCATGCGCGGCATCTTGATATCAAGCACGGCCAGATCGACCGGTTGCTGGCTGATGCCGCGCAGCGCCTCCGAGCCATCGGTATAGGTGCGCACGGCAAAGCCTTCGGCCTCCAGCGCCATCTGGACGGAGGTCAGGATGTTGCGGTCGTCATCGACTAAGGCGATGGTCTGAGCCACGGTGGGGTTCCCTCTGCTGACAAGAATCTAAGCCATTTCAAGGCTTAATCCAAGGCTAGCGGACAATAAGGCGCTTTTTCGGCGGATTCCGCGGCGGGACTAAGGCGTTTCGGGGGTGCTGCACAGGCGGGCCCCGCCGCTGCCGGGATAACCGCTCCTGCCGGCAAGCTCACGACGAATTGTCTGCCGACGACATGAAGCTGCCGCCAGGACGCCATTATAGGACGCAGGGGGCAAATATGCCGACAGGTATTTTCGCCGATTCTCGCACCAGTCGCGCTTGGCCGTTCAGGGCAGGGAACCTGACGGCGCCGGCTTCATGACACTTGGCGACAGCCGGCAAAATCAGGTCAAATGACCGACAAGGCCAATCCGATCCCCGGCACGGCCGCGGATCGTAGAAATCGAAGAAGAATGGGAGGTTGCTCAATCATGGTATCGAAAAAATTGGTGCTTACGCTTGCGTTCGGCGCTGCCCTTGCCAGCGGGTCTGCGCTGGCCGCCGATCCCGAGTCCTGCAAGTCCGTCCGGTTCTCCGACGTGGGATGGACCGACATCCAGGCGACCACGGGCATCACGACCGCGATCCTGAAGGGCCTCGGCTATGAGCCGAGGGTCGACGTGCTGGCAGTGCCTGTCACCTATCAGAGCCTGAAGAACAAGGACATCGACGTGTTTCTCGGCAACTGGATGCCGAGCATGGGCGCCGACGTTCAGCCGTTCCTGGACGACAAGTCGGTGGAGCAGTCCTCGGTCAATCTCGAGGGCGCCGGCTATGGCCTGGTCGTACCGAAGTATGTCGCCGATGGCGGCGTGAAGAGCCTGGCCGATCTCAGCAAGTTCAAGGAGCAGTTCGACGGCAAGATCTACGGCATCGAGGCGGGCAATGACGGCAACCGCATCGTCCAAGGATTTATCGACGACGGAGCGAATAACCTGAGCGATTGGGAGCTCGTCGAATCCAGCGAGCAGGGCATGCTGGCCCAGGCGCAGAAGTTCATGGACGACAAGGAGTGGATCGTATTCCTGGGTTGGACGCCCCATCCGGTGATGGGCAAGATGGACCTGGTCTATCTGGACGGGATGGGCGATTCCGGCTTCGGCTCGGCCACCGTCTATACCAACGTCCGCGCCGGCTACACCACCGAGTGCCCGAATGTGGGCAAGCTGTTGTCGAACCTGAAGTTCGACCTGGGGACGGAAGGCGCGATCATGGACACCATCCTGACCCAGGGCAAAGACGGAGAGACCGCGGCGATCGAGTGGCTGAAGGCCAATCCCGCTCCGCTCGAAGGCTGGCTCGCGGGAGTCACCACGATCGACGGCCAGGACGGCCTGCCGGCCGTGAAGGCGAGCCTCGGCCTCTGAGGCTGTCATGAACTGAAGTTCCGGGCGGCCTTGGCAGGAAAGCGCCGGGGCCGCCTTTTTTCCATTAAGAGCGAGCCGGATCAACCGGCCAGACAGGGGGCAGACGATGGAAGCGCTGGTCGATCTGATCACCGGAAACAAGATTCCGTTCGGACTCTGGGCCAAGCAGTTCACCGAGTGGGCGAAGGACGTCTTCGAAGGCTTCTTCGACGTCATCACGGTCTTGCTGAAGGTGCCGATGGACGCGACGACTGACGGCCTGCTCGTGGTGCCGCCGCTGGTGCTGATCGCAATCTTTGCCGCCATCGCCTATGGGCTGCAACGCAGCTGGCGGCTCGTCCTGCTGGTCGTGCTTGGTTTCCTGTTCATCCTGAACCAGGGCATGTGGAAAGCCACGGTCGAGACGATCGTACTTGCTGTCTATGCGACGGGAGTCTCGCTGTTGTTCGGAATCCCGCTCGGTATTCTGGCGGCGCGGCGGCGCTGGTTCTGGAACGTCATGTCGCCGCTTCTCGACCTGATGCAGACGCTGCCCACTTTCATCTATTTGGTGCCGATGCTGGCTTTCTTCGGTCTGGGCATCGTGCCGGGCGTCATCGCCACCGTGATCTTCGCCATTCCGGCGCCGATCCGGCAAACCTATCTGGGCCTGACGCAGGTGCCGAACGCGCTGGTGGAGGCCGGCGAATCCTTCGGCTGCGACCGCTGGCAGCTGCTGACCCGGGTCAAGATTCCGGCGGCGATCCCGATCATTATGGCGGGCGTCAATCAATGCATCATGCTGTCGCTGTCGATGGTGGTCATCGCCGCCCTGGTGGGCGCCGGCGGCCTGGGCGGCGCCGTGGTGCGGGCGCTGGGCCAGAACAATATCGCGCTCGGCGTCGAATCCGGTCTGTCGATCGTCATCGTCGCCATCGTTCTCGACCGCATGCTGCGCTGGCGCGAGCGCAGCCCGGGCACGGCGAGATCGGCGAACCGTCCGGGCTGGCTGAAATCGCTGCTGGGCCGCCCGGCCGGGGCGACGCCATGACCGCCGTCCGCTTCGACCATGTCGATGTGATCTTCGGCCCGACGCCGCAACAGGCGCTGGCGATGCTGGACAAGGGCGAAGGTCGCGACAGCGTGCAGTCGCGCACCGGCAACCTGGTCGCGGTGCATGACGCCACGCTGTTCGTCAATGAGGGCGAGATCCTGGTGCTGATGGGATTGTCCGGCTCCGGCAAATCGTCGCTGCTGCGCTGCGTCAACGGCCTGAACAAGGTCAGCCGCGGCAATGTGCTGGTACATGATGGGACGGCGGATGTGGATGTTGCCAGCTGCAGCGAGGAGACGCTGCGGCGCCTGCGGCGCCACCGCATCTCCATGGTGTTCCAGCAGTTCGGCCTGATGCCCTGGCGCAGCGTGCGCGAGAATGTCGGCTTCGGCCTGGAGATCCGCGGCGTCGACAAAGCCGAGATCGGCCGCAAGGTGGATGAGCAGCTGAAGCTGGTGCGGCTGGAGAAGTTCGCCGACAAGGTGCCGAGCGAACTGTCCGGCGGCATGCAGCAGCGGGTTGGCCTGGCCCGGGCCTTCGCCACCGAGGCCAGCGTGCTGCTGATGGACGAGCCGTTCTCCGCCCTCGATCCCCTGATCCGCGAGCATCTGCAGGACGAGCTGATCGAATTGCAGCGCAAGCTGAAGAAGACCATCGTCTTCGTCAGCCACGATCTGGACGAGGCGCTGAAGATCGGCACCCGCATTGCCATCATGGAAGCGGGGCGCATCGTCCAGTTCGGCGTGCCCGAGGACATCGTCACCAAACCGGTGAACGCCTATGTCCGGCAATTCGTCGCCTCGATGAATCCGCTGACGGTGCTGAAGGGCGGCATGCTGATGCGCACAGTCGCGGACATGGCGCGGGAGGGCGACCAGGTCCTGCTGGACCGGGCCGGCCGCTGCCGCTGCCGCATCGACGGCAACGGCTTTGCGGTGGAACTGAGCATCGGCGGCGCGCGGGGCGAGTTCGTGCCCTATGCCACCGACATGGACCTGGCGCGCCTGCCCGATCATGTCATGGTCGCGGGCGGCGAGCGCACGCCCATGCGGGCGGCGGTGCTGGTGCGGCAGATCACGCGCCGGCCGCTGGTGCTGCTGGACGATGACGGCCGGCTGCTGGGCGTGGTGGGCGAGCATGAACTCTACCGCGGCATGCTGAAGCAGACCGAGCTGGCGCGCGGCCATCCGGAGATTTCGCCGCCCCTGCCGGCGGCTGCGAACTGAAGACAGGCGAGCGGGCGCGGAGCCTCTGTCTATGAGCCCGCGTCCGCCGCTCCGGCTGACGGATCCCGTTTGGCTTTCAGCGCTCGGCCGGGCCGCGGGCGCCATCGGCGGCGACGAGTTTCCCGCCCTGCTGCTGAAGGTTCTCGCCAGCCTCATTCGTCACGACATGTCGATGGTGGTGCGCTATGCGCGCTTTTCCGCGCCCGACTATCTGGTTTGCGAGGGCCTGCCCCGTCATTTCATCGAGCTCTATCGCAGCAGCTACTACCGGTTCGATCCCTTCTATGGCTATTGGCAGAAGCGCGAGCGGGGCGGCGTGGTGACGATCCGCGATGTAGCGCCGCCGGATCTCGAGCGCAGCCCTTACCGCCGGGTGTTTCAGCGGCAGGCGCGCATCCGCGACGAACTCGGCATGTTCCTGCCGGGCGTCGGCCGGTCCAGCATCGCCTTGTTCCTGGAACGCTCCAAGGGATGGTTCACTGCGCGGGAGAAAGAGCTGGCGCAGGATGTCTATCCGGCGATCGCCGGTCTCTACCGCGCTCACCTGGCGCGGATCTTCGCCGAACTCGGCAGCGGTATCGGTTCCCGGGCCGCGGGCGTTCCGAAGCGGCCGACGCTCTTGATCGACGGCGCCAGCCAGCGGGTCTATGCCAGCGACGCCTGGCGCGAACTGGAGGCCCGCGACCCCCAGGTGAAGAACGCCATGGCCGGATTGGCGGGTGGCACAGAGAAAAACGTCAGCCTGTCGAACGGCCGGGTGATGCATGTGGCCCGGCTCGACGCGGATTTCCCGTTGGCACCCGGCGGCCTGATCTATGCCATCGAGACGGTCGGGCTGGCGCCGCTGCGGCCGGCGGCGCGCGACATTGTCGCCCGCTTTGCGCCGGAGCTGACGCCGCGGGAGCGCGAGATCGTACAGCTGGTAGTCGAAGGCCATCCCTCGGTGACCATCGCCAAACGCCTGGGCATCGGCCGCGGGACGGTGAAGAACCATCGCCGGCGCCTATATGACAAGCTCGACATCACCACCGAGCGCGAACTGTTCCTGCTCTACGTGACCTGGCTTTCCCGCCTGCATGCCGCCGGATAGATGGTGCCCGCAGGCACCATTGCGGCGGCGCGCGCAGGGCGCATATCCTCCATCCTACAGCGGCGTACCCACCAGGTACTCCAGCTGACGCAAGCCAGGGTGAAAGTCATGCCCGAAGATGGACTCCGTCCTGTTCGCAGCGCGCGGCCCTATCGCGCCGATGCGGAGCGCTCTTATGTGCTGGCGCCGAACTACTACACGGATCCGGCGATCTGGGAGCGGGAGAAGCAGGCGATCTTCTACAAGGCCTGGAACCTCGCCGGCCATGAAGGGCAATTGGCGAGAGCCGGCGACTATGTCACCTGCCGCATCGCCGATCAGGAGATCTTCGTCATCCGCGGCAAGGATGGCCGCATTCGCAGTTTCTATAATGTGTGCGCGCACCGCGCCCATCAGCTGCTGAAGGGCTCCGGCAGCGCCAAGGTCATTACCTGCCCCTATCACGCCTGGTCGTATCACGCCGACGGGCGGCTGCGTACGGCGCGGGGAACGGAGCATGTGGCGGAGTTCAATCCCGACGATTTTCGCCTCAAGGAGGTCGCGGTCGAGACCATGGCCGGCTTCGTCTTCGTCAATCTGGATTCCGGCGCCGCCAGCCTGGCGAGCCAGGTGGGCGATCTGCCGGCGGAGATGCTGCGCTATCAGCCGGACCTGCCGAAGCTGAAATTCGCCCATCGCCTGACCTACAATCTGAAGGCTAATTGGAAGAACGTCGTCGATAATTTCCTGGAATGCTATCACTGCCCGCCCGCCCATCCGGCCTTCGTCGATCTCGTGGCGATCAAGCAATATCGGACGAAGACTTATGGCCTTTACTCCAGCCATATCTCGCCGCCGGGACGGCCGGACAACAGCGCCTATCGCTTCACGGCGGCGTCGGACCGGCCGAATGACTTCGCAGCCTGGTGGCTATGGCCGAACGTGACCTTCAATGTCTTCCCCGGCGACGCCAACATCACCATCCTGCACATCATGCCGACGGGACCGGAGACGACGGCGGAGCATTTCGATTTCTATTTCCTGAATGACAAGCCCTCGGCCTGCGAGCAG
>Ga0184612_10000329_pt1 | contig 21883 bp, 17 predicted proteins | sample PLM3_60_coex_FD_133163 | JGI IMG/M metagenome (GOLD analysis project Ga0184612, IMG submission 133163) | Groundwater sediment microbial communities from an aquifer in East River, Colorado, USA - PLM3_60_coex | ecosystem: Environmental > Terrestrial > Soil > Riparian zone | place: USA: East... | reverse complement strand
TACATGGCCGAGTGCCGCGCCGACAGCGACGGCACACTCTGGCTGATCGAGAATCACTGCCCGGTCTGCGCCGCCGCCAGGGAATGCCAAGGCTTCTGCCGCTCGGAGCTGGCGATATTTCAATCGCTGCTGCCGAACGCCGTCGTCGAACGCACGGACCATATCTTGGCCGGAGCGCGGCGCTGCGCTTATCGCATCGTCCCACAGCGTGCGGCTAAGGCCGCCTTCTAATGCGGCGACGCGACAATTCGCCATTCTGGACCCCCCGCCCGCCGCTGGCATAGAATGACCCGCTGCACCTGACACCGTCCCTGCCCGGGAACCCGTCATGACCACGCCATCCTCCAAAGTCCGCTCATTGCTGCGCCCGCTGGAGCCCGCGTCGAAGGCACAAACGGCCACGCCCCCGGCTTATGGCCAGTATCCGCGGGTGCGCATGCGCCGGAACCGCGCCGACGAATGGACGCGCCGCCTGGTGGCGGAGAACCGCCTGTCGGTCGAGGACATGATCTGGCCGGTGTTCGTGCATGAGGGCGGCAAGGTGGAAACCGTTCCCTCGATGCCCGGCGTGTCGCGCCTGACGGTGGCCGCGGCGGTCGAGGCTGTCGGAACCGCCGGCGAGCTGGGCATTCCCGCTGTCGCCATCTTCCCGGTCATACCGGTCGACCGCAAGACACCGACGGCAGAGGAGGCCTGCGACCCCGCCAATCTCTGCAACAGCGCGGTGCGCGCGATCAAGAAGGCCGTGCCCGATGTGGGCATCATCTGCGACGTCGCACTGGATCCCTACACCAGCCACGGCCATGACGGCGTAATGGAGGGTCAGCGGATCCTCAATGACGAGACGGTGGAGATTCTCTGCCGCCAGGCCCTGGCGCAGGCCGAGGCCGGCGTCGATATCGTGGCGCCGTCGGACATGATGGACGGCCGCATCGGCCGCATCCGCGACGCGCTCGACGCCGCCGGACGCGACGATGTGCGCATCCTCTCCTACGCCGCGAAATATGCCTCCGGCTTCTACGGGCCGTTCCGCGATGCCGTGGGCTCAAAATCCAATCTGGGCCAGGGCGACAAGCGCACCTATCAGATGGATCCGGCCAATGGCGACGAGGCGCTGCGGGAATGCGCCCTCGACGTGGCCGAGGGTGCCGACATGCTGATGGTGAAGCCGGGCCTGCCCTATCTCGATATCCTGTATCGGGTGAAGCAGGCCTTCGCCCTGCCGACCTTCGCCTATCAGGTCAGCGGCGAATACGCGATGATCAAGGCGGCGGCGGAACGGGGCTGGCTGGATGGGGAGCGCGTGATGATGGAGTCCCTGCTGGCCTTCAAACGCGCCGGCGCCGATGGCGTTCTCACTTATTTCGCGGTGGATGCGGCGCGGCGGCTGAAGGCCGGCTGATGCCGACGTCGAAGTCGCGTTTCATCGTCAATCTGATCCTGCCGGCATTGCTGGCTGTCGCCGGTTGCGCGGAGAAGCCGGCGAACACGAACGCGGCGCCAAACCCCGCGCTTCAGACCGAAAGCAGAGGGACACTCCCGGATACGGAAACCGCGCCTGCGCCGCGGATAGACGGTGTATCCCTGATTGCGGCAAGGACGGCCGGAATTGCCGTTGCGCCGCTGCCGCGCAGTGCCGGACGCGGTGAGCTGATCCTGCATGGCGGCGGCGTGCTCACCAATGACGTGGCCGAGGCGATCGTCGCCCATGCCGGGCCGGACCCGCGCCTGTGCCTGATCGAAACGTTCGAGCCGGGACGCGGCGATCTGGCGCGTTTCTTCCGCCGGTACGCCGGCGTTGCGCTGACGGAGCTGTATCTGGACGATGAGAACATCGCCAATCCCGCGGTGCTCGCGGCGCTGGAGGACTGCACGGCGCATTTCTTTGGCGGCGGCGATCCGAAGCAGTTATCGATGATCCTGCGGCCGCAGGGCCAGGATACGCCGGCGCTGGCCGTGATCCGCCGGCGGTTCGACGAGGATGGCGTGCTGGTCGCCGGCTCGAGCGCGGGTGCGATGATCGTCGGCCCGATCACGCTGTGCGAATGCGCCGCCAACAGCAGCGTCCAGGCCGTGCTGAACGGCAAGCTGTTCAAGGCGCCGGGATTCGAGTTTCTGTCGCAACCGGTGCTGGTCGACGCTCATTTCTTCACCCGCGGCCTGATGGGGCGGCATCTGTTCGCCCTGGCGCGGGACCGGCTGCCGGTCGGCGTCGGCATCGACGAGGACGGCGCGGTTCTCGTCAGCGGCGATCAGAAGACCTGGCGGGTGATCGGCGACCGCCGCGTGGCCCTGCTCTTTACGCCGCCCGATATCGCGCCCGGCAAGTTGGAGAATTTCGGACTGGCGCTGCTGGCGCCAGGCGATGAGTTCGATCCCGCAACGAGAACGATCCTTCTGCCGGATGGGCGTCAGACGATTTCCGGCAACAAGCTGCCGGAAGATATCCGGGAGGCCGGCGTGAACTTCAATGTCGGATTGCCGATCACCTATGATTTCGAGATTTCCGACAAGACGATCATCGTCACCGCCGATCGCAATATCCGCCCGCCCCATTGGCTCTCTGGCAACGAGTCGGACAGCGTGCTCAACGCCAAGGTGAGCGTGCGCCCCGCCGACTGAGTGCATAGGTCAAGTCAGCCGGCGCAGGAACTCGGCGATGCAGCGGTCATGCCAGGGCACCGAGCTGCCGAGGCCGTGAAACCCCACATGTCCGCCACCCCGCGGCAGCAGCGGCACCAGCTTCGGGTTCGCCTTCCAATCGAACGACAAATAGGCATCGGAGGGAATCCAAGGATCGTTCCGAGCATGGATAACCAGGGTCGGCACCTTGATGTCCTTGAGGAACTGTGCCGCCGCGCAACGGGCATAGTAGTCATCGGCGCTGGCAAAGCCGTTCGCCGGCGCCACGAGACGGTCGTCGAATGCGTAGATGGTTTCGATCTCGCCGAGCGCCGCACGCCGCTCGGCCGGTAAGTCGCTGCCGGACGAAACCTCCTCTTTCATGCGACCCAGCAGGAAATCGTGATAGCGGCGGTTGCGCCGCTGCATGAAGCGCACCTGGGTCGCCTTCAGGTCGATCGGAGAGGAAACGCTGACGGCGCCCAATACCGGCGCGCGACGGCCCTGCTCGCCGAGATATTTCAGCAGCATGTTGCCGCCGAGCGAGTAGGCGACCAGAAGGATGCCCTGAGACGCGAGCCTTCCGTCCATCTGCAGCAGAACCGCGCGCAGATCCTCGCTGCGGCCGGCATGATATTGCTGGCGGCAGCGCGGCCGCGACGGCCCGGCACCGCGCAGGTTGAGGCGCATCACCGGATGGCCGAGATCGAGCAGATATTGGGCACTCGTCATAACGTAGCTGCTGTCTTCGCAGCCGGTGAGTCCATGGATCAGGATCGCGAGAGGACGGCGGCGGCCGTCTTCGGGAATCGCGGCGGGGCGGTTCAGCGCCGCAAGCAAAACGTCGCCGGTCCGGTCATTCATCGGGAATTCCAGCCGCTCGCCGGGATAGCAATCGAGATCCAGCCGCGGTGGCCGCAGATAGTTACGCAACGTCTGCAAATCCCCGCCCCACCAGGGCGGACGCGCCAGGAAACGGGGGAACGGCGCGGCGACGGCGCTGCCGCCCGGCTTCGCTACGGCAATGTTCACGCGGTCTGCGCCAGCCAATCGCGGATCGCGGCGATCTGGTCTTCGGACACCAGCGCCGGTGCATGGCCGGTGCCCGCGAATTCGAAGACCTTGGCCTTGGGGCCGCGCGCCTGCATCTTCTTCGCGGTATCCGCGGTCAACACGTCGGAAACGGCGCCGCGCAATACCAGGACGGGACAGGCAATCTTGTCCCAGAGCGCCCAGAGATCCACATCGTCCTTCACGTTGGCCAGGTATCCCTCGGCGATGCCGGGATCGTAGGCCAAGCCGAAACCGCCATTCTCGCGCCGCCGGTAACCCTGCAGCGCCAGATGGCGCCAGTCCTGATCGCCGAGCGGGCCGAAGGGCGCATGGATCTTGCGCAGGTATGCTTCTAACTCGTCGAGCGAGGCGAAGTGGGGGTCCTTGCCGACATAATCGCCGATGCGTGCCAACGCCGCCTTCGGAATGAACGGCCCGATATCGTTCAGGATGAGCCGGCGCACCGGCGAATTCGCCGCGGCCGCCAGCTGCATGCCCATCAAGCCGCCCATGGAAGTGCCGAGCCAATCCACATCGCCGGAGCCGAGGCGCGCGACCAGCACTGCCATGTCGGCGAGATATTGCGGATAATTGTATTCTTTCGCCGGCAGCCAATCGCTGCGGCCGCGTCCAGCGATGTCGGGACAGATCACGCGATGACGCTCCGACAGCGCCGCCGCCAGACGATCGAAATCGCGGCCGTTGCGCGTCAGGCCGTGGACACAGATCAATGTGCGCGCCGCAGCCGCGCCGCCCCATTCCGCATAGGCCAACCGGTGAAATCCGCTGGGCCCCAATCCCAGATAACTCTCGGTCTTCATGGACAGCGCCAGCCCCTCCATGGTACCCAGCCCGCCGCATAGTTAGCATCTTCGCGGCGGGAACGGAAACCCATTAGAGAATGACCGAGCGGCGGCGCACGGCCGCTCCAGAGGACCCTGGTTTGCACAGATCATGCCGACTTCATCCACCATCGGAACCGCCTTGCCGGCTCACGCCCATCGCCGCGCCGGCATCGCCCTCGTTGCCGCCGCGGCGATTGTATGGAGCACCGGCGGCCTTCTAGGCCGCATGGTCGAGACCGATCCCGCCACCAAGCTGTTCCTGCGCTCGGGCTTCGCCTTCATTGCGCTCTTGATCTATGTGGCGATCCGCCATCGCGGTCAGGTCATCAAGGCCTTTCGCGACCTCGGCTGGGGCGGCGTCATTGTCGGTTGCTGTTTTGCGACAGCGTCAAGCTGTTTCATTTTTGCGCTCGAACGCACGACAGTCGCCAACATCCTGTTCATTCAGGCGGCCGCGCCGTTTTTCGCCGGCCTCTTGGCGTGGCTGCTGATGCGCGAACGGGTGAGCGGCCGGGCTTGGTTGGCCATGGCCATCGCCCTTGCCGGCATCGGCATCATGGTGATCGATTCCATCGGCCGGGGCGATTTCGTCGGCGACCTTCTCTCGATTGTCATGATGCTGGCCTTCGCGGGTGCGGTTGCCGTGACGCGGCGGCACCGCGAAATTCGCATGACGCCGGCAGCCTGCCTCGGCGCCTTCATCGCCGCTTGCGTGGCCTTGCCTATGGCCACGCCGGCGACGCTGTCGGCCGGGGATGTCGGGATCCTGGCGCTGTTCGGCGCCGGTCAGCTCGCGCTCGGGCTGGTCATGTTCACGGCGGGCGCGCGCCTGATGCCGGCCGCCGAGGTCGCCCTGATCTCCAACCTGGAAACCGTTCTCGGTCCGGTTTGGGTGTGGCTGGTCTTCACGGAACGGCCGAGCGACTACGCCATCGTCGGCGGCGTCTTGGTCCTGGGAACGCTGATCGTTCACACCCTGATGGATCTGCGGCAGGAACGCGCGGTGCCGCCCGCGATCTAGCGCGCCATCTGGCTGCCGATCGGCGCATCCTCGACGACGACCAGGGTTTCCGGAAACATGCCGTTGAACCGCGTGGCCAGCGCATGGCTGTAGGCGCCGACCCGGTCGATCTCGATCCAATCGCCTTCCTGGGCGTCTTCAGGAAGATCGAAGGTGCCCGGCAGCACGTCCAGTGAATCGCAGGTCGGGCCGTTGAGCTGGAACGCATGCATCTCCGCCGACGGCTTGCTCTTGAACCGCACCAGCCGCGCCGGCAGGCGCACGCCGCCCTGCACCATCTCGCTCAGCGAGCCGTAGATGCCGTCATTGATGTAGAGCTTGTCCTCCTTGCGCAACTGCACCTGCACGACAAGCGAGATGCCGTGAGCGACGAGGGCACGGCCCGGTTCGCACATCAGCATGCAATCACGGCGCAGCTTGAGTTCCTTCACGCCGGCCTCGATCTCCTCAATGTAGGATTCCAGCGGCGGCATGTTGGTGCCGATATATTCGGCGGGGAAACCGCCGCCGACATCGAGAATCTGGATCGGCAGCGCCGCCTTCTCCAGCACGCCGCCGATGATCTTGAGCGCATCCCCGTAGGCGCCGGGCACCAGGCATTGCGAGCCGACATGGAAACAGAGCCCCACCTGACAGCCGCGGGAATGTGCTTCCTTCAGCAACGCCGCCGCTTCGTCCGGCTCGGCGCCGAACTTGTCGGCCAGATGATAGAAGGTGCCTTCCACCGGCGGAGTCTTGACCCGGACGACAATGGTCAGCCCCTCGGCGCCGCCGGTCTCGTCCAGCACTTTGACCAGCTCGTCACGATGATCGACGACGAAAGTGTCGATGCCATAAACATGATCTGACGTATTGATGACGGCGCGGCCTTTGACCGGATGCATGAAATAGGCGCCGGCATCGGGAAAATTCTCCCGCACCAGCGCGATCTCCGGCAGCGACGCCGTATCGAAATGGCGGATGCCCGCGTTGTAAAGTTCCTTCAGTACGCGCGGATGGGGATTGCATTTCACGGCGTAGAGCACGCGTCCCGGAAAGAGTTCCAGGAATCGCTGCACGGTCTTGCGCAGCACATGGGGCCGCAGGCAATAGACCGGATAGCTCGGCTTCAGCGCCGCCACCATCGATCGCACGTCGGGGAACTGGGCTTCCATGTCTGATTCGATGTCCGCGCGGCTGCTTGCCGGCCCGCCTTCTATCCCAGGCCGGAGCCGCTGTCACCTGCGGACGCGTTACGGCTTGAGGAGCGCCTTGATGGCCGGCGATGCCACCACCTGCCCCTGGCCCACATAGGCGTCGTGGTTGGCCTCGATGTCGCCGAGCCGGTACAGATAGTTCACCATCAGGCCGTAGGATTCCTTCAGCCCCTTGGGCGAACGGTCGGCGAGCCAATTGATGCGCTCCAGCCGCGCGCCGTTGGCCAGATGGAAGCGCGCCACCGCATCCAGCGCCTTGCCGCCGGACTTTTCCTGGCAGAGATAGCGGGCGCACCAGCGGCGCATCGGCTCTTCCATCGCCTCGGCAAGCGCCGCGTCCTGCAGCCAGTCGGGCCGGGCCAGCGCCTCGCGCAGTTTCGCCGCGGACATGTCCCCATTGGCGCCGCCGAAGCGGCGGCGCGGCGGTTCGTCATTGGCCGGCGCCGCGGCCAATTGCGTATCGAGCCAGCGGCGGAATCCCGGCACCGGCGACAATGTCGCGAAGGTCTTGAGGTTGGGCATATCCCGCAGCAGTGATTCCACCACCTTCTTGATCAAGAAGTCGCCGAAGCTGATGCCCCGCAGGCCCTTCTGGGTGTTGGAGATGGAATAGAAAATCGCCGTATCGGCCTCCGCCGATTCCGCCCGCGGCGCGCCCTCGTCCAGCAGCTTGTGGATGTCGTCGGCCAGCCCGTTCACCAGCGCCACTTCGACGAAGATCAGCGGCTCCAGCGGAATGCTCGGATGGAAAATGGCAAAGCAGCGCCGGTCGGAATCGAGCCGGTTCTTGAGATCGCTCCAGGAACGGATCTCATGCACCGCCTCATAGGCGATCAGTTTTTCCAACAAGGCCGCCGGCGAGTCCCAGCCGATGCGCTCCAGCGTTAACAGTCCGATATCGAACCAGGAGGTGAAAAGCTCCTGCAGATCCCGGTCCAGGCCGCGCAATGTCGGATCGTCTTTCAGATGGTCCAGCAACTCGGCGCGCAGATCGATGAGGAATTTGAATCCGTCGGGAAGCGTGGTGAGCTGCTTCAGCAGCCGCACCCGCGGCGCCGCGAGCGCGTCGCGCAAACTCTCCTCCGCCGCCGCCAGTTCAACTGTGTCCTTCGCCTGCCGATAGGCGAGGATCGCCTCATCGACCGTTTCGCGGTCGGCGGCGAAATCCTGCGCCAGAATGGAGAGGAACCGATGCCGGCCTTCGGGCGCCAGCGACAGATAGGCGCGGCCGATCTCCGCGGCGCGGGCGCGCGCCGACACTTCGCCGCCGCGGCTGGCAACGCATTCGGCGATGCGCTGGCGCAGCCGCGCCGCATCCTCGTCGGGCAGATTAGGACGAAAGCCGTTGCCGCCGCCGGGCCAGGCGCGCAGCGACAGGTCGCGCCAGACCTCGCGCAACTGCCCGACGGTGCGGTCAAAAAAAGAAGGCGGGGAAGCCTGCGCCATGTCAGCCTATCGCGTGGGAGATCGCCCATTTTACATAGGGATCGTTACGATATTGGAAAGGCGCTGTCCTGGGGCAAAATTGATGCGTGGTCAGCGGCTTGCGGGTGCTGCCCGCCTCGGCTAAGAAGCCCGGTCTTGCAGCCTGACGGAGCAAATTCATGGCCGTGGCGGGCCCCCTAGCCGGCATCGTCGTCCTCGACCTGACGCGCGTCCTTGCCGGCCCCTATTGCACGATGATCCTGGCCGATCTCGGCGCCCGCGTGCTGAAGGTGGAGGCGCCCGGCAGCGGCGACGATTCCCGCGGCTACGGCCCCTTCGTCAACGGCAAGTCGGCCTACTTCATGGCGATGAACCGCGGCAAGGAGAGCATCGCGCTCGATCTCAAGGCGCCCGAGGACCGGCGGATTTTCGAACAGCTGTTGCCGAAGGTCGATGTGCTGGTCGAGAATTTCCGGGCGGGCGCCATGGAGCGGCTCGGCTATGGCTGGGAACAGCTCAGCGCCCGGCATCCGCGCCTGATCTATGCGGCGGCATCGGGCTTCGGCCACAACGGTCCCTACAAGAACCGTCCGGCCTATGACATGGTGGTCCAGGGCATGGGCGGCATCATGAGCATCACCGGCCAGCCCGGCGGTCCGCCGACGCGGGTCGGCGCATCCATCGGCGATCTGACCGCGGGCCTGTTCACCGCCATCGGCATTTCCAGCGCGCTGCATCATCGCGCCGAATCCGGCAAAGGCATGAAGATCGATGTAGCCATGCTCGATTGCCAGGTCGCGATCCTGGAGAACGCCCTCAGCCGCTATTTCCTGACCGGCAAATCGCCCCTGCCCCTGGGGGCACGACATCCTTCGATCGCGCCGTTCGCCGCCTACAAGACCGGCGACGGTCACATAATTGTAGCCTGCGGCACCGATGCGCTGTACCGCAAGTTCTGCGCCGCCGTCGAACGGCCGGCGATGGCTGACGACCGGCGCTTTCTCAGCAATGACAAGCGCTCTGACAATGTTGACGCCTTGACGGCAGAGATCGAGTCCGCTCTGGCTGCCCGCAGCACGGCGGAATGGTTGGCCTTGCTGGAACAGCTCGGCGTGCCCTGCGCGCCGATCAACGATGTCGCCGCCATCGCCGGCGATCCCCATATCGCCGCGCGCAACATGATCGTCGGCATCGACGATCCAGAGGCCGGGCCGCTGAAGGTCGCCGGCAATCCCATCAAGATGTCGGCCTTCGCCGACCGGACGACGCGGCCCGCCGCACCGGCCATCGATGCCGACCGCGCCCGCATCCTCCGGGATTTCGATATCAGCGATGAGCCGGCTGCATGATGAAATGGCTGCGCCGGATTCTGTATTCGCTGCTCGGCATCGTCATCGTTGCAGCGTTGATCGTTGTCGCGTGGGTAGGTCTCTGGATGCCCACCTCCCTGCCCCAGACGACCGGCAGCATTGAGGTGGCCGGCATTCACGCGCCGATCGAGATTCTTCGCGACGAAGACGGCATCGTCACCATTCGCGCCCAGAACGACGCCGATGCGGCCTTCGCCATCGGCTATGTCCATGCGCAGGACCGTCTGGTGCAAATGGAGATGATGCGCCGCCTTGTCGCCGGCCGGCTTTCGGAAGTGCTCGGCAACCTGACCTTGGCCACCGATCGCAACATGCGCGTCCTCGGTCTGTATCGCACGGCCGAACAGAACGAAGCGGCACTGCCTGATGAAGTGCGCACACGGCTCGAGGCTTACAGCGCGGGCGTCAACGCCTATATCGATGGGCATACGGGTTCATGGCCGCCGGAGTTCGAGGTTCTGTACCATCGGCCGGAACCCTGGCGCGTCGCCGACTCTCTCGCTTGGGGCCGCCTCATGGCGCTGCGTCTCAGCGGCAATTACTGGTCGGAACTCCTGCGCTTTCGCTTGTCGCAGCGTCTGACGCCGGAGGAGCTGGAATCCCTGATGCCGCTCGGCGACGGCGCGCAGACCGCAAGCCTGCCGCCGGATTTGCCGCCGGCTGCGCCATCCGAAGATAGCCTGCTGGCCGGCCTCGGCTCGATCCTCGCGCCTTCGCCCGATGCCTCCAACAGCTTCGCCGTCAGCGGCAGCCGCACGTCGACCGGCGCGCCGATCCTGGCCAACGATCCCCATCTGGGATTGGAGTCGCCGATCGTCTGGTATCTGGTGCGCATCGAGACGCCGGGCAAGGTTCTGGTCGGTGCGACCTCGCCGGGTGGGCCGTTCGTTATCATCGGCCATAATGGTCATGTCGCCTGGACGCTGACGACGACCCACGGCGATACCCAGGATCTGTTCATCGAGAGGCTCGATCCGGCCGATCCGACGCGCTATGCCACGCCGGACGGCACCGCGGCGTTCGAGACGCGCACGGAAACCATCGGCGTGCGTGGCGGCGACGACGAAGAGATCACTGTCCGCAGCAGCCGCCATGGCCCGATCCTTTCCGATCTGGGCCGCTATCAATGGACCGAGAAGGAATATGTGCTGGCGTTGAGCTGGCCCGCGCTGCTGCCCGACGACCGCACGGCAACGGCTATCCATCTGCTGAACGGCGCTGCAACCGTGGACGAGGCCTTCGCGGCCCTCCGCGACTTCCACAGCCCGCAGCAGAATTTCGTGCTCGCCGATACGGCCGGCAATATCGGCCTCGTGGCGGCCGGCCGCGTGCCCATTCGCAAGACACTCAGCGCCAACTCCCTGATGCCGGCGTCCGGTTGGGACGGTCAGTATGATTGGACTGGCTTTCTGCCCTTCGAGGAATTGCCGCAGGTTGTGAATCCACCGGAAGGATTCATCGCCACGGCGAACAGCAAGGTCACACCGGAGGGCTACGCCCATTTCATCACCGCCCGCTGGCCAGACGCCTATCGTCAGGACCGGATCAAGGAATATCTGCGAAAGGATGCCAAGGTCACCCTGGACGCAGCGGCTGAAATTATGCGCGATACTTATTCGGCGGCGGCGCAAGAACAGGTAACGACGCTCACTCGCGCGGCCGATCTTGAGACAATGACGGGCGACAAGATCGCCGAGGTCCGCGATCTGTTCCAGCGATGGGACTTCCACGTCGACCGCGAGAAAGCTGCACCTCTGATCCTCACCACTTGGCTGCGCGAGGCCGACAAAGCGATCTTCGCCGGTCAGCTCGACGACGAATTCTCCGCTGTTATCGGCACGCATCCGACGGCGGCCGTGGAGGCTGCCAGAAAGGACGATCCGCTGTGGTGCCGCAACGGAAGCAGTAGCAATGTGAGCATATGTCTGGGCAAACTTCGGAACGCACTAATCGCGGCGCTCCGGGAGATTTCCAGCCGCTACGGCGACGATATCGGCAAATGGCGCTGGGGCGACGCGCACCGGGCCCGGTTCGCCAATCCGCTGCTGGACCGCGTGCCGCTGCTGGGCGACTGGCTGTTCGAGCCTTTGGAGACCGATGGCGACGATTACACCCTGAACCGGGGCACGCCGTACATCGACTACGACTCCGACGAGCCTGTCTTTCCTCATGTGCATGGCGCCTCGATGCGCGCCATCTTCGACCTGTCCAACCTCGACAACTCGCGTTTCATGATCGCCGGCGGCCAGTCGGGCAATCCGCTGTCGCGCCACTACCGCGATCTTCTGGTCCGCTGGCGCGACCACAAGTATGTTACTATGGTGGGCCAGGGGAGTGACGTCCTGACCCTGGCCCCCGCCCCCTGAACGACGAAAGCCGATGACCGTAACGATCGACGACATCCGCGCCGCCGCGGACACCATCGCCGGCCATGTGGTGCGCACGCCGGCCGTATCGGCGCCGCGGCTGGCGGCGGCGACAGGCGCGGCCGCCGTGACGTTGAAGCTGGAGAACCAGCAATTCACCGGCTCCTTCAAGGATCGCGGCGCCTGCAACAAGCTGCGCAGCCTGTCGCCCCAGGAAGCCAAGGCCGGTGTCATCGCCATGTCCGCCGGCAACCATGCCCAGGGCGTCGCCTATCACGCCCAGCGCTTTTCCATTCCCGCGACCATCGTCATGCCCAAGGGCACGCCCTTCAACAAGGTGGAACGCACGAAGAGCTTCGGCGCGCGGGTGCTGCTGGAAGGCGACAGCATCGACAGCTCGGCGGTGTTTGCTCGTGAAGTCGCAGCGCGCGAAGGCCTGACGTTCGTGCATCCCTATGACGATGAGAAGATCGTCGCCGGCCAGGGCACTATCGGCATCGAGCTGTTCGCCGACGCACCCGATCTCGACATCGTCATCGTGCCCATCGGCGGTGGCGGCATCCTCGCGGGCATCGCCACGGCGCTGAAGGCGCTGAAGCCCGGCATCGAAATGATCGGGGTCGAGGCCGCGCTTTATCCTTCGATGCATCACGCGGTCAAGAAACTGGCGCCCGTCAATGGCGGCCAGACGATCGCCGAAGGCATCGCCGTGAAATCGCCCGGCGCCATTCCCAAGGCGATCATCGAGCGGCTGGTCGGCGACATCCTGCTGGTGGAGGAAGATCCGCTGGAAGAGGCGGTGCAATTGCTGGTGGAAACCCAGAAGATCGTTGCCGAGGGCGCGGGTGCTGCGGGTCTCGCCGCCCTGCTCGCCCATCCCAAACGTTTCGCCGGCAAGCATGTCGGCATTGTCATCTGCGGCGGCAATATCGATTCTCGCATCCTGTCCCAAGTGCTGATGCGCGGCATGGTGCGCGACGGCCGCGTCGCGACCCTGCGCATTCAGATCACCGACTCGCCCGGCGTGCTCGGCACGCTGGCGCGCACCATCGGTGAGGCCGGCGGCAACATCATCGAGATTTATCATCAGCGCATGTTCTATGATCTGCCGGTCAAGAAAGCGGATGTGGACGCGATGATCGAGACCCGCAACGCCGACCATGTGCGCGAGATCGTCGGCAAGCTGCAGGAGGCCGGCTTTCCGACGCGCATCCTCAGCAGCCATTCGGGCGCCGAAGCCGGTTAAGAGAGAACAGGAGACGCCATGACGGCCTTTGGAAACGTTCTGGAGTCGATCGGCAACACGCCGATGGTCGAAGTGAAGCGGCTGGACACCGGCAAATGCAGCCTGTTCCTGAAACTGGAAAACCAGAATCCCGGCGGCTCCATCAAGGATCGTATCGCCTTATCGATGGTCGAAGCGGCGGAGCGCGACGGATCGCTCAAGCCCGGCGGTACGCTGATCGAGGCGACGGCCGGCAACACCGGCCTCGGATTGGCGCTGGTGGCGTCGCAGAAGGGCTACCGGCTCATCCTCGTCATTCCCGACAAGATGGCGCAGGAAAAGATCTTCAATCTCCGAGCCCTCGGCGCCGAGGTCCGCATGACCCGCTCCGATGTGGGCAAGGGCCATCCGGAGTACTATCAGGACATGGCCGAGAGGCTGACCCGGGAAACGCCCGGCGCCATCTATGTCAACCAGTTCGGCAATCCGGCGAACCCGCTGGCGCACGAGGCCAGCACGGGACCGGAAATCTGGCAGCAGATGGATCATCTGGTGGATGCCATCGTCTGCGGCGTCGGTTCCGGCGGCACGCTGACCGGCCTCGGCCGATTCTTCCGAAAGCTGTCGCCGACAACAAAGATGGTGCTGGCCGATCCCAAGGGCTCCGTGCTGACCGAGATGGTCAAGTCGGGCAACATGACAGAGGCCGGCTCCTGGATGGTCGAGGGCATCGGCGAGGATTTCGTGCCGCCGAACTGCGATCTGTCGCTGGTCAGCGAAGCCTTCACCGTCACCGACGCCGAGAGCTTTGCCACCGCGCGCGACCTGCTGCGCAAGGAAGGAATCCTCGCCGGTTCCTCCTCCGGCACGCTGATTTCCGCAGCGCTACGATATTGCCGGGCGCAAAAGACACCGAAGCGCGTGGTCAGTTTCGTCTGCGACAGCGGCAACAAATATCTATCGAAGATGTTCAACGACTACTGGATGCTCGACCAGGGCTTCATCGAACGGGAGAAGCGCGGCGACCTCGGCGATCTCGTCTCCCGCCGCCATGCCGACAAAGCGACAGTGACGGCCAATCCTGACGACACGCTGCTGGCCGCCTATGCGCGCATGAAGCTGTACGACATCTCCCAGATTCCGGTGATCGACGGCGGCAAGGTGACCGGCATCCTCGACGAGTCCGACATCCTGATGAAGGTCTACGGTCACGAAGAAAAGTTCCGCAACAAGGTCCGCGACGCCATGACCATGAAGCTGGACATCGTCAGCGCCAAGGCGCCGCTCGCCGAGCTGCTGCCGATCTTCGAACGGGACCATGTCGCCATCGTGCAGGATGGCGATCAGTTCCTCGGCCTGATCACGCGCATCGATCTGCTCAACCATCTGCGCCGGCGAATGAAGTAGGATCCTGGAAATATTCCCATGAACGACAGCACCAAGCCGCCATCGACTCGATCCAACCGTCTCGGCTTCGCCACCCGCGGCATTCATGCCGGGCAAAGCCCCGATCCCTCCACCGGCGCCATCATGGTGCCGATCTACGCCACTTCGACCTATGTGCAGCAGAGCCCCGGCGTTCACAAAGGTTACGAGTACTCGCGCTCGCAGAACCCCACGCGAATGGCGTACGAGCGCTGCATCGCCGATCTCGAGAGCGGCACGAAAGGCTACGCCTTTGCTTCCGGCCTAGCGGCGACGGCCACGATCTTGGATGTGCTCGACAGCGGCGCTCATATCATCGCCATGGACGATCTCTATGGCGGCACCTACCGCCTATTCGAGCGGGTGCGCAAGCGTTCGGCGGGACTCGACTTCACTTTCGTCGATCTCCACGACATTCCGAAAGTGGAAGCGGCGATCCGGCCGGAGACGCGGATGATCTGGGTGGAGTCGCCGACCAATCCGCTGCTGCGGCTGGTCGACTTCCAGGCGCTGGCAGAACTGGCCAAGCGGCGTGGCCTCCTCACCGTCGCCGACAACACCTTCGCCAGCCCCTATGTGCAGCGGCCGCTGGAGATGGGCTTCGATCTGGTGATGCATTCGGCGACCAAATATCTGAACGGCCATTCCGATATCGTCGGCGGCATCGCCGTGGTGGGCGAGAACAGCGAGCTGCGCGACAAGCTCACCTTCCTGCAGAACGCCGTCGGCGCCGTGGCCAGCCCGTTCGACAGCTTCCTCGCCTTGCGCGGCTTGAAGACCCTGGCGCTGCGCATGGAGCGGCACTGCCAGAACGCCTTGGCGGTCGCCCGCTGGCTGGAGAAACATCCGAAGATCGCGCGCGTTTACTATCCCGGCCTGGAGAGCCATGCCCAGCACGCCCTGGCGAAACGCCAGATGCCCCATTACGGCGGCATGGTGACGGCGCTCATCAAGGGGACGCTGGCCGACGCCAAGCGGTTCCTGGAGCGCTGCCAGATCTTCGCGCTGGCGGAAAGCCTGGGCGGCGTGGAAAGCCTGATCGAGCATCCGGCCATCATGACCCATGCCTCCATCCCCGCAGAAAAGCGGGCGGCGCTCGGCATTGGCGATGGGCTGGTGCGGCTGTCGGTCGGGATCGAGGACGAGGCGGATCTGATCGCCGATCTGGAGCAGGCGCTGCGGGGCTAGGCCCTTGCGGGGCGGCCCGGGACTTCCCATTTGCAGGGGGTTCAACCCCAGGGAGTTCGCCAGCGGTGAGCACCAGTTCGTCCAGCTTCTCCTTCGCCGGTCGCGGCTATGCCGATGACGGATTCCTCGACAATCCAGCCCTTTACGATGGCGTGCTCGGGCGCCGCTTCTGGGCGTACGTTGTCGACCTGATCCTGATTTCGGCGGTGAATGCCGCGATCCATATCACGTTGTTCTTTCTGATTTTTGCCTCGCTGGGCCTGTTGTTGGTGCCGGCGCTGCTCATAATGGCGCTGGTGTCGTTCTTCCCCCTGGCAATTCTCTACGACACGCTGACGCTCGGCGGGTCGAAATCCGCGACGCCGGGCATGCGGCTGTTCGATATCGAGCTGTACAGCACGGCTGGCGGCCGGCCGGACTATCTTCAGGCTTTCGTCATGTCGCTTTTGTTCTATGTGTCGTTTTCCGTGACATCTGGCCTGATCCTGCTGCTGGTGTTCTTCACCCGGCGCAAGATGGCCTTGCACGATATCCTGTCCGGCTGCGTCTTCGCGCGCCGCATCGAAAGCCGGGGATAACCCTCACCACCCTCTGGCAGAACCAGGGCCGAGTGCGCCATAATAGGCGCCGTCATGTCGATCCAGACTCGCGCCCAGCCGCTCTCCTTCCTGGTCACCACCGAGATGCCCTGCCCCTATCTGCCCGGGCGCATGGAGCGGAAGGTGGTCACGCGCCTGAGCGGCAGCGAGGCCGGCCGCAATTTCCAGCTGCTGCAACGGGCCGGCTTCCGGCGCAGCCACGCCATCGCCTACCGGCCGGCCTGCTCGAGCTGCCAGGCCTGCATGCCCGTGCGGGTGCGCGTCGCGGCGTTCACCCCTGGCCGCACGCTGCGGCGGACCGAGGCGCGCAATGCCGGCCTGACCGCCAGCATCCGTCTCGCGCGCGGCACGGCGGAGCAATATGCGCTGTTCCAGCAATATCTCGACGGCCGCCACAGCGACGGCGAAATGGTCGGCATGGGTCTGTCCGATTACCGCTCCATGGTCGAGGACAGCTCGATCGACACACGGCTGGTGGAGTTCCGCGACAGTGGCGGCCGGCTCGTCGCCTGCGCTCTGACCGACTGGACCGAAGACGGGATTTCCGCGGTCTACAGTTTCTTCGATCCCGATCTTTCCGCGCGCAGCCTGGGCAGCTACGTCATCGTCTGGCTGGTGCGGGAAGCGCAGCGCCGCGGGCTGCGCTATGTCTATCTCGGCTACTGGATCCGCGAGAGTCGCAAGATGGCCTACAAGGCCCGCTTTCGGCCGGTCGAGGTGTTCGGGCCGCAAGGCTGGCAGCCGCTGATCTCCGACTAGCCGAGCGGCGGCCCGTCCGCATCGCGTTCCATCTGCTCCGCCAATGCCGAGCTGCTCCATTCCTTCGCCAGGCTGAAGCCGATCGCCAGCAGCACCGGCCCGAGGAACACGCCGATGAAGCCGAAGGCCACCACGCCGCCGAGCACGCCGAGGAACACCAGCACGAAGGGCAGCCGGCCCTCGCGGCTGATGAAGTAAGGCTTCAGGATATTGTCGACCCAGCTGATCAGCAGCGTGCCCCAGGCCAGCAGGAAGATGCCTTGCCAGGTGTGGCCTTGGGTCAGCAGCCAGATGCCCACGGGCGCCCAGACGAAGGGCGTGCCGAAGGGGATCAGCGACATGAAGAATACGAGCAGCCCGAGGAACAGCGCCGCCTCGACGCCCGCGATGTAGAAGCCGATCGTCGCCAGTGCCGCCTGCGCCAGCGCCGTGCCCATGATGCCGTAGACCACGCCGCGCATGGTATCGCCGGCGAGCTGAATCAGATGCTGCGCCCGCACGCCGGCGAAGCGTTCCACCGTAGTCGACAGGCGCACCGCCAGAGTCTTGCCGTCGCGATAGAGAAAGAATGAGATGATGAGGCTCAGGATCAGAAGTATCAGTCCCTCGCCGACGGCGCGGGCCAATGCCAGCAACTGGCTCTGCAGTTGAAGCACGAAGGGCCGGATCGTCTCCGTCAGGTCGACGCCGCTGGCGATCTGCTCGGCCCAGTAGTCGGAGATCGAAACTCCGATCCATGGAATATCCAGCAGCCACGCCGGCGGCGCCGGCGGCCCCTTCTGCAGAAGGCCGGTGATCCCCCGCACGACATTGGTCACATCCTGGGCCAGGCTGGGGCCGACAATGGCGAAGGGCAGCACGAAGATCGTTGCCATCAACAACGTCGCGAGTGCGGCCGACAGATTGCGCCGGCCTTGGAAGACGCGATCGAGCCACTTGAATACGGGCCAGGTGGAGGTGCAGAGAATGACCGCCCAGATCACCGACGACCAGAACGGCCAGAGAACGAGAACGCAGCCGATTCCCAGCAATGCCAGCGCCAGCATTGCCACGATCTGTTCCAGCCGCCTCGAATGCATATCCCCGCTGTTCATCTTATGAGCCGGCACAGTGGGCGGTTTGCCGGATCGTGTTCGTTGCGCCGATCATGCTAGCATCCGCGGTTCCATTGCAACGGGTCTGCCGAGGTGTCCGTGATCAAGCTGTTCCAGTATCCGCCGGCCTTGGGCCTGCCGAATGCCAGCCCGTTCTGTCTGAAGGTGGAAACCCTGCTGAAGATGGCGGGCATTCCTTACGAGCTGGTGAACACGATCGACCGCGGCAAGGGGCCAAAGGGTAAATTGCCGGCGATCGATGACGGCGGAAAGATCATCGGCGACTCCGAGCTGATCCGGCTGCATCTGGAACGGACGTACAACGTCGACTTCGATGCCGGCTTTACGCCCGAGCAGCGCTCTGTGGCCCATGCCTTCGCGCGGATGCTGGAGGAACGCCTCTACTGGATCGCCGCGCATGACCGCTGGGTGCTGCCGGAGAACGGCGCCATCATCGCGCGCGCGTTCCTGCCGACGCTGCCGGCGCCGCTGGTCGGCCCGGTGCTGTGGTTCGCCGCGCGGAAGATCAAGCGCGCGATGCATCATCATGGTGTCGGCCGCCACAGCCGCGAGGATATGTATGCCATGGGCATTGCCGACATCCGCGCCGTCGCCGCGCAGCTCGGCGGCAAGCCGTTCTTCATGGGCGAGGAGCCCAAGGGCATCGATGCGGTCATATACGCCTTCATGGCTCAGCTCCTGGTGCCGAACGTCCGCTCGCCGCTGAACGAGGAGACGCGGCGGCAGGCCAACATCGTGGCGTACTGCGAGCGGATGAAGGCGCGTTTCTTTCCATAGGCGCTCAGCCGAATTTGTTGTTGGTGGCGAAGCCGCGCGGCGGCAGGCGGCCGGCCTGGGCGCGCTTGCCGACCCAGTCGCGCAGATCGGTTTCCGTGCGCACGCGATCGCCCAGCTTCCAGGTCAGGCCCTCGGCGAGATTGAACACCTTCACGTCCGACAGGCCGCCGTCCTTGTATTTCTGGAGGGTGACGCCGCGGCCGCGGGTCATTTCCGGCACCTCCTCCAGCGGGAAGATCAGCAGCTTGCGGTTGTCGCCGATAACAGCGACATGGTCGCCTTCGACCACCGTGCAGGCCTGCGCCTCGATCCCCTCGCCCACATTCAATACCTGCTTGCCGGCCTTGGTCTGCGCCACCGCCTCGTCCTCCGGCACGATGAAGCCGCGGCCGTCATCAGCCGCCACCAGCAGCTTGCGTCCGGGCTTGCTGACGAAGACGGCGACAATGTCCTGGTCGTTTTCGAGATCGATCATCAGCCGGATCGGCTCGCCATGGCCGCGCCCGCCCGGCAGCTTGTCGGCGCCGATGGTGTAGAAGCGGCCATTGGTGCCGAAAACCATGATCTTGTCGGTGGTCTCCGCGTGGAAGAAGAACCGGCCGCGGTCTCCTTCCTTGTATTTGATCTCGTCGCTCTCGGTCACATGGCCCTTCATGGCGCGAACCCAGCCCTTCTCGGAGCAGACGATGGTCACGGGTTCTCGCTCCACGACGGCTTCCAGCGGCACGACGACCGCCGATGGCGCGTCGCCCAGCTTGGTGCGCCGCTTCCCGAGTGCGGTGTCCGGGCCGAAGCGCTTCTTCAGCGCCGAGATTTCATCGCCGATCTTCTTCCACTGCCGCTCTTCGTCCTTCAGCAGGCCTTTCAGGTCCTTCTGTTCGGCGGTGAGCCGGTCGCGCTCTTGCCGGATCTCGATCTCCTCCAGCTTGCGCAGGGCTTTCAGCTTCATGTTGAGGATGGCGTCGGCCTGGATCTCTGTCAGCTTCCAGCGCTGCATCATCTTGGCCTTGGGATTCTCCTCGGTGCGGATGATCTTGATCACCGCGTCGATGTTGAGATAGGCGACGATGTAGCCTTCGAGGATCTCCAGCCGCCGGGCGATTTCGCCGAGGCGGAATTTGCTGCGCCGCTGCAGCACGACCTGGCGGTGATCCAGATAGGCGCGCAGCACCTCGGCGAGCGACATCACGCGCGGCGTGTTGAAGGCGTCCAGCACGTTCATGTTGAGCCCGAAGCGGGTCTCCAGGTCGGTCTGGCGGAACAGGGATTCCATCAGCACCTCGGGATCCACATTGCGGCTCTTCGGCGTGAGCACGAGGCGCACGTCGGTGGTGGATTCGTCATGCACATCCTCGAGCACCGCCAGCTTGCGCTCCTGCAGCAGCTCGGCGATGCGCTCGATCAGGCGCGATTTCGGCACCTGGTAGGGAATCTCGGTGACGACGATCTGCCAGGTGCCGCTTTTCAGTTTCTCCACCTCCCAGCGGGCGCGCAGGCGGAAGGAGCCGCGGCCGTTGCGATAGGCTTCTTCGATCGTCTCGCGGCTTTCCACGAGTTCGCCGCCGGTGGGGAAATCCGGGCCGGGGATGAGATCGACCAGCTTGCCGATGGTGGCCTTCGGAAACTTGATCATATGGAGCAGCGCGTCGCAGACCTCCGCCACATTATGGGGCGGGATCGAGGTCGCCATGCCGACGGCGATGCCCTGCGCGCCATTGGCCAGGAGATTCGGAAACGCGGCCGGCAGGACGACAGGCTCCTGCCGCACGCCGTCATAGGTGTCGCGGAAATCGACGGCATCGTCTTCAATGCCTTGCAGCAGCAGATCGGCGACCTCGGTCAGCCGCGCCTCGGTGTAGCGCATGGCCGCCGCGTTATCGCCATCGATGTTGCCGAAATTGCCCTGGCCGTCGATCAGCGGATAGCGCACGGCGAAATCCTGGGCGAGGCGAACCATGGCGTCATAGATCGCCGCGTCGCCATGGGGATGGTAGTTGCCCATGACGTCGCCGACCACGGCAGCCGATTTGCGCGCCTTGGCCGTGGCATCGAGGCGGAGCTGGCGCATGGCATAGAGCAGCCGCCGGTGCACCGGCTTCAGGCCGTCGCGCACATCGGGCAGGGAGCGCGCCATGATGGTGGAGAGCGCGTATGACAGGTAGCGCTCCGCCAGGGCATCGGCGAAGGGCACGACCTGGGGCGCCTGCGGCGGCGGGGGCGGCGGAGCGGCGGCGGTTGCTTTTCTGGCCATGGGATTATCGGTGTTTCTTAGGGTTGCGCCGGGCATGGCCGGCGGCAGAAGGAACCGGCCGCTGGCTTAGCCGATTCGCCGCGGCCTTGGCGAGGGGCGGAGATGGGGCGGGAGGGGTCCCGGCTTCCGAGGCGCGATTTGGTGGCATTTGCGCGTATTTTCCGCGCCTATTTTTGGCGCTCAAGCTGCTGTCGCGTATGGGATTCTTCGCGTTGAGGTCCGATTGCGGAAAAAGTGATTTTCGCGGAACGATGCTATGCAAAGGAATCCCCGCATCTGGCCTGCCGGATTGACGTTCAAACTGAAACAGCTCTTCCCGCTGCATTGCTATCCACCTTTCGGAGCAACAATTTTGGCCCGGAAGTGTAGAACATTTCAGGAACATTTTCAACCCGGCAAGCCGGCACGATCCTTGAACGGCGCGCGCCCAGTCCACCGCCAGCCCGCTTGGCCTTACTCCGCCGCGCTTATCGAATGGGTCACAACCATCGCGTCTTGCCGCTGCGATTCGACATGCTTCACGAGCGCATAGATTGCCGGGATCACCAGAAGCGTCAGCAAGGTCGATGAAACCATGCCGCCGATCATCGGAACGGCAATGCGTTGCATGACTTCCGATCCGGTGCCGCTGCTCCAGAGTATCGGC
>Ga0184612_10000328_pt1 | contig 21935 bp, 12 predicted proteins | sample PLM3_60_coex_FD_133163 | JGI IMG/M metagenome (GOLD analysis project Ga0184612, IMG submission 133163) | Groundwater sediment microbial communities from an aquifer in East River, Colorado, USA - PLM3_60_coex | ecosystem: Environmental > Terrestrial > Soil > Riparian zone | place: USA: East... | reverse complement strand
GCGGCCGACGGGATCCTGTCCAGGAAAGTCACGGCGTGCCAGGCTTTCATTGACGACGACGTTGTTCGACGGCTCGGTGTCCGAGATCCAGCGTCCGCGCATCAACGCATTCCCAGGGCCCGCGCCGAGCCCGCGGACACCGCATTCACGAGGATGGAAGACCGCTGCATCACTTCCTCTGGCGGAACCGCCGGAGCGCCCTCGACGATGGCCACGCTCCTTATGTCTCCGTGCGTAGAGATGCCGGCGGCCGAGACGCCTGCGACTGATTCGGTCCTCTGAAGAAACTCGTCGACGTACGCCCGCCGCCGCGAATCCTCGTCGTACTGCGGTCCGGAGAACTGGACCTTCATCGTCAGGACACGTCCCGGCTCGAAGCCGGGCGGGTGCGCGTTCAGGTGCCAGAAACTCTTGATCAGCAAGCCGGCACCGGTCAGCAACACGACCGCCAGCGCCATCTCGACGGCGACGAGCAACCTTCCCGCGCGGCCTGTCAAGGAGATGCTGGTGGATCGTTTCGCACCGAGCTTCAGCGCGTCTTGCAGATTCACTGTGCCGAGCGCGAGCGCTGGACCGACTCCGAACACAAGTGCAGTGACGAGGGATGCACCGAGCGTGAATGCCAGGACGGGGCCGTCGATGCTGGATTCGATGAGGCGCGGAATGGCGTGCGGAACGAGCGCCAGGATGAGGGACAGACCCCAGCGGGCGAGAAGCAGACCAGCGGCGCCTCCGGCCAGCGCCAGCATCAGACTCTCGACCAGCAGCTGTCTCAACAGGCGAGCTCGGCCGCCACCGACCGCCGCGCGGATCGCAATTTCTTTCTGCCGCGCTGATGCCTGCCCGAGCAGCAGGCTTGCGACGTTCGCGCACGCGATCAAGAGCACAAATACGACGGCGGAGAGCAGCACGGCCAGTGCAAATCCCGCCTCACCTGACAGCTTCCGGGCCAGTGGCACGACGCGCAGCATCATCCGATTGCCTGGGTATGCGGGATGGGCCTGGGCCGTGCGGGCGCCTATCGTCTCGATCTCCGCTCGCCCCCGCTCGATCGTGACGCCAGCCTTCAGCTTGCCGACGACGTTCAAGAGCTGAATCCTGTTGTCACTCGGGGGCTCGATGATGACGGTTCGGTAAGCGCCGACATCGCGTGGCTCGAACCCCGGCCATCCCGGCCAGGGGAGCTGAAGCGGAAATCCGCGCGGCAGGACGCCGCCGATGGTAACCGGACGTCCGTCGACGGTGACGGCTTTTCCAATTCGTGCCGCATCGCCTCCGAGCTTCGCTTCGAAGAAGTCGTACGACACCAGCAGCGTGCCTCGCTCGCCCGTCGCCGGTAAACGTCCATGCGCGAGCCGAACGCCGCTGAGCTCCCAGAATCCCTCCGAAACCATCGCGATCCGTTCTTGACTCGCCTCGCCGTCGAGGATGACGGGGTCGTCGGACAGGTCGTAAGCCACGATGTGCTCGAAGGAGACCGCCTGGGCCTTCCATTCCAGGAAATCAGGCCCGAGCACGGTCTCCATCGGGAAAGGCGACTGCGGGTCGTACATCGAGAGCCAGACCAGGCGCTCCGGATTGGGATAGGCGAGCGGTCTCAAGAGCACGGCATGGAACACGCTGAAGACCGCCGAGGTCATGCCGATGCCCAGAGCGAGCGTCAGGATGACAGTTCCCGTAAAACCCGGGATTCTGCGCAGCATCCGCAGGGCGAAGCCGGCATCCTGACCCAATTGGTGCAGCCAGATCATTGCTGGCAATTATGCGCAGCTCGGAACGGATCGGCAACTGCGGCCCAGGAGACACTTTCCGATGTCGTGACGGCCAAATTGAACTAACGCGCAAACTTTTCCGTCGCCTTGACAATCGAAAGGAACGCGTTTACGCTCCCTTCGTCAGTCGAAAGGAGCGATGTGGCCAACGAAAGAAGAGACCTCCTGCAGGGGACGCTCGACATGCTGGTGCTCAAGGCGCTGCAGCTCGAGCCGATGCACGGGTGGGGCATTACCGAACGTATCGAGCAGTGGTCAGAGAGCGTGTTGCAGCTGGGTCAAGGCACGCTCTATCCCGCTCTCTACCGACTCGAACGCCAGGGTCTGATTCAATCCGAATGGAAGGCCACAGAGAACAATCGCCGCGCGCGCTACTACTCGCTGACGCGCGGGGGCCGTCGGCATTTGACCGGCGAACTCGCGCAGTGGCGCCGCATGTCTCGCGCGGTCAACCTGGTGCTCGAGGCGACGATTGAATAGCTGAGACGCATGATGAGATGGATAGCAGAGGGCTGGAAGCGGATCCGTTCGATCGGTCGACGCCACGCGCTCGAGAGCAGCCTCGACGAAGAGATTCGTTTTCATATCGATCAGCAGACCGAGAAGAATCGTCGCGCTGGAATGAGTCCAGACGAGGCCCGGCGTCAGGCGTTGCTGAAGTTCGGCGGACTGGAACGCGTCAAGGAGAGCGCGCGAGACGAGATCCGACCTGCGCTTCTCGAAGACACGGTGCGTGATATCCGCCATGCCGTTCGCGTGCTGCGACGGGCGCCTGGCTTTACCACAGCGGCACTGGTGACGCTGGCCCTGGGCATCGGCGCGACCTCTGGGATCTTCAGCGTGGTGCGCACGGTGATGCTGGAGCCTCTGCCGTACCCCGAGCCCGATCGGCTCGTCGCGGTGTGGGAAACCAATCGGGGCGGCACCAGCCGCAACGTGATCGCCCCGGCCAACTTCGTCGCCTGGCGCGAGCGCACGCGAACGCTCGAGCATCTGGGCATGGTGGGACCCGTTGGCGTGGCCATGGTCATCAACGGCCAACCTGACCAGATTTCGGGGCTCACCGTCTCGTCCGACGTCTTTCGCGCGCTCGGCGTCCAGCCTGCGCTCGGCCGCGCCTACACGGCCGAGGAAGACCCCGGTAACGCAGTCATCGTGCTGAGCCACGAATTCTGGCAACGACGCCTTGGCGGCCGCCGGGACGTGCTGGCTATGACGCTCGCCACAGATGGCGGGCCCCGAACCGTGATCGGTGTGATGCCTCCCGGCTTCACGGTCGTCGGTCAGATAGCCGACTTCCTGATTCCATACGGTCAGACGCTGGAGCAGCTCCGCGCGTTGCGCGGCCGCGGCAGTTCGTACGCCATCGCGCGCCTGCGCGAGGGTGTCTCGCTCGGGCAGGCGTACAGCGAGATGCGGAGCATCTATGCCGACCTCGAAAGAGAGGAGCCGCAGCGCAATGCCCGCCGCACAGTGATGCTCCTTCATTTGCAGGAGCAGATGGTCGGGGAGCTCCGGCCGGCGCTCTTCGCGCTCGTCGGCGCTGTCGCGCTGGTGCTGCTCGTGGCCTGCGTCAACGTCGCGAACCTGCTGCTGGCGCGCAGCGCCGCGCGGGCGCGCGAGGTTGGCCTGCGAACGGCGCTTGGCGCAAAACGCGCCCGGCTCGTGCGCCAGCTGCTCACTGAAAGTCTGGTGCTCGCGGTGGCCGGTGGCGTCGCCGGACTGGGGGTCGCGGCGCTGTGCCATCGCGGCCTGCTCGCGCTGGTCGGCGATCGCATTCCAATTCCGCGGCTCGACCAGATGGCGCTCGATCTGCCCGTGGTCGCGTTCACGATGGTCACTGCGCTCGCGACCGGCATCCTCTTCGGTCTCGTGCCCGCATTCGTGTCGACGAGCACCGCGAGCGATGCGCTGCGCGAAGGTGGGCGTCACGGCGGCGGCCGCCGATTGCACGGCGTCCTCAGCACGCTCGTCGTCGCCGAAGTGGCGCTGTCGCTCGTGCTGCTGGCCGGCGCGGGTCTCTTGATGCGCAGCTTCCTCAGGCTGCAGAGCAACGACCTGGGCTTCCGCACTGAAGGTGTGCTCACGGCGGCCGTGCAGCTTCCGGCCACGCGTTACGACCTCTCCCAGGCCGGCGGCTTCTTCCGCGAATCTCTGTCGCGCATTGCCGCGCTGCCGGGCGTCCAGCACGCCGCAGGCGCCTCGTGCATGCCGGTACCGTTCGCGTGCATCGGCACGAGCTTCTGGCGCGTCGATCGGCCGAAGCCGGCGGATGGCCAGCTGTCATCCGGCCAGGTGCGCCCGATCACGCCGGAATTCTTCAAGACGATGGGGATTCCACACGTGGCCGGACGTGACTTCTCTGAGTCCGACACCGTAGACTCCGTGCCCGTCGCGATTGTCAGCGAAGAGCTGGTGAGGCAGCAATTCGTGGATGGAAGCCCGCTGGGCCGGCGGCTTCGGGTCAACGTCGACCACGCCAACGGCAGGGACGATGTGGAATGGATGGTGGTCGGAGTCGTCGGCAACACCAAGTCGTCGCTGGACGGGCCGGTCCGCCAGACGATCTTCATTCCGCGCACGCAGCGTCCCGGCGGCGGCATGACGTTTTTCATACGCACCCAGCAGGATCCGATGTTGTTTGCGACCACCGTGGCGGGAGTCGTTCACTCGATGGAACCGGAAGCGCCGGTCCGCGTCCGCACGCTCGAGGATGTCGTCGGCAGCACGATCGCGCGTCCACGCGCGATATCGGTGCTGGTCGGCGTGTTCGCGCTCCTGGCGCTGGCGCTCGCGGCGGTTGGTGTCTACGGCGTGATGGCGTACTCAGTGCGGGAGCGGACGCAGGAAATCGGCGTCCGCATGGCCCTCGGCGCGACAGCGATCTCGGTGCTTCGCCTCGTGCTCGGTCAGGCGCTGCGCCTCGTCTCCATCGGCATCGCCGTAGGGCTGGTTGCGGCAGGAGCGTTCACGCGGTTGCTCCAGCGATTGTTGTTCCAAGTCGAACCGCTCGATCCGTGGACGTTCGCCGGGACTGCGCTGGTGCTGCTCGTTGTCGCCACCGTCGCGTCGTACGTGCCCGCCCGCCGCGGCATGCGCATGGCTCCCGTCGACGCGCTGCGGACGAACTAAGCCCAGAGCTCGCTTGACTTGGTGATTGAACGTGCCGACGGCGGGTTCACGATGGACACGACCGCCTCCGCCGAAGGCTTCGGCGAGTCCGCCGTAGCCTTGCGAAGGCGGATGGCACCATGCGCACGAAGAAAACATCCAAGAATCATCGTATGCATCGTGTCATCGTGCTCATCGTGTTGGTGCCGTCAGCCGGGACAGCTGCCCAACTGAAGTGAGCTGCGGGAGCTGCGGGTTTAGGTTTGGTCGCGTGATCTCACCGGCATTGTGACCGTCCGCGCCAGCGCGCGATATGCCTGGCCGTTCTCCTCATTGCCGCTCGACGACATGCGCCCGCGTGATGTTCGGAATCGCAGCTGTTCCCGCGTATCTCATGGCCAGCTGAAGTTCCCGGGTGAGGATGTCGAGGACAGTTTCGACGCCCTCCTGGCCAAAAGCCGCAAGGCCCCAGACATACGGTCGCCCGACGCAGATGGCAGTGGCGCCAAGGGCCAGGGCCGTGAAGATGTCCGTGCCACGCCGGAAGCCGCTGTCGACGAGGACGGGAACGCGCCCCGCTGCCCCTTCCAGAACTTCCAGGAGGCTATCGATTGATGGCCGTCCCGTCTCCTCGGCGCGCCCGCCGTGGTTCGAACAGACGATCGCGTCGGCGCCGTTGGTGACCGCGAGTGCCGCGTCCTCGCGCGTGACGATGCCCTTGATCACGAGGCGCATCGGGGTCGCATCCTTGAGGCGTTTCACATAGTCCCAGGTCACGGGCGGCTGCATGCTGACCCCCGCAAGGTCGAGTCCGTTGAACATCGGCCTCCGCGTGCTCCTGGTCTGCAGGCTGGTGCGATCGTGGCAGAGGCGGCAGTCGCGTGGGTCCTGGCGTTCGAACCGCCGCAGGGTCTCGCGATTCGTCCCGCTGATCTGATCGACGGTGAAGGCCAGCACCGGACAACCGGCGGCCTCGGCCCGCTTGATCATCGAGCGCGTCACGTTCCAGTCTGTGGTGGCGTAGAGCTGGAACCAGACGGGTTCGCCGCGCGCGGCGTTCACGTCCTCGATCGACGAGGTGGCAAGGGTCGAGAGCATCTGCAGGTGCCCCTTCGATCGGGCGGCGCGCGCGACCGCGATTTCCCCTTCCGGGTGAAACGCCCGCAGGCTCGAGACCGGTGCGAGGATGATGGGCGAGTTCCAGTTGACACCCATCAAGCGGATGGAGGTGTCGATACGGGAAACGTCGATCAACCGGCGGGATCGTATCTGATACCGGGAGAATCCAACCCGATTGGCGCGCACCGTCGCATCGTCGTCGACGCCGGTTGCCAGGTAACCGTAGTGCGCGGGCGGCAGCTTGTGACGCGCGGCGTTCTCGAAGTCGAACACGTTGAGCGCGTCCTGGGGCGAGGCGATGATGTCGCCAGCCAGCTGCGCCTGTCCCACTGTGCTTAGGAGGGGGCTGGCAGCCAGGAATTTCAGGAACTCGCGCCGACTCGTCGCAGGCCAGCGGTCCATGATCCTCTCCCGTCGCCCTCCAGAACGTTTCCGTACACCGATCCACGGCGACGAACGACGAGTGACGTGGCCGTGGGCTCACGCAGCGCGCCACTGCTGAGGAGATTTGGAGGCGCAGTCCCACTCAGACCGAAGCGCAGGTCCTACAACCGCATTGCCTATGGGTAGGATGTCTTGGCGGGCCGGATACTAGCACAGTTGCGAGCGACACACCTGCCAGCCCGCGATCGTAGCGAGCGTCGCGCCGCTTCGCCACGCGATGCTCGTGAATGCAGTGGAGACGCTTCGGACCGAGTAACCCGCCATACTTCTCCGGTCTAGAGCCTGTTCGGTTGTGGGACGGTGCTGTTGCGACAGCGGGCAGTGCCAAGAACTGTCGCGGCGGGCGGGAGCCGAATACTGCAGTATCGCCGGCCAGATCGAGCATCGTCCCTGGGGTGGCATGGGCGCTGCACTCGGGACCAAACGTCAATCGCCTGAGCAGGAGTTCATTTTCATGAGACTAGTCCGCCTCCATCGGCCACGCCCCGTGATCACATCGGCGCTACTGACCGTCGCGACCGGCATGGCGCTGCTCGCGCCGGCAACCGCCGCGCGCCAGTCGAAAGACTACCCGCTCGAATCTGCGGCTGGCCTCCGCCTGCACAACGTGACCGCGGAACCAGCCGTCTTGCAAGGCAAGAAAGGGCTGCGGGTCAGGTTATCCGACGAGACCCAGCGCCGATTGCAGAGTATGACGCCCGACGAACAAATGCAGGTCGATCAACTCGCTCCGATCGAGGGCATCGACTTCGCGAGCGGCGTCATCGAGGTGGAAATTGCCGGCGCGCCAGCACCAGGCGCGCCCGAAGGAGCCCGCGGCTTTGTGGGCATCGCCTTCCGTCTGCAGAACGACATGCGGAGCTATGACGCGTTTTACCTGCGTCCCACAAACGGTCGCGCCGAAGATCAAGAGCGACGGAATCATGCCGTTCAGTACATCTCACACCCCGACTGGCCATGGTTCCGGCTTCGCAAGGAGACACCCTCCAAATATGAATCGTACGTAGACCTCATGCCGGGCGTGTGGACGAGGATCAAGATTGACGTCCGCGGCGACCGTGCACGTCTCTACGTCCACGGTCAGGAACAGCCGACGCTGATCGTCAATGATCTGAAGTCGGGAGCGAACGGAAAGGGCGCCGTCGCGCTGTGGCTCGATCGAGGAACCGTCGCTCACTTTCGCAGCCTGACTGTGCAGCCATCATCCATGAAGTAGTAGTAGTAGTAAATCACCGCGCCGTGACCCGTACCACCGGCGCCGGCACAAACCCGCCGCTCACGTTGCTCCACGCGAACACGGCCAGGTCGTAGTTCCCGGGCACGAGGCCTTGTACCAGCAGCCCATATCCTGAGTCGCGGAATTGATCGCCGTGAATCGCTGCGACATCCGGCCGTACGCCGCCGTACATCGCCGTACCGAGGAACACCGGCGAGCCACCCGTCAGCGGATACGCCCACACGTGCAATGTGTCGATCCCGGTACCCGCCGCCGCGTCCAGGTCCGCGGCCCAGCCGCCCAATGCAAATGGCTGGGCGAGATCCTGTTGCAATCGCGGTGTGTCGATGACCACTTGCGCCCCGACGTGACCGCTCCCTTTCGGCTGGAGGATGAACCGGACCTCACGCCGGGCGATCGTCCGCGCACCTGCCGACCGCACGAACACCAGATCGTACGATCCCACGAACCCCACGCCGGGCGACCACGTGAACGCGCCGGTCTGCGGCTCCAAATGAGACCCGATCGGAAGCGGGCGCAGGCGCTCACCCACGCGCAGATACGCCGAGTATGTTTCCCCAGCTCGCTCGCCGAGGGCGAGCTCGAACCGATCGATCTCTTCGCCCCGCAGTACGACTCGGCCCGAGCGTCCCACCTCATAACTCCGCCACGGCGTCCTCGCATCCCAGCTCCGACGTCCGACGAGTGACGACGTCTCGAGCGGCACGGCGGCAAGACTGTGGTCAGAAACGATCGCGGTCATCGCCGCGCTTGTCCCGGTTGTGACGCCCGCGGTCGCCCCATTCGACACCCGGAAGTACCGGCTGCCCAACCCCGACGTCACACCTGCGCTGTCCGTCGCTGTCCACACGATCGTGTGCAGCCCATTCGACAGCGTCGTCGTATCGATGATCTTGAAGCCGACCGGCCCTGCGCTGTTCGCCAGTCCCGGAAAGAAGGTCGCGACGTCGGGCCGGTAGTGGTTGTACGACGGGCTGCCAACCGGCACGCCATCTATATAGACCATCAACGTGGATCCGTCGACCGGGATGTGCTTCGGGTTCTGCGTCAGCGCCCAACCGAAGTTGACATACGCCGAACCGCTGACCGTCTCTCCCTGTCCCGGTGTGTCAATCGCTCCGAACGGTGCCGTCGCGAGCGCGTTGTCACACGTGATCGTGCGGGTGCCCAGAAGCACGGTCCGCCCTTCGCGGTCGCGCGCGTACACGGAGAACACGAACGTTCTGTTTCCCTGGTTGGGCAGCGTGTTGGTCAGGAGCATGAACCCCCAGCCGCCAACGTTGTTGCGCGGATACAACGGATACGCTGCCTGCACGTCGGGTCGCGCGCCCTCGATGAACACGCCGTCCCCCACGAAGATCTGCGCCGCGCCGCCGCAGTTTGCATCGACGGGTGGCACTTCGCCGCCGACCGCTGCACGGCAGATCGTGACGCCTGTCACCTCGAGGTCATCGAGCACCCAGCCAGTCATCGGAATCGCTCCGGTGATGCCGGTGGTGTTCTGCAGCGGTGTGTCGACAACGCCAAACGGCGGAGTAGTCGTGCCGGCAAGGTGCAACGTCACAGAAAGATCGACCGTTCGAAAGAACCCGCTGCCGTCCGTCAGCGTGACGGTCACCATTCCAGTTGCACTGCCGGTGCCAGCCGGCGTACCCAGCAGGTTCAAGCCAATCGTCATGACGGTCGACCCGGTTCCGGACGCAGGCGACAGCTGAATCCAAGGCTGATTCGCAACGGCCGTCCACCCGGTGCTGGCGCGGCTGAGGAACAATCGAACGGTTTGCGGGGATGGCTGTGCCGTGACGCTCGACCCGTTGTGGAGCGAGGCGAAGCGCAGCGACGACGGCTCGACTGACAGCAACGTCGTCGGAACGTCGACGCGGGAGTTGTATTGCAGCGAGCCCGTGAGAAGTGGACCGGCTATCACTCCGCAGTGGAGTAAGAAGTCCACGGCGAGACTGACGACGGCGTTCTGCGCGCCGAAGACGAGATCGCGGACCGTGAACTCGCCGCCACCGCACGAGCGCCCGTTCCCCGAGATCCTGAGCGCCGGTACCCCGGGGCCAGAGAAATCGCTGGCATTCGCGTAATGCCGGCCGGATTGCAGCAGCTCGCCGGATGGCGCTTGAATGGTCACCGTCCAGCCAGACGCCGACGTCGGGCCAACGCTCTGGACCGTGACATCGATGCCGTTGCCGTTCTGCCGCGTGACCGGCGTCCAGCGGCTGTTGACGAGCGACAGCACTTCACTGCGCCCTTGCCCAATCGTGTGACCGGGCTCGCTGTCCCAGCGCCGGAGCGTCCGCGGCGCGGTGGGCACGGACGGCTCGAAGCTGGCGGCGCACCGTTTCGGTCCGTTGACGTGCAAGGGCGTTGCTGCGCCACCGCTGCAGTCGTCGATCCAGCCCATGAACGTGTAGCCGAAATCCGGTGCGGCCGTGAGGTTGATCTGCGCCGCCGACAGCAACGACGCCTGACATTGCGTGCCAGCGCCGCCGCAATCGATGCCTGCTCCGGTAATCCGGCCGTGCACCGGCGTCGTCAACGAAAGGTCATAGGACGGATATGCGCCGTTGAACGGAACGACGTCGCTGATCGTGGAGTTGTACCGGATCGCACCGAAGAGCGCGGGAACGACGTCGTTACAGTGCTGCTCGAAGTCGACGGCGAATCGCTGGATCGTTCCGCCCGAGCCGAAGACGATTTCGCGCACGATGAACCGCCCGGTCAGAGCGTTGCAGCCGCGTCCGGAGCCGGACGCTTCCAACCCATTGAACGTCGTGAACGGGTAGCGCCGCGCGGCGGTGTAGTAGCCGGCTGCGAACGGTCGTCCCGTGGCGGCGGCGAACTCGAACGCCCACGAGTCGCTTGCATCGCGGATCGCCACTCTCACGCCCCTGCCCATGCCTGAGGACGTCACGACCCAGTAACTATTCGCGGGCGAGTACACCATCTTGCTGCCCGAGCCGATGGGGTCGCCGACCTGGCTGTCCCAGTACATAACCGTGCGTGGCGTGGACGACACCGCCGGCTCGAAGAGCGCCTCACACGACTTCGGGCCATTGACGTGCACCGACGCCGTCGGACTACCCTGGCAATCGCCTGCCCATCCCATGAACACGTAGCCGGGGTCCGGCGTTGCGGTAAGCGTGACCTGCGCGGCGCCTGGCAGCGACACGTGGCAGACCGAGCCGCCGGTGCCGCAGTCGATCCCGCCGCCGCCGACGCGGCCGTGCGCGGACGGAACGACCGTGAGCTGATACGAAGGATACGCACCGCCGAATGGGACGACGTCGTCCACGGTCGCGTAATAGCGAATCGAACCCACCAGCGCGGGGACCGCGTCCTCGCAGTGCTGCTCGAAGTCCGCCGCGAATCGTTCGACGGTGCCGTTCGGCGCGATCGCGACCTCGAGAATAACGAACCGTCCGGTGAGCCTGTTGCAGCCGCGGCTGAAGCCCGACACCGACAGTCCGTTGAGCGGTGTGAAGGGATAGCGGCGCGCCGCGCCGTAGTAACCGGCTGTGAGCTGCTGGCCCTCGGGCGCGGAGAAGTCCACGGCCAAGGTGCTGAACTCGTCGCGGATGTAGAAGTTGACGCGTCTACCGTTGTCACCGGACTGCACCAGCCACTCGCTGTTCGGCAAGGAGCGCAACACCGCTTGGCCTTGACCGATGTAGTCCCCGGCCTCGCTCTCCCAGTACAGCATCGTCCGCGGCGATGACGAGGCGAACGGCTCGAAGAGCGCCGTGCACGTCTTCATGCTGTTGACGTGCACCGTCGTCGTCGCCATACCCTGGCAATCGTCGCTCCAGCCTGTGAAAACGTAGCCAGGTTCCGGCGCGGCGGTGATCGTCACTTGCGACGCGCTGGGCAACACGCTCTGACAGGTCGACTGGCCCGCGCCGCAATCGATGCCGGTGCCGGTCACGCGACCATGGGCATCCTGCGCGATCGTCAGCTGATAGATCGGATAGGTGCCCGCGAACGGCACCAGATCGCTCACCGACGAGTTATAGCGAACTGCGCCGAAGAGCGCTGGAGCCGCGTCGTCGCAGTGCTGCTCGAAATCGGCGGCAAACGCCAAGACGGTTCCGCTCGGCCCGAGCACGATCTCGCGAACGACGAATCGGCCTCTGACGATGCCGCAGCCTCGTCCCGATCCCGTCACGCTCAGACCGTGCTTCGTGGCCGTGCGATATTGCTGCACTGACCCGTACGAGCCGGGAGCGAGCGGAGCGCCGTTGGCCGCGGCGAAGTCCGCGTACCACCAGAAACTGAAGTTCGGACCGGTCACAGACACACGCACCCAGTTCCCAGGGTTGCTGCTGTCGGTGTTGATCGTGAACGTTCCATCGGCGGGCGTATAAGTCCGCTGAACGCCCTGCCCGATGTAGTCGCCTGGCTGGCTGTCGAAAAACAGCGCGGTCGTCTGCGCCTGCGCCGAGGCCGCGGTTACCAGCGTCCCCACGACAATCAAGAGACACACACGTGTTGCCAGAAAGCGCAGGCGTCGGCTCATCGTCTTCTTCTCTGGTTCGCACTCAGGCCGTGGCCCAGCCCGCGCGCACCATTGCGTTGCAGAGACTCCGAGACACTGGTTGATAGGTGCGAGAAAGATACGGCAGTGCTAAGTATAAATATCAGACGGTCGAGCTAACAAGGGATGCACGGGTCCAACGGTCGTCGAACCGTGAACAAAATCGTCAGCGACGGAGCAGTGTGACACTACCGCACATCACTGTTTAGGAAGTCTGCACCGAGGCCGACATCCGGGTTATTTCCTGATGACTATCCCAGTCGGGCGGGCTAGTAGATCTGCTGGGTTTTTGCGATGATCGTTTTCGGCGGAGTTACGCCGGCCGCGATCATCACTTCACGAACCGCGGCTTCTGTTTCTGCTGAAGGCTTGAAGTTCCCGAATCGGTAACCGACGGCTATGGCCAACGGCGTCCAGCCGAACTTGTCCGGCCGATTCCAGATCTCGATCCGGGCGCCCTTGGCCGCGAGGAACTTCACGACTTTCGGGAGGTTCTTGTAGGCGGCGGCATGCATCGCGGTCTCGCCGTTGGTGTCCACCGCGTTGACGTCGGCGCCGAGCGCGAGGAGGACCCGCACGGCGTCCAGTACCTCATTCTCGGTCCCGGCGTCTTCCCCGGGCGAGCGTGTGGCGAGGCCCGCCGCCATCATCAGCGCCGTGCTGTTCTGCACGTTCACCAGCGACGGATCGGCGCCCAGCGCAGACAGGGTCGTCAGCAGCTCGGCATCAGCCGTCAGCGCGGCCAGCAAGAACGGCGTCGCGCCAATCTCGTTCGCGCGCGTGTTATTCAGGTTCACGCGCTTCGTTATCTTCGCGTTCAGGTTCGCGCCCTTCGCCACGAGCTTCTTCACGAGCTCGAGGCTGCTCAACGTTCCGGAGCCGTCGGGAGATGGATCGTTGTCGCCAACCCCCGGCCGGCGAACGACTGTGATCGCGTGAAGCGCGGTGTAGCCCGTCAGGTCTGCGTTGGGATTCGCGCCCGCGTCGAGCAGCGCTGCCGCCAGCTCGAAGTGCGCGTTCGCCACCGCCAGCAGCAGCGCGCTGGCGCCTGCCCGCGGCAACGGGCCTCCATACCGGCGACGCGGCCCTTCGACCGGAATCGTCTCGTTTACGTCGGCCCCGGCTGTGAGCAGCACGCGAACGACATCGAGACGGCCTTCCCTCACGGCAAAGAGCAGAGGAGTGAAGCCAGAGGGCACACGCGCGCGCACATCCGCGCCGGCCGCGATGAGCTCCTGTACCACGGGCGCGTGGCCTTCCGCGGCGGCCCACATGAGGGCGGTTTGCTCGCGCGATTCATCTTTGGCATCGACGCTCGCGCCGCGGGACACGAGCGCCTTCACCGACGCGAGCGCTCCGGTCCGCGCCGCGGTCATCAGTGGAGTCTCTCCGCCGGGAAGAGGAAGGTTCGGATCGGCCCCGGCTTTCAGCAGCAGCTCGACCAGGACATCGCTGCCATTGGTGCAGGCCAGCGAGAGCGGCGTCACTCCATAGCGGGTCGCGGCCTTCACGCTGGCGCCGGCGCGCAGCAACTGGTCGGCCATCGCCTGATCGTCGTGGTACACCGCCCAATGCAGCGCGGTCATGCCGTCGACCTGCGGCGCGTTCACGTCAGCGCGCTGCTTCAGGAGCGCGCTGATCCGCGTTCGATCGTTCTTCTCCGTCGCATCGGCGAGCGGCGCGCCTCGCCCCACTTCACTGGAGCTTGTCGGAGGCCTCCCGAGACTGACCGAGATGGCCTGCCCTGAGCCTGTCGATGGAACGGCTGACAACAGCAGTGCAACAGCGACGCTCGCGACGTGTGGCGAACTGGTCATGATCAGTTAGAGGGCAAGCAGTTCATCGACCTTGCCCCGGCTGTCGGCGAACGCATCGAGGCGAACACCTGCACGCTCGAGCAGCGTCAAGTGCAGGTTCGCCAGCGGTGTCGGCTCCGCGTACTTGATGTGCCGCGCCCCCTTGTGCCGGCCCGCGGCGCCGCCGGCGACGAGTATCGGCAGGTTCACGTGATCGTGCACGTTGGGATTCCCCATGCCGCTGCCGTACAGGAACAACCCGTGATCCAGCAGCGACCCGTCGCCCTCCGGCGTGGCCTTCAGCTTCTCGAGGAAGTAGGCGAAGAGTGACACGTGGAAGGCGTTGATCTTGGCCATCCTCGCGATCTTGTCCGGGTCGTTGCCATGGTGCGTGAGCGGGTGATGCGGATCGGGCACGCCAATCTCGGTGTAGGTGCGGTTGCTCGTTTCGCGCGCCAGCTGAAACGTGAGAACCCTGGTCACATCACCTTGCATGGCCAGCACCTGGAGGTCGAACATCAGCTTGGCATGGTCGGCGTAGGCCGCCGGGACGCCCACCGGCCGATCGAGATCCGGCAGCGGCTGATCCGCCGTGGTGGCTTCCGCCTTCTGGATGCGACGCTCCACTTCGCGGACGGTCTCGAGATACTGGCCGACCCTGGTGCGATCCTCAGGCCCGAGCTTCGTCTGCAGCCGCGTGATGTCGTCGCGGACCGAATCAAGGAGGCTGGCCCTTCGCTGCAGCGCCGCTCGACGATCGGCCGCGCTGCCGCCCTCGCCGAACAATCGTTCGAAGACGATGCGCGGATGCGCCTCGGCGGGGAGGGGCGTGGTCGGCGACGACCACGAGAGGTTGTTCTGATACACGCACGCATAGCCGTTGTCGCACTGACCGACCATCTGGAGCAGGTCCATCGACAATTCCAGCGACGGCAGCAGCGTCTGCTGACCAAGTTGCTTCGCGGCAACCTGATCGACCGTGGTGCCCAGGTGGTAGTCCGTGCTCTCGGTCCATTTCGCCTTCGCGGCGCTCAGGAACGACGCGTTGGAAGTAGCATGCGTGCCAGGGTATGCGTTCTTCAATTCCAGGTTGCTGATGACCGTGAGCTGATCCACCACAGAACTGAGCGACTGCAGGCTCGGCGACAGCTCGGTCAGCCGGCCCTCGCCTGGCGGCGTCCAGCGAGGGAGGTCGCAACCCATCGGCATGTAGATGAAACCCAGACGGCGCACCGGGTCAGCTGCCGTTTTCGCGAGGGCTGTCATCGATGGAACCATGGCGTCGAGCAGCGGGAGCGCGACGCTCGCGCCGAGGCCCCGAAGGAACGTCCGGCGCGGCAATGCCATCCTGGTGATAATCATCGTGACATCCTCATCTGAAACGGCTTGCTCTTGACCACTCCGAGGACGATCGAAGAAATGCGGAAATCCTGCGACCGGGCGTCCCGCACGATCGTGCGGACCGCGGGCGCATCGTAGTAGTCGACTCCTCGTCCTGACGCGTAGGTGAGGAGCTTTTCAGTAAAGGCGCCGACGAACAATTCCGGTCGGCGCAGCAACGCCGCTTCGAGACCGTCGACATCGACAAACGTGCTGCCGTCAGGAAGGCTTCCGGAGGCATCGATGGGCGCGCCGCCTTCGACCGTTCGCCTGCGGCCGACCGCGTCGAACTTCTCGAGCGACAGGCCAATCGGATCTATCAGATTGTGACACGCGGCGCACGTCGGGTTGCTCCGGTGCTCGGCAAGTCGCTTGCGGCCAGAGAGGTTCCCGTCCACCGTGTTGTCTTTCAGGGCCGGGACATCGGGCAGGGGAGGCGGTGGAGGGACTCCAAGAAGATTGTCCAGAACCCATTTGCCCCGGACCACGGGCGACGTCCTGGTCGCATACGAGGTGACTGTCAAGATGCTTCCCTGGCGAAGCAGCCCGCCTCGTTCGCTGCCCTTGTCGAGCGCAATCCGGCGGAAGTGGCTGCCGTACACGCGCGGGATGCCGTAGTGCTTCGCGAGCCGTTCGTTGACGAAGGTGTAGTCGGCGCGCAACAGGTCCAGCACGCTCCGATCCTCGCGGAGGACACTCTCGAAGAAGAGCTCCGTCTCCTGACGGAACGCCTGCCGAAGATTGTCGTCGAAAGCCGGAAACAGCCGCATGTCGGGCGTGATCGACGCAAGATTTCGCAGGTGCAGCCACTGCGACGCGAAGTTATCGACGAGCGCCCGCGACCGCGAGTCGGCCATCATGCGGCGGACTTCTCGTTCCAGTACCGACGGCTCGTGCAACCTGCCGGCAACCGCCACGTTCAGCAGCTCATCGTCCGGAATACTGCTCCACAGGAAGAAGGAGAGTCGCGAGGCCAGTTCGAGATCGCTGACGCGATACGGTGTGTTCGCCGCGATGCCTGCCGGATCGGGCTCGAGGCGGAAGAGGAAGTTGGGGCTTACCAGGACGCCCGACAGGGCCATCTCGACGCCCGCATCGAAGCCGCCAGCGGCGCGGCCTTTCTGGTAGAGCGCCAACGGGCCGCGAAGGTCAGCCTCGGTCACGGGCCGCCGGTACGCCCGCTTCATCAGCGCCGTCAGGATCTGTCGCGCGGCGCGGGCGTCCTGTTCCGGATTAGCCGGATGCGACCCGAATATCCTGCGACGGCTGGGCGTATCGCCGGGACTCAGCGCATCATATGGACCGACGATCGAAATCGAGTAGATCGCCGGCTGGACCCGTGGATGCCGGTAGTAGTTGAAGTGCGCCTGATAGGGCTGACGCGCGGTTTCGAGCAGCAGCGACGGTTTCTTCAGAAATGCCACGCCGAGCGCGTGCGGACCCGCCTGCACCGGGACGCGGATCTTGAGGTGCCGATCCGCCGTCGCGTGCTCCGGCTCGCGCTGCGGCGGCTTGACGGTGAACACCTGGACCCGCGCCTTGTCCAGCAGCAGCTCGAGATCGTGCGGTTCGGTCAGGCCCTCGACGTGCTCGTCGCGGTCTCGCATCAGCCGAACCTGGATTTCGTACTCGCCGTCCATCGGGAACGTGTAATCGAGGACCGCTCCGCCGCGTGTCCCGATCGGGAGCCCCTCGAGGTGCTCTTCCTGGGTGAGGTCCGGTGGCATCCTGATGGTGTCGCCGCCGGGCGAACGGCTGGGTCGGCCGACCGCGACACGACTGATCTTCTCTGCCGCCGAGATGTACCGATCGAGCAGCGTCGGCGATAAATCGCCGACCGTCACGTTGTCAAAGCCGTAACTGGACTCGTCTGCGGGGAGCAGCGAGGCGGCATCGACGTCGAGCGCGAGGAGATCGCGGATGGCGTTCTGGTATTCGGTTCGAGTGAGTCGCCGAATCGTTGCCGTTCGGCCCGGATTCGGATTCGCGGCGGCCGCGCGGTCGAGCGACGTCTCCAGAGATGAGATCACCGCGTCGTAAGTGGCGTCATCTGGCCGCTCCTTTCCGATTGGCGGCATCTGACGGGCGCGAAGCTTCCGGACGACCTTCTCCCACACATCCGGATGCCGAGGAACATCGTCGGCAGCGACCGTGTCGAGCGCGAGCCCGGCCTTTTTCTTGTCCTCGTCATGGCACGAAACGCAATACTCATCGATGAGGGAACGGGGCGTGACAGCCGTCAATGGTGGGCGGGCAGTTTGTTGCTGTGCTTGCAACGCAAACATGACGCTGCCGCCCGCCAACAGAACCGCCACGCCGACCGAAACCGATACCCTGCCGGCGTTGCACACACGCATACAAGGGCAATCATACGCGTCAGATTCGCAACAGTCGAGTCGTGAACCCTGCAGGCCGGTACTCGACAACATGCCGGGCGGCGACTTGGTCACGAGTGTGACAATCCTCAGGCAACTCTCGTTCTAGCCCAACAACACTTGCAGTTACCCGCTGCGTAACGCGCTTACTTCCGCCGAAATGCACTTCTTCCTCTTGGTCTCCCGGCGGCACCCGACCGACTGAAATCGCTCACGTTTCCTAACAAAGCGAGCATCGACGGCCGAGGTTAGCCCGCGGGCATTTCACTTGCCACGCAGGCAAGCGCCGCAGGGTCCTGGCACTCGTCAATGCCCTCGGCAGCCGACAGATTCGTCCTGTCGTTACTCAGCCACGCGAAGAAGGGAGATTCGCAGCCTGAGAATTCCCGACCCCTCGAACCTTGCCGAGCATGTCCTCCGTGTCATCGGCCGGATCGATTTCTCCATGAAGATTCAGAAAGAGGAGACTCACCGATGAAGAGGATGAAAAGGTGGCCAATCGTGTATGCCGTCGGAGGCAGTTGCGCGCTGGCGTGGCTAGTCCTCGGTACCCGATCCAGCATCTCAGCGCAGACAACGTTTCCCGATCCCAACGCCAACTGCCCTCCGTCGGAGTGCGGTCAGGTGTCGCCGCTGATTCCGATGCAGAGCGCCGAAGCGGTGCACATGGGTCTGGTGTGGAAGAAGGACTCGCAACACCCCAAAATACTGTTTCACGCCAGATTCCCGGAGTACACCCCCAACGACATGGCCGATCCTGAGCTGGTCGACCTAGCCATCTCCCGCGGAGCGTTGATTACGGCTGGCAACCAGTTCAATTCGTCGTTGAGGGACGTCCTCCACGGCTTCGATCCGTTCCTGGGCCTCGGGATGGATCGCTCGCCGGACGACTCCTTCCAGAGACTCACATATGGCGGCTACCTGATGCGGCAGGGCCTGAGCCAGAGTGTGCCCACGCGCATCAGGGCTAATCGCACAATGGAAAGGCAACTGCTGTTCGACATCAGCCACCCCCACGCGTTCAAGAACAGCGGCAAGTTCCACACGGCCCTGCTCGACGAGGCGGACTTCGCCATGAACCGGGCGGCGTTCGCGGAGAACGGCTATTCGAAGGATATGTTTTACAACACGTACTGCAACGCCCGCGTGACGTTGTCCGACGGGCGTGTCTGCGTCTTCGGCGGCCACGACATGCAGAGCAACAACGGGTTGTACAAGGTCAACGTCTTCGACCCGAACACCGAAACCTGGGCCAAGCGGTCGGAGCCGTGCGACCTCTCGAACTGGCGCAACGATCCGTACGGCAAGGAGTTGTTCGCCCGCAACCCGGACGCCCAGTTCTATGAGAACTGCGATCCACGGAACCAGCAGAGCACCCAACCGTCCGACCCGTCCGACCAGGAGTACGCGCGCTGGTATCCGTCGGCGGCTACGCTGCCGAACGACCTGGTGCTGGTCCTCGGCGGATTCGACCAGGACGGCACCGTGCAGCCGGATTCGGCCCGAGCGGCGAAAGGCAGAGTGAATCAGTCTCAAAGCGACACCGCATTCACGGCGAGCCGTGTGAACATCGTGGTCCCGGAGGTCTACGACCCGAAGACCGATCGGAACATCTCGCTCGAGAACGCGCGGATGGCCTTCCCCCTCTATCCGCAGATGGAGGTCGTCCAGACGGGACCGGGAAAGGACGATTGGAAGGTGTGCACGTTCAACGGCGAAATCAATTACGGCGCGATCGAGAACGAAGACGCTCCGGGGACTCCAGCATATCGGAACGCACAAGGCCAACGTCAAAAGGGCGGCGCCAGGTTCGGCGTCGGGGGAGGCACGCCTCGCTTCATCGACGGGAATACCTGGTGCCTGGATGTGCTGGGAGCGTTGAAGGATCCCGACCGGGACGTTCCCGCGAAGAACCACTGGACGTTCGTGGACAAGGCGCGTGAGGTCAGGCCCTACTGCTGCCCGAGCGCCAGCCTGATCGAGCTGGACGCGAGCGGCGACACGGTGTCACACGAGTGGTTCATGATTTCGGGGAACGACGCGAGCGGCGATCAGACGGGGACTGTCGAGAAGATCGATTTCACCGACGCCGTCCCGAAATGGGAGAAGGTGGGCGACATCCTGCAGCCGCTCGCGACGACCAAGGCGGTGCTCCTGCCCGACGGCAAAGTGTTGATCGGGCAGGGGGTGAACCGCTCGGCGGGATGCAACGTCGACGGAAGACCGTGCACCTTCGAGGAAAGAGAAGGTCATCACTTCCAGATGTTCGACCCTGCGACCGGCAAGGTTGAGAAACTCGCCAAGACCACGGTGTCGCGAGGCCTGCACGGGACCGCGACGCTGCTGCCGGATGCGACGGTGTTCTTCGCCGGGGAGAATCGCGAGGCCCTGGTGCGGCCGGACGACCCGTCGTTTCCGCTGATGTCCTCGTATGCCGGCAACCTCCCGCAGGGAGATCCCGACCAGGGCGTCCCCGTCGGCCAGGTCTTCTCTCCAGCGTACCTGTTTCAGAAGGGCGGCGGCCGTTCCTCACGGCCGGAGATCGTCCACGCGCCAGGGGAGATCGGCTACGAGGGGCACTTCGATCTCAGGATCGCCGGCCGTGCGGATGAAGTCGGGTCGGTGGTCCTCCTTCGCAGCGATCACAACACCCACAGCCTGACGACGGGCGATCGGTACGTGAAGCTGGGATTCACGCAGACGGGTCCGGCGGCCGGCGACATCCGGGTGACCACGCCGAAATTCCAGGGACAGGCGGTTCCTGGAGTGTATATGCTCTTCGTCGTGAACAAGCGCGGCGTGCCGAGCGTCGGCCACCGCGTCGATCTCAAACGGTAGGGCCAAGCCTCGAATTCGATCGCTACAAAGGAGAGGACAACGTGAACAAGCAGTTGAAGTACGCAGGGCTCGGGACAGTGATTCTTGGACTTGCAGCAGTCTCCTACGCCGTGGCCCAAGGGGACCCGCGCGGGGCACAGCATGTCCGTGCCGACTTGAACGGGTACCAGGAGGTCAACTCAATCTCGACGACCGGCGAAGGGCGCTTCACCGCGAGCATCGACGACGTGAATCAGCTCATCACCTACGAGCTCAGCTACTCAGCGCTCGAAGGAACGACCACGAGCGCGGCCCATATCCACTTTGCTCAACGCTCCGTCAACGGGGGCGTCCATGCGTTCCTCTGCGGCGGAGGAGACAAGCCGGCTTGCCCGGCGACCGAGGGCACCGTCACAGGCGAGATCGATGCCGCTGATATCCTCGCCACCGTTCCAGACAGGGGAATCGAAGCCGGGGCGTTCGACGAGTTCGTCCGGGCGATCCGTGCCGGCCACACTTACGCGAACGTGCACACCAACAAGTGGCCGGGCGGCGAGATCCGCGGGCAGATCCATGACCGCGATCAGAAGGAGTCCGTCCGGTAGCGAAAGCGCCGAACACTCGAGACACGGTGGCCGGGACGACGTCTTGGGTCCCGTAGTCGGAAGATCTCCAGACGGACGGCGTGCCATCGCGCCGTCCAATTTGCCTCCGCCTCAGCGTTTCACGTGGCGTTTGACGTGACGCGTGCGGCTGATGAGGCTTTCGGCGGTATTGGTCGTAGCCAACAACCGCCGCAAACCGGGGCCGAGAGCGCGAGGGTCTGCACAGTGAGGGTTTCCTCCAGGCCTGCGCGGACACTCTCCGCACATTCAACTGATCCCTACGAAATTGTGATCTGTGCGCTTCCGACACAGCGGAGCATTGCGCTTGCAATGCGCCGACACCAGGTTGATCATCAATCGGCACGCTCGGACACGACTTCGCGGAGCCACTATTCACAGGGAGAAACTCTTCATGTCCAGAATGCCTTCCACACGTTCGTTTGTCGTCGCTGTGGTGCTGGCGGTCGGATTCGCCGCGTATCCGTCGGCGGATCACTCCTGGGGGAACTACCATTGGGCGCGAACGAGCAATCCGTTCACCTTGAAGGTTGGCGACAACGTGTCATCGGCCTGGGATGCCTACCTCGACGAGGCGATAGCCGATTGGAGCGCCTCGTCGGTATTGAATCTCGCAGAGGTTGCGGGAGGGACGAGGCCGCGGAATTGCCGGCCGACTGCCGGGCGAATTGAGGCCTGCGCCGCGAAGTACGGGAACACGGGCTGGTTGGGCGTCGCCCAG
>Ga0184612_10000327_pt1 | contig 21944 bp, 21 predicted proteins | sample PLM3_60_coex_FD_133163 | JGI IMG/M metagenome (GOLD analysis project Ga0184612, IMG submission 133163) | Groundwater sediment microbial communities from an aquifer in East River, Colorado, USA - PLM3_60_coex | ecosystem: Environmental > Terrestrial > Soil > Riparian zone | place: USA: East... | reverse complement strand
TCTTCCGGCTGGCCCATGGGCACCGCAACGCATTCTCCCGATTTCAGACAGTCGAAGCGAGCACCGGTGCCGACGACCGGTTTAACCTGGAAATCCGAAGCCTTGATGCCCTTGTGGGCGAGCAGTCTCACGGTAGACAGTGTGATCGTATCACCGGGCGTCGACAAACCGATTATTTTCCCCTTGAGGTCGGCGAAGTTTTTGATCTCGGGCCTGACGATTAGACTGTAAACCGGATTGGTGGTTTGGGCGACGATGGCCACCGCGTCGGAGCCCTTGAGCGCGGCCTGGATCAGGTACGGTGTTGCGTTTTTGCCGGCGTCGATCTCGCCCTTGTCCAAGGCGGCGACGATCCTGTCCGTGCCGCCGGGAATGGGAACCACATCGAGCTTGAGCCCTTCCCGCACAAAGAATCCCTTACGCTCGGCGATCGTAAGGGGCAGAGACGACAAGCTGCCGGCCGAGGCCGTATTTTGTCCATAGCGCAAGGCGATCATCTCTGCCGCCGCGGCAATCTCGATGAAGGCCAGGCAGAAGAGCGCGCCGGCGATGGATAGAATTCGCTGAGTCATGATCCTCTCAACATCTACCGCTGTCCGGTTTTGGCGACGACGGCCCGCAACGCCTGCATGTCCCCTGTGTCCCCATGAATTCCAACGATAGTTGCCACGTCGAGCTTGAGCTGTTCAATCCCTTGCAATAGCTCACCGGGAAGGGGTCCTGGCCGGATTTGGTTCTTGCGCGGGCTTACGTGATCGGCCTCGATAAGGATTTTCTCGCGCGGCAAATAAATAATCTGAAAATCTTCCGCGTGGGAAGTCGGTAGCGGAATGATTTCGATCTGGCGGCTGCCATCGTTCAGCACTCTAGGACCCGCATGTGATTCAATCAACACTGCGCTCGGGCTCTTCTGCAATCTGTCGGGACGCAAGGTATGCGGTGCCTTGGCCACGCGGGTATAAAAATCGGTGCTGATGGCAGGGACCAAGAGAACCGCACCTTCTGCCATGTAGCCGCGTATTCCCCCGGAGTGATCGATATGATGATGGGTCTGGATGATGTAGCGGATAGGCTTTCCGGGGAAACGCTCCTTGATCGTTTTGATGACCGCTTGTGACCTCGCTTCGTAGAGCGGCGCCTCCACAACCACGAGGTGGTCTCGCATCTCGATGATCACGCTGTTGTGGCTAGTCCCGAGCACGTGGTGCACGCCCTCCGCGAGCTGAACTAATTCCACCGGCGGGTTTCGGCCGAGATCCTGATAGCTCAAGTTGGGCCCTACTCGGCGCAGTAGCCACTGGGAAGCAATCGCTTTGGCGTCGGCTTTCTCATTCCGTATCGCCGCCGGCACTGCGAAGGTCTCCAGAGCAAGCGGCACATTGTGGCGCACCGACTTGACTTGTTCCTCCTGGAGCGGTTGGCCGTTTAGCTCGTAGCGCAGGCTGAAGGGAAGCATGATACCACCCACCTTGCGCCAGTCGGCGTAGCGCAACGTAAAAAGGCTGTCGCCTTCGAGGGGATCATCTTCCATAATATCGACTCGAGCAGGGAGCTTCGTCTTAGAGTCGAGATAAATGCGAAATTCATCCCCGCTGTCTTTGAACGCTACGACTCGATAACTTTTCCCGTCCAGCTCCACATTGGGAAGCAACTTCAAACTCTTTTCTCCCATTGCCACAAGGATGATTTTCGCCGGAGCGCGTTTCTCCTCGCGGAGCCGCGTTGCCAGGCGCGCGGGGTGTAAACGGCTTTGCTTAGCGCTTGCTCCGGGTGCGCCTTCCTGAAGCAGCCCGACTGACCCGTCAATGATCTCCATATATTTTAGCGAGTCTTCCCGTGGATACAGAGTTCGGGCGTCCCACTCAAGCCGCAGCCGCGGTTGGCTCAGATCTCGCGTCAAGGTGTAGCGAAACTCAGTCGTCTGCCGGCCAGGGCCGCCGGGTCGCTTGGCTTGCGCATGCTCGAACTGTTTTCCTTCGCTCTCGACGACTTCATTCTTGAGGAAGCGCAATGCTTGCGCGCCGCCCATGGCCTTAGCCGCTTCGTCCAGAATCACTTTGGCATCGGAAGACTGGGCTTGTACTGGAAATGTTCCTGCCAGCAAAAACAAGAGAACCAGGGAAAGAACGCCAGAGATCTTTTGACTCATAGGCACCTCCCTAATAATGGTTGAAGGGAATTTTGGGACAAATGGGAGATACACCGAAACACTCTATCCCTGCAAGAGCTAAGAAAAACTCTACAAGCTTCGATTTACGCGAGTGTGGTGTCTCCGAAATTCGCCACATACTTTTTTGTCATTCTGGCCAAGCGGGCGGATGGATGCGAGAACCGGAATCTAGTTGTAGGGGTGGGTTTCAAACCCGCCCCTACAAGCCCGATTCAGCCTGACTGATCCGTCCGAAGCCTTATGGCGAATTCGCGGGCATGACGGTGGGAGAACACTGCTTCTCGGAACCTGCTTAACGATGGCGGCGATCCGTTCCATATGAGCGAAGCTCACCTGGGGCTCACAAGGAAGCTCGATCAAATCGCTCCAGACTCGTTCCGCATGCGGAAGACGTTGCCGAGCCCACGATTGGTAGTAAGGCAATAGATGGATCGGAACATAACTCCCTTGAATTTCGTAACCAGCGTTGTGTAGCACTTCAACGAGATGCGCGGATAGATCGGCCCCACGGCTTCCCGGCAAGATACGAACCACCTGGCTCAGGCACGCGGATCCCGGCTGGTGGGATACGAGCCTTAAACGTTCGTCGGCTCCGAGCAACTCCTGATAGGCTCTGACTCGCGCGCGGCGCGCGGCGATGTTTTCGTCCAGCGTTTGCAAGAGACTCAAAGCCACCGCAGCGTTGAGGTTCGCCGTGGTTTCCTTTCGGTATGGAGCCGGCGGCGAATCGGGATTGCCGGTATTGGCATGAGACAACCACGCCTGCGCCGGGAGCGTCCAACTCCGCCAGCGTCGCCAAGCAAGAGTGGAAAGAAAAGTACGCAGCGTAGGAGACAGCCGCGCCGGTGGCAAATTAATTTTCGAACTGCCGTTGAGAACTTCATTCTGCCGAGAAACGACCACGCCACCGCCAAGACCGAAACAAACCTTCTCACTGCCAAAACTTAAAATCCCCGCGTCGCCGAAACTGCCCACCGGCCGGCCATCGATGGTCGCTCCCAGGGCTTGGGCTGCGTCGTCGATGACTCGAATTTTCCTGCGGTGGGCGAGATCGATGATCGTGTGAATGTCAGCTGGATTGCCAAAAAGGTGTGGGACGATAATGGCCGTGGTCTTCTTGGTTAGCACCGCTTCGGCCGTCTCTGCGGTGATGTTGAGTTCCTCACCGACGTCCGCCAGCACGGGGTGCGCGCCAACCGCGAGAATGGGCGGTACGACACTGGTGCAACAAAAGGTGGGAATGACCACTTCGTCGCCTTCGCGCACGCCGCCCGCCCGCAAGGCGATTTCGATTGCCAAGCTTCCTGACCCGCAGATGATAGCGTCTTCGGCGCCCAGTCTTTCCATCACGGCGGATCTGAGCTGGCCAAGATCCGGCCCTGCAATGACGCTACCCGATAAGAACGACCGAAGAATTCCTCGATAGGTTGCCCCGTTCCAGTAAGGCACGGAAAGAGGTACGCGGTAGGAGTAAGAAAGAAGGCTCACAAACCCAGTTTTTTCTCTGCGACGCTCGCGTCGTAAGCAACGTATTTGTTTTCGCCCGGTCCGCGGATCGCCGGGTTTTCGTTGTCGTCAAAGAGTCCCACTGCTCCCTCGGCGCTTCGACCTCCAATCAGCGCGGGAGCGTGCGCTTCGGCGACGGTGGCGTTTTGGTTCGAGCGATTCCACGCCCAGTGAGTTTTGTTGGCGGGTATCCTCTGGAAATCCCCCTGTCTACAGTGAAAGCCCCGATCTTCGACGAAGAACCAAATCTCGCCTTCCAGAACATAATTGATCTGTTCGGATTCGTGAGCGTGGGGCTTGGTGTGGTATCCGGGGGCTCTTGCCGCAATCATCAGGCTGCACTCATTGCCGTAACCTTTTTTGACGACCATGGAGCCTTGTCCGGTCTCTCCTTTTTGAACCCTTTGTCGTCTTGGAATTTCCTGGTCTTTCACGTGAAGCGCCATCTCATCCCTCCTCCTTTATATTACGCGTAAATCGCGATTGTGCTTGCGCCGTATACCTTCTGTCGACAAATCATTGCACATTGAAAACTTGCTGAAAGAGTTTTTCGTAGCGCTCTCCCAGCGCCTCGTCTACCGAGATCATCTGAACTCCGGCGCTGCGAATCTTGGCCATGAAAGCCGACTTTACGTCGGTACGGCCGGAAGGTTTTACGAACTGGTCTTCCAAAAGACCCTCCTGAACTTCCCGAGAGAGAACGAAGTTAAGATAGAGCTTCGCGGCGTTCGGATGCGGCGCATGGGCGGCGATCCCCAGGGTCACGATGTCCACCACCGTTGGATCTAGGGCGGCCCAATCGATGGGCGCTCCGCGCCGCTTGGTCAGTTCGACTCGCGGCCCATTCAAAGAAACGGCGCCCGGATGCTCTCCTGCCGCGATGAGCTGGGTGATAAGCGTGTTGCCATTGAGGATTTTGAGATTTTGTCCCGCTAACCGGCGCATATAAGGCAGTCCTTTATCTTCCCCCCAATGCTGCATGAGCGCAGCGAACCATTCGACGGCCGTTTGTTCCAATACCAGGTTCCCTTTCCAGCGCGAATCCAAAAGGTCTTGATAATTTTTCGGCGCCGTTGCCGGAGGCACCAAGCGGGTATTGTAAGACATGACTTCCGGATTGACGTAAAAAGCGGTCCAATAACTTTTCTTGTCTTTAAAACGGGGGGCGAAATGCTGTCTTTCCGGCGAATCGTAGCTCGTGACGAGAGCGCGCTGGGTTAGGTAAAGCATGTTGAGACGACTGACACCGATGACGTCGACCAAATGCTGGCCTGTGCGTGCTTCGGTAATAACCCGTGTGGTGATTCTCTCGCTGGCGCCCGGCCGAATCAAAGAAACTTCGACAAAGGGATACTTCTCTTTGAATCGATTGACGATTCTCGAATGGTCGGGCACCGCCAGCAGAGAGTAGATCATCAAGCTCGCCTCTTTGCGCGCACCCTCGATGAGCACCGGCGGTTCCGCGGCGCCAGCACCGGGAGCGTGATGCACTAAAAGGAAAACAAGAGTAACCAGAAACAAAGTCCAAAGCTTCAGCGTCGGCGTATTAGTTTTCCGCATGTCAGTTCAGGGGTTAGTTGCGTTCAAGTCGAGCATTTGAATGAGTTTGCTCACATCTTCAGCGTCGCGAACTCGCCACCACCGGTCGAGCGCGGCTCGGCAGCGTTCCCGCCCGAGAACCGGCTCCGCGAGCACCATAAACTTTTCTTCAATGTGCTGGTCTTGCATCGGATTGTCGGGATGTCCTAAAGGGTTAACCACTTCGACGGAATGGCGTGTTCCATCGATGGTCGTCGCGACGACTCTGATCAGCGTTTTCTCGGGCAACAAAGCTTCAATTGACTCATCGGGAATAACCTTGATCTTCGCCATAAGCGGTCTAAGCGAAGCATCGCGGACGGCTTCATCGTTGAAGGAATTCACTCGAATCGGTCCGTCAACGAGGGCTCTGGCAAAAATATAAGGAAGGCTGTGGTCCGCTGTCTCGCGCGTCTTGGGGTCCCATTTCTCAGGCTCGCTGCCGATCTCGAACCAGGTGAACTTGGAAGCGAACACATCAATCTCTTTGACGTCACTGGGCTTGACCTTCGAACGCAGATCCAGTGCCGCCCACACGGCGGCTTGTCCATTGCTTTCGATGGGCCAGTATTTCAATTGAACCCTCGGCGTTAGGTGCGCCCCGCCTTCGTTTCGAAATGGCGCCAATTCAAATGGGCCGGTCACTTTTTCCCAAAGGCCGTTCCTTCCGTCAAAAGCGTTGCCCGGTCCAGCCATGCCTTCCGCCGCGAGCAAGGCAGCGAACAATCCGTTGCGTGCTGCGTAGGCCGTGGCGACATTTTTCCACGGCGTGAGCTCCCCCGATCGCGTCACACGGAGCGGAAGATTAGAAGCGGCGGCGATTCCCACGGCATGTGCCGTCGTTTCGATGGAAAGCTCCAAGAGATTACAGACTCCCGCCGCTGTCGCTATGCCGATCGCATAGCCTTGATCCCATCCTCGCCGGCTCAGCGTGGTCGCATCGCTCAGGCGGGCAAAAATCTCGTACACGACGATCATGCTCGTAAGAAACTCTTTACCGTCCACTTTCATGGCGCCTGCCAGAGCGAGCAGTGCGCCGAGACAGTCGCTCGGGTGTCCTCCCGGATAACGGTCGTTGAAATCGAGATTACGAATCATCGCCGAATTGATGAAGGTTGCGGCCTCCGCAGGCAACCGGTCCCCGAAACACAAAACGCGGCCGGGATATTTGCCGGGCAACTGTCCTGCCGCTAATCTCCTACCGATCTGCGCCGGCTCGCAATCATAAGCCCCGAGCGCACAGCCAAGGGAATCGATCAATCGCTGCGTACCGGCATGCACGCTCTCCTCGGTCAGGTCGTCGAACTTCGACGTAGAAGAGTATTCAGCTATTTTAGTGGTGATGCTATCCATTGACGCACCTTTTCAGTGATACGGCTTGTGCTGCCGACACTCTAAATGTGGAAGAACTTTCCGCGGCAAACAACTAGGAGAACGCGTGATTCTTTCCTGCGCAAGACTGAACCCGTTGAATCAAAACGAACCCGGCAACAAACTATACAGATCAAAAAAAAATGAAAAGAAGATTCGAGAGCCCGGAGCAAAGATTAAAGTGCAGCGACGTGGACTTTGAAGGCTAGCAACAGCAAAAGTAAAAACCCACCCCTGGCGGTTTTACCCACCGAGCCGGATGCTCAGACTGGAATGCGACGTGACATGCCCTTACGGCACGTACTCCACTGAATACCGCACGTCCACTCCGTAGTGGAAATCATCCTTACTCGTGGTGACACAATCCAACGTGACACTGGCATTTGAAACTGTCTCCACGTTCCGACCGGCAGGAAGTCCAAGAGCTTGATCCCGCGAGCGCGCTCGTTCATCAGGCTCGAAAATGCCATCATGCTCAACACCCCATGAGCTTACCCACACCTTTTCTTGCCCTGGATTGACCACAGCGAGCGAGCCGACGTGAGCAAAGCCAACCGGATACGGCCGATCAGTCTCGCCCCAGTCATCAATATCCTGGGTGGGCAGATGGAAGTCCTGAATGACGTTCTGATTCCTCTGGCCGCCAAAATAGACTCGAAACCAGAACTCGCCCTCGCCGTAGCTCCCCGGGTCTCCATCGTTGTAGATGTGCACAGTTGGAAACTGAACCGTGAGCTTGCGCCGGAAAGTAGTAAATTCGTCTTGCTTAACTTCCCAATTGCCAAAGGCGTCGGTCACAACGACCACGAAGAAATAGTGGTTGCCTGCTAAGAGCGGGTTGATTTCAACCTCGTGATTGTTCGTGTTAACGAGCGGCGCGGTGGGTGCCCCGTCGGGAGACTGAAGGCGGGGTATACCATTGCTGTCGATGGTGGGCTTAATCCGACTCACGCCTATCGTTATAATGTCCGTCGGGATCTTTGTATGGGTTTGGCGCCAGTACCAGGTCCCGCCAACCGCGTTTTTCTCATCGGTGATAAGTTGACGATTTTCCGGCTCCTTCCACACGCAGAAGACCTTGATGTAAGACTTGCGAATGGGGTCAGTTGTTACAGGGCCGTGACCCTTCGCAAAGATGCCAACCTCGTAGGTCTGGCCCGGCTTGAGGTTCACCGGAAAGTTTCCCTTAGTATCCGCGTCGGCGGTTTGGACCCTTGCGAAGAGATTGATCGGCCCACTCCAACTACTCCCCGGCATGCGTTCCCAGAGTTCTTCGCTCTCCTCTTTCTCATACTTGATTGTTGTACTCCCATTGGTATCCCCTGCTGCTTGATCAACGACGATGGGATTGGTGGTGGCATTCACGTCCGTCATGATGCACCTCCTCAAAATAGTCGCGGGGAACGTAGCATTACTTTGCCGGAGTTGTCAACATTTGGCAAAATCCGGTGTTGTACCAAAGTAATTATGTCAGGGGTTATGGCAACGTAATTATGTCAGGGTGTGGGGATGACAACCCTGACGATGAAAGAAGAGAGGCGGCTAGAGGTAATACAAAGAGTGTTTCGAGGCGAGCTGACGGTGGTGGAGGCGGGGATGATGATAGGAGTCAGCGAGCGGCAATGTTACCGGATCAAAGCTCGGGTAACAAAGCGGGGGGCGAAGGGAGTGGTTCATGGGAATCGGGGCAGGCCGTGTAAGCGCAAGACTAAAGAGAAGGAGGTCAAGCGGGTTGTGGAGTTAGCGAAGGGAAAGTATCTGGGATTTAACGATCGTCATCTGACGGAAAAGCTAGCCGAGCAGGAAAAGCTAGAGATCAGTCGTGAGAAGGTGCCTCAGATTCTTCGCTCTGAGGGGATAGCTTCACCCAGAAAGAGGCGAGGGAGGCGTTTCAGGGGTCTGACACGACAAACAATCTAGACAATCTTTCTCATAGAGTTCCCCCCTCGCTTCTGCTCAGCGGACGCACGCTGAAAGTTCTGAGGTAGTCTCTAGCGCTTGGCTATGGGTGATCTCGGTATCGTCACGGAGAACTTCTAACACACGAATGACTCCTTGCTCGTCTCGCATCGTAGAATTCTAGACACTAACGCCGATCTTTTTCTCCATTTGTGCTAAGGTGTAAGTCAGTCCCCACAACCAGTCGGAAAAATCAAGCCAAGTAGGGTTCAAGTTAGGGGAACGTCAAAGTCAGTTTCACTTTACTGAATTGAATTCCCAACTGGCGTTTGTCCAAAAATCTCCCCTTCCCCCCTTTTTCAAAGGGGGGAATAAAAAGTCTCCCTTTGTAAAGGGAGATTTAGAGGGATTTTTAATCTGCTCAAAGCGACTTTGACGTTGCCCTGGGGTTCAAGTAGGTCTCTAAAATGTCGTGCCTTTGGATAGCTTTAAAAACAAAGAGTCCAAAACACAGCTCCCAAGAGGATAACGATGAACTTCGTCAGTAAAGGTCAGCCGCTGACGCGCGCCGGACTCACCAAAGTACTGGGGATGCTTGGGTTTGGACCGAACGACTCGGCCTACATATGGACGGTCGTCGAAGTCGAAACCACAGGTGTAACCCAGGGATTTGGCTTCCGTGTCGACCATCGGCCGCAGATTCTTTTTGAACGCCACATCTTCAGGAAATACACGAACGGCAGTTTCGATAGTGAAGCGCCGGATATCTCCGGCCCTGCTGGTGGCTATGGACTGCTCTCCGAGCAATACAATAAGTTGGAAAAAGCTCTCGCGCTTTGCACCAAGGCAAAGTTGGGCGTCGAACCGGCTTTCAAGTCCGCATCTTGGGGCATGGGACAAGTTATGGGATTCAACCATCAGGTAGCTGGGTTTAAATCCGCTGCGGACATGGTGAAAGCGATGATTAAAGGAGAAGACCAACAACTCGCCGCTATGGCGGGGTTCCTCAACGCCAACGGTTTAACTGCGCGGCTTATTAACAAGGAGTGGGCCAGCTTTGCAAAAATTTACAACGGTCCGAACTACTGGCAAAACCAGTACGACGTGAAACTCGCAGAGCAGTATCAACGCTTTGCCAGTGGGTCGCTGCCTAATTTGGAAATAAGAACCGCGCAGGTCGCCTTGCTCTTTTTGGGCTACGCTCCGGGCAAGATCGACGGCATCATCGGACCCCGCACTCGCGCAGCAATCAAGACCTTCCGAATTGCAGCTGGTCTTCCCGCTGGTGAAGAACTCGACGGGCCAGCTTATCAAGTCTTATGCAAGAAGGCGGGCATTCGACCGTAGACTGATTATCATTCCCGGGGTGGAAACGCATCGTCGATTTTTCTTCCGGGTCTGATCACTTTCACCACCCCGACTATTTTATCTTTTGATGCGCCTCTTTGTCGGCCTTACAAGCTGGCATTGTGATCGATGCGCCCTCCATAAGCGCCTCACAACCGTGGCGCCTTAACCACCACCGTGGAATCGATGTCCGCAACGGTGGGTCTACCGCACTTGGCCATGGTGATCTCGATCTCTTCGCGGAGAATGTCTAACACGCGAATGACTCCCTGCTCGCCTCCTAAGGCAAGGCCCCAAAAAAGCGGCCGGCCGATGAAAACAGCCTTGGCTCCCATAGCGAGAGCTTTCACGACGTCGGCGCCGCGACGAATCCCGCCATCGAGCAGAATTTCTGTCCTCCCTTTGGCAGCAGACACTGCCTCGGAGAGGACCTCGATCGTCGCCAAAGTATTATCGAGGTGGCGGCCGCCGTGATTGGAAACGATCACAGCGTCGGCGCCAGCGTCGGCGCATAACTCAACGTCCTCCCCCGTCATGATACCTTTGGCGACGACGGGAAGGTCGGTGGCGGACTTAATCCATTCCAGATCCTTCCACGTTGCCGCGGGGTCTGAACCCGCTCCTGCCCGTCTCGATTTCTCTTCCGTATGCGCACGATTTGCACCTCGACCCCTCTGATAGTTGTTGCGGATGTTGCGCTCACGTTTGGGTGGCCACTGGGAATCGAGGGTGACACAGATGGCCTCATACCCCGATTCCTTCGCGCAGCGCAGCCAGTCTTTGGTCACTTCTCGGTCGCGAAACGGATACAACTGAAGCCAGAGATGGCCCGCAGCGGCCTTGGCCAATTCTTCAAATGGAACATTTGAATTGGCGCTGACGGCGAAGATCGTCCCGCAAGCCGCAGCCGCTCGGTACGTGGCGCTTTCTCCCTCAGGATGGGCTCTCTTATGCCCGCCGCAGGGCGCGATAAGCACCGGCAGGTTCACTTTGGTTCCGACAACGGTCGTCGAAAGATCGAGGGCGCTCACATCGCGTAATACTCGCGGCCGGAACGCCCAAGACTCATAAGCGCGCCGATTCCGATCGACGCTGATCTCATCCGTCGCTCCACCGGCGATATAGTCGTACTCCTCTTTGGCCAGGCGCTCCTTGGCAAGGGTCTCAAATTCAAAAAGATTGATCGGTCCCAGGGTCGTGCTCATAGAAACCTCCGTTGAATTACAAACTTCATCATCGCTGATTAACCTCAAACCAACATGCTAGTCAAATTGCATATTTTTCCACATGGCTTCTCACGGAAACCGTCCAATGAGAATCCCTGTTCGGTTGCACCAAGGCGTCCCGAGCCACAAGGAGATCATAGATAAAATGACGGCGGTCAGACACGCATAAGCATCGTTGTCATCCTTCGCTCGGAATACTGAACGAAGAAAAACTCATTATGCGGATTCGGGATGGTTTAGGAGAAGACAATGGTTCTGCAGGTTTGGGAAAGATGCTGCAACGTTCAGAGTTAAACGAGAGCTGCCGTACGTTAGTCCTCGTGGAAAAATCCTTCCCCCTCCACATCGCCCACTGACTTGTCGATCCATTCTTTAGCGGTTTACTTCGGACGAGGGCTTAACGCGTCTTATAAATACCCTTGATGAAGCCCGAGCTTTCGAGTTTGTTGATAAAGCTGTTATCCACGACTGTTTCCGGTCGCACGGTTGCTAATTTCGGATTGATTGAGATCAGGACAGTCTGCAACCTTTTCATCCCGTCAAGGTTGGGGTAAGGGATTCGTTCGTATGAACCAACCACTGACTGGTATGCCTCTTCCGCGTCAGCCGGGTTAGTTAGGCGCAGTTTCGATGCCACGATCCGGCTCACGACTTCCTTGTTTGCCGGCTCCACCATAAATGCGATTCCTTCGATGATCGCTTTGAGATAGGCCTCCACAAGCTGTGGCTTATTGGCGGCCGTGCGGCGCGTCGTCGAGACCACTGTCTGGGGCATGGTGGTGTTCGAACCTTTGAAATCGAAGAGCGCGGGGTAGCCCTTGTTACGGTATAACTCACCCATAGCGCCTCTAAGCGACGTGGCATCTGCGATCCCAGACTCCAGAGCCATCCGCCGGTTGAGTTCCGTTCCAGGAATGATAATAAAGCTGATCTTCGCTTGATTTGGGTCTATGCCCAAGTTCTGCAGAGCAAGCAGAGGCACAATATGCGAGGTAGAGCCGGTTCCGCTGATCGCGATTCGCTTTCCCTGCAGGTCCTCCGGCTTCTTGAGTTCAGGCCTCCCATTCAACGTATAGTCCAGCTTCTGAAAGAAGTTGGCGATGCCGACGATATCGACCCCGCCGATGGAGGCGTTCAGGAAGGTTCCTGGCCCTGTCACCGCCATATCGATCTCGCTTGCGATCATCGCCGCAATCGTCAAAGGTGGCCTGGGCATGATGATAAATTGCATGTCTAGCCCGTACTTGCGGAAGAGACCCTGCTCCTGGGCGACCCAAACTGCCGACATGCTCTCGCCTGTAATACTCGAAGCGAAGTTGGTCTTTATAAAGGCTGGATGGGCAAACGATGGCCCGCAAAGAATCACGGAAGCTATGACTAGATGAAAAACCAGTCGTGAGGATTTTGTTTTCATGCGTGCCGTGGACTCATTCCTAGCCGACGGAAGATATACCGGTCCATTGCCAACGCATCTGGATGATTCTTGGCGCCGCAGGCGGAGATACTTTCACGAACCTCGCGATTAAAAACCGTAGCGGAAGTTACCCGAGCGGTCGCGAATATTTCTCGCGCAGCTTGGCGAACCGCTGCCCGCTTTCGCGCGCTGCCTGGGCAAAGTCTTCCGGCATAACATTGTAAGGCGGCCTTATGGGACCGGGCTTACAATAGCCGGAGGCACCCATCAAGATTTTTTCAAGCTGGATGTTATAAGATGCGAAAACATCTTGTGAGCCGGTGATCGCGTGATGGGGTTCGACAGCCCACGCGATATCATCGGCCACGGTTTTGGCCGATTGGCCGTCGCGCGCCGCCAGCGCTTTCATGAGCGCCAGAGCCGGCTGCGGTCCAACTGCGGGAATCCAACATGTGGTCGCCGTCTCCGGGGAAAGCTGAGCGAACTCGTAGGCGAGGCCGACCGGAGGAACGAAATTCACGCGGCCCTTAGTCGCGGCGACCGCCTCTCGGAGGATACCTTTGCTGGAAAACTTCGCGGACATAACCGTGGGCGCCTTATCAACAATGGGTTTCCAGAAGTCGACGCCGAATGCGAAGCGGAAGGCGCGCGGGTTGGCATAGACCATGATCGGGAAATTCGGAAACGTCTCGGCAACGGAAGCATAGAACTGCACCGCCATATCGAGAGTCGCGGGTTGCCACATCGGTATGCCGAGGAGAGTTCCGGTGGCGCCGCGCTCTTTGACAAATCGGATACGCCGCGCGATCTCATGGCCGCCTAGGGCCGTAGCGCCGACAAATGTCGGGATGCGACCGCGCACCGTCTGAAGCAGACAATCCACGTAGGCTTCGTAATCGCTCTGCGATGTGGTGGCACACTCTCCCATGGTTCCCAACGCCATGATGCCAGTGGCGCCGTCGCGAACTAGACTCTCCGCCAAGCGGGCGGTCTCGTCTAGGTCGACTGTGTTTGTCGCATCGAGGCGATCTGCCCCTTCTTTGGCCGGCGTCGGCATAATTGCCAATGCACCTCGAAGATCGTTAGCGCTTAGCATATTCCCCTCCTTCTGATTATGAATAAAAACCGTTCGCGATTATCCATCCCGATGCCTGCTCTCTAACATGTCTAGCCAAGTGCGGCAATGATGAAAAGTTATTCGGAATGCCGCCGAGGCCTAGAACCAAAAACGCAACCTAACGATGGATCAATCTCTGACCAGGCTGCCGGCAGTCGTTGGGACGAATGCCGCCGTTGAGGCCTCGCGGATAACTCCTTTGGCATCCCTGCCTTCCCCGATGGCATGGATGGCCGTCCTTAGAATTCTCCTGAACATAATCACGCCTTTGTCCGAGGTGACAAGATGCTCGAGGCCGTGCAGGGCGATGGGGCCTTGGCTTTCCACCGCCTCCTTGTCGTCGGGATGGCGCTGGGTATATTCGTAGCTCACATCCTTACGGCCGGCGGGTGCAAGTTGTTCGCGCCCCGTGGGTTGGTCGGCATCGTCATCCGGCACCCAACGGATACTGGCTCCGAGCTGGTGCGTGTCATCGATGGGGACGCAATAAGTTACCGCGCGTACCCGCTCGGTTTTGGGCTCGTCTGTGTACACGAGATGGATGTTGAGCGGCATAATCATTTCCCAAATAAGCTCCCACCATTTGCCACTCGGTAATTTGCGCTTTAGCACGAAACGCATTCCCAATTCGGTCTCTTCATAATTGAGCTCATCAGGGTTCAGGCCGTAGACCGTTGAAGGAAATTGCGTGCCGCTGTGCAGTGTGTGAAGCCAGAACGTGTGCAGAGCGTCCATCAAATTCTCTTCGGCTTGCAGCCAATTACAATTCACCGGGCCGCCGACCCGCGGTCCCATTCTGGCTTTGAGTACACCGCCCTCTTTTTGCCAGATATCGTAGATGGGAAACTCCGGCTGCTTATCAGGTGGGCCCATATAGGCAAAGACTAAGCCGCCGAACTCACGCACGGGATAGCAGGGGTGATGAATTTGTTTGAGGAACGGATTGTTTGCCGGCTCCAGCGGCATTTCGAGGATGTTACCTTCCACATCGTAGAGCCAACCGTGATAGCAGCATCTGAGCCCTCGCTCTTCAACCCGACCGTATTCCAACGACGTGCCGCGATGGCTGCAGCGAAAAAACACCACACCCGCCTTACCCTGTCCGTCGCGGAAGGCAACCAGATCTTCAGCGAGAATTCGCACCCGCTTGGGTACATCCTTCAGATCAGCCGATAGACAAACCGGCTGCCAATACCGGCGCATCAGCTCGCCGCAGGGCGTACCCGGCCCGACGCGGGTCAGCTCGGGATCAGGCTCGGGAATTTTGAGTCCGTAGGCGCTTTTCATAGATTCGCTCTCCATTGACATGACAACGAGTGAGGCGCATCAATTTCGTCTCGCTTGCGTAACACAGTCGGCAGTTAATCATATGCCTACGCAGGGGATGGAGTGTCAAGACGAAATCTTTGAAACTGGAAGCTACAATCAACTACTTGGCGCGGGCTAGCCGCTTTGGCAGTTCACAATATTTTTGATTAGCGCATTGTCGTTGTCATAGTAAAAAACCCACAATAGCTAGGAGTATCTCTTTAATATTGCGTATTCTCTCTGCGAACTGATGAGAATAGGTTGCACCGGCACAGAAGGGACTCCGCGTTAGGTGATGTGATACAAGGATCCGGCAAATTCAATCCGCAAGGTCACCGTTGCTATGATGCTAGACCTCACCTCAGATTTTCCTCTCTCATGGCATAGCCTCGATCTTTGATAGGGCGCGCACCTAACGCCCAGGTTCACCGGGCCGGCGCAAACCCCACTCGAAGATGAAGGCAACAACTGTTGCGCCGACTCCGGTGCAACCGTTAGTTCGGCGGCTGTCTCAGTCGGCACTCTCGGGAGGTGCGCCCTTACCGAGGTCGTCGGCCGTCGGAGGGCCTTCGAGCCAGTTCACCTTCCACCCGTCCTCGAGTATGATGACCGCCTTCGAGCCCGCAGGAACCCACGCCTCGTGGACGAAGTGGCCCGGCATGTAGATATACCCGTGTTCTCTCACGTCGAACCGCTCACCACTCTCGTTGTGCTCGAACACGTGTGCGCCGCCGAGAATGATATGCGTTTCACTCTTCTCATGCGTGTGTTTCGGGATGTGGAGCGCCTTCGGGAATTCGATCATCAACGTCGTGGCAGCCGTCGCTGGATCGACACGCAGGATTGCGAACCGAGGCGAGTCCTCTCCTAATTGAGGGAGCATCGTTTCCCAGGTCAGGTCTCCCGTGTTTTTCATGACGATCCCGTCGAGCTCGTCGGGTGATGACAATGTTCTGGCGCTCGCTACCATTTGATCGGTAGTCGGCATACATTGCGGTTCTTTTTCCATGAGTGTCACCTTCCTTTGATAGCAGATAGAGAGTGTACGCCGAATGTCCTTCGCTTACGCCCCTAAGCCGCCGAACGAGGCGCTCAGCCGCGCGGATTCCGCGTCGGCTTGAAGCGGAAGGTTAGGCTTATTACTCCAGAATGTCCTGCTCCCATTATTTTTCGATCAGCTCGTTCCAATTTGTCGGATGTATTCGCGTACCCTCAACCCAATATTCGTACCCGACCTTAAAAAGACCTCGATCAATTGGATTCTGCGCGTACGGATTGTGAACCAATTTCAACTCTCTTCCCTCAGGTAGCGGCAGAGACATTGGACTGGCATCAGAGAAAATGACAGCGCTCAAGCCGCGATATTCCGAATCGAGAAACAGATTAGTCCTAACCGATGCACCGCCGTGCTTGCTTATTTGGTGGCGAATTGAATAGCTGGTGTCGTCTTGCTCGGGATTGTCTCGGTCGAACGATACCATTAAATTACCTACGGCGAATAACGCTTGAATAATCAAAGGCGGATCGTACTCACCCCGACCAAATGTCATTCCGCCTGGGTTAACCGCCACTACGTAAGGGGCGTCGGGCTGCAGGGTTTGGTTACGAAGATATCTACCGTATGCTCTGAATTTTTCCTCAACGCCGGACGTAATCCTAAGCAGAATTTGTGCGACAGGAATGGGCTCGAAACTTGCGTTGGGATCGCCGACTTTAATCAGTGTGGGTTCGGAGACTCTGTTTTGACCCGTGCCCGGTCCCGGTGCCGTAGCCTCAATAAAAACGTTCACGCCACCTGGTAGCGTAACTCGTAGGTCGGGTCCTTTCCCCTTAGTTGGCATGACCCGGAGCCCGGCCCTAAGAGCGAGACAGCCGAGATACATTTCCCAATACCTCGCTTGGAAATCAACCGCAATTTCAGTTCGAAAATGTGGGTCGGCATAGGGTTCGAAATACCGCCATAGTCCTTCGACGTGATTACGAGCGTCGAGGAAATCATGATAGTCTCTCAGAGCAATATAGACTTGGTCTTTGGCAGGGACCGAAGGATCAAATAATTTCATCGAGTTTATGGCGGGAAAATCCGCTTCAGATTAACACCCACTTCTGCTCATTCCTCCTCCGAAGAATTCTCCTTGAGCCTACTGACTCGCGCGGAGCCGCGCTCGCGCGCTCGGTAACAGATTACTCAAGACGGTCACTAGCGTAGACCCAGCCACTCGAGGCACGTTAGTACTCCGGACCAAAATAACCACGGGGCGAGAAAAAATACGCCGCCGTAGCCAAGTATGTAGCCAATGATGGTCAGGGTACTACTAAAGGAAGGAGACTGCTGTCGCCATTGATGGACCATAGCCGCAATGCCTGTTTTTTCGGCGAGCCAGATCGCAGGTGCGAATATCGCGATTATCAGCCCAAACTGAAGGCCATAGACCACTGCCATTAGTCCAAAGAAAAAGTACGCGGTCACAATAATAGGCAAGAGACCTTCCATGCCCCTATGCCCCATATGCTTGGCTGGTGACCCAAAATGATTTAGTCCGGCAATCCCCTACAATAATCAACGTTCCAAATAACCCCTACTAATTCTCAGCCCAGAAGCCTAACGCCGTGCTCAGCCGCGCGTATTCCGCGTCGGTCTGAAGCAGAAGGTTAGGCGTAAAAATTTAGAATGATTCTTTTTCCTCTCTTTTTTCTTCTTCCAGTCCCTCGTCTTTAAGGCACGACACCGCGCACCGCCCACGCTTTTGCCTGGAGTGTGAATTGTCCATCGCCACCGCCGGGTAGAACATCCTGCCGCAACTTTTGTTTTAACGCCTCACGAAGATCTTCCGCGAGACCAACCACATATGCGCCGGACGGACCTTCGCCACTGAGATATCGCTGCCATAACTCGTCAAACGAAGCGAACTGGCACGGCATCGTCAAGGCCGCAACTTCAATGTCAGTCAGACCGGCGCTCGACAAGACATGTGAAAGCGTCTCAACAGAATTGTATGACCGTCGTCTTTCCGCAGGTCGTTTGACTGTCGGATCGACAGCCACCGCGGCCTCCCACATGCACTGATTCAATTCATTAGCTCGGCTGCCGTCCCACATAGTGGTCGCGATGACACCTCTGGACTTTGTTACTCGGCGCATTTCATTCACCGCCTTCGGAGCATCGGGAATGAAATTGACGACGAGCAGACCCAGGGCTCGGTCAAAAGAATCGTCAGGGTATGGCAAATTCTGTGCGTCTCCGACCTCAAAGGTTACCCGCGGATCGACAATTTGCGTTCGCGCATATTCAATGAAATTCTTGGAAGGATCGATGCCGATGATCTTCGCTGCTCCCGTGACTCTGGCCAAAGTCGCTGACAGCGAACCCGTGCCGCATCCGACGTCGACCACTCTCTCGCCATCCAGGACACCAACAAACTCCACGAACAGAGGCGACAACTGCCGACTCCAGCGCCCCATCTCTACTTCGTATGCCTCCGCGACTTCGTACATATTTCATCCCTTTTTGCGCGATATGCCTAACGCTATGCCGCTGAGCCGTTAGAAGAAAATATTTCGTCAATCCGTTATCTCGCAATCGGCTCAAGCGTTGGGTTAGAGGTGCTCTTGTTTTGTCAATCTAGCATTTAGCTCCCATAACGCATTCTTGTTGCTATCCCATTTTAGCATCGCCACAGCTTCATTATAGCAAAGCCATGCAAATTCCGTGTGCTCTTTTGATAGTACAATTTCCCTACCATCCAACCTGACGCCAAATGTGTATTCGGGAATAACAAAAATATTTTCTCCCCACGTAAATTTCCCTGTAACTCCTTCAACGGGGACAGTATTTTTTGATTCCAGCACAATATATTCGGAATGAAATGGAATCCCTGCTTCTTCATTCGCTTCACGTTTGGCAGCTTCGATCGGTGTTTCTTTATCTTCACCACCGCCAGCGATAAATTGCCAATATGCTGCATCGCTGCGTTTGAAAATCGCGTATTCAGTCCTGCCTTCGTTACTACAGCAATACGGCAAAACAAGAACTTGAAATGGTGCTCGCATGTCTCGGCACCTCTAACGCACCGCTCAGCCGCGCATAGCGCGTCGGTCTGAAGCGAAAGTTAGGCTCAATAATTAGCAATGCCTCTTTCTTCTTCGTTTAACTACTTCGGCTTTCGGGCGGTCATGACACCGTCCCCGTCAGGCAGCAAAAAGTTTGCACGCTCAATGTCCACGAATCCTGCGTTACTGAGCCAACCTCTGTGTTCATGCTCGGTGTACGACTCGCCATGGTCAAACAGATTTATGAAATTCAGATTGAATCCGACAGCCTCTAGAGGCGAGGTGCGAGAGTCGTCGAGAATCTGGCCGATAATGTATATCGTGCCGCCTGGTTTTATTGCGGCCCCTATGTTGTTTACTGCAAGACGCGCATCTCTTAAAGCAAGAACCTGGAGCAGATTTCTCAAAATCGCAACGTCATATAAACCTGGTAACGGTCCGCTCAGCACATCCGCCACAATCACTTTAACACGATCGGTCATCCCTTCCTCTTCAATGACCTTCTGAGCAATCCGTGTTATCCTGGGAAGGTCAATCGCAGTCGCCTGCAGGTGCCGATTGGCCTTTGTCATTGTTAAAGCAATTCCCGCACACCCACTACCAACGTCCACCAGGGTCTTGATCGTTGTGAAGTCATACCGCTCTAACAATCCACGCGCCGACTGTACTGCGCGCACGTTTATCCTTCGAAGGAATGCTTCGACGTCGTCCTGTGGAGAGTTGGAAAAATCGACTTTCGTCTGCGGAACTCCGGTCCTAATCGACTCGGCAGTTTTGAGTTTAGTGACCCATTGAGCAGAGATGTTCGGGTGCCTATAGCCAATGTAAGTTGGAGACCCCTTTGCCAGGAATTGAGTGGCTTCAGAAGTGTTCGAGAAACGTCCATTCTGCTCAGTCAATAGTTTTGCAGCAACTAATGAGTACAGAAGGAGTCGGAGTCGTGCGGGACCTACACCAATCGCGCTAGCGATCTCTTCGGCAGACTTAGAGCCGGCCCGCAACGGCGTAAAGACATCAAGCTGCATCCCCGCCAGCATTGCAAAGGCTGCATCGGCCGCAAATCTAAGCTTGTCTATCGTGTCCGGTTGAGGAATTGAAGTTTCCATAGTGGCACCTCCGCAATCGCTCAAGTAAAGTTCAACGCTATCACAATAAAGCCTAACGCTCGGCATGAGCCGCGCGCTTCAGCGCGTCGGCTCCAGGCCTTGGTTAGGCGTAACTGCGGTCAGATCTTTGCGCAATGGCCATGCTCCATCAGAATCTGCCGGGCCACATCGTAGGTAACCCCTCCGAAGGTAGTAGTCGAGCGCGTTCTGGCTGGACTCGAGACGCGCAGTCGTGTAGCCGGAGTTCCGTATGGAGGTTTCGGCGAATGTCAGAAGGGCCGAGCCGACCCCGCGGCGGGAGCAAGACGGCGAGACATACAGTGCCGCGACGCGATTTCGGTCCACTTCTACCCAGCCGATCGCGGCCCCTTCCACGGCTACCCACACGTCATGTTCCCGCACCGCCCGCGCCACGCGATCTGCTGCCCCTCGCGTGGCCCATCTTTCGGCCTGTTCGCTCGACATCGCTGGTACAGCCAGCGCGAGAATGGCACGACGTCGTATACTTGCGAGCGCTTCCTCGTCAGCGGCCTCGGCACGCCGAATCTGCATCAAGTCGTTACCACGTGGCCTAACGCCGCGCTCAGCCGCGCGTATCATGCGGCGGCCTGAAGCGCAAGGTTAGCCGTTAGATGGAATATCTCTTTTCTTTTCCTACTTGGTCCCGACCCCCATTAGCACCTCGCCGGGGGCCTCAAAGCCGTTCGGACCCTCAAACTGGCTGAGCTGTTGTTCAATTTCGGTCCAAGCTAATTCGCGCTCTGTTTCGCTCAGCTGGGTCATAAGGTGCGTTAGACCTGGAAAAGAATCCTTCATAAATCGGACGGCCTCGGCGGTAGACGGGAAACACCATTGCGTCGGCACCATATGAACGGCGATGTCGAGGAATCCAGCCGCTCTGAATGTTTCTTCAAGAACACCGGGTTTGCCGAGGGCGAACAAGCGTAGCCCCGGCTCCTCAGTCAAATTATTTCCAATGCGGCGAACAATCGCGAGCGGAACCCCGCGGTATGGGTTTTTCTCCTCAGTCGACCAAACGAGGGCGAAAACCCTCGCTGCAGGCTTTAGCACGCGATGCATTCCTATAAGCGTTTTGACCGGATTGGAAAACAACATGAGACCCATACGGCATATGACCGCGTCGAACGAGTCTGCGTCGAGTTCGATGTTCTCGGCGTCCATGACCCGTGTCTCGACGTTGGTGAGGCCGGCATTTCGCAGCGCCTCGGCAGCTACGTTCAGCATGCTGGTGGAAATGTCCGTGGCCAATACGTACCCGTTAGGTCCCACGCGCCGAGCGATCATGATGGCAAGATCGCCAGGTGCCAGCAGCTACCTCTAGTACCCGATCGCCAACTCGCATATTGGCAAGATCGAGCATCATTTCCGTCGCGGGGCCAAACACCTCGCCACGCAACCGTTTCCCACGGCGCCAAGATTCGGCTCTCTCCGCTGTTAGCCAAGATTCAGCTCTCTTCGCTGCTAGAAGGGTATCACTAGAATTTGATGATTTGGTGGACATCGCTGCTTCCTCTAATTTCGCTGCGAACAGGTTACTCTGATCACTGAAACCTGCGATAGCGTTGAGTTGAAGACCACTGAGTTCAATTAGATAGCTAACGCTCCGGCTCACCTGCGGTGGGATAACGGCAAGTTGTCATGGAAACATCGAATCGTTCCCGCCGCCAGGTGAAGCCGGTTGGTTAGACGAGATGCTGACTGCCCTGGACGTTTTGCCGCGCTGAACCGGAACCAGAGCATGGTCTTGCTCGCAACGGCGAAGATTTACGTCAGTCAGGAGACAGGGATCAGGCGTCGGGTCGTAACATCCCAGTGGTGCTCCACCGCCACC
>Ga0184612_10000326_pt1 | contig 21988 bp, 19 predicted proteins | sample PLM3_60_coex_FD_133163 | JGI IMG/M metagenome (GOLD analysis project Ga0184612, IMG submission 133163) | Groundwater sediment microbial communities from an aquifer in East River, Colorado, USA - PLM3_60_coex | ecosystem: Environmental > Terrestrial > Soil > Riparian zone | place: USA: East... | reverse complement strand
TTCAAGCTCGGGACGAAGTTCACCGACGCGGCCGGCGCGACCTACCTCGGCGAGGACGGCCGGTCGCACCCGATCGTCATGGGCTCGTACGGCATCGGTGTCGGGCGGAACGTGGCCTGCATCGTCGAGGCCCACCACGACGAGAAGGGGATCGTCTGGCCGGCCGAGGTCGCGCCGTACGCCGCCCACCTTGTCTCGATCGGCACCGCCAAGGAGCCGCGCGTCGCCGAGGTCGCAGAGGGCCTGCACCAGTACGCGCTCGACGCCGGGCGCGAGATCCTGTGGGACGACCGCGACGAATCGCCCGGGGTCAAGTTCACCGACGCCGAGCTGCTCGGCATGCCCTGGATCCTGACGGTCAGCCCGCGGTCACTCGCGGCGGGCGGCGTCGAGGTCACCGAACGTGCGACCGGTGAGCGGTCGACCCGCCCCATCGAGGAGGTCGAGGCGCTCCTCAGAGCCGGTTGATGTCCTCGGGGACCTCGTTGGCGAGGGCGTTGCGGACCTCGGCGATCTGCTCGTCGGTCAGGGTCGTGCCGTCGAGCGAGATGACCGACTCGCCGGTGGGCTGCTCCTCGGCGAGCGCTTCGGACGAGACGATCGTGCCCGTGATCGTCTCCTCGTGCGAGTCCAGCCGGGAGATCGAGAAGGTCACGCCGGGCGGGATCGAGGCGGTGATGCCCACCTCGGAGATCCGGTATGGCGACTTCTTCTCGCGGAGCGAGGTATTGGTCATCTCCTGGAGCGCGGTGGCCTTGACGATCAGATCGGCCAGGACACCCGGGTCGATCCGCTCGACGACGGTCGAGACACCGCGACGGGCTGCCCCCATCGCCGCGCGGGCCTGCTGACCGAGCTTCTCCTGGGTGGCCGGATCCTGGGCGGTCCGGGTCGCCATCCCCGCCGCCTGCTGCGCTTGTCCCGCGGCGGCTTCCGCAGCTTCCCTTGCGCGCTTGACGAAGTCCATCCTGCGAGTCTAGCGGTCGACCCGGCCGCTCGCCACTAGGATTTCACCCGTGCCGCCACGCCCGACGCTCCCAGCCGACGATCTTTACGCACGTCTCGAGATCTCCGTCGACGCGAGCCCCGAGGTCATCGAGGTGGCCTGGCGCTCGCTGCTGCGCCAGCATCACCCGGACATCGCCGGGCCGTCCGGCCTCGAACACGCCAAGCGGATCAACGTCGCCCATGATTGGCTCAGCGACCCCGACCTGCGGGCGCGCTACGACCACGAGCGCGGACTCCGGCGGTCGGTCCGTGACGCCGGCGGGCGGGACCCTCGGGGAAGCGGTCGCGAGGCCGCCCGTCCAATCCGCCGCCGACCTGCCGACCCCGCCGAGGCGCTGGCGCGGTTCCTCGATCGGGTCGCGGCCCTCGACCCCGACGAGCTCGACCGGCTCGCCTGCGCGGAGCCCACGCCCATCGCCTTCGGGGCGACGATCGCGCGGTTCCTGCCGCCGGACCGGCTCGCGGCACTCGAGGCGATGGAGACCGCGGTCGTGGCCCGGCTCGACCCCGCCGCGGCGGCCCGTCCGGGCGTCCGCGATGCGGTGGAGGCGTACGCCACCGAGCTCGTCCTCGGGACGTTCCTCGACGACCTGCTCAGCGAACCATTCCGCGAGCGGGCGCGCGAGCGGCTGACCCGCGGCTGGGAGGCGGCCGTCGGGCAGCCACGCTACGGCCCGAACGGTGTTGCGGTCCGTCGGCTTATCGCTCGGCTGGGTGAGCTCGATACGGCTGGGGTCGCGGCCCTCGCGGCCACCGCGGGGCGTGCCGGGCTCGATGGCCGCTCCGACGACCCGTGGCCGCCCGGAACGTCGCCCGACGACGATGAGGCACTCCGCGTCTCGTCCGTACTCGCGGCGGGTGATGCGGCGGCGGCCATCGCGGACCCACTCGCCGACCGCGCGACGGTGGCACGGGCACGACGGGTCGCGGCACGGCTCGCCCACCTGCTCGTCCTGCGCCACGCCTTCCCGCCCGCGACGTTCGCTGCGCTGACACGCCCATGGCGGCCGCGGTTCCTCCCCGACGAGCGGCCCGCACCCCGCGTCCGCCGGCCGGGCCGCGGCTGACGCCGAACACCGCCGGTCGCGCCTGTGCGATGCTCGCGCGGTGGAGGCGTGGCTGGTCGCGATCGGGGCCGTCGTGGCCCTCGGCATCGCGTCGGCCGCTGCGATCCGCGGACGCCGCCGCGTCGAGCGTATCGCCAGCGCGGCCGGCATCGGCCCGACCGAGGATCCGGTCACGGCCGTGCGGGCGCTTCGCGAGCGGGCGGACCGCCTCGACGCCGCGCGATCGGCCGACCGCGAGCGCACTGACGCGCTGGTCGAATCGCTCGCGCAGGGCGTGCTCGACGTGGACGGCGGGCTCGTGATCGTGGCCGCGAATGGCGCCGCGCACGGGCTCATGGGGCGCGAGCCGCGGACCCTTGTCGGGCGGACGGTCCTCGAGGCCTTCCTCGACATGCAGGTCGAGGCGACCGCGCGGACCGCGCTCGAGATGGGCTCCGCGACCGGCGAGTTCGCGCTCGCGGGCGCGGACGGGCCGCGGCTCCTGGTGCGGGCCCGGCGCGCGCCGTCCGGGGGTCTGTGGCTGGTCCTCGAGGACGTCTCCGAGCTGCGCCGTCTGCAGCAGATCCGTGCCGAGTTCATCGACAACCTGTCGCACGAGCTGCGGACGCCCCTGACGATCGTGAGCCTGCTGGCCGAGACGCTCACCCATGAGGCCGAGGCGGCCGGCGACGCGATCCCGCCACGGATGCGCGACCGGATCGACAAGATCGAGGTCGAGACCGGCCACCTCGTCCAGATGGTCAACGAGCTGCTCGACCTGTCGCGCATCGAGAGCGGGGGCGCCCTGGGCGTCGTCGGCGTCCTCGATGTCGGCCAGATCGCGACCGATTCCGCCGAGCGCCTGCGGCTGTTCGCCGACCGCCAGGGTGTCACCCTGCGGGTCGAGGTGGCGGAGCCGCTGCCGCCCGTCCGCGGCGACGCCGCGCGCCTAGGCCAGGTCATCGTGAACCTCCTCCACAACGCGGTGAAGTTCAGCCCCGACGGCGGCGAGGTCAGCGTCTCCGTGCAGCCGGGTGCCTCGGAGGTGGTGGTCGCCATCGCCGACCACGGCGTCGGGATCCCTCGGGCGGCACACGCGCGGATCTTCGAGCGGTTCTTCAAGGTCGACCGGGCGCGCGTCCGTGGCGAGACCGGTGGGACGGGGCTCGGTCTCGCGATCGCGCGTCACATCGTCGAACAGCACGGGGGGCGCATCTGGGTCGAGTCCACGGAGGGGATCGGGAGCACGTTCTCGTTCTCGCTGCCGATCGCCGAGACATCCGCCTGACCGAACCTGAAGGAGCCCGATGGACCGCCTCCTGGTCGCCACGCTGAACATCCGCAACCTCGCCGATCGCTGGTTCGAGCGTCTGCCGCTGCTGCTGGCCGACATGTCGTCGCTCCAGCCCGACCTGCTCGGCCTCCAGGAGGTGGTCTACGTCATGCAGCAGGACCGCCTGATCGGGGCGGCGGGGGAGGGCCGCTACGGCGCCGTCCGCGGATGGGCCGGCCGGCCGGAGTACGGCAACAGCCTGCTCGTGCGCGAGCCGCTCGAGGCGACCGACGTCGAGCGCCTCGACCTCGGGATGGATCGCGCGGCGCATCGGGCGGTCGTGCGCCTCCCGGGAGGTGCCTCGGTCCTCGTCGTCGTGACCCATCTCCATCATCTCGGTCCCGACGCCGGCGTGCGCGACGAGCAGACGGCCGCCATCCTGGCCTGGCTGGCCGACGGGCCCGGCGCCGACGCCACGGTCCTCATGGGGGACTTCAACGCGGACCCAGGCGAACCGGCTCCGGCCCGGTTGCGCGACGCCGACTTCCGCTCCGCATACGAGGAGGCGAACGGCGAGGAGCCGGCCGTGACCTGGCCGTCCGGGCTCGTCGCGCCGGCCATGGACACCGACGGCGATCCCGCCTGCCTCGACTACATCTGGGTGCGCGGCGCCGCCAGGGTCGACACCGCGCGGCTCTGCTTCGATCGACCGGATCCCGAGGACGCGACGCTCTACCCGAGCGACCACCTCGGCATCGCCGCCTGGCTCGAGATCGGGTAGGGAAGTGACCGCCGACGACCGCCCGCTTCGACTCGCCCATCGCGGCGATGGGCGACGAGCACCCGAGAATTCGCTCGCCGCGTTCGCGGCGGCCCTGGCGGTGCCCGGCTGCGACGGCATCGAGCTCGACGTCCGGCTATCGGCAGATGGCATCCCGGTCGTCAATCACGACGACACCTTGGAGCGGGTCCACGGCCGGCCCGACCGGGTCGACTCCTTGAGCGCCGCCGCCCTCGACGAGATCGGCGTGCCGACGCTGGCGGCCGTGCTGGCGTCGGTCGGGCCGGGGCCGTTCCTCGACGTCGAGTTGAAGGACGACCCCGGCTCGGCCCCGGTCGAGGTGCTCACCGCCGCTCGCGGCGTCGCCCTCGAGCGGACCGTGGTGTCGTCGTTTGATGGCGCGGCACTCGAGCGCGTCGGTCGCCTCAGACCGACGTGGCCGCGCTGGCTCAACAGCCACGCCCTAGGACCGGCGACGATCGCCGACGCGCTGGCGCTCGGCTGCCGATGCGTGGCGGTCGATTGGCGCTTGCTCGACCGTGAGTCAGTCGAGCTGGCCCGCGCGGCCGGACTGGAGGTGGCTGCGTTCACCGTGCGCAGCCGGGACGTCTACGACCGGCTGGCCCGATTCGGGGTGACCGCCATCTGCGTCGAGGATGAGGCGCTCGACGGGTGACGACCGATTTTGTGCTCCTCTCGCACAAATAGGGGTGATACGCTTCGCGCACGTGACGGGGACCGCTTGGAGTCGCGGTCCGAGGCGTCGCATGGAGGGTCGGGCATTGACGCACAGCTTCTTCGCCGACGTTCGGGAACCGATCCCGTTCGCTGGGCTCGACTCGACCGACCCGCTCTCGTTCAAGGTCTACGACCCCGATCGACTCGTCCTCGGCAAGCGGATGGAGGACCACCTCCGGATCGCGGTCTGCCTGTGGCACTCCTTCAACTGGCCCGGTTCGGATGTGTTCGGTTCGGGGACCTTCGACCGACCATGGCTCGACCCGCGTCTCGACCCGATGATCGCGGCGCGCGCGAAGGTCGAGGCGGCATTCGAATTCGTGTCAAAGCTCGGCGTGCCCTTCTTCTGCTTCCACGACCGCGACGTCGCACCCGAGGGCCGGACGTTCGCGGAGACCCAGGCAAACCTGAACGCGATCGTCGATCTGATCGGAACGCAGATGTCGCAGACGGGCGTCCGGCTGCTGTGGGGGACCGCCAACCTCTTCAGTCATCCGCGTTACGCGGCCGGGGCGGCCACGAACCCCGACCCACAGGTGTTCGCAGTCGCGGCAGCCCAGGTCAAGTCGATGCTCGAGGCGACCCATCGACTCGGTGGCGCGAACTACGTGCTGTGGGGCGGGCGCGAGGGGTACGAGACGCTGCTCAACACGGATCTGGCCCGCGAGGAGGCCCAGCTCGCACGCTTCCTGGCCATGGTCGCCGAGCACAAGCACCGGATCGGCTTCAAGGGCACGCTCCTCATCGAGCCGAAGCCCCAGGAGCCGACCAAGCACCAATACGACTACGACGGCGCGTCGATCCTCGGCTTCCTCGAGCGCCACGGTCTGGAGCGGGAGTACCGCCTCAACCTCGAGGTGAACCACGCCACGCTCGCCGGCCACAGCTTCCATCACGAGGTGGCCTACGCGATCGCCCACGGGGTCTTCGGCAGCGTCGACGCCAACCGCGGCGACTACCAGAACGGCTGGGACACCGACCAGTTCCCGAACTCGGTGGACGAGTTGTCCCTCGCGCTCTACGAGATCGTCCGCGGCGGTGGCTTCACGACCGGCGGCTTCAACTTCGACACGAAGCTCCGCCGCCAGAGCATGGACCGCACCGACCTGTTCCACGGCCACATCGGCGGGATCGACACGCTCGGTAGGTCGCTGCTCGTCGCGGCGGCGATGATCGAACGGGGCACGATCGAGCGCCTGCGGGCGGAACGGTACGAAGGCTGGACCGAGAAGTTCGGCCGGTCGATCCTGTCGGGCGATGTCCCGCTCGAGGTCCTCGCGACCGGCGTCTTCGCAGGCGAGGTGGACCCCAGACCCGTGTCGGGTCGACAGGAGCTCCTCGAGAACCTCGTGAACCAGGAGATCTGGGCCGCCGACCGCGCGGCACGAGTCGAGACCGGGGCCGGTCGCTGACCCGGTGGCCTCCGTCCTCGGGATCGACGTCTCGACGACGGCGACCAAGGCCGTCCTGATCGACGAGGCGGGTGTCGTCCGCGGCATCGGCGTCTCGGAGTACGACTTCGCGGTCCCACGGCCGCTCTGGAGCGAGCAGGACCCGCGGCTCTGGTGGGACGGAGCCGTGTCGGCGATCGGATCTGTGCTCGCCTCGACTGGCACCGCGGGCGAGGACGTCGCGGCGATCGGGCTGACCGGACAGATGCACGGTGCGGTCCTGCTCGATCGAGCGGGCGCGTCCTTGCGCCCGGCGATCCTCTGGAACGATCAGCGGACGGCTGCGGAGTGCGACGAGATCCGACGCGTGGTCGGGCGGGAGCGGCTCGTCGCGATCACCGGCAACGACGCCCTGACCGGCTTCACCGCACCGAAGCTCGTATGGGTTCGCGACCACGAGCCCGACATCTGGCGGCGGGTGGCGCACCTCCTCCTGCCCAAGGACTTCGTGCGCCTCCAGTTGACCGGGGAGTACGCCCTCGACAAGGCGGACGGGGCCGGCACCCTGCTGTTCGACCTCGCCGCCCGCGACTGGTCGACCGATGTCGCTGCCGCCCTGGAGATCGACCTGGCCTGGCTGCCGCCGACCTACGAGGGCCCCGAGGTGACCGGGGTCGTGTCCGCCACGGCCGCCGCGGCGACCGGGCTTCGGCCGGGTACCCCCGTGGTCGCGGGCGGCGGCGACCAGGCCGCCAACGCCGTTGGTGTCGGGGTCGTCGCGCCGGGCACGATCGCGCTGTCGCTCGGGACGTCGGGCGTCATCTTCGCGGCGACGGATCGACCGATCTACGAGCCGCATGGGCGGGTCCACGCCTTCTGCCACGCCATTCCCGGGCGCTGGCACCTGATGTCGGTCATGTTGTCGGCGGCTGGCAGCCTGCGCTGGTTCCGGGACGCCCTGGCGCCCGGCGTGGACTTCGCGGACCTCGTCGCCCCGGCCGCGGACGTCCCGGCCGGCAGCGACGGGCTTCTCTTCCTGCCCTACCTCACCGGGGAACGGAGCCCACACCCCGACCCGCTCGCGCGGGGAGCATTCGTCGGGCTCACGCTGGGGCACGCCCTGCCGCACCTGACGCGGGCCGTCCTCGAAGGCGTCGCCTTCGGCCTGCGCGACGGGCTCGACCTGATGATGGCCGCGGGGATGCCAGCCGCGACCCGGATCCGGGCCTCGGGCGGCGGGACGGCGAGCCCGCTCTGGCGCCAGATCCTCGCCGACGTCCTCGAGGCCGAGATCGCGACCGTCGACACGACCGAAGGGGCGGCCTACGGGGCGGCGCTCCTCGCCGGCGTCGGAGCGGGCTGGTTCCCGACGGTCGATGCCGCGACCGAGGCACTGGTCCGAGCGACGCCCGTCGCGGAGCCCGGTCCCGACCGCTCCCGCTATGCCGAGGTGCACGCTGTCTATCGCGAGCTCTACCCGGCGCTCGCCCCGACCTTCCGGCGTCTCTGAACCTGGCCCCGGGTCTGGGACTCGCTCTCGGCGTCAGCCGTGGAGCTCCTCGAGCTCCTTCTGGGAGACCTGGTCCGGAAGCTTTCCGATGATGATCATGGCCAGGACTTCGTCCATGGTCACCTTGTCCTTGTCGACCGTGCCAACGAGCTTGCCCTGCAGCATGACGCTGATCCGGTCGGACAGGTCGAAGACGTCGTGGATATCGTGGCTGATGAGGAAGATCCCGATACCCTCGTCCTTGAGCTGGGCGACGAGCTCGCGGACCTGCGCGGTCTCGGCCGGGCCGAGGGCGGCCGTCGGCTCGTCCATGATCAGGATCTTGGCGTTGAAGTGGACAGCCCTGGCGATCGCGACGGACTGACGTTGCCCGCCCGAGAGCGACTTCACCGGGGTCTTGAAGTTCTTGAACTTGGGGTTGAGCCGGCCCATGACCTTGCGGGTAGCGGACTCCATCGCCGAATCGTCCAGGGACCCGAACCGTGTCGTCAGCTCTCGCCCGAGGAACATGTTGGCCGCAGCGTCCACGTTGTCCGCGAGTGCGAGCGTCTGGTAGATCGTCTCGATCCCGTACGCCTTGGCGTCACGGGGGTTGGCGATCGTCACCGGTTCACCGTTGATCAGGATCTCCCCCGAGTCGGCTGGGCGAGCGCCCGACAGGGCACGGATGAGGGTCGATTTGCCGGCTCCGTTCCCACCGACGAGGCCGATGACCTCCCCCGGGTAAAGGTCCACGGAGACGCCATCCACCGCGTGCACTCCGCCGAACGAGATCCGCATGTTGCGCATCTCGACGAGCGGGACCCCCCTCGCCGAGGGTGCCGCCTGGGTCGCGGCGGCGGCGACCGGTGGCGTGAACGGAGGGGCGGCCGGGACCGCGCCGTCGGTGGGGATCGGCTGCTCGCTCATCGCCATGATCTCCCCTCCATTCAACGTGACCGCCGGCGCAAGACGGCGTCGATACCGACCGCGCTCACCAGCACGATGCCGACGACGATGTCCTGGATCGGCGAGTCGACCTTGAGCAGGACCATCCCCGACTGGAGCGACTGCATGACGACTGCTCCGAGGATCGCTCCGGGGATCGTCCCGATGCCACCGGCGAACGAGGTCCCGCCGATGACCGCGGCCGCGATCACGTAGAGCTCGCTCTGCGTGCCGAGACCGACGACCGCGGCGTTGAGCCGGGCACTGAGCACGGCCCCGCTGACAGCGGCGAGGGTCGACATGATGACGAAGGTCAGCATGATCGTCCGACGGGTATTGATGCCGCCCAGCTCGGCCGCATCGGGATTCCCACCGATGGCGAAGACGTAGCGTCCGAAGCGCCGGCGCGTCGCCAGGATCGTCATGAGGACGGCGACCCCGAGCGCGATCAGGACCGGATTGGCGATCCCGACCGGTGTGTTCGGGGGCTTGCCGTACTGCGCTGCCAGCGCCTCCGGCCAGGGGTAGCTGTTCGCCACGAAGACTGCGCCGAGCACCGCCCCGCAGCTGACGACCAGCACGGTCGCCTCGGCCCACATCGGCCGGACCTGGAAGCCGTAACGCCGGCGCCGGCGCCGGCTTGCGACCAGCGAATAGACGATCACGATGCAGGCAACGATGCCGAGCAACCAGCTGGCCATCTCGCCCAGCGATCCGACCGGACCGCCGCCGAGCAGCTGGAACGTGGTGTCCAGCGGTGAGATGGTCCGGCCCAGGGCCTCCTCGAAGGCCAAGCCGGCCCAGATGAGCAGCCCACCCAGGGTGACGATGAACGACGGCACCCCGACATACGCGATGATGAAGCCCTGCAGCCCGCCGATCGCGGCCCCGAGGAGCAGGCCGAGGGCCAGAGCGATCGCCCAGGTGTACGGCTGGTTCACGCCGATACCCAGCAACGTGGGGAGCCACTCGGTCTGGAGCATAGCCATCGTCATGGCGGTGAGGGTGAGCACGGATCCCACCGACAGGTCGATGTTGCGCGACACGATGACGAGCACCATGCCGGTTGCCATGATGGCGACGGAGGCGCTCTGGACCGACAGATTCCAGAGATTCCTCGGCGTCAGGAACAGCCCGCCTGACATGATGTCGAACCCGATCCAGATCACCACCATCGCGGCGATCAGGCCGAGCAGGCGCGTGTCGACCTCCAGTGAGCGGAGGAGAGAGCGTGCGGACCGGCTCTGCTCGCTCGGAGCCTGTTTCGGGATCGCGGAAGCCTCAGCCATCGTGGTGCCTCGCGGTTCGGCTCACAGATAGGGGAGCGCCCTGCGTTCGCGAACGCAGGGCGCCTGAGTCTCGAGGATCGAGTACCCGTTACTTACAGGCAGCCGGTGCCTTGGCGGCATCGACGCCCGCGCACAGCTTTTCCTTGGTGATCCAGCCTGCGGTGACGACAACGTCGAGGTTGTCCTTGGTGATGGGGTGTGGCGCGATGATGATCGAGCTCACGGTGTTGTTTCCGGGTGTCGTGAACGGCGCCGCACCGGTGATCTTGTCAAGAGCGGTGCCCTTGCACAGCTGGAGGGCCGCCTCACCGGCAGCCTTGCCGAGCTCGCGGGCATCCTTCCAGACGTCCACCAGCTGGTTACCGAGGGCGACGTTGTTCAGAGCCGCCTGGTCGCCGTCCTGGCCGGTGACCGGGACCTTGCCGTTGAGTCCCTGGGCCTTGAGGGCCGCGATGACGCCACCGGCCATGCCGTCGTTCTCGGAGAGGACCGCGTCCACCTTGTTGTTATTGGCCGTCAGGAATTGCTCCATGTTCTTCTGGGCGTTCGCGGGCTTCCAGTCGTCCGTGTAGCTCTCGCCGACGATCTTGATGTCGCCGGTCGCGGACGCCGCGTCCTTCGGAACGCCAGCCTCGGTCATGCCGGCTCGCAGGAAGTCGGCGTTGGCGTCGGCCTTGTTGCCCTTGATGATCACGTAGTTGCCCTTGGGCACGGCCTTCAGCATCTCGGTCGCCATCATCTTGCCGACACCCTTGTTGTCGAACGTGATGTACAGCGCCTTCGGGTCCTCGATCAGTCGGTCATAGCCGATGACCGGGATGTTCTGCGAACTGGCGCTCGTGACCGACGTCTTGATCGCTGTCCCGTCCTGGGCCAGGATGATCAGGACCTTCGCACCCTGCGAGATGAGCTGGTCGATGTTCGTGGCCTGGGTGGCCGCGCTCGACTTGGCGTCGTTCGAGAGGTACTCCCCGCCGCCGGCCGCAAGGGCCGCCTTGATCGCGGGCTCGTCCCACTTCGCCCAGCGCTCCTCGGTGTAGTTGTTCCACGACACGCCGACCTTGCAACCGGCCGCTGCCGCTGAACCACCCGTCGAGGGGCTGGCGCCGCCCGAGCTGCTGCACGCGGCCGCCACGACGGCGACCACGGCGATGAGCGAGGCTACTCGCCGAAAGATCATGCTGACTCCTCCTTGTCCTGGCGTTGCCATCCCCTCTCGAATCCAACGCAGGTTCCCGTCTAGGCTATCACCCTCCTATCGCTCGTTGTCCAGTCATCGTCAGGCACTCGCCCGAACCGCGATCACGTCGCGCGATGCGATCCATGCGGCGGGGTCGGCGAGCAGTGGCTCGAGCGCGAGCTCGGCCGCGCCCAGCAGTGGGGCATCCACCCCGAGCGTCCCGGGGACGACTCGGACGAGCGCGCGCGGTGCGGCCAGGGCACGCCGATCGAGCTCATCCTCCAGGGTCCGCGACACGAACGGATGGAGCCGCCCGAAGATCCCACCAAGGACCACCAGGCGCGGATTGAGCAGGTTGACCAGCCCGGCCAGTCCGACACCGAGCCAGCGCCCGACGTGGTCCAGGGCACTGAGCGCCGCCGGCGATCCGGCCTCGGCATCGCGGAGGACCGCGTCCACCTCGCCACGCCCGCCGCCCGGTGGATGGCCCGCCAGCCGGAGCAGGGCGCCCTCGCCGACCTCGGTCTCCCAGCAGCCGACCGAGCCGCAGCGGCACGCCGTGCCATTCGGGTTGACCGGCATGTGGCCGACCTCTCCGCTGTACCCGGCGACCCCGGTCAGCGGCCTGCCGTCGACGATCAGGCCGCCACCGACGCCGTACTCGCCCGCGATGAACAGGACCTGGTCCGACCCCTTGGCTGCGCCACGCCGGTGCTCGACGAGCGCGCCAAGATCGGCATCGTTCGCGATGGAGATCGGTGCCTGGGTGTCGAGGGCCTGCGCCAGGCGCTCACCGAGGGGCACGTCCCGCCAGCCGAGATTGGGAGCCATCGACACGAACCCGTCGCTTCGCCGGACGACGCCGACCACGGAGACGCCGACGCCGACGAGCGGCTCGAGGGTCGGGCGGCGGGCGCGGACTGTTGCCGCCAGCTCGGCGAGGTCGTCCGCGATGGCATCGACCGAGGTGTGACCGCTCGGGCGGTCCACCCGAACGAGCTCGAAGACCTCGCCGCCGAGCCCCACCAGGGCCGCCGCGAGCGTATCCACGGCGATCTCGAGGGCGAGGACCACGGCTCCCTGCGGGTTCACCGAAACGACGGGCGAGGGCCGGCCCGGCGTGCCGTGCGGCTCGGCTCGCTCCTCCGATACGAGATCGGCGGCGACGAGCTCGCCGATGAGGCCGCGGATCGCGCTGCGGGTGAGTCCGGTGGCAGCCACGAGCTCGGAGCGGGAGAGGGGACCGTCGGCGTGCAACCCGCGGACGATGGCGCTCAGGTTCGCCCGGCGAACGGTTTCGCTGCGCTGCCCCATCGCCTCCAAACGCATCGTCAACGGTTTGTGTTCCTCTCTTTCAAATGTTGTGACAGACTGGTACACGCGTCCCGCCGATGTCAAGCGTCTGGCCACGTTGGGCCCTTCGATGAGGCCGCGCTCGAAACGCGGTCGTGCCGCTCGATGGCAAGCTTCCGATGCGCGACCGGCGACCGAGGAGGAGGAGGATCCGATGGAGCGTCTTGCGGGCAAGGTCGCGCTGGTCACCGGCGCCAGCAGGGGGATCGGAGCGGCCACCGCTCGGGCGCTGGCCGCGGAGGGCGTCCGGCTCGGGCTCGCCTCGCGATCCGGTGACGACCTCGGGATCGCCGGTGCGGTCGCGCAGCCCTGTGACGTCCGTGAGCCCGCGGCGCTGGCCTCGATCGTCGCGGCCACCGCGGCTCGCTTCGGACGGCTCGACATCCTCGTCGTCAACGCCGGCGTCGGCGCCTACGGGCCGTTCCTCGACCTCCCGCCGGACGACCTCGAGGCGATGATCGACGTGAACGTGAAGGGCGCGCTGTACGCGGTCCGCGCCGCGCTCCCCGAGCTGCTCAAGAGCGACGCGGCCGACATCGTGACGATCGCCAGCGAGGCGGGGCGTCGCGGGCTCCCGTACGAGGCGACCTACTGCGCCTCGAAGTTCGCCCAGGTCGGGATGACACGGGCGCTCGATCACGAGCTCCGCGAGCACGGCATCCGCTGCACGAGCGTCTGCCCAGGCGGCGTGGCGACCGACTTCGCGATGGGCCACGGCCGCACTCCGGACATGCCCCAGCTCGCGGGGATGATGGCACCGACCGACGTCGCCGAGGCGGTCATCTTCGTCCTGACCCGGCCGCGGACCTATCGGATCCTCGAGGTCGCGTTCCGGCCGGTGACCGAGACATCCTGGGGCTGAGAGCAAACGATGACGACGTTGCGCTGGGGGATCCTGTCGACCGCGGACATCGCCCGCAAGAAGGTCATCCCCGGGCTCATGAAGGCGGACCGCTGCGAGGTGGTCGCCATCGCGTCGCGCGACCCGGTCCAGGCTCGACGTGTCGCCGACGAGCTGGGTATCCCGACCGCCCACGGATCGTATGAGGCGCTGCTCGCGGACGGCGACGTCGACGCCGTCTACATCCCGCTCCCGAACCACCTGCACGCTGATTGGACGATCGCCGCGGCAAGGGCGGGCAAGCACGTCCTGTGCGAGAAGCCGCTGGCGATGACGGCGGCCGACGCCGAGCGGATGATCGAGGTTTGCGAGGCCGAGGGCGTCCGACTCATGGAAGCGTTCATGTATCGGCTCCACCCGTCGTGGGTGTCCGTCCGGGAGATCGTCGCGTCGGGCCGGATCGGCCGGCTCCGGGCGATCGAGAGCTGGTTCTCGTACTTCAACGACGATCCGACGAACATCCGGAACCGCCTGGATGCGGGCGGCGGCGCGTTGTTCGACATCGGCTGCTACTTGGTGAACCTGTCGCGGATGCTGTTCGATGCCGAGCCGGCCGCGGTCCACGCGTCGATGACGCGCGATCCGGAGACGGGCGTCGACATCCTGACGAGCGCCATCCTCGAGTTCGAGGACGGCGTCGCGACGTTCACGTGTTCCACCCGCGTCGAGACGGATCAGCGCGTCCACGTGTACGGCTCCGACGGCCGGTTGTCGATCGATATCCCGTTCAACATCCCGCCCGACCGGCCGACCCAGGTGCGGGTGATCGCCGGCGGCGACCCTCCGGTCGCTCCCTCCACCGAGGTGCTCACGTTCGCGACGGCCGACCCGTACACCGTGGAGGCGGAGCGGTTCGCCGCCGCGATCCTCGACGACCTTCCGACCCCGACGCCGCCCGAAGATGCCGTCGCGAACCTGCGTGTCATCGAGCGGATCTTCGCGGCCGCCGGCGGCGCGAGCCGGGATTCTTCGCTATCCTCCCCGCGCCGAGAACAGCGGAATGAGATCGAGGAGCATCGATGACCGAGCCGTCGGCCGCCTCCGAACGACCGAGCCGTCGCCGCCGCACCGTCGCCGTCGTCACCGGGATCGCCGTCGTCGGCGTCCTCGTCGTCGGCCTCGCCGTGGCCAGGCCATGGGTGCAGCAGCCGTCCTGCCCGGCCGTGGCGAACCACCCCGAATGGTCCGTCGCACGCCGTTGGGACGAATCACTGCTGGATGCGATCCGCCGGGCCCTCCCCAACCCGCCCGTCCACGCACGCAACCTCTTCCACACGTCGGTCGCCATGTGGGATGCATGGGCCGCCTACGAGCCGAACGCATCCGGGTACATCGTCAAGGACAAGGTCACCGCCTCGAACGTGGCAGCGGCCCGCAACGAGGCGATCAGCTACGCCGCGTACGGGGTCCTGACGTCGCGGTTCGTCAAGGCCGTCGGCGGCGCCGAGTCCCTGTCGGAGTTCGCCGACGTCATGGATTCGTTGTGCTACCCGCTCGACGTGAAGACCACCGAGGGCGACTCGCCCGCCGCGCTGGGCAACCGGATCGCGGCCGCGGTCATCGCCTACGGCCTGGCCGACGGGTCGAACCAGGCGAACGCCTACGCCGCCCCGGACTACAAGCCGGTCAACCCGCCGATGGTCGTCGCGAGTCCCGGGACGACGATGGCCGATCCGAACCGCTGGCAGCCACTCCAGCTCGAACACATGATCTCCCAGAACGGGATCCCGATCGAGAACGGGGTCCAGCAGGCCGTCGGGCCGCACTGGGGTCACGTGAAGGGCTTCGCCCTCGACCCGGTCGGCGCCGACGGGGTCGCGATGGATCCGGGTCCTCCCCCGTACCTCGGCGATCCCGCCACCGACCAGGCCTACAAGGACCAGGCCGTCGAGGTCATCCGCGACAGCAGCCAGCTCGACCCGGCGAATGACGTGACCATCGACATCTCGCCCGGCGTCCGCGGCAACAACTCGCTCGGGGCGAACGACGGCAAGGGTCATGCGGTGAACCCGGCGACCGGCCAGCCCTACGCGCCCAACGTCGTCAACCAGGGCGATTTCACCCGCGCGCTGACCGAGTTCTGGGCGGACGGCCCCAAGTCCGAGACGCCGCCTGGGCACTGGAACGTGGTCGCCAACAAGGTGTCTGACGAGCTCGACCCGAACCTGAAGATCGGCGGGACCGGCGCCACGGTCGACCGCCTCCAGTGGGACGTCAAGCTGTACCTGGCCCTCAATGCGGCGACCCACGATGCCGCCATCGCGGCCTGGGGCCTGAAGGGCCACTACGATTCGGTCCGGCCCATCTCGATGATCCGCTACATGGGCGGCCTGGGCCAGTCGAGCGATCCGGCGCTGCCGTCGTACGACAAGTCCGGCCTCCCGCTCGTCCCCGATCTCATCGAACTGATCAGCGCGGACACGACGGCCGCCGGGCAGCGGCACGCCGCGCTCAAGGGCCACGAGGGCGAGATCGCCATCAAGGCGTGGTCGGGCAATCCCAAGGACCCCAAGACCGAGACCAGCGGCGTTGCCTGGATCCTGGCGACCACATGGGTCCCATACCAGCTCCCGACCTTCGTGACGCCGGCGTTCCAGGGCTACACCTCCGGGCACAGCACGTTCAGTCGCGCGTCCGCCGAGGTCATGACCGGGTTCACCGGCAGCGAATTCGTGCCCGGCGGCCTCGACGAATGGACCACGAAGCCCGGCGAGCTGAAGGTCGAGGCAGGCCCGACGAAGGATGTGACCCTCCAGTGGGCGACGTACTACGACGCGGCCGACATGGCCGGGCAATCGAGGCTGTACGGCGGGATCCACATCCAGGCCGACGACTTCAACGGGCGGAAGACCGGCTCGGCGTGTGGGACGGCAGCCCTGGCCCTGGCGCTGCAGTACTACGCGGGTCGGGTCGGTCAGTGAGCCGGGCCCGCGCTTCGGTCGCGGAGCCCGCGAATCGGTGAGGCCGTGAGCCGCCGCACAGCGACGCTCGTCGGCGGCGTGGCGGTCGTGGCCCTGGTGGTCGTCGCGGTCGGCGGATTCGTGCTGACCCGTCTCCCCGGAGGCACGCCGACCACCGCCCTGGCCGCCCCGCGGTTCGTCGAGGAGTCGGCTGCCGCCGGGATCGGCGACCACGTGTACGACGGTGACTTCCGGTTTTCTGTCGGTGGTGGTGTCGCGGTCTTCGACTGCAGCGGCGACGGCAAGCCCGAGCTCTACATCGCCGGCGGGAGCAAGCCGGCGGGCCTCTACCGCAACGAGAGCCCGGTCGGCGGCGCGCTTCGCTTCGCGCCGTTCCGCGATGTCGCGGTCGATCTCGGCGATGTCAGCGGGGCCTATCCGCTCGATGTCGACGGCGACGGCCAGGTCGATCTGGCCGTCCTCCGGGCCGGCGAGAGCGTCCTCCTCCGGGGACTCGGGGAGTGCCGGTTCGAGCGGGCAAATGAGGCCTGGTCGTTCGACGGCGGGCATTCCCTGGCGACCGCATTCAGCGCCACCTGGGAGGGCTCGGCGAGCCTGCCGACGCTGGCCGTCGGCAACTACCTCGGCATCGACGCCGCCGGCGAGCCGACCGATACGTGCGCCGAGAACGCGCTATTCCGGCCGGCGGAAGCGGGGACGGGGTATGGCCCTTCCGTCGTCCTGGCGCCGGGCTACTGCGCGCTGTCGATGTTGTTCAGCGACTGGGACCGCTCCGGCCGGCGTGACCTGCGGGTGAGCAACGATCGACACTATTACGACCCCGTCAACGGCGAGGAGCAGCTCTGGCGCGTCTCGCCGGCGGGGCAACCGCGCCCCTACTCGGCGGATGACGGCTGGGTACAGCTGCAGATCGAGGGCATGGGGATCGCCAGCCACGACCTCACCGGAGATGGCTACCCCGAGATCTTCCTCACCAGTCAGGGCGACAACAAGCTCCAGACCCTGACCAGCGGGCCGGCCCAGCCGACCTACCGGGACATCGGGCTCAGGCGCGGCGTGATCGCGGCGCAGCCGTTCACGGGCGGTGATGCGCTGCCGTCGACCGCCTGGCACGCCGAGTTCCAGGACGTCAACAACGACGGGTTCGTCGACCTGTTCGTCTCGAAGGGCAACGTCAACGAACAGCCCGGATTTGCGATGAAGGATCCGAGCAACCTGCTCCTCGGCCAGCCGGACGGGACATTCGTGGAGGGGGCAGAGGCGGCCGGTGTGCTGAGCTTCGCTCGCGGTCGCGGCGCCGCCCTCGCCGACCTCAACCTCGACGGCCTCCTCGACCTGGTGGAGGTGAACTATCTTGACCGGGTGATGCTGTGGCGGAACGCCGGCGCGGGCGATGCCACGCAACCGGCGCCGATGGGTCACTGGCTCGCTCTGCGCCTCACCCAGCCCGGACCCAACCGCGATGCGATCGGCGCCTGGGTCGAGGTCAAGGTGGGAGACGTCACGCTGCGCCGGGAGCTGACCGTCGGCGGCGGTCACGTCGGGGGCCAGCTTGGTTGGGCGCACTTCGGGCTCGGGCCGTCCGGGAACGCCCAGGTGCGCGTCCAGTGGCCCGACGGCGAGACGGGACCGTGGCTGTCGGCGACGACCGACCGGTTCCACGTGGTCGATCGTGGCGCGACCGAGATCCGTCCCTGGCAGCCCTCTTCGGACTGACCGGGACGACGACCGGATGACCCGAGCCCGCCTGGCACCGCTCGCGTTGCCCGACTTCGGGATGCCCGACGCCGCTCCGGAGTTGCCGGCGTCGACCTATGCCGGTCGGATCGAACGGCTCCGCGAACGTGCCGAGGCTCGCGGGTTCGACCGGTTGCTGGTCTATGCCGACCGCGAGCACAGCGCCAACCTCGCGTACCTGACCGGGTTCGACCCTCGCTTCGAGGAGGCACTCCTCGTGCTCGGGCCGACCGACGACCCGGCGATCCTGGTCGGGAACGAGTGCGAGGGAATGGCCGCGGCGGCTCCCCTCGCGATGCGCCGCCACCGCTTCCAGGACTTCAGCCTGCCGGGCCAGCCCCGGGAACGGTCTCGACCGTTGGCCGATATCCTCGCCGGCGAAGGGGTCGGGCCGGGCCGGCGCGTCGGCGTCATCGGCTGGAAGACCTACGCCAGTCGAACCTCGATCGACGCTCCCGCCTTCATCGTCGACGAGCTGCGCCGTTCGACCGGTCCGGCGGGGGGCGTCGAGAACGCCACCGACCTGTTGATCGACGCCGCCGATGGCCTGCGTGTCATCAACGAGGTCGAACAGCTCGCGGCGCTCGAGTACGCGGCGTGCCAGACCTCAGATGGCGTGCGACGGCTGCTGTTCGCCCTCCGCCCGGGGATGAGCGAACACGAGGCCGTCCGGCTGCTGGGGTGGGACGGCACGCCGCTGTCATGCCACCTGATGCTCACGGCCGGTCCGCGGGCGACGCTCGGGCTGCTGAGCCCCGGCGGCCGCCGCATCGAGCACGGCGACCGGTTCACCGTCGCATTCGGGATCTGGGGCGCGTTGAACTGCCGGGCCGGGTTCGTCGTCGAGGATGCGGCCGGTCTGCCCCGCCCGATCGGCGACTACGTCGAGCGGCTCGTCGGGCCGTACTTCGAAGCCGTCGCGGAGTGGTACCGCGCGCTGCGCATCGGTCAGACCGGTGGCGCGCTTCACGAGATCATCGCTCGCCGGCTCGGCGACCCGTTCTTCGGCATCTACCTGAACCCGGGCCACCAGATCGGGCTCGACGAATGGGTGAACTCGCCGATCTCGCGGGACTCCACGATCGAGCTTCGCTCCGGCATGGCGTTCCAGGTCGACATCATCCCGGCGACCGGCACCGATTATTTCACGACAAACATCGAGGATGGACTGGCGCTCGCCGATGGCGGCCTCCGAGCGGCGTTCGCGGCCGACTACCCGGCGGCCTGGGCCCGCATCCAGGCGCGCCGTCGGTTCATGGCCGAGGCCCTCGGCATCGAGCTCCACGAGGACGTCATGCCGTTCTCCAACCTCCCCGCCTACCTGCCGCCGTTCCTCCTTCGCCCCGACCACGCCATGACGCTGGCAGGGTAGGCGCCGAGACGTTCAGCGGGCGGGCCGCAGCAGCTCAGGCGTCACGAGCCAGGCGAGGCTGCCACCGCCCGGTCGCAACGGACGCTCGATGTCGATCCGGACCATGGCGCCCTTCTTCAGCGTCGGCGCGGACGATCCGGTCAGGATCTCGACGGCCTCGCTGAAGTCGGGATCGTGGCCCACCAGGACCGGCCGGACGGGATCGCCCGCGTCGCGCAGGATCGCCTCGAGCTCGGCCAGGCCGAATGGGCCGGCCAGCCGCCCGTCCACGGTAACCGGCACGTCGAGGCGCTCACCGATCGGCTGCGCGGTCTGGGCGGCGCGGATCTTCGGCGACGTGATGATCGCATCGGGCCGGAAGGCGGTCCCGGCCAGGAAGCGTGCCAGCCGGTCGGCCTGTTTCTCGCCCTTGCCCGACAAGGGCCGCTGCTCGTCGGGAGCCGTCCACGCCAGCGGGTCGCCGGCGTCGGCGTGGCGGAGGAGATGGAGCTCGATCACGGCGGGCTGAGCGTACTCGCTCGCAGCGCCAATGGCACGAATCCCTGGATCCGCTCGCCGAGCGCGATGAAGACGCTTCGGAAGACGGCGAGGCGCTCTTCTTCGGTCCCCTCCGCTGCGGCCGGGTCGTCGTACCCCCAGTGGAGGGTCTCGTGCACGCCGGGGAAGACCGGGCAGGCCTGGCGAGCCTGGTCGCAGACTGTGATGACGAAGTCGAAGCGCTGCCCGAGGAATTCGGTCACCGACTTCGAACGAGCCCACGAGGCATCGATGCCGGCGGCCTCGAGGGTCCGAAGGGTGAGCGGGTTGATGCCCCTCGGCTCCGTGCCGGCACTGAAGACCTCGAAGGCGTGGCCCCCGTGCCGGCGCAGCAGCGCCTCGGCCATCACGCTGCGTGCCGAGTTGCCGGTACACACGAACAGGACGCGGATCGGCGACACGGGCAGGGAAGGCTGCGAGGTCACGGATTGAGGTCCTCGACGTCGCCGGTCACGAGGTAGACGACGTCCTCGGCGATGTTCGTCGCGCGGTCGCCGATCCGCTCGAGGTAGTGCGACGCGATGATGATCCGCGTCCCCCGTTCGACGTTCGCCGGGTCCTGGCGCATCAGCTCGACGACCTCGTCGAACGTGGCGTGGTAGAGCCGATCGATCTCGTCGTCTTCGGCCGCGACCTCGCGCGCCTTGACCGCGTCGGCGTCGACCAGCGCCCGCAAGACGCCGTGGACGAGGACCGCGCCACGCTCGGCCATCTCCGGCAGGTGGATGTACTTCTGGAGGGGAGGTTCGGGGGCGAGCTTGATGACCGCCTTGGCGACCGACGACGCGTGATCGCCCATCCGTTCGAGCTCGTACGTCACGTGGTCCAGCGTCAGCAGGTAGCGCAGGTCGCGCGCGACCGGCTGCTGTGTCGCGACCGTCACGGCGATGAGGCGGGAGACGCCACGCTGCGCCTCGTTGATGATCGCGTCGCCCTTGATCACGTCGAGGGCCAGCGCCGCATCGTGGGCCACGAGCGCCCGGCTCGCCTCGCGGATCGCGGCCTCGACGAGGGAGCCCATCCGCAGCACGGCGTCGCGGATGAGGTGCTCCTCGCGATCGAGGGCCTCACGCGGCGCCGGCGCGTGCGCCGCAGCCTCACCCGCCGCCTCGCCGAGGAGCGATTCGATCTGCGCGTCCATAACCGCCTCCTCAGCGTTCCGTGGCTCGCTCATCGCCGATCCACTGACCTCATCCGAACCGACCTGAGACGTAGTCCTCGGTCAGCTGGTTCTTGGGATTGGTGAAGATCTGGATCGTCTCCGCCTGCTCGACGACGTACCCCGCGCGGTCGGAGCTGTCCATCGTCATCATCACCGTCACGTCGGAAGCGCGTGCCGCCTGCTGCATGTTGTGGGTGACGATGACGATCGTATAGGTCTTCTTCAGCTCGGCCATGAGCTGTTCGATCTGCAGTGTCGAGCGCGGATCGAGCGAGGAGCATGGCTCGTCCATGAGGATCACCTCGGGCTCGATCGCGATCGTCCGCGCGATGCACAGGCGCTGTTGTTGGCCTCCCGAAAGCGCCATCCCCGATTGCTTCAGCTTGTCCTTGACGTCGTCCCACAGGGCCGCCTTGCGCAGGCATTGCTCGACGAGCTCGTCCATGTCGCCCTTGAAGCCGTTGACCCGCGGCCCGAAGGCGACGTTGTCGTAGATCGACTTGGGGAAGGGGTTGGGCTTCTGGAAGACCATCCCGACGCGACGTCGAACGGCGACCGGATCGACGCTCTTGCCGTAGAGGTCCTGACCGTCGAGGAGGATCTCGCCGGTGGCCCTGAAGCTCGGAACGAGGTCGTTCATCCGGTTGAAGGTCCGCAGCAGCGTCGACTTCCCGCAGCCGGACGGCCCGATGAGCGCGGTCACATCGTGCTTCGCGGCGGTCACCGAGACGTCCTTGACCGCGCGGAATGCACCGTAGTAGCACGATACGCCGCGGAGCTCGACGACGATCTCATCGGGTGTTCGCGCTGATGCGCCTCGGCCGTCGTAGGGTCCCGGTTCGGTCGAGATCCTGATCGCAGG
>Ga0184612_10000325_pt1 | contig 21990 bp, 20 predicted proteins | sample PLM3_60_coex_FD_133163 | JGI IMG/M metagenome (GOLD analysis project Ga0184612, IMG submission 133163) | Groundwater sediment microbial communities from an aquifer in East River, Colorado, USA - PLM3_60_coex | ecosystem: Environmental > Terrestrial > Soil > Riparian zone | place: USA: East... | reverse complement strand
GAGCAGGTCATGCAGATCGCCAACCGCATGGCCGGCTACTCGATGGGCGAGGCCGACGGCCTGCGCAAGGCCATGGGGAAGAAGATCCGGGAACTGCTGGTCCCGCACCGCGAGACCTTCGTCGGACAATGCGTGGAGCGGGGATACCAGCGAAGGATCGCCGAGGACATCTTCGACCTGATCGTCCCGTTCGCCGACTACGGGTTCAACGCCTCACACGCGTGCGCGTACGCGTACGTGGCCTACCAGACCGCCTACCTGAAGGCCCACCACCCGGTGGAGTACATGTCGGCCATCCTGACCAGCGTGAAGGACGACAAGGACAAGAAGCCCTTCTACCTGAACGCGTGCCGGCTGATGGGCCTGGAGGTACTCCCCCCCGACGTGAACGAGTCGGTGCTGGACTTCGCCCCGGTCCCCGGCGGTGAGCCGAGGGTCCGCTACGGGCTCTCCGCCGTTCGCAATGTCGGCTCGGGGGCGGTGGGCCAGATCATCGAGGCCCGGCGGGCCAAGGGTGGGTTCGCATCCTTCGCCGACTTCTGCCGCAAGGTCGATCCCGGCGTCCTGACCAAGAAGGTCCTGGAGAGCCTGGCCCTGGCGGGCGCGTTCGACTCCCTGGGCTACGCCCGCAAGGCCCTGCTGGAGGGACACGAGAAGGTGTCCGGGCCCATCGGGGCCGAGCGCAAGGCCGAGGCCGTCGGACAGTTCTCGTTGTTCGGCGGCGGGGAGCAGGCGGCCCACGAGATCGACGAGTCCGTCCTTTCCGGCGAGGAGTTCGACAAGCGCACGCTCCTTCGCCTGGAGAAGGAGATGCTCGGACAGTTCGTCACCGACCACCCCCTCCTCTCCGTGAAGGACCGGTTGGCGGCCCAGACCGACATGGAGCTCGCCGAGGTGGTGAACCTGGGCGACGGCGATCTGGTCACCGTGGGTGGGATCGTTTCCACGGTCGCTCGTCGGTACACCCGGAAGGGGGAGCCGTACGCGCTGTTCCGGCTGGAGGACCTGGCGGGCGGCGTGTCGGTGCTGGCCTTCCCGGGCGTCTTCGAGCGGGTGCCGCACCTGGTGGAGACCGACGCCATCGTGCTGGTGAAGGGCCGCGTGGACCTCCGGGGCAGGGAGCTGCAGCTCCGGGCGGTGGAGATCCGGGAGCTCGACTTCGGCGCCGGCAAGCCGGCCCGCCCCGTCCCGGGAGTGGTGATCGTGGACCTCGCCGCCGCCAGCTGCACCAATGCCCTCATCGCCAAGCTGAAGGATCTGTTCGGCGCACATCCGGGATCCACGCCGGTTCGCGTCAGGTTCCTCTCGTCCCAGGGCGCGACGCCGATCGAGGTGGGGAGCGTGCGGGTGGACCCCGCGGCGGGATTGCTCTCGGAGCTGCGGTTGCTCCTCGGCCCGAAGGCCGCCCGGCTGGAGGACGTCCCGTCTCCGAGGGCCGAGCGCCCGGAGGTCGCCCCGGTAGGCTGACCGGCCGTGGGGTTCGAGGTCATCCCGGCCGTCGACGTGTTCGGTGGTCGCCTGGCTCGCCTGTCCGAAGGAGGGGTCGTCCCCGTGGGCGCGTTCGGAGGCGACCCCATGGCCGCGGCCCGGTCCTTCGTGGACGCGGGCGCCCGGTGGATCCACGTCGTGGACATGGATCTCGCCGTGGGCGGCGAGTTCCGCAACCTGGAGGTCGTGGCGGGGATCGTGGCCCTCGGTGTGCCCGTCCAGGCGAGCGGGGGGATCGTCCGAGCCACGGAGGTCGAGCTGGCACTGGCGTCGGGCGCCGCTCGGGTGGTGCTCGGTTCCTCCGCGCTGGCCGACCGGGCCGCGGTGGAGGCGCTGCTCCCTCGTCACCGTGACGCGCTCGCGGTGGGGATCGAGGCCGATGGCGACATGATCCGGCCTCGCGCCAGCCCGGAGGTCGCGCTGCCACTCCTCGACACGCTGGCCTGGCTGGCCGGCCTGGACGTCGCCCGATACGTGCACACGAGCGTGGGCAGGGTGGGCGGCCTGGAGGGGCCCGACCTCGAGGCGATCCGGGCCCTCATCGAGGCGACGGGCCGGCCGGTGTTCGCCTCGGGGGGGATCCGCGGCCCGCAGGACCTCCGGCGGGTCGCCTCCATCGGGGCCGAGGGCGCGATCCTGGGCCGTGCGCTGTACGAGGGGCTCGACATCCGAGAGGCGCTCGCAGCCGTGGCGTGAGCGTGCACGGCTACACTCTCCCGACCATGGGCTTCCTTACCGACACGGTCGATGGCGTTCGCCGCAGGCTGGAGCGGCAGCCCATCGACGAGGCCGGGCTGATGGCGCTGGCCATCCGGATGCCGCCTCCCCGCGGGTTCGCCGCGCGCCTGTGGTCGGCGAAGGCTCCCGCCGTCATCGCTGAGGTGAAGCGGTCGTCGCCGTCGGCCGGGCGGATCGCCGACGCGGATCCGGCGGCGCGAGCCCGCGCGTACGAGGAGGCCGGAGCGGCCGCCATCTCGGTGCTCACCGAGCCCGTGCACTTCGATGGGTCCCTGGCCGACCTTCGAGCCGTTCACCACGCGACGACCGTCCCGGTCCTTCGCAAGGACTTCCTGGTTCACCCGGCCCAGCTCATCGAGGCTCGGGTGGCCGGTGCTGACGCGGTGCTCCTCATCGCGACCGCGCTCGGCGAGACGGAGCTGAAGGCCATGCTGAACGCTGCGGAGGACCTCGAGCTCGGCTCGCTCATCGAGACCCATTCGCCCGAGGACCTCGACAGGGCCCTGGGGGCCGACGCCAAGGTGGTGGGGGTGAACGCGCGGGACCTGGAAACCCTCGACATGGACGAGGACCGTGCCCTCGTGCTCCTTCGGTCGGTGCCGGACGACCGGATCGCGGTCTTCGAGAGCGGCATCTCGACCCGCGGGCAGGTCGAGCGCGCGATTGAGGCGGGCGCAAAGGCCGTCCTGGTCGGCGAGGCGCTCATGCGGGCGGAGGACCCCGGCGCCAAGCTCCGCGAGCTGCGAGGCACGGCGTGAAGGCCGCGGAGACGGCGCTGCCCGACGCGCGGGGCCGGTTCGGCCGGTTCGGTGGGCGATACGTCCCTGAGGTGCTGATCCCCGCCCTGGACGAGCTCGCCGCGGCCTGGGACGAGCTAAGGGACGAGCCGGCGTTTCGCGGCGAGCTCGTCGCACTGCTCCGGGACTTCGTGGGCCGCCCGTCGCCGCTGACGTTCGCGTTGCGACTGTCCGACGGGCTCGGCTACCGCATCTACCTCAAGCGCGAGGACCTCAACCACACCGGCGCGCACAAGATCAACAACACGCTCGGCCAGGTGCTGCTGGCTCGGCGCCTGGGGAAGGGCCGCATCATCGCCGAGACCGGTGCGGGGATGCACGGCGTGGCCACCGCCACGGCCTGCGCGCTGTTCGGCCTGCCGTGCGTGGTGTACATGGGCGAGGAGGACACGGTCCGCCAGGCCCCGAACGTCGCGCGGATGCAGCTCCTGGGGGCGGAGGTCGTCACGGTCACCTCCGGCAGCCGAACGCTCAAGGACGCGATGAACGAGGCCATGCGGGACTGGGCGGGGAGCGTGCGGGAGACCCACTACGTGATCGGCTCGGTGGCCGGGCCTCATCCGTTCCCGTCCATGGTCCGCGACCTCCAGCGCGTGATCGGCGACGAGGCGAAGGCTCAGTTCCGCGATGCCGAGGGCCGTGACCCCGACGCGGTCGTCGCGTGCGTAGGGGGCGGGAGCAACGCGATGGGCATCTTCGCGCCCTTCGTGGGAACGCCGGGCACGCGGTTGGTCGGCGTGGAGGCCGGCGGTCGGGGAGATGCGGACGGCGAGCACTGCCGGTCGCTCACGCTCGGCGAGCCCGGCGTCCTCCACGGCTCCCTCTCCTATCTCCTGCAGGACGCCGACGGCCAGGTGCTGGCCACGCACTCCATCTCTGCCGGGCTGGACTACCCGGGCGTGGGGCCCGAGCACTCGTACATGAAGGAGGCCGGCCTGGCGTCGTACGTCTCGGCCACCGACGTCGAGGCCCTGGAGGGCTTCCAGGCGCTCGCCAAGCTGGAGGGGATCCTCCCGGCGCTGGAGCCGGCCCATGCTATCGGCTGGCTTCTGAACCATCCCCTCCCCGAGGGCTCGACGGTGCTCGTGAACCTGTCCGGCCGGGGCGACAAGGACCTGGATACCGTGCGAAGGGCGCTCGGTGAAGCCCCGGCAGACAGTCCTCGGCGTGCCTGACCTGGAGGCCGCGCTCCGAGCCAGGCGAGACGGCGGTGGCCGGGCCTTCGTCCCCTACGTCACCGGCGGGCTGCGCGGCGTGGACGCCGACCTCCTTCGAGGGCTGGAGGAGGCCGGGGCCGATGCCGTCGAGGTCGGCATCCCGTTCTCCGACCCGGTCATGGACGGCGGCGTCATCCAGGAGGCATCGCGGCTGGCCTTGGAGGGGGGGACCCGGCCTGCCGACGTCCTGGCCACGGTGAGGGAGTCCGGCCTGTCCGTCCCCGTGGCCGTGATGACCTACTTCAATCCCATCCTTCGCCACGGCCCCGCCGACTTCCTCGCGGAAGCGGTTCAGGCCGGGGTGTCGGGTGTCATCGTGCCCGACCTCCCAGTGGACGAGGCCGAGGACTGGATCGGCTTGTGCGCCAAGGAGTCGGTGGCGCCGGTGTTCCTGGCGGCCCCGGGTTCCTCGCCGGAGCGCCTGGCACTGATCGCGTCGTCGGCCCGGGGGTTCGTGTACTGCGTGGCCACCTACGGGGTGACCGGCGAGCGGGAGCGCCTGGCGGTGACGGCGGAAGAGGTGGTGCATGCGCTCCGCCCGCTCACCGACCTCCCGCTGCTGGTGGGGGTGGGGATCGGCACCCCCGGCCAGGCCGCCCAGGCCTGCGCCTTCGCCGACGGGGTCATCGTGGGGAGCGCCCTGGTGCGCCGGCTGGTGGACGGGGACGGGGAAGGCGCGCTGAAGCTGGCCCGGTCGTTCCGTCGGGCCATCCCGGAGTGAGCCGCCTGCCTGGGTAGCCATGGCCTTCGAGCCGAATGTGTGGTATCTGAGAGCCCTGCGGCAGTAAGGACGTCCGTAGAGAGGGGGAAGGTGTGAGGAGCAAGTCGTTGCGCATGTTGGCCCTGCTCGGCGTGCTCGCGATCCTGGCCACCGCATGTGGGGGTGGGGGCGACGAGGAAGGGGGTGGTCCAGGGAAGACGGTCAAGATTGGGTTCATCGGCGCCCTCTCGGGTGACTACAAGTTCCTGGTGATCGACGGCTTCAACGCCGCCAAGATGGCGGTGGACGCAGCCAACGCGGCCGGGGATCTCCCGGTGAAGGTCGAGCTGGTCGGATTCGATAGCCAGGGATCTGGCGACATCGCCGCGCCACTCGTGGACCAGATCGTGGGCGATAACGCCTTCGTTGGGGTGATCGGCCCGGCCTTCTCCGGCGAGTCCGCGGCCGTCGGCGACAAGTTGGACCAGGCGGGCATCCCCTTCGTGACCCAGTCGGCCACGGATGACGCGCTGGCCCAGAACGGGTGGACCCACTGGTTCCGCGCGCTCGGCAACAACAGCGACATGGGCGCGCCGGCCGCCGATTACATCGCGAAGGTGCTCTCGGCCTCGACGGCCTGTGCGGCGTCGGACGGAACCCCCTACGGCCTTGGTCTGAAGGAGGTGGCCGTCGACGAGTTCGGGACCCTTGGGATTGATGTCGTCCTCAGCGAGGAGATCGAGCCGGGAGGCAAGGACTACTCGGCGCTCGTCACGAAGATCAAGGACGCGGGCTGTGACGGGTTCTTCTACGGCGGTTACTCGCCTGAAGCTGCACTGATCCGCAAGCAGATGAACGACACGGGCCTCCAGGACATCACCCTGGTTGGCGGCGACGGGATCAAGGACCAAACCTTCACGGACGTCGCCGGGAAGGGGGGGAACGGGACCATCTCATCCTGCACCTGCGCCGACCTATCCCAGAGCCAGGATCCCGATGACCAGAAGTTCGTCACGGACTACACGGCCGAATACGGTCAGCCCCCGGCCATCTATGGGCCAGAGGGCTGGGACATTGCGCAGATGTTCATCGCGGCCTTCAAGGCCGGGAATACCGACCGGGAGTCCATCACCGATTTCATCCGAAACATGAACGCGTTCCACGGCTTGACCAAGGACTACACGTGGGACGCCGACGGGCAGCTCGCCCCGGAGGCCCGGATCCTCTTCTTCTACGAGGTGAAGAGCGTCCAGTGGGTGGTCCTTGGCTCATCCAGCGAGGTCGTCCCAGCGTAGCGAACGTCGTGTTCGTGAAGAGGGGCGGGTGGCGTACATCCGCCCCTCTTCACTACGCTCCGACCGTGGGAGGGGTCTGTGGACTGCCCTAATGCGTTCAGCACGTGGGTCGGGCTCGCACTGACCGGCCTTGTGCTCGGGGCCCTCTACGCGATGATTGCCCTCGGGTATACGATGGTCTATGGCGTCCTTCAGCTCCTGAACTTCGCCCACTCCGAGGTGTTCATGGTGGGCTCGTTCGGAGGGCTCTATGCTTTGTTGTGGCTGGGGGTGCAGGGGCCGAGGTCGGGCCTGTCCCTGGTCCTGACGCTCGCCTTCGCATTCCTGGTGGCCATGGCGTTCGCGGGAATCACGGCCGTCCTTTTGGAGCGGGTCGCGTACCGGCCGATGCGTCGCCGCGGAGCCTCGCGGCTCGCGTACCTGATCGCCGCCATCGGCGCATCGCTGTTCCTCTCGAACCTGTTCCTTCTGCTCGACGGAGAGCGGCATCTGGGACTGCCGTTCGATTGGCCTGCCATCGCCGGGCGAGCTCCGGTGAACATCCCCGACGTGCTCGAACGGCATGAATTGTTCCAGATCCTCGGCGTGTCCTTCACCAACATCCAGTTGCTCATCTTCGTGGTGGCGGTGGTGATGACGGTCGTCCTCGACATGTTCGTTCGCAGAACGAAGATGGGGATGGGCATCCGGTCGGTGGCCGAGGATCCGGAGACGGCCTCGCTGATGGGAGTCAGCATCAACCTCATCGTGACAACCACGTTTCTGGTTGGAGGACTGATGGCGGGAGCGGCGGGCCTCTTGTACGCGATCAATTTCGGCGTCACGCAGTTCAACCTGGGCTTCATCCCCGGGATCAAGGCGTTCACGGCCGCGGTTCTGGGCGGGATCGGGAACATCCGAGGAGCCGTGCTGGGCGGGGTGCTCCTCGGGCTCATCGAGAACCTTGGCATCGCGTGCGTGTCGGCCCAGTGGCGGGACGTCATCGCGTTCGCCGTCCTGGTCCTCGTGCTGATGTTCCGCCCGACGGGGATCCTCGGTGAGCAGGTCGGGGGGTGACGTGACCAGGGCGCCGGAGAAGTCGAAGGTGGCGGCCGCGGCGGCCCGGGCAGGCGATGTCAGGAGCGGCATCCGTCTCCGCTTCCGGGCGCAGCCCGTATGGGTCCAAGCGCTCCTGGTGGTGGCGTTGCTCGCGTTGGCGGCGTCGCTACCGCATGTCCTCCCGCCCCTTACGGAGCGCTCCAACTACTACGTGGCGATCCTCTTCAAGGTGGGCCTGGCAGCGCTCCTCGCGGTGGGCTTGAACGTCGTGGTGGGGTTCGCAGGCCTCCTGGACTTGGGCTACGTCGCGTTCTTCGCCATCGGCGCCTACACGTACGCCATCCTGACCGGCGCCGTGGCATTCACGCTGGCCCAACGGGAACGTTTGCCGAACGCGGTGGAGCTGATCCCGGAGTTCCACCTGTATTCGTGGCTCATCTTCTTCGTCGCGATGGCCATCGCGCTGCTGGCCGGCGTGATCCTCGGCGCTCCCACCCTGCGGCTCCGTGGCGACTACCTGGCCATCGTCACGCTTGGGTTCGGTGAGATCGTGCGCCTCGTAGCGAACAACTTGCGCGGCGTCACCGGAGGCCCATTGGGGGTGAAGAGCATCCCGCATCCGGCCATCAATCTCGGCGGGCTCCACTACGACTTCAGCATCAACAACAACCCCTACTACTGGCTCACGCTGATCCTCATCGGGATCGCCATCTTCCTGGTCACCCGTGTCAACGATTCCAGGGTGGGGCGGGCCTGGGCCGCGATCCGAGAGGACGAGGTGGCCGCCGCCGCCATGGGCGTGCCGACGGTCAGGATGAAGCTTCTCGCCTTCGCCACCGGTGCAGCCATCGCCGCCATAGCGGGGGTCATCTATGCCAGCCAGGTCATCTTCGTGAGCCCACGGACTTTCTCGCTGCTCGACCCGACCTTCGGCTCGTTCATCGTCCTGGCCATGGTGGTGCTCGGGGGGATGGGCGGCATCTGGGGACCGATCGTGGGAGCCGCGGCCATGGTGTTCCTTCCCGAGTACTTCCGGTTCTTGGGGGACGGCCGGTTCCTGGTGTTCGGCGCGGCATTGGTCCTCATCATGATCTTCCGGCCCCAGGGCCTGATCCCCAGCCGACGCCGGGCGGCCGAACTCACCGGCCACGACATCCGAGAGGCCACGCTGTTCGACGTACAGCACGGGGAGACGCCGTCGTGAGCGCGGTCCTCGAGCTGGCACGCCTGTCCAAGTCTTTCGGAGGGCTGCGCGCGGTCTCCGAAGTGGACCTGGTCATCGAGGAAGGCCAGATCTTCGGGTTGATCGGACCGAACGGAGCAGGGAAGACGACGATCTTCAATCTCGTCACTGGGATCTATCCGCCCACCGCCGGGGATGTCCGGTTCCTCGGGAAGGACCTGCTGGAGCGCCGGGTCGCCGTGCTGGGCGCACGCGCTCGCAAGCCGTACCAGATCACCCGCCTTGGGATCGGCCGCACGTTCCAGAACATCCGGTTGTTCGCGAACCTCACCGCCCTCGAGAACGTGATGACGGGCTTGGACGCGCACAGTGAGGTCGGCATTGTGCGGTCGATGCTCAGGACGCCTCTCCAGCGGCGGGAGGAGCTCACGACAGCGACTCGCGCCAGGGAGCTCCTGGAGTTCGTGGGAATTGGTCAGTACGCGAACGAGCTGGCCAAGAACCTCGCCTACGGGGACGAACGGCGCCTGGAGATCGCCCGGGCCATGGGCACGAACCCAAAGCTCCTCTGCCTCGACGAGCCCGCGGCCGGCATGAACCCATCGGAGAAGGCCGGGCTCATGCAGCTCATCGGCAAGGTTCGTGATGAGGGAATCACGATCCTCCTGATCGAGCATGACATGCGGGTGGTCATGGGAATCTGCGACAGGATCGCCGTGCTCGACTATGGACAGAAGATCGCTGAGGGGGTGCCGGAGGAGATCCAGCGAAGCCCCCGGGTCATCGAGGCCTACCTCGGTGTGCGAGAGGCCGAGGAGGCTCCGCCGATGGAGGGGGCGGATGGCTGAGGCCCTCCTCGAGGTGCGGGACGTCCACGTCCGCTATGGGGCCATCGAGGCCGTGAAGGGTATCTCGTTCCGGGTTGACGAGGGGGAGATCGTCACGCTGATCGGCAGCAACGGCGCGGGCAAGACCACCACGCTCAAGACGCTTTCCGGTGCCCGGAGGCCCTCGGCGGGCACCATCACGTTCCGGGGAGAGCGCATCGACCGGACGCCGGCGCACCGAATCGTCGAGCTCGGCGTGTGCCAGGCGCCGGAGGGGCGTCGGATCTTCGCCCGGATGAGCGTTTCGGAGAACCTGGCGATGGGGGCCTTCGCGCGTAAGGACCGTGGCGCGATCGAAGAAGACCTGAAGCGCGTCTACGGGCTCTTCCCGGTCTTGAAGGAGCGTGAGAGACAGGCAGGGGGGACCCTGTCCGGTGGCGAGCAACAGATGCTCGCCGTCGGCCGCGCTCTCATGGCCCGGCCCCACCTGCTGATGCTGGATGAGCCCTCGCTGGGCCTGGCGCCGATCATCGTGCGGCGCATTTTCGAGCTGCTCCGAGAGATCCATGATCAAGGGACAACGATCCTGCTCGTAGAACAGAACGCGAACCAAGCCTTGAAGCTCGCCCACCGCGGCTACGTCCTGGAGTCAGGGAGCATCACGCTGGAGGACCGGGCCGACGCGTTGCTTGGCAACGACGCAGTGCGCAGGGCCTATCTGGGCGAGAGCTGACCGGAGTGGCCGACCGCGGGTACGTGTTGCAGACGGGCCAGGTCGTGCTGGCCGATACCGCACAGAGCCTGCTGAACAACCCCCTGATGCGAGAGGCGTACCTGGGGGAGCTGTGAGCGGGTTCCCCTTCATCGACGCCGATCGGCTCCGGCGACTGCTTCCCATGCAGGGTGCCGTCGACGCGCTCGAGGTGGCGTTCGGCTCGGGTGCGCTCCCGGCGGCACCGCTTCGGACCCACCTGGACACGGGGGCGGGGTCGCTGGTGTCGATGCCCGCCACCGGGCCGGAGGGGACGGGGGTCAAGCTCATCACGGTCACCGCGGGGAACGCCGAGCGAGGGCTGCCGCTCATCCAGGGGGTGTACGTGCTGTTCTCTCAACAGACCCAGGAGCCCGAGGCGGCCATCGACGGCGCCGCCCTCACCGCCCTTCGCACGGGTGCGGTCTCCGCCCTGGCCACGCGGTACCTGGCGCTCGAGGACGCGGCCCGCCTGGTGATCTTCGGGGCGGGGACGCAGGCCCGTGCGCATCTCGAGGCCATGCTCGCCGTGCGCCCCATCGACCGGGTCACGTTCGTGTCGAGGACGGCGGCCCGGGCGGAGGCGCTGGCGGGCTCGGCGCGGGACATGGGCCTGGCCGCGGAGGTCGGTGGGCCGGAGGCCGTCGGCGCTGCCCTCATCGTCTGCACCTGTACGACCAGCCCCACCCCGGTGTTCGACGGCTCGCGACTATCGGAAGGTGTGCACGTCAACGCGGTCGGTGCCTACACGCCGGAGACCCGCGAGCTCGACGAGGACGCGATCCGGCGCGGCCGGGTGGTGGTCGAGACTCGGGAGGTGGCCCTGGCCGAGGCCGGTGACCTCTTGATCCCGCTTGGGGCGGGATCCATCGGACCGGGCCATGTCGTCGCCGACCTCTCGGAGGTCGTGCGCGGTGCGAGAGTTCGTCGAAACCCGGAGGACGTCACAGTGTTCAAGTCCGTCGGCGTGGCCTTCGAGGACCTCGTGGTGGCCCGGGCCGCCGTGGACCGGCTGAGAGCATGACCCGCACCGCCGACGTCGTCGTCGTGGGCGGAGGCGTCGTGGGAGCGAGCGCCGCGTACCACCTGGCGGCGGCCGGCGCAGGCCGCGTCCTCCTGCTGGAGCGAGAAGACGCCCTGGGAACGGGGTCCACCGGGGCCTGCGCCGGCGGCTTCCGCCATCAGTTCTCGAGCGAGATCAACATCCGGCTCTCGCTGGCGAGCGTCCCGATGATCCTGTCGTTCCAGGAGATGCACGGCATCCTGTTGGACGTCCAGCAGGACGGCTACCTGTTCCTGGTCCGAACCGAATCCTCGTGGCGCTCTTTCGTGGCCGCGGCCGAGCTGCAACGCGGACTCGGCGTCGACGCCAGGCTGCTCCGGCCCGAGGAGGCCGGCAAACTCGCGCCGGGCATCAACCTGAACGGCCTGATCGGCGCGACGTTCTGTCCCGACGACGGGATCGCCGATCCCTCCGGGCTGACGGCCGGCTACGCCACCGTCGCGCGAGCAGCGGGCGCCGAGTTGCAGACCGGCGTCGACGTGACCGCCATCCTCACGGACGGGACACGGGTCACGGGGGTTGAGACCAGCGATGGTCGGCTATCGACCAACGTGGTCGTCAACGCCGCGGGGCCGTGGGCCGGCCTCCTCGCCGAGACCTGCGGGATCGTGCTGCCCCTGGAGCCGGTGCCCCGCAACGTGGTGGTCACGGGGCCCTTCCCGGGAGCGCCCGAGGGCAGGACCCTGGTGATCGACGCCGACACGAGCTTCTACTTCCATCGCGAGGGGCCCGGCGTGCTGATGGGGATGGGCAGCGCCGGCGAACGAGCCTCGTTCGACACCGCGGTCGACGAGGGCTTCGTGTCGGATGAGCTCCTGCCGACCGCCGTCCGGGTCTTCCCGCCGCTGGAGCGAGCCGGGATCGCCCGCATGTGGGCAGGGCTCACGAGATGACCCCCGACCGCCACCCGATCATCGGGCCGGCAGCCGATCCGGCGGGGCTGTACCTGGCCTGTGGGTTCAGCGGCCACGGGTTCCAGCAGGCGCCGATCGTCGGCAAGCTCCTGGCCGAGATGATCGTGGAGGGCGAGGCGAGATCGGTTGACGTCTCGGGACTCTCGCTCGAACGATTCGCCCGAGGCGACCTCGTCCGCGAGGGCCACGTGGTCTGAGTGGTGCCGGGGGAGGGATTTGAACCCTCACGGGCCGAAGCCCAGCGCCTTTTGAGGACGCCGAGTCTACCTAGTTTCTCCACCCCGGCCGATGGTCAGTCTATCCGAACCCGCTGCTGGTTCAGGACTTCGGGCCGATGACTCGGTCAAGCTTGGCGACGTCGGGGCGACGCGCGACCGAAATGGCGTTCCACCGCATCCTTCGGAACGCCACGCCGTACGTCTCGCAGGCGTCGCAGAAGATCTTCAGGATATCGGACGACGTGTTTGTGAAGATGTATCTGGGATATTCGCCTCCATTGACGCGGTTCAACGACCGGCACCCATCGGAGTGGATCAGCCCGCGCAATAGCCACTGGGGCTGAGTGTCGGCGATTGCCTTCTGCCAAGAAGCGAGCTCGATCCGACGTGGGTGCTTTCGCCCCACCCCGTGCTGCGGAAAGAGGCATGGCCAGTGCTGCCAATACGACGAAATCTCGACGCACCCCACCCTCTGAAGGACTCCCACCCTTCCCGTCCGATGGACGGTGCCGATGGTACGCGTAGCCTCCTGGATGATGGCCGGGTAGCGAACATCGAGAACTACTCGAAGGCGGAAGGCGCGCGACAGTTCGGAGATGCAGCCGTCGCCGAGGTAGAGGCCCAAGAGGTAGGCGTAGGAAGACTCGGCAGAGATGGCACCGCCGCATCGTGGGCAGTCGAGCGCTGCGGTCCTCTGACGGACGCGGGGCTGCCCCTTCCGCCGCCAGTCCCGAACCGTCGATCTCGGGATGCCGGTCAACGCGCCGATACGCACGTCGTTGAATCCCCCGCGGATCAGCAAGGAGACCTGATCGAACTGATGATTAGGCCGCGTCTCCGGACTCCTGTCTCGAGCCTCCGATCAGAGCGTAATGGGCAGGTGCTGACACTCAAGTCGATTGCCAAGCACCCAACGGCGCGCGGCCATACACTCGGAAGACCGCATGCGCAGACTTGGAATGTTGACCGTTTCGACTGTGGCGCGAAGGGAACTCTTCGTCCTTGGCCTGCTGGTGATCGTTCTCGGGAGTTGCACGAGCGGTGAGACAGGCCTTCCGGCAGCTTCCTCTCCTGCCGGTCGGTCGGCAGCGCAGGTGAAGGTGGCGTTCCTCGAGAACCTCGCGTCCGACGAGGCGGCCGCGCGGGCGGCTCCCGCGTTCCAGGGCGCGAAGCTCGGGTTCGACACGGCCTCGCTCCGAGACTCACTCCCCGTTTCGGTCGAGCTGGTCGGTCTGGACACCGGTGGTGACGCGGCGACCGCGGCGGCCGCGGCCCGGGAGATCGTCGAGGACCCCACGTTCGTGGGGGCCATCGCGGCACCTTCCCTCACCGAGCGGGAGCAGTCGGCTGCAGGGAACGTGCTGGATCCCGCGGGCGTGCCCACGATCACGCTATCTCCGCTCGGCCCGAACCTGTCGAAGCGGGGATGGACGGTCTGGCGGCGAACCGTGGCAGACGTGACGATAGAGGGGCGCACCATCGCGGCATTCGTCGACTCGGTCCCGTCGCTGCGACGGGGCGCCTGCGCGCTCGGAGACGGGAGTCCGGGGTCGCGGGCCCTCCTCGGAGCCGTCGTCGCTTCCACTACCTCCGAGGTGGTGCTCCGCTGGCACACGGCGGCGGCGGAGCCGGGCTCGCTCCGTGTCGCCAGTGCCGTGTCGAGAGCCCGATGTGGCGTCGTCGTGTGGGGCGGATCCTCCACCCTCGGGGCGCTCGTTCGGCGGGCCCTCCACGAAGCGGGCGGCCGAAGGATCGCCTTCGTCGGTGGCGACGCCATGAAGGACCCGGCGTACCTGTCCGTTTCCGGCCGGGCCGGCCTGGGGACCGTGGCGGCCTGTCCCTGCGCGGACCTGTCCACCTCCACCGACCTCGCGGCGCAGCGGTTCATCCAGGACTACCAGGCGGACTTCGGGCTGCCTCCCGGGGCCTTCGCCGCCGAGGCCTGGGACGCGGCCGGGATGTTGGTGCGGGCTTTCCGTGCGGGTGCGTCGTCCCGATCCGAGGTCCTGGCATCACTGCGGGGCAAGGACCGGTTCCGGGGGCTGGCGAACACCTACGTGTTCGAGCCGACCGGCGAACTCGCCCCAGGGGCCGCCCGGGTCCACCTGTACCGGGACCAGGCAGGCCGGTGGATGCCCTTCCAGGAAGGCTGAATGGGCTCGTGCCGGTGCTCGCAGGGGAAACATTGCGTTGCCCACTTCGGAGCCCGCTCCTATAGTTCGCTTGGGAGCTAGGGCAGTGAACCGAGTTCCACGAGGAGGGGAGATGCGTAGATCTCGATTGAGGGCTGTGCTGGTGGTCCTGGCCGCGATGGCGCTGCTGGCCACGGCGTGCGGCGGCGACGGCGGCGGCGATGGCGGCGGCGATGGCGAGCAGCAGGACCTCTTGGCGAACGTCCAGAGCGAGGGGGTCCTGAGGGTCTCCACGGATCCGGCGTACCCGCCGCAATCGTCCCTGAACGAGGACACGGGCGAGTACGAGGGGTTCGACATCGACGTGGCCACCGAGATCGCCGAACGGCTGGGTGTCGAGGTCGCGTGGGAGACACCCCAGTGGGAGACGATCATCGCCGGCAACTGGAATGGGCGATGGGACGTGAGCGTGGGCTCGATGACGGTTCTTCCAGAGCGCGCCGAGGTCCTCCACTTCACCCCGCCCTATTACTTCACTCCCGCCGCCGTGGCCGTGCATGAGGGTGACTCTTCGGTCACCGATCTGGCGACGGACCTGGATGGCAAGACCATCGGAGTGTGTGGTGGCTGTACGTACGACTACTATCTGCAAAAGACCCTTGAGGTGCCCGGCTACGAGTTCGACTTCGTGATCGACGATGCCGAGATCGTCGCCACCGACACCGACACCACGGCCATCGAGCAGTTGGAGCAGGGGCGTGTGGACGCGGTCATCTCATCGGTGACCACGCTCGATAGCGCCGTGAAGAAGGGAAAGGAGATCAAGGTCGTGCCGGGAACGCTCTTCTACGAGCCCCTCGCGGTAGCCATCGACCGGAGCTCCGACCTGGATCCAACGAGCCTCGTCGCGGAGCTCACTCGCATCGTCGAGGAGATGCACTCGGACGGCACGCTCTCGGCGCTTTCGATGAAGTGGTTCGACGAGGACCTGACCGTCGCCGCGACATAGATGAGAACTGAGGAGACGGGGTCCGGGCCCACTCGGGCCCCGCCTCAGCCGGAGGAGCGTCGTCCCGGTTTCCGGGAGCGAGCCGAGCTCGCCAGTCAACGCGTGCCGTTCCGCATCAAGCTCGCCTTCGTCTGGGTGGGGATCTTCACGGTCCTGGGCATCCTGTTCGCGTTGGCTCAGTTCGACACGACGTGGCTCGCCGACAACTTCTGGTTCATCGCGCTCGGGCTCCCGTGGACCATCCTCATCGCGGCCCTGGCCATCATCCTCGCGGTGATCCTGGCCCTCCTGGGCGCCTTGGGCCGCCTTTCAAAGAACCCCATCGCCTTTGGGGTGGCGGGCTTCTACACATCGTTCTTCAGGGGCACGCCACTCATCGTTCAGCTATTCCTGATCTTCCTCGCCCTGCCCGAGATCGCTCCCGAGGGCTGGGGCTGGCTGGGGGACAGGCTGACCCTGAGCGTCCTTCAGACCGGGGTCATCGGGCTGGGACTGAACTACGGCGCGTATATGACGGAGATCTTTAGGGGCGGGATCCAGTCGGTGGGTCACGGCCAGCGCGAGGCGGCCGAAGCGCTCGGGATGACCTACCCGCAGGTGATGCGTCGGGTGGTCCTGCCGCAGGCCCTGCGGGTGATTATCCCTCCGACCGGCAACGAGTTCATCGCCATGTTGAAGGACACGGCGCTGGTCAGCCTCCTGGGGTCGGTCGCCGGTCAGATGGAAGTGTTCCGGCGAGCTCAGCTCGTGGGCCGCGCCGACTTCCGGCCGCTCGAGGCGTTCCTGGTGGCCGCCGCCATCTACTGGGCGCTAACGTCCATCTTTCAGTACTTCCAGTCCCGTCTGGAGCGGCGTCTCTCCAAGGGCTACGTCCGGGCGGCCGTTCAGCGGAAGACCAAGTTGATCCCGGCGAGCGCGTCCGGGTCCCCTGGCAGCGGTGCCATCCAGGTAGAGGTGGGGGTCGAGGACGAAGACGCCACCCCGGGGCCGATGGAGCACGGGCACTGATGGCGGCCTCCATGAATTCCGAGCCCGTCCTTCGGATCGAGAACCTCCACAAGAGCTTCGGACACCTCGAGGTGCTTCGGGGCATCGACATGGAGGTCCGCCCGGGCGAGGTGGTCGTGATCTTCGGAAGATCCGGCTCTGGGAAGAGCACGCTGCTCCGGTGCATCAACTTCCTCGAGGAGCCGAACGAAGGGACGATCGAGCTGGCAGGGATTCGCATCGAGGGTGGGTACCGCACGAAGCACAAGCGAGACGAGATCCGCCAGCTCCGGATCCACGCCGGGATGGTGTTCCAGCAGTTCAACCTGTTCCCGCACATGACGGCCCTCCAGAACGTGATGCAGGGGCCCGTCATCGTGAAAAACCTCCCGGAGGAGACCGCGCGCGCATCGGCTGTGGAAGTCCTGGAAAAAGTAGGACTTGCCGACAAGGCGGACGAGCACCCCATCCGGCTGTCGGGCGGTCAGCAGCAGCGGGTGGCGATCGCGCGTGCCCTGGCCATGGAGCCCGACGTGATGCTGTTCGACGAACCCACGTCGGCCCTGGACCCGGAGCTGATCGGCGAGGTCCTCCAGGTCATGAAGGCCCTGGCGACCGAGCTCCACATGACCATGATGGTCGTGACGCACGAGATGGGGTTCGCCCGCGAGGTGGCAAACCGGATGGCCTTCTTCCACGAGGGCATGATCCTGGAGGAGGGGACACCCTCGGACATGTTCAACAACACGAAGTACCCGGAAACGCGGAAGTTCCTGGACGCGGTGCTGTAGCCGGCGATCGGATCAGGGGATCGGACGACAAAGACGGGCCGAGGAACCTTTGGAGCCGCTCACGCCTTCCCCATACGCGAGCGTTGTCTACTCGGTTCCTCGACCCGTCAAATGCTGGCCCCAAGCGACCCGGGCTTCCGGTCGACCGTTTCGCCGTACCGGGAGGAAAGTCTCCTCAGGAACTTGCGTCCCTTCGGTAATCTCGCTCCCGGAGGCGCTTCCGGCCTCCCGGTCCCAGCGGCCGCTCGGGACCGGAGCGAAATGTAGCGAGGTGCCTTTGCCCTGTCAACGCGAAACGCCTACTTGCACTGCAACGCATTCGAAGCAACCACGCTGGTAGCGAGGCGGTTGGTTCCGCGGAAGAAAGAGTGACAACGATCGACGATCGCCCGTCATCCCAAGCGATGCGACTCAGGCCCCCGCCGCGATCAGGACGAGCTCGGTCCCGAGCCCCAAAACGAATCCGGCGAACACGCCCCACAACGTGATCTCCCAGGACAACCGACGACCCGCGCCGAACAGCTCGCCGACGACGTACAGGATCGCGCCGGCGGCCAGCGCGAGGAACGCCACGAACACGAGGTCCGAATGGAACATGGTTCCGACGACCGTCCCCAGGAATGTCGGCCCGCCTCCGACGATGCCGGCCAGGACCAGCCAACCCCAGGACGCGCGCTCGCCGGCGGCGGCCAGAGGCCCCACGATGCCGAACCCCTCGGTCGCGTTGTGCAGTGCGAAGCCGATCACCAGCAGAAGGGCCAGCGACACCTCGCCGGCCGTCGCGGCCTGTCCGATGGCCAATCCCTCCGAGAAGTTGTGGAGACCGATCCCGATGGCGATCGACATGCCGACCCGAAGGGCCTCGCCCCGAACGTCGGCCTCCGCCAACGCCATAGCCCCGGGGCCCATGCTGGCGACCTGCCGGCGACGCCAGGCCTTGCTCGCGTGCAACAGGCCAAGGAGGCCCACCCCGAATCCGGCCACGTACAGGAGCCCGACGGCCAGGAGGTGACCCCACGCACCATCGTGGACGGCATCCTCCAGGGGTTCGGTGGCGTGCTCGAGGATGTCGAACAGAAGGAAGATCAGGATGCCGGCCGAGACCCCATTGAGGAAGGTCTTCAGCGTCTTGCTCTGGTGCTGGACTCGGCCCATCGGGAGTCCGAGGAAGATCGTGAACCCGGCGACCGCGCCCAGGATGACCGTTTCCAGCGTGCTCACGTCCCTGAGATCTCCTCACTCTTCAGGCCCAATGAACGGGCGAATCCTACTGGGCCGGTCGGATTCTACCCAGTCTCGTTCGGTGCCGAGGGAGCGAGCGTCGATCGACGCAGGGGCCGTCGGAGGGCGCGTCTACAATCCCATCGGTGGCCAGCAGCGTGAGCGATCCCCCCAAGCGACTCTTCCTTCTGGACGGGCACAGCCTGTCGTACCGGGCGTTCTTCGCCCTGCCGCAATCCCTGGCCACCAGCACAGGGCAGGTGACGAACGCCGTCTACGGCTTCACCTCCATGCTCATCAAGCTCCTGGCCGAGGAGCGTCCCGACCTGATCGCGGTGGCGTTCGACATCGGTGCGCCGACCGTCCGGCTAGAGAAGTACGCCGAGTACAAGGCGGGCCGGCCCGAGGCCCCCGACGAGTTCCGCCAGCAACTCGGGCTGATCGTCGAGGTCCTGGAGACCCTCCGGGTGCCGGTGATCGGCGTAGAGCGTCACGAGGCCGACGACGTCATCGCCACCCTCGCGGTCCAGGCCGAGGAGGCCGGGATCGAGGTCGTCATCGTCACCGCCGACCGCGATTTCTTCCAACTGGTCCGGCCGGGCATCAGGGTGATGTTCAACCGCCGCGGCATCTCCGACATCGCCCTGTACGACGAGCAGGCGGTCCGGGATCGGTTCGGGCTGTCGCCCCAGCAGTACCTGGACTACGTCGCCCTCAAGGGCGACACGTCGGACAACATCCCCGGCGTCCCCGGCGTGGGGGAGAAGACCGCGGCGAAGCTGGTGCAGGACTTCGGCTCGGTGGAGGAGCTCCTGGCCCGGTCCTCGCAGCTGAAGGGTAAGCTCCGGACCTCCATCGAGGAGGCCGGGGCGCAGCTCCTGCTGAACAAGGACCTGGCCCGGCTCAACACCGACCTGGAGTTGGACCTTCGCCCGGACGAAAGCGTGATGGGCGAGTGGGATATGGATGCGGTGCACCGTCTGTTCACTTCGCTCGAGTTCCGAACCCTGCTCGAACGGCTCGAGGACGTGGGCCGCGGCCCCAAGCCCGCGCCCGAACTGGCGGACCTCGATCTGCGGGACGCCTCGGCAAAAGAGGTCGACTCCCTCATGGCGAACCCGGGGCCGAAAGCCGTTCGTCTCGATCTGGAGGGACGATCGATCCGGGGCGTGGCCGTGTCCGTTGGTGGCGGGCAGGCCGCCTATGCGGCCCTCGACTCGCTCGACCCGGTTGCCGACGTCTTGTCGGACGGGTCGGCGCCGAAGTGGACGCACGACGCCAAGGACACGGAGGCGGCCGTCATCGCATCCGGACGCACGGTCGCCGGCGTGACGTTCGACACCATGCTCGCAGCGCATCTGCTCGATCCGGCCGGTACGACCTTCGACCTGAGCGCCCTGTCGCAGCAGTACCTGGGATCGGATCCGTTGGCCGGGCTCGAGGGGGAGGCCGAGGGTGAGCTGTTCGGCCAGTCGTGGCGAGTGGTCGCCGCCGAGGCCGCCGCGGTGGCCCTCCTGGCCCCGCCCCTGGCCGAGCGGATCGATCGCGCCGGACTTCGCCGGCTCCTCGACGAGGTGGAGATGCCGCTCTCCTCCATCCTCGCCCGCATGCAGGCCCGCGGCGTGGCCCTCGACGTCGACTACCTGAACGCCATGGCGAAGGACGTCCGCGACCGGATGGCCACGTTACAAGCCGACATCTACCGGCTGGCCGGAGAGGAGTTCAACCTCAATTCGCCACCCCAACTCCGGGCCATCCTGTACGACAAGCTCGGTCTGTCGCCGGGCAAGCGCACCCCGAAGGGTCAGCTCTCAACCGACGCCTCGGTCCTGGAGAAGCTTCGCGATCAGCACCCCATCGTGGATGCCCTCCTCTCGTGGAGAGAGCTCGACAAGCTGAACTCGACGTACCTGGAGGCTCTGCCCCGGCAAGTAGATCCGGCGGACGGCCGCGTGCACACCACGTTCAACCAGACCGGCGCGACCACCGGTCGGCTCTCCTCGTCGAACCCCAACCTCCAGAACATCCCGGTCCGAGGGGAGCTGGGACGGCAGATCCGAAGGGCGTTCATCCCCGGCTCGGAGGATCAGCTCCTCCTGGTGGCGGACTATTCGCAGATCGAGCTCCGGATCCTGGCCCACCTGTCCGGCGACGAGGGATTGATGTCGGCCTTCGCAGAGGGTCGCGACATCCACGCGGCCACGGCGGCCCGTGTGTTCGGGCTCCCCGAGGACAGGGTGGACGCCCCGCTCCGCAATCGGGCGAAGATGGTGAATTACGGGCTGGCCTACGGGATGAGCGCCTTCGGCCTGGCCCAACGCCTGGACATCGCCCCCGACGAGGCCCAGGAGATCCTGGACGCCTATTTCGCGACGTTCCCCCAGATCCGCGACTACCTCGACCGGCAGGTGGCCAGGGCGGCGGCGGAGGGCTTCACCGAGACCATGCTGGGCCGGCGGCGGTACATCCCCGAGCTGCAGGCGTCCAACCCTCGCGTGCGGGATCTGGGCCGGCGGATGGCCCTGAACGCGCCGATCCAGGGGAGCGCGGCCGACGTGTTCAAGCTCGGGATGATCAGGGTGGACCGGGCCATCGGGGCGTCGTCCCTCCCGATCCACATGCTGCTCACCGTGCACGACGAGCTGGTCTTCGAGGTCGTGGCGGTTCAGGTGGAGGAAGCCGCGGCGCTGGTGAAGAAGGAGATGGAACAGGCCCACGAGCTGTCCGTGCCCCTCCGGGCGGACATCGGTTGGGGGCGGAACTGGGCGGACGCCGCGCCGGCCGGCCACTGAGGCCGCGCCGCGGGCCACAGATGCCGCGCCGCATTGACGGGCGTTTGCCCAGGTAGCTACCATTCCCGGGCCGCGAGGCGCGTCCACATCACCGCAATCCCCCCGCCGCCCGTGGCCGCGTCGCGCGCACGAAGGAGGAGATGGTTCACATCGAGACGAGCGAAGCCAAGGCCGCGCCCGAGCGCGACCTGACACCCGAGGAACTGGTCGACGCGATCGAGGCCAGCCTCCGCGACTTCAAAGACGGTGACATCGTCGAGGGAACGATCGTCAAGATCGACCGGGACGAGGTCCTTCTCGACATCGGCTACAAGTCCGAAGGGGTCATTCCTGCCAAGGAGCTCTCGATCCGCCACGACATCGACCCCAACGAGGTCGTGCATGTCGGGGACAAGATCGAAGCCCTCGTCCTTCAGAAGGAGGACAAGGAGGGGCGGCTCATCCTGTCGAAGAAGCGCGCCCAGTACGAGCGGGCGTGGGGTCGGATCGAGGAGGTGATGCAGTCCGGTGGCACGATCAAGGGCCCCGTCATCGAGGTGGTGAAGGGCGGCCTCATCGTGGACATCGGCCTTCGCGGCTTCCTGCCGGCCTCCCTGGTCGACCTCCGTCGGGTCCGGGACCTGCATCCGTACGTGGGTCAGGAGATCGAGGCCAAGATCATCGAGCTCGACCGGAACCGCAACAACGTCGTGCTGTCGCGCCGAGCGTTCCTGGAGGAATCTCAGAGCGAGGGGCGCAAGAAGTTCCTCGAGTCTCTCCACAAGGGAGAGCGGCGGAAGGGCACCGTGTCCTCCATCGTGAACTTCGGAGCGTTCGTGGATCTCGGCGG
>Ga0184612_10000323_pt1 | contig 22007 bp, 22 predicted proteins | sample PLM3_60_coex_FD_133163 | JGI IMG/M metagenome (GOLD analysis project Ga0184612, IMG submission 133163) | Groundwater sediment microbial communities from an aquifer in East River, Colorado, USA - PLM3_60_coex | ecosystem: Environmental > Terrestrial > Soil > Riparian zone | place: USA: East... | reverse complement strand
TCGATCCTCCCGGGGTCTAGGGACGGCGTCTAAGGGCGGCCGATCTTGACGTATCCGCCCGACAAGTGCAACGCCAGGCGGACGTTCAAGCTTCCCGGGGAGTCGGATGGGAGGCGTCGGTGAACTCTCGGAACTCCGCGGTCAGCAGATAAGCCGTTTGCTCGCCGATGTCGACCGCATGGTCGCCGATGCGCTCGAGCGCACGGGACACGAGCACCATTCGCAGCCCGTACTCGCGCAGCTCGGGCTCCGCGCCGAGCGCGAGCAGCTGCTCGACGACACGGCGGTTCGCACGGTCGATCAGCTCGTCGAGGTCGACCAGCGATTCCGCTCCGGCGAGGTCACGGCGCTCGAACGAGTCGAGGGCGACTCGAATCATCTCTTCCGCGCGGGACCCCATCTCCTCGAAACCTTCGAGCAGCCGGGGGTTCGGATCGACCTCGGGTGCGAGCTTCGTCAGCTTGGCGATCGTCACGCAGTAGTCGGCCATCCGCTCCAGATGGAGATTGATGTGCAGCATGGCGAGTACGAGCCGCAGGTCGGTTGCGACCGGCGTCTGCCGCGCAAGCAGGAGTTGGATGCCCTCCTCGATCTGCACGTAGCGCCGATCAACCTCGTCGTCGAAGGCGATCACCTCGTCTGAGAGCTCGTGGTCATTCTCCTGGACAGCGTTGACCGCGCCCCGCAGCGAACGCAGGACGAGAGCTCCTTCCTCCTGGAGGAGACCCTCAACGCGGTCGAGCTCTTCCTGGAAGCCCGTTCTCATCCGAATCGTCCCGTGACGTAGTCCTCAGTGCGCTTGTCGCTCGGCTGCGTGAAGATCCTCTTGGTCGAGTCGTACTCGACGAGGATCCCGGTCCTCGCGGCTCCGTCGGCGGCCGTTTCGACACTGAAGAAGGCGGTCATGTCGGCGACGCGCGCAGCTTGCTGCATGTTGTGCGTCACGATCACGATCGTGTAGTTCTCCTTCAACCCGTGCATGAGATCCTCGATCCGCGTGGTCGCGATCGGATCGAGCGAAGACGCCGGCTCGTCCATCAGAATCACCTCGGGCTCGACGGCAAGCGCGCGGGCAATGCACAGACGCTGCTGTTGCCCGCCGGAGAGGCTGAGCGCATTCCTCTTGAGACGGTCCTTGACCTCGTCCCAGAGCGCCGCTTGCTCGAGAGCGCGCTGCACCCGGCCGGAGAGGTCGTCTTTCATCCCGAGGACACGCGGTCCGAATGCGACGTTGTCGTAGATCGATTTGGGAAATGGATTCGGCTTTTGAAAGACCATGCCGATTCGCATCCGCACTTCGACGGGATCGACCGACGACCCGTACAGATCGGTCCCGTGGTAGTCGATCAGCCCGTCGACACGAGCACTCGGAATCAGGTCGTTCATGCGGTTGAAGCAGCGGATGAAGGTGCTCTTCCCGCAACCGGACGGCCCGATGATCGCGGTGACGAGGTTCTTGTAGATCTTCATCGAGACGTCGCTGACGGCCGGATCGTCGTCGTACGAGACCGTCACGTCCTGGACGTCGAAGACCACGTCGCGGCCCCTGACGTCGAACGCCTCGGCGGCGGGTGCTTGCTGGACTGCCACGTCGCCGATTGTGACAGGAGCGGCCGGCGACTCGCTCATCGTCTCCACCTGGGACATGTCACCATCTCTTCTGGTAGCGGTTGCGGACGAAGATCGCGACGCGGTTCAGCACGAGCAGGATCCCGAGCAGCACGATGATCCCGCCGGCAGCGCGCAGGGTGTAGTCCTGATCGGACTGGCTGATCCAGTCGTAGATCTGGACGGGCAACGCGGTGAACGGCCCGAGCAGCGTCGGGTCGAAGGCGATGTAGGTGAGCGCGCCGATCATGATGAGGGGTGCGGTCTCGCCGATCGCACGCGAGAGAGCCAGGATCGACCCTGTTGCAATCCCCGGCAGTGCCGCCGGCAGGACCTGCCGCCAGACGACCTGCCAGCGCGTCGCGCCGAGTGCGTAAGCGCCCTGCCTGATCGAGTTGGGAACCGCACGCAGCGCCTCACGCGAGGCGATGACGACCGTCGGCAGCACGAGCAACGTGAGAATCATCGCCCCCGCCAGGAGGACGCGGCCGAGACCCAGCCCGCGGACGAGGAACGCGAGGCCGAGGATGCCGTAGACGATCGAGGGAACAGCCGCGAGATTCATGATGTTGATCTCCAGCAGCCGGTTGTACCAGCGCTCCTTGTTCGCGTACTCCTCGAGGTAGATCGCCGTCCCGACGCCGATCGGGACGACGAAAGCCAACAGCAAGAGGCCCATCTCAATCGTGGCCAGGATCGCCGGCCGCGCTCCAGCTTGATGGGGATCGCTGGAGTTGACTCCGGTGATCAGCGTCTTGTCCAGCTGCCCCCAGCCGTCCTGGAAGACCGTAAAGAGCAGCGTTCCGAGGGTGACGAGAGCGACGGAAAGCGACAGCAGCAAAACCCCACGAAAGGCGATCTGCTTCATTCGTAGACCTCGCGGAAGCGTCGCACGAGTCGGGTCGCGACGATGTTCATCGCGTATGTCGCAACGAAAAGCGTCAGGCCGACCGCAAAGATCGTCTTGTACTCGATCGACCCGCGCGGGACATCGCCGTTGCCGGTGGCGGCAATGAAAGCCGTCATCGTCTCGACCGTCCTCCGCGGATCCAGCGTCAGCGTCGGCTGCTGGCCGGCCGCGATCAGCACGATCATCGTCTCTCCGATCGCGCGCGAGATCGCGAGCACGAACGAGGCGACGATTCCCGACAACGCGGCGGGAACGACCACGCGCGTCGCCACGTGCACCCGGTTGCCGCCGAGCGCGTACGCCCCGTGCCTCAAGGCGTCCGGAACAGCCTGCATGGCGTCCTCGGACAGCGACGCAACCGTCGGGATCAGCATCACACCCATGACGAGCCCGGCAGCAAGCGCGTTGAAGATGTCAACCTGGATTCCGATGTCTCGTAGCCATGGCGTCACGAACACCAGCGCGAAGTAGCCGAAGACGACGGTAGGAATACCGGCCAGGATCTCGAGCGTCGGCTTCAGGACCTTGCGCGTTCGCCGATGTGCGTACTCGCTGAGATAGATCGCCGAACCGAGCCCGAACGGCACCGCGACCGCGATCGCAACGAACGTGACCGCCAGCGTGCCGTAGACGAGCGGCCGAACCCCAAAGGACCCCGGCTCGAAGAGGGGTGCCCACTCGCTCCCGGTCAGGAAATCGACGACAGAGATCTCGCGGAAGAAATCGATCGCGGGCTGCAGCAGCGCGATGAGGATCCCAACCGTCGTGGCGACCGAGACAAGCGCACACAACGCGAGCATGCCCTTGATCACCAGCTCGCCCCAGCGGATGCGGGACGACTGGAGAGCGGGCGGAGCTACGGCGGAGCGTGAGGCCATCAGCCGGCGGCTTGGCGGAGCTCCTGCTTTGCCAGCTTGAGCTGTGCAGCGGTCAGCGGGACGAAACGCGCCGCATCGGCGATCTCAACCTCGTGGTCGATGATGAAGCGGATGAATGCCTCGACCTCGGGGCGCTTGAACGACGACGTCTTCGCGTAGATGAACAGCGGTCGCGACAACGGCGTGTAGGTACCGGCCTGCACGGTCTCGCGGGTCGGCGCGACGCAGCCGCCACCACCGTTGACCTTCAGGTCCTTCAGCTGCGAGCGATTGTCCTCGAAGTACGAAAGCCCGAAGTAACCGAGGCCTCCCTTCTCCCCGGACACGCCGCGCACGGTCACGTTGTCGTTCTCGGTCGCCGAGTAGTCCGTCCGGCTCGCGCCCTCCTCCCCGACGATCTTGTCCGTGAAGAAATCGAAGGTTCCGGAATCAGTTCCTGGGCCGAAGAGCTTCAGCTGCTCGTCGGGGAAGCTCGGATCCACGTCCTGCCAGCTCTTGACTTTCGAGCCGGGCTCCCAGATCCGCTTCAGCTGCGCGACGGTCAGGCAGTCGACCCAGTCGTTCTGCTTGTTCGCGACGACGGCGATGCCGTCATTCGCGACCAGGAACTCGCTGTAGGCGATGCCGTTCTTCTCGCAGATCGCCCGCTCCTCGTCCTTGATCGGCCGCGAAGCGTCGGAGAGATCGGTTTCACCCCGGCAGAAGCGCTCGAAGCCGCCGCCTGTGCCGGAGATGCCGACGGTGACATTTACGCCGGACTGCTCCTGTTTGAAGCGCTGGGCCGCAGCCGACGTGAAAGGGCCCACTGTGCTGGAGCCATCGGCTTCGATCAGTCCTGAGAGCCCGTTCCCACCACCGCCGCCGCCGGAACCACCGCAGCCGGCGAGGACGACGGCGGTAAGCGCGGCCGTGAGCGTGATGACGAGCGGCCTCATCAGGGCAAGTCTTTCGGCTGGGCCACCCACTCGGGGTGCCTGACTTGTGAACATCCGGTGAAGAAGCGGTGACAGAAGACGAGCGGGCGCCGAAGCGCCCGCTCTGACTCGGAAGGACCCGTGCCGGCTACTTGGCCTTGACGACCTTCAGGACCTGCCGATAGTGCTCACGCGAGTTCTTGAGCTGGTTGTTGGTGAGCGACACGAACTTCGACAGCCTCGCGATCTTCCGCTCATTGGTGAGCACGAACCCGAGGAACCCTCGCACCGCCGGCCGCGCAAACGAGGTGCGCTTCGCGTAGACGAAGAGCGGCCGGGACAGCGGTCTGTACGTGTTCTTCTGGACGGTGGCCTTGCTTGGCCGGATGCAACCCCGTCCAGAGTCGACGGCGAGGAGCTTGAGTCGGCTCTTATTCTCCTCGAAGTAGGAGAGGCCGAAGTACGCCATGCCGCCGCGCTCGCCCTCGACGCCCCGGACGGCCACGTTGTCGTTCTCAGTCGCGGAGTAGTCGGATCGGCTGGCGCGGGCCCTGCCGTTGATCGCCTCGGTGAAGAAGTCAAAGGTTCCGGAATCCGTGCCGGGGCCGAACAGCTTCAGGGCGACGTCCGGGAAGGACGGCCGGATGTCTCTCCAGTTGTTGACCTTGGAGCTCGGCTCCCAGATCTTTTTCAGCTCCGCGGTCGTGAGGCAGTTTGCCCAGGTGTTCGACTTGTTCACGACGAGCGAGATGCCGTCGTTGGCAACCGTAAACGCGACCCATTTGACGTCTTTCCCCTGGCAAGCCTCGATCTCCGCCTTCCTCATCGCACGCGACGCATCGGCAAGATCGATCTCGTTGTTGCAGAACCTCTGGAAGCCTCCACCGGTTCCGGAAATCCCGACCGTCACCTGGACGCCAGGTTCCTTCTTCCGAAAGAGCTCGGCAGCTGCACGCGTATACGGGCCGACCGTGCTCGAGCCGTCCGCCGTGATCAGGCCTTTCAGCTTGACGACGCTGGCACCCGCGCTGCCTACCGCAACCGCAGCCAGCACGGTGATCAGGACGAGGGTCCTCAATCGCATTCTCATCTCCCCTTCATGGGTCGCAGGTCAACGAGATCGTCGGTGTCGGACCTCCCTGTATGGGCTGAGATGCGGTGACGGTCTGGTGACGAAGGTGTTACGCGGCGAACGCGCACCGGATCACGAGACCTCCGTTGGCACCGTTTCGCGCCGCCACGGTTCCGCCGGCTGCGGTGACGATGTGCTTCACGATTGCCAGGCCGAGGCCGGTTCCGCGCGAAGCCCGGGCACGATCACTCCGAAAGAACCGCTCGAAGAGTCGCGGCAGATCCTCCGGGACCACACCGGCGCCGTCGTCCTCAGCCTCCAGCACGAGCTCGGAGCCATCCCGACCACCGGACAGCCTGAAGCGAGTGCCGTCACCGGCGTAGCTGATCGCGTTGCCCGTCAGGTTCTCGATGACTACGCGCAGGAGGCGGGGCCTGAGCGGCAACTCGAGGCCAGGCTCGATTGACGACTCCAGGCCGACGTTCGCCCGCGCGGCCCGCTCGCCGAGCTCGGTGAAGACCTCCTCGACGACCGGCTCGACCGGGGTTGTCCCAAGCGAAACGACCTCGCGACCCGTTTCGAGCTCGCTGAGGAAGAGCACCTCGTCGATCAGCTCGTTCATCAGATGGATCTCGTCGCGGGCCTGCTCGATCAGCTCCCGCGCGTCGGGCCCTTCCAGGAGTGCCGATTCGAGCAGCGCCAGGAGCCTGGCCAGCGGCGTCCGAAGCTCGTGCGAGACCGCGGCGGTGAAGCCGGCACGCAGCTCCTCGTAGGCGGCAAGCTCGGCCGAGCGCCTCTCGTTCACCGGTTCTTCACCACTTTCCCACCACGCTGGAACCCCGGCGTCTCCGGAGCGCATCATTATCGTGAGTCAGAGTGGCCAAGGTCCTGATCGTGGAGGACGACAGCGTCATCGCCGACGGGATGGCCCGTCACCTCTCTTCGGCGGGTTTCGACCCCGTCGTGGTCGGTCGCGGTGAGCAGGGGCTCGCGCGGCTGCGCTACGAGCGCCCTGACGTCGTCGTGCTCGATCTCATGTTGCCCGAACGGGATGGCTGGAGCGTGATCCAGGCGGCACGGGCCGAAGGGATCGGGACGCCGATCGTCGTCGTGAGCGCCCGCGGCACTGAGCACGATCGGGTTCACGCACTTGAGATCGGAGCGGACGACTACCTCGTCAAGCCTTTCTCGATGAAGGAGCTCGTCGCACGCGTCCGAGCCGCCTCGCGTCGTGCCCAACGCCGCGACGACGCGCCACGGGGTGAGCCGATCGAGATCGAGGAACTTAGGATCGACCCGCTCGAGGTGCAGGCGTTCATCGAAGGCGAGAGCGCGGAGCTCACGCCGACGGAGTTCCGCCTCCTCTACCAGCTCGCGCTCGAACGCGGCCGGGTCGTCACCCGCGACGAACTCTTGCAGAAGATCTGGGGCCGGCGCGAGACGCACAGAGATCGCACCGTGGACGTCTTCGTGCGCCGACTGCGCGACAAGATCGATCGCCGTACGCCGAGGCATACCTTCATCCAGACCCGCTACGGAGTCGGGTACCGGCTCGAACCGGTTACGAAGGAGTAAGCGAGGCCACCGTCCGGCGGCCGCCCGCCTCGTAGACCAGATCGACGTTCTCGTGCTTCCGGTACGTGCCGGCGATGCCGAGCAGCATGGATAGCCAGCGAATCGGGCCGAGGCGGCCCTCCTGGGCCAGGGCGCGCCGGAAGACGAGCTCGTCGCCGATCCGGTCGAAATCCCGGCCGGGCTCCTGCCGGACCCCGTTCACGTACACCTCGTAACTAGCTCCCACGCCGGGCGGCAGCTGGACGCGCGAGTTTCCTTCCACTTTCCTAAGGCACCGCTTGCGGTGCCGCCTCCAGGACGCATGGGCTTCGCCCATGCGTCCGTCTGCAATCGCCGACCCACACCCCAGAACCCATCTCCCAATCATCTCGTAGGATGCCACCGCCGGTGAGGCGCAAGATCCTCGTCCTCGTGCTTGCTCTCGGCGCCGCGCTGGCGCTCGTCGCTGTCGCCTACGGCGACAATGGCGGCTTCACGCCGCCCGACGCGAAGTCGCGGAACGCGGATCGCATCAACGACTCGTACCTCTGGATCTCGATCTTCGCGGTCGCGATCCTCGTCATCGTCGAGGGCGCGCTCGTCTGGTTCATCATCAAGTACCGGCGGCGGGGGCGGCCACGCAACGCGGAGGGCCCACAGGTCCACGGAGCCACCCGGCTCGAGCTGATCTGGACCGCGATCCCGGTGCTGATCCTCGGGGCGGTCGCCGCGTTCATCTTCTACAAGCTGCCGGGGATTCAGGACATCCCGAGCGCGAAAGCGCAAGGTGGACCGCTGACGATCCGGGTCGACGCGCACCAGTTCTACTGGCAGTTCACGTATCCGAACGGCACGATCTCCATCGACGAGATGCACGCGCCCGTCAACCGCGTCGTCCGCGTCGAGATCCACTCCCAGGACGTCGATCACAGCTGGTGGGTTCCTCAGCTCGGCGGCAAGTTCGACGCGATTCCCGGCAAGACGAACGAGACGTGGTTCCAGGCGGAGGAGGTAGGCAGCTACAAGGGCAAGTGCGGGGAGTTCTGCGGCGTCCTCCATGCGGAGATGCAGGCGCGGGTCGTGGTGCAGTCGAAGGACGCGTACGACACCTGGGTCCAAACCGAAGGGCCCCAGAATCTCGGCAGGGGCGAGTGGATCGGTGTCTGCGCAAAGTGTCACGGGCTCGCCGGCCGCGGCGGCTACGGGCCGGCAATCTTCAACAACGGACTGCTCGTCCAGCCTGACGCTCTCCGCTCGCTCCTCCTGGCGGGCCAGAACACCTCCGGAGGAAAGGACGAGTACATGCCTCCGGTGGGACTTGGGTGGACTGACCGACAGTTTCGGTCGCTCGAGCAGTACCTCGAAACGGCGATTTACAAGGGGGCGGCACAGAATGGCGGTTAGAGCCTCCGTCGAGCCGTACCGCCCCGACTGGCGGCAGGGCCGGGTCAGTTCGTGGATCACGACCGTCGACCACAAGCGGATCGGGATCCTCTACACGGTCACTGCGCTCGTGTTCTTCGCGGTGGCCGGGATCTTCGCGCTGCTCATGCGCGCGCAGCTCGCGACACCCGACCAGACCTTCATCACCAAGAACTCGTACAACGAACTCTTCACGATCCACGGGACGGCGATGATCTTCCTGTTCATCGTCCCGCTCTGGGCCGGGCTCGCGAACTTCCTCTTGCCGCTGATGATCGGGGCGCGCGACATGGCCTTCCCGCGCCTCAACGCGCTGTCGTACTGGCTCTACCTGTTCGGCGGCATCACGCTCTTCCTGAGCTTCCTCGCGTCGGGCGGCGCCTCCAAGTCGGGCTGGTACGGCTATCCACCACTGTCCGAGAACTTCTTCTCGCCGGGGAACGGACAGGACCTGTGGATCCTGTCGCTTCACCTCGTCGCGATCTCTTCGTTCATCGGCGCAATCAACTTCCTCTGCACGATCCACAACATGCGCGCGCCGGGGATGAGCTGGATGCGCATTCCCCTGTTCGTCTGGGCGGTCGAGATCTACGCCGCGCTCTTGCTCATCGTGATGCCTGTAATCACTGTCGGCCTGACGTTCCTGCTGCTCGACCGCCAGGTGGGGACGCACTTCTTCATTCCGGACGAGGGCGGCAACGCCGTCCTGTACCAGCACCTCTTCTGGTTCTTCGGCCACCCCGAGGTCTACATCATCATCTTGCCGGCGATGGGAGTGATCTCCGAGGTGATCCCCGTCTTTTCGCGCAAGCCGATCTTCGGGTACAAGGCGATCGCCTTCTCGACTGTCGCGATCGGCTTCTACTCGATGCTCGTGTGGGCGCACCACATGTTCAGCGTCGGCCTGCCGAACTTCCTCAACATCTTCTTCATGCTCTCGTCGATGGTGATCGCGGTGCCGACCGGGGTGAAGATCTTCAACTGGATCGCGACCACCTGGCGCGGGAACCTCATCTTCGACACGGCGATGCTGTGGGCGCTCGGGTTTATCGCGGTGTTCACGATCGGCGGCCTGTCCGGCATCTTCCTGGCTGCGTTCCCCGTCGACTGGCAGGTGACCGACACCTACTACGTCGTCGCGCACATGCACTACGTCCTGTTCGGCGGAGCTGTATTCGGCGTGTTCGCCGCGCTCTTCTACTGGTGGCCCAAGATGTTCGGGCGCATGCTGGACGAGCGGCTGGGGAAGACGCAGTTCTGGCTCGTATTCCTCGGCTTCAACCTGACCTTCCTGCCGCAGCACATGCTCGGCCTCCTCGGGATGCCCCGCCGCAACTACACCTACCACGAACACGGGCTGATCTACGCGTACAACTTGATCTCGACGATCGGGGCGGGGATCATGGCGCTCGGGCTGATGCTGTTCCTCTTCAACATCATCAAGACCACGCGCACAGGCCCTCGAGCCGTGAATGATCCGTGGCTGGGCGACACGCTCGAGTGGTACACGACCTCGCCACCGCCGCCGCACAACTTCGACCGCCTGCCGTACATCACGAGCGCGCGGCCCTTGCGTGACCTGCGGCGCCGGATCGAGGAGGTTCGTGCCTAGGCCGGGGCCCTGGTTGCGGTTGACGGCGCTCTTCGCGGCGGCAGCGACCCTGCTCGCGGTGATCAGCGGCGCGGCCTCGCTCGGCGCGGCGCACCGACTGCTCGCCGCGCTCGCCTTGCCGCCGCTCGTCGCGCTCGTCGCGGCGGCGTGGTTAGCCCACCGGAGGCTGCTCCTCCCCACGACCGCTGCACTCGTGCTCTTCGGTGTCGCCGCGCTCGTGACTGCGCCCGGCGCACACCTCGCGCTGTCGGGGATCGCGTTTGCGGCGACTCTGGTCGCTGCAGCCGCGACGTATCGCGGACAACCGGTGGCGGCGCGCGCGTCATGGCGGGACTACATGACGCTGACGAAGCCGCGGATCATGTCCCTGCTGTTGATCACCGGCCTCTGCGCGATGTTCGTCGGCGCAGGCGGTGCGCCGTCGGCATGGCTCATCGCGGTGACGATGAGCGGCCTGGCCCTCGCCTGCGGCGGAGCGTCAGCGCTCAACCACGTGCTAGACCAGGACATCGATAGGCTGATGGGAAAGCGCACGCGCGCGCGGCCGCTAGCGGCCGGACGCATGGCGCCGACCCGCGCCCTCGAGTTTGGGCTGACGCTTTCGGCGTTCTCCTTCGTGCTCCTCGCGTCGCTCGTCAACGTTCTGACCGCAGCGCTCGCGCTCGTCGGCAACCTCTTCTACGTGCTCGTGTACACGCGCTGGCTGAAGCGAACGACGCCGCAGAACATTGTCATCGGGGGCGCCGCGGGAGCGGTACCGCCGCTCGTCGGCTGGGCCGCTGCGACAGGGAACCTGACCCTGCCGGCGCTGTGGCTGTTCCTGATCGTCTTCTTCTGGACACCGCCGCACTTCTGGGCGCTCGCGCTGCTGATCAGGCGCGACTACGAGGCGGCGCGGATCCCGATGCTGCCGGTCGTGCGCGGCGAACGCGAGACGGCGCGGCAGATCCTGCTCTACGCCGGAGTGCTCGTAAGCGTCAGCGTCGTCCCGTTCGTCTGGGGACCGCTCGGCCTCGCCTACTTCGCCGCCGCGGTGGTCCTGGGAGCAGCGTTCTTCTGGCTGGCGCTGGCTCTCTGGCGGGAGCGCACCCCGCGGCACGCGTCCGTGCTCTTCCACTACTCCCTGCTCTACCTCGCACTGCTCTTCGTGGCGATGGCGGTGGACCCGCTCCTGTCTTGATGATGCATGTACCCGAAACCGCATCGATCGAGCCGGTCGAGCCCACCGGCGAGGTGGCGCGCAAGAACGTCGTGCTCGGCGTCTCGCTGCTGCTCGTCGCCCTGCTCATCGTCGCGGGCACGATTCTCGTCTCGCTGATCTATCTCCAATACGACTGAACCGGCCGGGATCTTTCTCGCGCGCCCGGAGCGCGTGGGCGAAGGCATCCCGCTCGCGGTCAAGGATCTGCTCGACACGGCCGGGCTCGTGACGACGTACGGCTCGGCCGTGTTCGCCGAGCACGTTCCCCGAACGACGGCGGAATCGGTGCGACTGGCGGAGGCAGGCGGATACTCGAACGTCGGCAAGACGAACCTGCACGAGTTCGCGTACGGCGTCACATCCGAGAACGCCCATTACGGGACCGTCCCGAATCCCATCGCTCCCGGCCGTATCGCGGGCGGGTCGAGCGGCGGCTCGGCTGCAGCGCTCGCGGCCGGGCTCGCGGCTGCGTCGATCGGGACCGATTCCGGCGGCTCCATCCGCATTCCCGCCGCGTGCTGCGGAGTCGTCGGCTTCAAGCCGACGTTCGACCTCGTCTCGACCGAAGGGTGCTTTCCGCTCGCACCGAGCTTCGACCACGTCGGACCGATGGCGCGCACGGTCGCAGAATGCGTCTCGCTGCTCGGGACGATCGCACCTGCCTTTGAGCCGACCGCGCTCGAGTCACTCGAGGAGGTCGAGGTCGGGGTCTCCTGGGTGCGCGACGCCGATCCGCTCGTGGCGAAGTGCGTCACCGAAGCCGTGGCGTCATTCCCGCGCCGAAGGGACGTCGCCTGGCCCCGCCCAGAGATCGAAGCGCTCTTCATGCGAGAGGTCGCCGACGTCCACCGCGAGCTCTATGCCGAGCATGGCGAGCTGTATGGAGAAGACATCGCGGTCAAGATCGAGCGGTGCCTCGCAGTCACAGATGGCGAGGTGAGAGAGGCAGAGCGCTCGCGCTCCGAATATCGCGAACGCTGCGAAGAGCTCCTCGACGGGCTCGACCTCCTGCTTACACCGACGCTCTCCTGCGTCGCCCCGCCGACGGGCATCGGCGACGCGGCCCTGCGCGCGACGCTGATCCGCAACACGCTGCCGTTCAACACGCTCGGTTGGCCGGTCCTGGCCCTGCCCTGCGGGCCCGCGGAGGAGGGCCTACCGGCCTCGCTGCAGATCATCGGCCGGCCCGGTGCCGACCCGCTTGCTTTGGCCGCGGGAGCGCTCCTGGCGTCCCTCGTTCGAGGGACGGCCGGGCACTAGGAACTGCCGACAACCAAGGGGATGGCACGTCTTGCGGCCGCCGTTCTCGCCGTGCTTGCGCTCACCGCGCCTGCACAGGCTTCGTCCAGGTCCGACGCCGGCGCGACAGCGCTCCGGGCACCGACGAACCTGAAGGCGTTCCTCCTGCGGGTGAACGAGACGCCGAGCCAGGTCTTCCCGCGCACACCGTCGTTCGCGTGGAACCCCGTGCGCGGCGCAAAGCGCTATCACTTCGTCCTGTCCACCAGCCCGACCTTCGCCGGAAACGCGATGGTCTGGGACGACGCGACGCTCACGAGCCCGGCAGCCGCGGTTCCCGTGACCCTGCCGTGGATAACCGGCAGCCCGTACTCCCTTTATGCGCGTGTGCGCGCTATCACCGCGAACGGCAGCGTCGGTCCCTGGAGCAACTCCTACGGCTTCAACATGCGCTGGTCTTCACTCCCGAGCCAGCTGTCCGCCGGGAACGGCTACGTCCGCTGGTCGACCGTGGACGGCGCAACCTCGTACGACGTCTGGTGGCAGAACCTGGACGTCGGCGGCGGCGTCTCGAAGACGATCTCGACGATCACAAACGTGGCCGACGAGCGGGAGTTCTACGCCTTCCACAACGCCGACCTGTGGATCAACAAGGTCGACTGGCGCGTGCGCGCAGTGCGGCGTCTCCTGGATACGAAAGGTCCGGCCAACGGCCTGCCGACGGTCTCGTACGGCCCGTGGAGTCAGGTCTTCACCTCGACCAACCAGAGCTTCGCGCAGGGTCCGATGACAATCGGTAACGCCGTGTCCGACACGACGTCGACACCGCAGAACGCGACCGCACACAAGATCATGCCCGCGTTCCTCTTCTCCGGAGACGAGCCGCTCGGCGGCGCCGCCGACTGCGTTTCGAGCCTCGCGCCGCGCTGCGAACTGTTTCGCGTCTACGTCTTCTCCGACCGCGACTGCGTCAACGTCGTGTACAAGGGCGCCGTCGTCGGCAGCCCTGCGTACGCACCGCGGATCACGGGCCCACTGCAGCTTCCCGGCGACACGAAGAAGCTCTTGGCCGCGCGGAGTAAGAACCTCACCGACGGTTTAGAGGGCAAGCAGACCTCCGGCGACGGCGCGAAGATCACGACCACCGAGTCACAGGGGGCCAGCACATTCACCGCCACGCTTATCCAGCAGCAGGCGGCCGCCGCCGGGTCCTCGTCGGGCAGCTCCGGGTCCAGCGGCTCAGGCTCCAGCGGCTCGGGCTCCTCCGGTTCGGGCTCCTCGGGCAGCACGTCGACGCCCGCCCCGCCGAGCACCTTCCCGGCGTCATTGAACGGCCAGGGCGCACCCGTCGACCTCTGGGACACGCAGTGGCCGACCGGCCGTTACTACTGGACGGTCGTCCCGGTGCAGTACTTCGTCGAGGTGCTGCCGGACGCGGATCCGTCCGCCCCGGCCCCTGCGAACCCGCCGATCGCCTACTACGACCGAGACCTCGCGCAGGACGTCTGCGCGGCGGGGCGCATCGCCAGCTTCGGCAAGACCAGCGAACCGGTCGTCACGTCCAGCGGAACGCCTTACGCCTCCGGCCTCTCGCCCAAGGGCCGGCTGTTCGCCGCCACGACCAGGCGGCCGGTTTTCGCAGCAGCACCTCTCGTCGCCTGGCAGCCCGCGCTCGGCGCCAGCGCCTACGAAGTCCAGTGGAGTAAGAAGGCGTATCCCTGGCGACCTGAAGGCAACCTCTTCACCTTCTCGACCTCGGCGAACCTTCCACTGAAGCCCGGCTCCTGGTCCTACCGCGTGCGCGGCATCGACCTCTCCTTGCCGACCGGCGCCGCGCAGATGACCTGGTCGGACAAGCTGGGCATCGTCATCGCGAAGCCCAAGTTCAAGCTCGGCAAGTAGAGCTACTGGATCGCGCGTAGAAAGCGCCTGCCCAGTCGCTCCACGCGCGCCGGCACCAGGCCGCGCTGCTTCTTCAACGCGGTCGACCCGAGCCAAAAGGCTGTCTTGACGCCCAGCACGTAGCGGTTCCGGGCACGATCGCCGAAACCGTTCCGCGCGACCTTGCGCGCCACCGTGGTGGAGCCGACGACGAAGCGCGCCTCCTTGAAGCGGCGCGACCGGTAGATCGCCTGGCTGACGACTTTCCGCGGCCCGGCCGTCCACGTCGTGTCGTGGAAGACGACCCAGCCGTCGTCGACGACTTTCGGCACCCACTTCTCGAAATCTTCGAGGACGAGGTCGTATTCGTGTGCCCCGTCGACGAACAGCAGCTCGATCGGCTCGTCGAAGTCGTCGGCAGCCGCCTGCGACAGTGACGCCACGGGTCGCACGAGCTCCTGGATCCCCGCACGCTCGACGTTGTTCTTGAAGTCGCCGAAGCGATAGTCCGCGTGCGGGTCGACCGCGTAGACGGGGACGGACGCGCCCGCCTGTGAGCCGAGCCCGAGGCAGACCGTCGACTTTCCCTTCCAGGAGCCGATCTCGACGATCACGCCCCTTCCGGTACACGCGCGCGCGAGCTCATAGAGGGCCTCGCCCTCCTCGTCCGTGAGCCAGCCGGGAACGTCCACGATCAGCGGCTTGACCTTCGACGCGAAATCGCTCATTCGAGCGTGCCGCGCACTGCGTCCTCGTAGATCCGGTCGCGGTCGAAGCGGTCGAGCTCCTCGGAGAGCAGGTCGGAGGGATCGGGCGGGTCGCCGGGCGGGAACGGCGCAGCTTCGCCGTCGATCTCGACACCGTCGAGGTGATCCGAGGGCTCGTGCTCCAGCTCGACGGGATGCTTCAGGCGCGTGCGCAGCCAGCCGGCGAGCAGCTGCGCCTGCGCGGCCGTCCCCGTGACGCGGATCTTCTTCACGTTTGCAATGTCGGGCCAGAGGGACGCGAGGTGTGGACGCCAACGGCTCGTCCGCGCCCAAGCGATGTCGGAGACGACGACGCGGTCGAAGATGCCGGTGAGCCCTGCGTACGGGGCGGGCAGATCCGCCCATTCCGTGCTGTCGACGATCAGACGGTCGACGACGTCGATGAGGCCCTCGAACGCGGGCTCGCCGAAAGGCGGAGCCCCGCGCCACCGGAGGAAGACGGGCAGGTCGGGAAGCAGCAGCGGCTGGACGACGCTGGCCGGAGCCGCCGCGCGCGGGCCGTTGAGGCGGATCCGAATCGTCTCGGTGCAGACCTGCCGTCCGCCGCCCACCGGATAGACGTCGATGTCCACGTCGCCCTCGAGCCCGTCCTCCTCGTCGGGCTGCGGGAAGAGGACGATCGTCCGGGACGGGTGGCGCTCGGCGAGCCCGGCCAGCGCGTCCTCGGCGGCTTCGACCCACTCCGGCGGGACCCACGCCGTATGCGTCATCACACTGGTGCGCTGGTACGGCGCCTCGGACCCGGGCACGGTCCGCCTTGCGCTGACCTCGCGCTCGATCTCGCGGATCGAAGTCAGTGCTGCCGCCATGACCTTCCGTCTCGCGCGAGGAGCTCGTCCGCGGACGGCGGGCCCCAGGTCCCAGCCGGATAGTTCGGGAACGCCGGCCGGTCGCGCGCCCAGGCGGCGATAATCGCGTCGACCAGCGACCACTGCTCTTCCACCTCGTCGATGCGCGTGAACAGGGTCTGGTCGCCGAGCATCGCATCGAGGATCAGGCGCTCGTACGCCTCGGGCAGACCGGTGCGGAACGCGCCCCCGTAGAGGAAGTCCATGTGCGCGGTGCGGATCGTCAGCCCGTGGCCCGGCACCTTCACGCTGATCGCCAGCGAGATCCCTTCGTCGGGCTGCACCTGGATGATGAGCGCGTTCGGGCGCAACCCTTCGGCCGCCAGCTCCTCGAACGGCGGGTGCGGCGCCTTCTTGAAGGCGATCGCGATCGTCGTTTCGCGCCGCGGCAGCCGCTTGCCGGTGCGAACGTACCAGGGCGTGTCGGCCCAGCGCCAGTTGTCCACGTAGAGCTTCGCTGCAACGTACGTCTCAGTCTTCGACTGGGGAGGGACGTCCGGCTCCTCGCGATAGCCCGGCACTTCCTTGCCCTCGATGAAGCCGCGCCCGTACTGGCCCCGGACGACGGACTTCGGGCCTGGAGTGTGGATCGCGCGCAACACTTTCACCTTCTCGTTACGAACCGAGTCGGCCGTGAAGTCGATCGGCGGCTCCATCGCGGCGATGGCGATCAGCTGCAGCATGTGGTTCTGGAAGATGTCGCGGACTGCGCCCGCCTGCTCGTAATACGCGGCGCGGTTTTCGATCCCGATCGACTCCGCCACCGTGACCTGCACGTGGTCGACGAACTGGCGGTTCCAGATCGGCTCGAAGATCCCGTTCGCGAACCGCAGCACCAACATGTTCTGAACGGTCTCCTTGCCGAGGTAGTGGTCGATGCGGAAGACCTCGGTCTCGTCGAAGTACCGCGTGATCACGCTCTGGAGCTCGCGGGCGGACTCGAGGTCGCGGCCGAACGGCTTCTCGACGATCAGGCGCGTCCAGCCCTGCGTCTTACGCCGCTTACCGAGCTCTTGTACGACTCTCGGAACCACGGCCGGCGGCGTAGCGAGGTAGAAGACGCGGTTCCCGCGAGTACCTCGCTCCTCGTCGAGCTCCGTCAGCGTCTCGGCGAGCCGGTCCTCTCCCTCTTTGTTGGAGAAGTCCGTCGCGACGTAGCGCATTCCATCTGCGAGAGCCTCCCAGACATCGTCCCGAAACTCGTCGCGGCCGTACTCCTGCACCGCTTCCTTCATCCGCGCCTTGAACTCGTAATCCGTCTCCTCACTGCGGGCCGTGCCGACGACGGCGAAGTTCGCGGGGAGCAGCCGGCGGAACGCGAGGGCGTAGAGCGCGGGGAAGAGCTTGCGCTTCGTCAGGTCGCCCGAGGCGCCGAAGATGACGAGGATGCAGGGATCCGGCGTGCGCCGCAGCTGCAGCCCTTCGAGCAGCGGGTTCTCCTGCAGCGTCGCCTCGGTCACAGCGGCGTCACCGTGTCCGACACCCGGACGTGAGACTTCCGTACATGCTGTTCCGGCCACTCATCAGCGTGGATCCGAGCCCGCCTTCGCGCGCTCCACCGCCTTCACGGCATGGCCACCGAACTGGTTACGCAGCGCTGCGGCGACCTTCGCGGAGAACTTGATCTCGTCCCGGGACGCAAAGCGCGCGAACAGCGAGGCCGCGATCACCGGCGTAGGCACGTTCTCGTTCATCGCCTCGTTGATCGTCCAGCGCCCCTCGCCGGAGTCCTCGACGTACGGTGCGATGTCCTCCAGCTTCGAACCGTGCGTCTCGAACGCCGCATGCAGAAGCTCCAGGAGCCACGAGCGCACCACAGACCCGTGCTGCCAGATACCCGAGATCTGCTCGGCGTCGAGGTCGTACTCGGAGTGCCACATGATCTCGAAGCCTTCCGCGTAAGACTGCATCAAGCCGTACTCGATGCCGTTGTGAACCATCTTCACGAAGTGGCCGGCGCCCGAAGGTCCGACATGCGCATAACCGTCTTCGGGTGCAAGTGCGGTGAAGATCGGCTCCAGTTGCTTCACGGGCTGATCATCGCCTCCGACCATGAGGCAGAAACCGACCTCGAGCCCCCAGATGCCGCCGGACACGCCCGCGTCGACGAAGTGGATCCCCCGCTGCTGCGCCTCGACGTAACGCCGCCTCGAATCGCGGAAGTTCGAGTTGCCCCCATCCACGATCGTGTCGCCCTCGTCCGCGATCCCGAGCAGTTCCTCGAACACGTTCTCGGTGATCTCTCCCGATGGGACCATCATCCAGAAGGCGCGCGGCGCAGCGAGCTGGTCCTTCAACGCCGCGAGCGACGCCGCGGTGCGCTCCTCGACGTGCGGGTCATAGGTGTGCACCTCGTGGCCGCCCTGCCGCAGTCGCCCGGTCATCCCGTGACCCATGCGGCCGAGACCGATCATCCCGAGCTGCATCAGAGATCCTCCAGGCGCACACGTACGATCATGCGGCCGCGCTCCTGCAAAAAGCGGAGGTCTCCCTCCGCCTGCGCACGAATCAGGCGCCGGAAGCCGAAGTCCTGGCCGGGAATCGGGATCTCCTCGCCGGGATCGTCAACGACCTGAACGAACAGCCCGGTCGGCGGGCCGCCCTTGTGCAGCTGTCCGGTCGAATGCAGGTACCTCGGCCCGAGCCCGCGCGTCACCACGCAGGAGGTCTCGTGGCCGCGATCGACCAGCGGCTGCAACCCGTTCTCGCGCATCGGATCGATGAAAGCCTGGATCGCGAGGTAGCTCGGTGGCTCCGCCCCCGCGAGCAGCTCCTCCAGCGAGCCCTGCGGCTCCACCGAAGGCTCTTCGCCCGAGGCGAGCACTTCCTTCGTCTTGTCCTTCGCCGCCTGGACATCAGGCTGGTCGAACGGGTTGATCTCGAGGAGCGAACCGGCAACCGCGACCGCGAACTCCCAGCGGAAGAACTCGGCCCCGATCGAGTACGGATCCTCGAGCCGCACCTCGGCTGCCTGCCGGTCCGGACCATCAGCGCTCTCCCCCGGCGCCGGCACGAGCCCTTTGCCCTGCTTGCCGGTCGACTCGGCGATCAGCTGCTCGGCCCAGAGGCCGAAACGGCCCGGAGTCTCCTTGATGCACACCTTGTCGCGACCGTCGCGCCAGCCGTCACCGAGCTGCAGTCCGAGCTGCAGGCCCGGATTCGCATCGCGGCGACACTCCTCCGCCATCCGCTCGGCGTTGACGAGGAGCCGCTCGATGTCGATGCCCATCAGCGCTGCGGGAACGATCCCGAACGGGGAGAGCGCCGAGTAGCGGCCGCCGATGGTCGGCTCGCCGGCGAACACGCGCATGCCGCGCCCGCTCGCGAGCTGCTCGAGCGAGGAACCGGGATCGGTGATGGCGATGAAACGCTCGCCGTCACCGGCCTTCTCCCAGAAGTACTCGAAGTGCGACAGCGTCTCGAGCGTGGTACCGGACTTCGAGGACACGATGAACATCGTCTTGTCGAGGTCGAGGCTGGTCTCGGCATGCCGGATCATCGCCGGATGCGTGGTGTCGAGGACGTGCAGCTCACGCGAGCCGAAGGTGCGCTTCAGGACCTCCGGCGCGAGCGACGACCCGCCCATGCCCAGCAGGACGAACGTCTCGAACTTCGTCCGCGCGTCCCGCGCGAACGCGGCGATATCCGCCGCGCGCTCCAGCATGCGCTTCGGCTCGTCGAGCCAGCCGAGCCAGCGGTCCTCATCCGAACCGGTCCAGACGGTCGCGTCGCGAGCCCAGATCCGCTCGACGAGCTCCTGCTGCGAGGCGACCGCCATCCTTTACGCCGGTGCCAGCTGGCCGCGTTTCGCGGCGATGCCTTCCAGCAGCTCGTCGAACGAGTCGGAGAACTTCTGCACGCCCTCCTCCTCGAGGGTCTTCGACACGTCGTCGTAGTCAATGCCTGCGGCGGCGAGATCGTCGAACAGCTTGAGCGCCGCGTCCACATCTTTCGTCAGGGTCAGCTCGACCTTGCCGTGATCCTGGAACGCACGGATGGTCTCCTCCGGCATCGTGTCCACCGTCTCGGGGCCGATCAGCTCCTCGACGTACATCACGTCCCGGTAGTCCGGGTTCTTCGTCGACGTGGAGGCCCACAAGCAACGCTGTCTCGTCGCGCCCTCAGCCTCCAATTTCTGCCAGCGTGGCGACGAGAAGACCTCGAGGTAGTTCTGGTAGGCGAGCTTGGCGTTGGCGATGGCGAGCTTGCCCTTCAGCTCCTGCGCCTCGCCGCCGATCTCGTCGAGCCGCTTGTCCGTCTCCGTGTCCACCCGCGAGACGAAGAAGCTCGCAACCGAGTGCACGATTGACGGATCGCCGCCGGCCTCGACGAACCGTTCGACGCCGCGGACGTAGGACTCCATCACCTCCCGGTGACGCTCGAGCGAGAAGATCAACGTCACGTTGATGTTGCGACCGGAAGCGATCATCTCCTCGATCGCGCCCAGACCCGGCTCGGTGGCGGGAATCTTCACGTACAGGTTCGGCCTCTCGATCCACTCGTGCAGGCGGCGAGCTTCCGCGATCGTCCCCTCGCGGTCGTAGGCCAGCTTCGGATCGACCTCCCAGGAGACGTAGCCGTCCTGTCCGTTCCCCTCGTCCCACACCGCGCGCAGCAGGTCGCAGGCAGCGGCGATGTCGCGAGACGTCAGCTGGAGGAAGATCTCCTTCGGATCCTCTTCTCCCGACTCGAGGATCTCCTTCAGTTGCTCGTCGTACAGGTCCCCTTCCGAGATCGCCTTCTGGAAGATGGTCGGGTTGGAGGTCACGCCGACAACGGCGTCCTCCTCCATCATCCGCGCGAGCTTCCCGCTCTGGAGCATCTGGCGGGAGAGGAAGTCGATCCACACGCTTTGGCCGAGTGCGGACACCTTGTGCAGGTTCGATTCAGGCATGGGCGGTGTTCCTTTCCAAGTCTTCAATTTTCTTGAGTCGTCTTACATAACGCTCGCCGCCGTCGAATCGTGCCGCAAGAAAGGTTGCGATGAGATCTCGCGCCAGCGACGGCCCGATTACCTCCGAACCGAGACAAAGCACGTTCATGTCGTCGTGCTCGACCCCCTGATGAGCGGAGTAGGCGTCGTGGCAGACCGCCGCGCGGATCCCAGGGAGCTTGCAGGCCGCAACGGAAGCCCCAACGCCGGAGCCGCAGACGAAGACAGCGCGCTCCGCATCGCCGCGGATGATGGCCTCACCGACGGCCTGGGCCTTGTCCGGATAGTCGATCCGAACCGCGTCCGTGTCGGTGCCCAGGTCCACCACCGAGTGCCCAGCCAGCGCCTCGAACACGGCGTCGCGGAGATGAACGCCGCGATGGTCGAATGCGACCGCAACTCTCACGGTTGGACCGTATCCCACCGGCAGAGCCCTCCGTCTGGCTCCTAGAATGGACGCGATGGACGCGACTGAGCTCCGCGAACTCGGCCAGCAGTTCCGGGTCGACTCGATCCGCACCGCGGCGGCAGCGAAATCCGGCCATCCCACCTCGGGGATGTCCGCGGCCGACCTGATGGCGGTGCTCGTCGCCAACCATCTTCGCTACGACTTCGAGGACCCGGAGGGCACGGCCAACGATCGGCTCGTCTTCTCCAAGGGGCACGCGTCGACCCTTCTCTACGCCATCTTCCGCGCAGTCGGCGTGATCAGCGACCAGGAGTTGCTCACGTACCGCCGGTTCGGGAGCATGCTGGAGGGCCATCCGACGCCGCTCATCCCGTGGGTCGACGTCGCGACCGGCTCGTTGGGCCAGGGCCTGCCGATCGGCGTCGGTATGGGGCTGGCAGCCAAGAAGCTCGATCGCCTCCCCTCACGCGTGTGGGTCCTTCACGGCGACAGCGAGATGGCCGAGGGATCGGTGTGGGAGGCATTCGAACACGCCTCGCATTACGAGCTCGACAACCTGACCGTGATCCTCGACGTCAACCGGCTTGGACAGCGGGGCGAGACGATGATCGGCTGGAACACGGAGGTCTACGCGGAACGCGCCCGCGCATTCGGCTGGCACGCGATCGAGATCGACGGTCACGACGTCGAGGAGATCGACGACGCGTATACGGAAGCCGAGCAGACGAAGGGCCGGCCGACGGTGATCGTCGCGCGCAC
>Ga0184612_10000322_pt1 | contig 22039 bp, 21 predicted proteins | sample PLM3_60_coex_FD_133163 | JGI IMG/M metagenome (GOLD analysis project Ga0184612, IMG submission 133163) | Groundwater sediment microbial communities from an aquifer in East River, Colorado, USA - PLM3_60_coex | ecosystem: Environmental > Terrestrial > Soil > Riparian zone | place: USA: East... | reverse complement strand
TGCCGGCGCGACCCCGCGGGTCCGGAGGTAGTAGACGAGCGCATCCTGCCACACCCAGGTGCCATCGGTGCGATAGCTGAGCGGTACCACGGGCTCGGTCCCTCGGCCCAGCGGGTCACTCATCCGACCCGCCGCGCGGACGACGAGCCGGCCGCCGGCCAGGTACGACGCGATGCGCTCCCGGCGTGCAGGCTCCAGGATCCGCAGGCGGCTCGGCGAAAACCACGGTGCGCCCGCCGGGCTCTGACCGTCGAAGACCCGGGCGAACAACAACGGGGCAGATCCGTGCTCGGACTCGCGAGCCTCTCTGATGAAGCGTTCGTGCCATCGTGAGCAGAGCTGATCCGCCACTGTGGCGGCCGCATTGGCCGTGATCTCCCCGTACTCCATCGATGCCAGGCTGGGATCGCCCTCGGGAAGCAGGCCGTGCTCCCAACCGTAGGGGCCGAAGCTGGACTCGACCGTGGAGCCGTCGGGAGCCAGCGCTCGCCGGATAAGGGTGGCGGCCGAGCGATGTCGCTGCGGATAGCCGGCCCTATAGGTGACCGGGCTCGCTGGCGCGACGCCCAGCGGCGGATCGCCCGCAGCTCGGGCCGCCCGCTCGAGCACGTCGGGTGCGATTGAGTCCGGTGGCAGGTAGTGCGAAGCTGCCATGTGGTCGAGAAGATCGCGCTGCGGGCCGACGCCGTGCGACCGAACGTGGTCGATGAGCGACTCCGGCCAGATCCACGCGCCGTCGGTGCGGTATCCGGGTGCGGGTACCGGTGCCGTCGCGAGGTAGCCCAGCACCCTGCTGCGCAGCTCCGGCTGCGCCAGCCGCGGCTGCTCTGGCGACGAGTACGGCTGGTCGCCGTCCATCGCGTCAAAGGCGTGCGCCAAGAACATCGATCCATGACCTCTCAGCTGAGCCTGGATAGCGCACGTTCGTCGGCGGCGTCAACGTCGTCGGCGACGACGAGGACCGCGGCGCGGACCTCATTGATGCCGTCGTGCAACACCGGGAACGCATCCCTGACCTGCTGCGCGGCCGGCGAATAGGACTGATCGAAGGTGACACCCATCTCGTCAGTCCCCCAACACGCGCCCTCCGCGTCGAGCGTTACAGCCAGCCGGCGCAGGGCTTCGGCAACCGAGGACGAGAGCGAGACGAACCCGGGCCCGGCATTTCGCAGTCCCACGGCATTGACCCGCAACGACTCCGCCATCACCACGCACCGTTCGATCGATTGGCGTCGCCGTTGTCACGCGGAAACAGGCGAGTCGGTTCCACGGTGCCGTCTGGACCGAAAAGGTTGCGCAGCCGGTCCGGGAGGACGTCGCATACCGTGGCGCGCACCCGCTCGTCGACCCGCGTCGCGGCGAGGCCAGCAGTCTCGACGATCCGGGCGGCCAGCGTCTTGAGATCGAGCTTGCCTGCGTGCGACGGATCGAACGCCAGGTCCACCAGGTCACCCCGTGGGCCGACCGTCACGGCGACGCTGCCGTCGGACGATCGCGCCGTCGCGGTCATCGCTGCGACATCCGCCTTCATCCGGTCCAGGCGCGCCGTTATCTCCCGGTAGTCGTCGAGCATCGCCTCGAGCTGGGCTCGTGTCTCTGTCCCCATGGGACTGACCATAATGGCGGCGACGGGCGATCGTAACCCAGTCCGTTTTGTCTGTGGATAACTCTCTGACCTGCGCAAAGTCGCGGTCGGTCAGGTGTTTTTCTCGAAGACCATGCGAAGTCCGATCAGAGTGATCATCGGCTCATGATGAGTCACCGTTCGACATTCATCAATGACGACCGGGGCGAGGCCACCGGTCGCGATGACCGCCCGCACCTCGCCCAGCTCCTCAATCATGCGCTCAACGATCCGGTCGACCTGGCCGGCGAAGCCGAAGTACATGCCCGACTGCAGGCACTCCACCGTGTTCTTGCCGATGACCGAGCGGGGCCGGACCGCCTCGACCTTGCGAAGCTGCGCGGCCCTCGCCGCCAACGCGTCGAAGGAGATCTCGATGCCCGGGGCGAACGCCCCGCCCAGGAACTCGCCGCGGGCACTGATGACGTCGAAGTTCGTCGTGGTGCCAAAATCAACCACAATGGACGGTCCGCCAAAGAGTGTGTACGCCGCTAGCGTGTTCACCACCCGGTCGGAGCCGACCTCCTTTGGATTGTCGATCGCGAGTTGCACGCCCGTCTTCACGCCCGGCTCGACAATCACGTTGGGCACGGCTGGGTAGTACCGCTCCAGCATCGCGCGCAGCGATCGCAGTGCGGCCGGCACCGTCGAGCAGGCGGCGACCCCAGTGAGGGCGACGGAGTCGCCAGCCAACAGACCGCGATACATCAACCCGAGTTCGTCCGCGGTCGCCCGCCCGTCGGTTTTGATGCGCCAGCTGTGGACGAGCTTCTCGCCGTCGAAGGTCGCGAGAACGGTGTTCGTGTTTCCGATGTCGATGCAGAGCAGCACGGGACCAGCCTATAGGCGTCGCCTGAGGTCGAGCGCGACGTCTAGGATCGGCGACGAGTGGGTCAACGCTCCAACCGAGAGATAATCAACGCCGGTCTTCGCGTATTCGGCGGCCACGTCGAGCGTCAGGCCACCCGTCGCCTCCAGCTCCGCGCGGCCCCCGACGGCGGCGACGACCTCCCGCAGCAGCTGCGGCGACATGTTGTCACACAAAAGGAACGAGGCTCCGGCATCGACAGCCTCCACCGCCTCCGCCACCGTGGTCACCTCCACCTGGACGGACACATCGGGAAACGCCTCCCGAACCCGCCGGTACGCCGCCGCGACCCCGCCAGCCGCAAGCTTATGGTTGTCCTTGATCATCGCCACGTCGTACAGGCCCATCCGCTTGTTGGTGCCGCCGCCGGCCCGCACGGCGTACTTCTCCAGCACCCGCAACCCCGGTGTCGTCTTTCGGGTGTCGAGCACCGTTGCTGTGGTGCCGGCTAGCGCATCCGCCCACGCCCTGGTGTGTGTCGCCACACCGGACATCCGGCCGAGCAGGTTGAGCGCGGTGCGTTCGCCGGTCAACAGCGCACGGGTGGGGCCAGAGACTGTGGCCAGGATGGCGCCACGGTTGACACAATCGCCGTCGCGAACCCTGGCCTCGAAGCGGAGGGAATGGCGACCGGCCAGATCGAACACCGCCGCCGCCACAGGTACCCCGGCGACGACGCCGTTTTCGCGCGCCACGAGGTCGGCCACATCAACCTGGTCAGCCGGGATCGTCGCGACCGACGTGACGTCCACGCCACCGGGGCCGCCGAGATCCTCGTCGAGCGCGGTCGCGGCGATGCGCGCCACGGCGTCGGGATCAAGTCCGGCCCCCCGCAGCGCCTCGACTGTGGCGTTAGCTAGCGATCTCACACCGACTCCCAAGAATGGGTCAGCGAGCCGTCCGGTTCGACCCGCGCGAGAAGATGGCCGAGCCACTCAGGGCGTGCGTCCGGAAAGTCCTCCCGCCAGTGACAGCCACGGGTCTCCTCGCGTCGCGACGCTGCCTCGACGAGCGCGCTCGCCACGGTGAGCAGGTTCGTCGCCTCCCACGTATCGGTCCGCGGTGAGGCGCGATCGACACCGATCTCGAGCAGCTCCTCGGCGGTGTCAATGAGCGACGACCCGCTACGGAGCACACCCGCTCCGCGCGTCATGGCCCGCTGCAACGGATCGCGTACCTGCGCCGGTACGACCCACCCACCCACACCAGTGGTAGCCGGCTCGGTCTGCGGAGGAAGGTCGGTCGCGATGTCCTCGGCGATGCGACGGGCAAATACCAGGCCCTCGAGCAGCGAGTTGGAGGCGAGCCGGTTAGCTCCGTGGACCCCGGTGCAGGCGGCCTCCCCGCATGCGTACAGGCCATGGATGGACGTGCGGCCGCGCAGGTCGGTGCGCACCCCGCCACTGGCGTAGTGAGCCGCGGGGGCCACCGGGATCAGGTCCGTCACCGGGTCAACCCCGGCCGCGCGACAACTCGCCGTGATGGTCGGAAAACGGGTGGCGATGTTGGCCAGATGGCGGCCGTCGAGGTACACGTGGTCCATGCCGGACGCGAGCATGACCCGGTGAATACCCTTCGCCACAACGTCGCGCGGCGCTAGCTCGGCCAGGTCGTGCTGGCCGAGCATGAAGCGCTTACCGTCGCCGTCGACGAGATAGGCGCCCTCGCCTCGCAGTGCCTCGCTGACGAGTGGTTGCTGCGCCGCCCGTGCGCCCACCGCACCACCAAGGTGCAGCGCGGTGGGGTGGAATTGGACGAACTCGACGTCCGTGACAACCGCACCCGCCCGCAGCGCGAGCGCCACACCGTCCCCAGTGGACACGATTGGGTTCGTCGTCGAGGCGAAGATCTGGCCCATACCCCCAGTTGCGAGCACCACCGCTCGCGCCAGCACCGCGCCGACGCCCTCCTCCGAGCCCTCGCCCAGCACGTGCAGCGTCACGCCGCAGGCCCGGCCGGCTTGGTCGCGCAGTAGATCCAGGACGAGCGCGTGCTCGACCAGCCGGATCCATGGATCACGGCCGACCGTGGCGTGCAGGGCGCGCTGCACCTCTGCGCCGGTGGCGTCGCCGCCAGCATGGATGATCCGGTTGGCATGATGGCCGCCCTCGCGTGTGAGCATGAGCGATCCGTCGGAGTTTCGATCGAACTCAGTACCCCATCGGATCAACTCACGGACCCGTGCCGGCCCCTCGGTGACCAGCACTTCGACGGCCGCCCGGTCACAGAGTCCGACACCGGCAACGATCGTGTCGCTGGCATGCGCCTGTGGGGTGTCGAGCGGATCGAGCACGGCGGCGATGCCGCCCTGTGCCCACCGCGTCGAGCCATCATCGATGTTGACCTTCGTGACAACGGTCACGTGCAGGCCGGCCTCGCGCAGGTGCAGCGCGCAGGTGAGTCCGGCGATCCCAGAGCCCACGACGACCACGTCGGTCGTCTCCGCCCAGCCCGGATCCGGGCCGGCGAGCCGTCGTGGCAGAGGCGGCAACGGCGTCAGCGGCATGGAGCTAAGTCAACGGCATCGGGCTGGTCGCAGGGCGAGCAGGGTTGGCGGCGCGTGGATTACAACGGCGGGCGGCGACCTTTGATCGACCCTTTGATCTTCCTCGTCGGATAGGGGCCGAGATAGCAGCGCGTGCTGCGGTCGCCGACGGACCAGAAGGCCTCGTCGCGTTGCCAGGCGATCCACTGCACGCCGCCGCGGCTGTTGAGGGCCGACGTGGTCATGCCGAGGTACTTGGCCCCGATGGCGTAGCAGCCGGCCAGCGCCTTCTTGAGCGCCTTGTCCCATCCCGGGTTGGGGCCGTTCGGCGCGGTGTAGATCCCGGTCAGTTCGGCCGTGTGCGGCACCGAGCAGCCGACATAGACGACGTTGTTACCGGACGCGCTCTTGTCATCGAAGTTGTCGTTGGCGCAGGTGATCGCGGCTGGCCGGGATCCCCTCAGCCCATCGCGAAGGCTGGCCTTCCGGGTGACTATCGTCTCCCAGGTGTCCTTGGTCTCGAGCATCTCGCAGCGATACCACCGCGCCTCGCCCCGCCACTGTCGCTCCGTTGGCATTACCGGGACGATCGCCACCCGGGCGGTGTGGAAGTCCCCACCGAGGAAGACCTTGGCCTCGGTGGCGCAGGCCTCGTACGCCTCGCGGAAGAGGTCGTCGCCGACCTCGGGCCGGTCGACGGAGTCATCGGCGATGAGCGTGCCAACGTTGAAGGTCTCGCTCTGATGTTCCTCGGTGCACGCGACCGGAGTCGACCCGAATGTGGACAGATCCCAGTCGACCTCTTTGGCGACTCCGGGGTAGCACATCTCGGCTTTGGGTGTGGGGACCACGGGCTCGGGCATGACCGACCAGTCCAGCCCGAGGACACCATCACCCACCGTTGGCCCGCCACCGCACCCCGTAGCGACTAGCACCGCCGCCGTGGCAGCGGCGATCAACGCCGCGCGAAGTCCCCGCCGCATAGCCCGTCCTCCCCCTTGCCAGGAGCGCGAGCATACGACAGGACCAGGTGACGCAACAGATCAGGCGAGCTCTACCGGCACATTGTCGATCAGCCTGGTGCTGCCGACCTTCGCCGCCACCAGCAGACGGGCGGGACCACGTGACGGGGCTGGGCCAAGCGACGGATCGGTGAGCTCGAGGTAATCGGTCGCCACCCCCCGCGTACCGGTGATCTCCCTTCTCGCGGCCTTCAGCACAGCCCCGCCGGTCCCGCCCGCCGTGGCCGCGGCGACCCCTACCTGAAGCGCCCGCGAGAGCGCGAGCGCCGCGTACCGATCGGCCGGGGACAGGTAACGATTGCGGCTCGACAGCGCCAGGCCGTCAGGTTGGCGGACCGTGGGTACACCGACGATCTCAACCGGCACATTGAGATCACCGACCATGGACCGGACGAGCGTGAGCTGCTGGTAGTCCTTCTCGCCGAAGTACGCCACGTCTGCTCGGGTCAGGTTGAACAGCTTGAGGACGACGGTCAAAACCCCGCTGAAGTGCCCGGGCCGGTGCGCCCCCTCGAGGATCGCGGCGAGTGGTCCGGGATCGACGTGGACCCTCGGCTCGCCATCGGGATAGATCTCCTCCCGGGCTGGAACAAAAACGACGTCCGCCCCTTCCCGGCGGAGCACCGCCAGATCCGCGTCGATCGTGCGCGGATAACGGGACAGGTCCTCGTTCGGCGCGAACTGCAGTGGGTTTATGAAGATCGTGGCGACCACGCGGTCCGCTTCGCGCCGGGCCGCCCGCAAGAGTGCGGCGTGCCCGTCGTGCAGTGCTCCCATTGTCATCACGACCGCCACTCGTCCGGGCATGGCGGCCCGGGCACTGGCCAGTTCGTCACGCGTCGTGACCACCGTCAGCTGTTTGACCGCCGTCACGCGGGCACCTCGGCCGGGGTGTCGCCCGCGGCCAGCACGCCCAGGAGTGGCTCGGCGTCGGTCGGACGCAACGCTCCCGAGGCGATGGCCCGGTCGGCCGTACGACGGGCGAGCGCTAGATAGACCGGCACCGAGTCGGGCGCGGTGGCCTGAAGCGTCGCCAGATGCTTGGCGATCGTGCCGGCATCGCCGCGGGCGACCGGACCGGTGAGGGCGACGTCGCCGTGGCTCAGGGTGTTCTCCAGCGAGGCGCGTAGCAGTGGTGCGATTACCCGCTCCGGGTGGACGACGCCGGCGTCGCGCAAGCGGTCCATCGCCTCATTCACGAGGGTGACCAGGTGATTGGCGCCGTGGGCGAGCGCGGCGTGGTAGAGCGGGCGGGCATCCTCGGCGATCCACTCGACCACGCCACCGAGGTCGGCCACCAAGCGCGTCGCCACCTGGCGCAACTCGGTCGGCGCGGTGACGCCGAACGAGATACCCTCCGCCAGCCGGTCAAGGTCGTGCGGGTGCCCGGTGAACGTCATGGCTGGGTGCAGCGCCAATGGATAGGCACCGGCGGCGACGGCGGGAGCGAGCACATCGATGCCGTGGGCACCCGAGGTATGGGCGACGATCTGCGTCGGGGAGCGGTGAATGCTGCCCGTCTCGACGAGGCCGTACACGAGCCCGGCGAGCGCGTCGTCCGGTACGGAGATGAGCAGTAGATCCACCGCGGCGGCCACCTGGTCGGGCGGTAGGAGGCTGGCACTGGGCAGCAGACGCTCAATGCGGGACGTGCTGGCCGCGGAGACACCGGAGGCGGCCACCACACGGTGGCCCGCGCCGGCGAGCGCGGCGCCCAGAACCGCACCGACCCGGCCTGCGCCGATGATGCCGACGGTCATGATCCTGCTCGTCCGAACGGCCGGCCGCGCGTGGCCGTTGATGGGCGCTTGGCGGCGCGTCGGTGTGCTCATTCGATGATCCAGTCCTCGAGTAGGGGTACCGGTCGATAGCAAGTATGTGTCCGACGCACGCCCGCCGTAACCAACATGTGGGAAGTTTCACGCCGCGCGTGCCATCGTGGATGACAAGGCACTGGTCGATGGCGCGACTCGAGCGAAGGGAGACACCGTGGGCGAGGCGGTGTCGTGGCGGACCGCCATGACGGAGGCGCTCTACGGTGACGACGGGTTCTTCAGCCGAGCCAACCAGCCCGGCGGGTCAGGCGGTCATTTCCGCACAAGTGCCCACGCGTCGCCGCTATTCGCCACCGCGATGCTGCGCCTCGTTGTCGCCGCGGATGAAGCGCTGGGTCGACCAGCCCCACTCGACGTGGTCGACATCGGGGCCGGCGGCGGACACCTGCTTCGGCGCCTCGCCGTGCTCGCTCCCACCTATCTCGCGCGCCGACTGCGGCTCGGCGCGGTCGAGTTCGCGCCACGCCCGGCCGACCTGCCGGAGCACATCAACTGGTACCGCGAACCGCCGCCACCGGGAGCGGTCGCGGGCGTCGTGCTCGCCACCGAGTGGCTGGACAACGTGCCGCTCGACATCGCGGAGGTCGACGAGGCGGGGCACCTGCGCTACGTCCTGGTCGAGCCATCGTCCGGCGCGGAGGTCGCGGGCGGTGAGCTGACCGCGTCTGATGCGGAGTGGGCCGCCCGCTGGTGGTCTGACTCGCCGTGGGACGAGGGCGTGCGGATCGAGCTCGGCGCTCCTCGTGCCGAGGCGTGGGCGGCGGCAGTCTCGGCCGTATCCCGCGGGCTCGCCGTCACCGTCGACTATGGACACATGTGGTACGCACGGCCACGCGCCGGCACGCTCACCGGGTTCTACGCCGGCCGGAGCGCCTCCGCCGTGCCCGATGGTTCGCGCGATATCACCGCGCACGTCGCCATCGACGCGGTCTGCGCCGCGGGTGAGACCGTGGCCGGACAAAGTGCCGTGCTGGCCACGCAGCGGGAGGCCCTTGGCGCGCTCGGCCTCGACAGCGTCCGGCCGCCACTCAGCCTCGCTACCAGGGATCCAGCGGGCTACGTTCGGGCGCTATCGGCGGCGACGCAGGCGGCGGAGCTCATGGACGGCGAAGGACTGGGCGCGCACTACTGGATCGTGCAACCGGTCGGAGTCCCCGCGGATGCCCTGCCCGCCGGCCTTCGCCCCTGAGCGCCAACGCCCGTACCCGGAGATCTCCATCACCGTGGCACGATGAGCGAATGACGGGCACTGGGCAGGACCTCGCTGGCTCCGCCGGCGCGGCGCTGCGTGAAGTCACGGTCGGGACCGGTACAGGGCTCGATACGGCCGACATGGTCCTCAACATCGGTCCTCAGCATCCCTCCACCCACGGTGTGCTGCGCCTCAAGCTCGTCCTCGACGGTGAGCGCGTGCGCTCCGCCGAGCCGATCATCGGGTACATGCACCGGGGCGCCGAGAAGCTCTTCGAGGTGCGCGACTACCGGCAGATCATCGTGCTCGCCAACCGCCACGACTGGCTCTCGGCCTTCGCCAACGAACTCGGCGTCGCCCTCGCCGTCGAGCGGCTGATGGGCATGGAGGTGCCGGAGCGCGCGGTCTGGCTGCGCACCGCACTCGCCGAACTGAACCGGGTGCTCAACCATCTCATGTTCCTCGGCTCATACCCGCTGGAGATCGGTGCGATAACACCGATCTTCTACGCGTTCCGTGAGCGGGAGACCATCCAGGCGGTGATGGAGGAGGCCTCCGGCGGCCGCATGCACTACATGTTCAACCGGGTCGGCGGGCTGAAGGAGGAGGTACCCGCCGGCTGGACCCGCAGGGCCCGAGCCGCTATCGGAGAGGTCCGCCGCCGACTGCCCGACCTGGACCACCTCATCCGGCGAAACGACATCTTCCTGGCCCGTACGGTCGGGGTCGGGGTTCTCCCCGCAGCGGCCGCAGCCGCGTACGGGGCCTCGGGGCCGGTGGCCCGAGCCAGCGGGCTCGATTTCGACCTGCGCCGAGACGAGCCGTACCTCGCCTACGGCGAACTCTCCGTCCCAGTCGTCACCCGCACCGCGGGAGACTGCCATTCGCGCTTCGAAGTCCTACTTGACCAAGTCTTCGTATCCCTGGACCTGGCCGAACTGTGCCTCAACCGCGTCGACCAGATCTCCGGGCCGGTCAACATCCGGCTCCCGAAGGTCGTGAAGGCGCCGGAGGGCCACACCTATGCGTGGACCGAGAACCCGCTCGGTGTGAATGGCTACTATCTCGTGTCGCACGGAGAGAAGACGCCGTGGCGGATGAAACTGCGCACCGCGTCGTACTCGAACGTTCAGGCGCTGGCCACCCTGCTGCCGGGCTGCCTCGTGCCGGACCTCATCGCGATTCTGGGCTCGATGTTCTTTGTCGTCGGTGATATCGACAAGTAACCCCTCCTCCCCCCCCGTCGATCATGACCTGGAGGGCATGATCGACGCTGTTTCGCGACGGTCAGGTCATGATCACCAAGATCTTGATGGCTCGGCACACGAAGGGAGCCACAGAAATGAGTCGGTCCTGAAGCGAAGGCTAGTGGTCGTACTCCGACCGATGGGCTGAACGCTGTCTCGGAGCGTATGGGCGATCGTCGCGGTCGTACGCGGGATCCCGATCATCGCCACGATAGTGGCCATCGTCGCGGTAGCGATCCCGATCATCGTCGCGGTAGCGATCCCTATCATCGTCCCGGTAGCGGTCTCGGTCGTCGGGGTAGCGGTCGTACGGACGATCGCGTTCGTGATCGCGGCCACTATCCCGGTCGCGAGCGCGCGAGGTGCCGCGATCTCCATCGCGGTCTCGGAACCGGACCCGCTCTCGATCATGGTCGTCGCGTTCGTCGAGGTACCGGCTGGGCGACTCGCCGCGGGCCGGCGGCAGCGCCGGAACGGCACTGTTCCTGCTGCTCAGCGACCGGAAGGTCTCCTCCCAATCCGACTCGCCGTAGCCGTCGTCGCGCCGCCGATCACGCGGGTCATCCCGACGCAACGCCACCCAACGATCTTCGACATGAAGCTCGGAGCCCCGATCGTCCCTCCGTACGGACGACCTCCGTTCGCCCACCCGCAGCTCCTGACGGTGATCATCGGACCGAGCGGAGGCCCACCGGTCGTCACCTCGATCGCTTCTCTCGGCCCGTTCACCGCGGCGGTCGTCAGGGCGCCGCTCGTCGTGGCGTTCCTGCCACTCGCCCTCCACCGCGGCGCGTGAGCCGTAGACGGTGCCGCGGGCGTCATCATCACCGGCGTCGACCGTGGTCGTGCGGTGGGTGACGTGAACTGTCTCGGTCCGGCGGACCACTCCAGGACCGCCCGATTGGCTAGGCGCCAGATCGGGACCGGCGCTGTGGTGGCTGGCGGTCGGGTCCGCCTGACCCAGCGCGGAGCCTGCCTGCAACTCGCCTATCTGAGCACGCAGAACGTCCAGAGTCTCCGCCAGCGTATGGATCTTGTCGCTGAGGGCGCGATGGGTGTTACGGGCAGCCGTGGTGACGTCCTCCCGGGCGCGCGCCCGTACCCGATCGACCTCGTTGAGCACGCGCTCCTCGATATCGATGCGGACCAACTCCACGCTCGGGCGCATCACAACGGAGACCGCCAGCATCACGATCGTGAGCACGCTGACGATCGCCGCGACGCGCAGCGCCCCGGTGCCTTGACCAAAAAGGAGGATGAGGATCGCGAGGGACGCGAGTCCGACGCCACCCCAGAACAACCCTTGCAGCAGCTTGCCGCGCCGGACGTCCTGGATTTCCGAGGCCGGCATGGGTGCGAGGCTACCGAGGATCCTCGGTCAAGGAAAGCCGACCGTCGACGACGCGGCGCGCCCGCCCCGGGGTGTTCGAGGCTCCGGGCGGACGCGCCTGTCGTCGGTATCGCCCATGCGCCGATCAGTGGTCGACTATGGCTGACCGCCTGGTCATGGCCGCCATGATTCCGACGATCCAGCCCACGAACAGGCCGTAGATCGAGGCCGAAGCGGCGGATTGGAGGGCGTTGTACAGTGAGGCATCCGTGGTGATAAATGCAGTAAGAAGTGCCGCTACAGCAGCGCCGAGAATCACGGCGAACCAGCCGAGACCGAAGGCGCCCATCCCGCCCGACACGTTCGCACCCGCCATGCCGAGCAATGCAGCGACGAACACTATGAGAAGAAGCGCGCGGATGTCGAAGGCGATCACGTCGCGCGACGCGTTGCCGCCCGATGTGACGAACCACTTTGGCCAGGCGAGGGTCCGCAAGAGCAGATCCCAGGCGTTGGCGCCCTGCGCGTGTTTGGCGGCCCACTCAACGTAAGCCTGATTACCGAACGCCAGGACAAGCAGAAGGATCGCGATGACGCCGGCACCGGTGGAGGTGCGGGCGCGTGTCAAAACGGGGGACATACCTTCGGAGTACCCAGCTTGTGACGGACCAAACGTGCCCCGTTCAGGCGGCCGGCTCACCCGCGTCGTGCTGTACCAGGTAGTTGATGAATGCCGCGCGCAACAGCGGCTCGGCCTCGCCGTACCCGTGCCCAGTGAACTCGCGCCACAGCGCGATCGCGTCACTGATCGATGCGCCGACCGCACCTAACGAGGCGTCCAGCGTCTCTGCGTCGTCGGCGTGTGGCAGGTGTTTGAGGATCGACCAGAAGAAGCCGATGTCGCGACGCCTGATGGCTAACGCGAACGCCCGCTCACGTAGCTCCTCCGTAGGCGACCCGTCCAGCTCGGCGATCTTGGCTTCGGCGTCCATGTCACGCAGCTTACCGTCGATCCGTTGACCCCCACGCGTCGTCCGAGGCCCACAGACCACCAGCGGCTGCCGGTGATGATCCAGAAGGCCAGTTGCCTCCGTTGCCCGGCGACGAGTGGACCTTGGGGCCCCAGTCCTCCTCGTCCACGTCGTCGTCCCCCTCGCCGGCCTCGGGTCGGCCGAACCGCTCCACAAGGCGCGTCGCGGCGAGGCCCAGGCCGATCGCGGCGGCGGCGAACGCGGCGGTTGGCCACGTGCGATCGGTGGCCTCCGAGTACGCCATGGCGACGGTGATCAGGCCGACGGCAAGCACCGTGCCCAGGACACCGCCCCGGCGGCCTAACGCGCTCGTACCACCGAGCAGGGCAGCCCCGAGCGCGAGGCCGGTCACCTCGAACCCAGCCGAGGCGGAGGCCTGACCGCTGATCGAGACGGCGAGAACGCCACCGATTCCTGCCAGGATGGTCGATACCACCGTCGCGGCCAGCGCGATCAACGCGGCGACCAGGCCGCGCCGATACGCCGGGTCAGCGACGGGACGGAAGCGTCCGATACCCCGCCGGACCGGGGGCACGAGCCCGACCAGGCCAGCGACGACGCTGATCGCACAGAACCCGCCGAACCACCAGTAGGCGTGCGGCTGCGGGTCGTACCCGTCGGCGAGGGTCACGCCCGCTTGCCGCTCAGACCAGATCAGCAGCAGGAAACCAGCACCGATGCTCGCGGCCCAGGCCGGCACCTGCAGTCCGACGACGACCAAGCCCTGGACCAGGCCGATGGCCGCACACACACCGATCACCACGAGCAGAGGCTGGACCAGGCCACCATCGGAGTTGTGGCCGAAGTAGAGCGCCGCGGCAGCGGCCACCGCGCCTACCGCGAGGTTGGGTGCCCCGGCCCGGAGCGCGACGGCGCTCCCGGCGGCCACCGCGCCGAGGGCGGACGCACCCAGTAACAGGGTCCGGAGTCCGTCGCCACCAAACGCAGTCGAATCCTCCCGGTAGAGCAGGTAGGCCAGTCCGGCTACCGCGACCGCGAGCATGAGCTCCCAGAGGCCGTGGACGAGCATCCGGTCGCGGCCGGGCTCCCCCTCGGTCGGGTCGTCGAAGACGTAATCGAGGTTCGGCGCCGACAGTCGCTTGCCCAGGGTGAGGGTCGGCTCGGCCTCGATAGTGTCGATGCTCGATGCGGCCGCGGCCTGGAGCGGAACGGTGCTCTCGCGGCCGGGCATAGTTGCTCCGCTCGCAGGCTCGCGGCCGGGCAAAGTTGCTCCGCTAGCGAGCTCGCGGAAGTCCGGCTCGTGGCGGAAACCCTCGCCCAGGTAACGCGAGCCCGGTCCGCTCGTCTGCGAGCTGTCCTCGAACGCCATGGTGTGTGCCCCAATCGCCTCGCGTCGCACCGTACCTGCCCGCGGGCGGGAGGAAAAGTCCCGGGTCGCGCGGCCGATGCTCGGTATGTTTGTGCAGGTCAGCGCTGTGGCGGCGGAGCACCGCCGCTGGCTGCGTCGTGGTCTTGGTCGTCGGGAGGTTCTGGCACGCGACACGCCCGCTCGAGCAGGAGTGCCGCCGCTACGAGCGCGAGCGCTCCGACTAGGCCAGCGGTCGCGGGCGCTAGATTCTCGCTTGCCACGGTCAGGTGGCCACGCTCCGCAAGGGCCCAGGAGGCCACCCCTCCGTACGCGCCCGCGAAGATCGAACCGGCGAGGGACGAAGCCTTGGCCAGCACGGCGAAGCGGGCGACTAGAAGCGGGTTCAACGCCCCGCTGCGCGGACGGTGCTCGACGCGGGCGCGGGTGTTGCGCGCGGCAATGCCCTCAACCACCGCCAGTCCGGCCAGCGTGAGCCCGGCGAGCCAGGTGATGTTCGGGATCTCACCGTAGAAGCGGCTGATGCCGAGCCAGGCGAGCGCGGCCGTGACCAGGGCTGATACGACAAGCGTGGCTGGCCTTGTCGGCCGGAGACCGGGCCGCGTCGGTCCGTCCGGCCGCTCGCCCCTTGACTGCGCGTCGTTGTCCGCATTCATCGGATCGAAAGGTTACCCGACGGCATGTCCGGGCTTGTCCGGCCGGAGGCTTTCGATCCGCTGGAATCGCCGGACTCGCCGGATGCTCGGGCCACGGCCGGCACGGCTAGCCGCTCGGGTCGGGCGTGAGGTCAAGATCCGGCCGCGGAGTGACGTGGGCGAGGTCGGCCATGATCGGCCCGGTTCGCACGAGGTCATATACCCAACCGTGCCCCGGCAGCTGGGCATAGGGCTGTACGTCGAGCCATGGGCGCAGGACGAACGCCCGCAGGTGGGCGCGGGGATGGGGCAGGGTGAGCTCCGGGTCGTCGCTGGTGACCGGAGCGCCGTCGTCGGCCCAGACCGCGATGACGTCGATGTCGAGCGTGCGCGGACCGAATGGCCGACTCGGGTCGCGGACCCGCCCAGCGGCGTCCTCCAGGGCCCGCCCGCGGGCCAGCCACTCCCGCGGCGGGACGTCGTCGGCGACCAGGGCGACCGCGTTGAGGTACGCCGGCTGGTCCGGATCGCCCCAGGGCGGGGTCTCGTATACGCCCGAGACGACAAGCATCGCATCGCCGAGTCCCATCACCGCGCGCCTCAGATACCCGTACCGGTCCCCCAGATTGCTCCCTAGCGACAGCACCGCCCTGGTCATCCGCCCCTCCAAGATCGCCGTGATCATGAAATGACCGTCGCAAAATGGCGTCGATCATGACCTCCAGGTCATGATCGACGCTGGGGGTTGGGGCGATCGGGGTAGGGGGTGCGATGAAGGGTGACCGAGACATCGGAGAAGGTGTACGGGATCGGCGCCTGGGGCTTGTGGACCGTCACCGTGGCGGCGCTGACCCGGGCGTCCGCGAGACACGCGTCAACCAGGCGGGCGGCGAGGGCCTCGATGAGGTTCACCGGCTCTCCCGTCACAATCGCCACCAACTGGCCGGCGAGATCCCCGTAGTGGACCGTGTCGGCCACATCGTCGGTGGCCGCGGCCCTACTCAGGTCGAGCTCCAGGGTCACGTCGACGACAAACTCCTGACCTTCGGCTCGTTCGAAGTCATAGACGCCATGATGAACGCGAGCGCGTAGGCCGGTGAGCCGAATGACGTCACTCAACGGGTCACCGACTCGACCGGGTGGCCTGCAGCACCTTCAGGGCGTCGACCGTGCCAAGCACGTCGTGGACCCGCACCCCCCAGGCGCCAGCCTGGACGGCGAGCACGCTCGTTGCGATCGTGGCAGCCTCCCGGCCTTCGGTCGAGCGCGGAGCACCGTCGGCGCCCGCGAGGAGGGCACCGAGATAGGACTTGCGGCTCGCCCCGACCAGGACCGGGAAGCCGAGGGCGACGATCTCGTCGAGGTGCGCCGACAGCCGCCAGTTGTGCTCAGGTCGCTTGGCGAACCCGAGCCCAGGGTCGACGATAATCTTGGTGGCGTCGACGCCGGCGGCCAGCGCCGCGTCCGCGCGCTGGCGCAATTCGTCGCGTACCTCCTTGACCACGTCGTCATAGGCGGCGAGTTGCTGCATGTGTCTGGAGTGGCCACGCCAATGCATCAGCACCCAAGGACATCCCTGAGTGGCGACCACCACGGCCATGTCGGGGTCGGCGAGGCCGCCCGAGACGTCGTTGACGACGGACGCTCCAGCCGCGAGCGCGGCCGCCGCGACCTCGGCGCGGGTGGTGTCGATGCTCATGGGTACGCCGGCCGCGGCAAGCTCGCGGATCACCGGGAGGACGCGCCGCGCCTCCGTGCCTGGGTCCACCCGCGTGGCGCCGGGACGGGTCGACTCGCCTCCGACATCGACGATGTCGGCCCCATCGCGTCGCATGTCGACGCCGTGCGCGACGGCCGCGTCGAGGTCGGCGTAGCGGCCACCGTCCGAGAAACTGTCGGGGGTCACATTGAGCACCCCCATCACGATGGGGTGAGCTGCGCCGTGCGGGATCACGGTGTTGACGTTACTCAGTCCCCGCCTGCGTCGGTTGGCCGACGGGATATCGATCAAGTCCACATGGTGATATCCCAAACGTGACGCGCAGGCATGTATTCCAATATTCTTGCCCATCGGGCCGCACTGATGGTCACCACATCACAACGCAGGCGTAACTGGCCGGTACTGCCGGTTGCCTTCTAGGGAGGCCACGTGCATCGCGGAGGTTCCGAATGATCATCACAGCCCTCGCCCAACTCGCCGCCGAGCCGACCTCGACCATCGACACGGACCGGGTCGTTGGGTTCATCGCCACCAAGATTGCTCCGATACTGCTCGCGGTGCTCGGCGTGGTCTTCATCAGCCGAGCCGGCAAGGGCGAGATATCGAAGGTGCTCACGAGCTCCGCGATCGCGATCGTCGGTCTGGCGTTCATCGCGGGCGCCGGCGCCCTGTTCCTCTTCGGTGAAAGTCTGATCGATCTGATCTTCGAGTAGGGCGACCATGCGGCTACGACCCGATGACGACATCTACCGGGCCCGACTCGTCTACCTTGGGCCGCCCGGATACACGCTGCCCATCCAACTTCCCTATGCCCAGTACGGACTCTTCATTCTGCTCGTGCCCGTCTATATGTTTATCCACTACCTCTTCACGCGGCAGGTCGAACCCGTCCCGGCGTGGGAGATCGCGCTCGCCATGGTCACGACGTCCTTCATCTGGCGCCACGTCGACCCCGACCGCCCCGCGCGTACCGTGATCCGCACCGCACTCACGGACTGGCGAGGGGCGCGCGCGGCTTCGGGCGATGAGGTGCGTGCGCCTCGACTGGCCGCACGTCGAGTGACAATCCGGGAGAAGATCCGGTGACGCGGACAAGGCGCGAGGGTACGGGCGACGGCGCGCTCGACCTGGCAAGGCTCGACCCGGACTTCGCCGACTACTACGACGCCCCAGGCGAGGTGGCATCTTCCGCGCCGGCTGGGCTGCGGGCCGACCCCGCCGGAAATGCTGACGTGGACTCGCCGTTCCTCGGACTCTTTCCCGGCGCTCCCGCGGCGGCGGGGACAGCGGCGCGGACGACGGCGGCGCGGACGACGGCGGCGCGGACGGCGGCGTCTGCACCCAAGCCGAGCCGCCGCCCACCCCCACCGCGGCGAAAGGCCGAGCCGGTACGGGCACCACGCCCGACATTCCGAGACAAGGATCCCGTGGCCGAGCTCGCCATTAGGGAGATCGCCGGCCACCTCACGTTCACGGCTCAGTTAGTTACCGCGTGGTACTGGCTGCCGGAGGTCCGCTGGGCCTTCCGGCCGGACGCCGACCGCGAGGCGCTGATCGTCGCGATCTCGGAGCAGTACGCGGGTCTGGCGGGATTTCGATTGCACCTGCGGCGTACGTCGAAGCCGTTCGCGGCGGACGAGTGGGCCCGCGGTGTCGATCACCACACGGCCCGCCCGCTGCCCGACGTCGCAGGGGCACCGTCCTGGGGAGATCATCTCGTGGGGGCCCAGCGGCATCTGCACTCGATGAACCACGCCGAGGGCCAGACCTACCTGGGCATCTCATTCGCCCGACGGACGCTGGGTGACACGTTCGCCGAACGACTCGGTGGGCTTGTTAGACGTGGCTCCGGCGACGGCGAGCGCAAGCGATGGGCCCGTACGGTCGAGCAGTTCGACGAGGTTCTCGGGGCATTTGGCATGCGTGGCCGGCGGGTGACCGCGGCCGAGTTGGAGTGGCTTCTCTATCGTTCGGTGGCGCTGGGCATGTCACCGCCTCGACATCTGTCGGGCTCGGCCCGCGGCGGATGGTCGCCGGGCGACCTGTTGGCGTTGACCGAACAGATCGAACGATTTCGGTCCCCATATGGTGCGACGATTCGACTGGTCAACCGACTCACCGGCGAGGAGCGTCATGTTGCCGTGCTGACGGTCGGGCGAATGGAGCCGCTCGACATTCCCGAGCGGCACGAACCATGGCTGCATTTCCACGAGCGGCTGCCGTGGCCGATGGAGATCTCGTCGCGGGTCGACGTGCTGGGGACGGGCGACTCCTTCCGGAATCTCGAGCATCGGCTGCGAATGATCCGCTCGCAGCAGTTGGACTACGCCGAGCATGGGATGGACGCTCCGCCCGAACTGGAGCGGCTCGCGCAGCGTGCATTGGTGCTGGGCGACGAGATGACGACCGGACTGCCGGTGGACTCGTCGCGGGTGCACGGTTGGCACCGGCTGGCCGTCTCCGGTGTTTCTCGGGAGGAGTGCCTCGAGCGTGCTCGCCGCGTGATCCAGCTCTACCAACGGGAGCTGCGAGTGTCGCTACAGCACCCGAAGGGACAGGAGGCGCTGGCCCGCGAGTTCATCCCGGGCGAGCCGTTGGCCCACACGGGTTACCTGCGGCGAATGCCGGTCAAGCTATTCGCGGCCGCGGTGCCGCAGGCTGCGTCCACTGTGGGCGACCGGCGCGGTGACCTGATCGGACGGACGGCGGGCACGTCGCGTCGACCGGTGTTCCTGGATCTGCACTTCCCCATGGAGGTGCGGGAACGGTCCGGCCTCGCAGTCTTCGTGGCGGAGCCCGGAGGTGGAAAGTCGACCCTACTGGGCGCCCTGGGCTATCTGGCCGCGCGCCGGGGCGTACAAGTCACCCTGCTGGATCCATCAGGACCGCTGGCGAGGCTGTGCCAAATGCCCGAACTGCGGCCGTTCTCGCGCGTGCTCAACCTGACCGGCTCCGAACAGGGAACGCTAGCGCCCTATGCGTTGATCCCGACACCGCATCGCCGGCACTACCCGGCCGGGCCGGCAGGTGACCAGGAGCAGGCGATCGCCGTATCCAACGCCCGCGCGGAGCGGCGGATGCTCGTCCAGGACATCTGCTCGATGCTCGTGCCACCACAGGTAGCTCGGGAGGCGTCAACGGCGACGGCGCTTCGGCATGCCGTGCGTACCGTGCCGGCCGAGGAATCGTCCACATTAGATGACGTCGTGTCGTGCCTGCAGGCCGCTCCCGATTCGGATGCGCGGGAGTTGGGGAACCTGCTGCTCGACACGGCCGAAATGCCCCTGGCCCTGTTGTTCTTCGGGTCGCCTCCGGCCGGAACGTTGGCGGACCAGGCCGTGCTGACCGTCATCACCATGGCCGGCCTGCGCCTGCCAGACCTGAAGATAGAGCGGGAATACTGGTCGGCGGAGGAGCAGCTCGCCCTGCCCATGCTGCACACCGCACACCGACTCGCGGTGCGTCGTTGCTACGGCGGCACGATGGATTCACGCAAGCTCGTCGGCCTGGATGAGGCGCACTTTATGGAGGGCTGGCGTTCCGGTCGATCCTTCCTCATCCGGTTGGCCCGAGACTCCCGCAAGTGGAACCTCGCCGCGCTGGTCGCCTCCCAGAACCCTCGCGATATTCTCGGACTCGACGTGCAGAACCTCGTCTCCACTGTCTTCGTTGGCCGCATCGTGGAGGATGCGGAGGTTGCCGCAGAGGCGCTACGGCTGCTTCGGGTGCCGGTGGACCACGGATATGAGGCGGTGCTCGCCTCCCTGTCCCAGGCCGACACCTCGTCATCGTCGCGACTGGGCTTTCGCGAGTTCGTCATGCGAGACGTCGATGGGCGGGTCCAGAAACTCCGGGTCGATGTGTCCTGGGTGCCGGGCCTGCTGGACTATCTGGATACCACCCCATCGCGCGATACGACCCTTGTCGGTGCGGCCGATCCCGCCGGCACTGTCATGGCCGCGGAGGGCTGATGGGCGGTCTCCTTGACGACCCGCACGGGCCGGCGGGCCGTCCGGCGTCGGCCCTCGGACGCACGCCGGCATTCGTCCTCGCCCTGCTCTTTCTGGGCTTGGCCGTCCTCGTGTTTCCCGACCGACCGGCCGCGGCCTCTCCCGGGAATCCAGCGGCACGCGCCGACGTGTGCTCGGTCGAGGAGTGGCAGGTCGACATCGCTGGCTGTGTCGGCCGGCTCGCGGACGTCGCCGCCCAGCGAGCGCAGTGCCTCAAGGCACCGCCTCCCGCGGCCCCCGACTCGGGGCTCGCGGGGTGGTTCGCATCGCGGCCGGACTCGTCGCGCCGGCCCGGCGCGACCGGGCCATACAGCCAGTACGGCTACGCCGGCTACTCGTACACCACGTATGACATCGGTTGTGCGCCTACCCTCATGCATCCCGACTACAAGTTCGAGAACACCGTGGCCAACGGGGAATTCATGCTCGCCACCTCCGTCATCGGCGCCTCGAATGCGGTACGCGAGCGGGCCTGGGATCCCGGTGCCATGTGGGGTTGGGCCGACCCACTCGTAGAGACGGCCACCCGCTCTACCTACACCCGCGTCTTCACGGTGTTCGGGGCGGTGACCCTCGCGGTCGTAGGCGTCTATCTCCTATGGCGGTCGCGTCAGGCAGAAATGAGTGCGGCGACGACAACTGCGGGCTGGGCGCTGCTCGTTATGGTGGTGGTGACCGCGCTCGCCGCCTGGCCGGTCTTCAGCGCCCACCTCGCGGACAGGACGCTCGTCTCATCGTTGGCCGTAGTTCACGACGCGGTCGGTCCACCGGCGAAGGAGATCCCGCCCGATGAGTGCCCGTTCGCCAGAAAGGAGGCGTGCAAGGACAACCGGCCACCGGCCGTCCGCGCGAGCGACACCGTGGTCGACACCATGCTGTACCGAAACTGGCTTCGCGGGCTGCTCGGCTCCGCCGACAGCGCAGCGGCCCAGAAGTACGGCGAAGCGCTCTACAACGCGCGCTCCCTCACCTGGGACGAGATGGAGGAACTGCGAAGCGACGCCAAGATCCGCGATGCGATGGTCCAACACAAGGCAGACCAATGGATGACCGTCGCGGAGCAAGTCCGCACCGAAGATCCGGAGGCGTACGAGTACTTGACCGGCGCCAAGGGGATGGAGCGCATCGGTGCCGGGTTCATCGCACTTCTGGCCTCGGTGATGTTCGCGCTCTTCGACCTCACGGCGTCGCTCCTCGTGCTCCTCGGCTTCCTAATCTTTCGCTGGGCGGTGATCGCCGCACCGGTGCTCGGCACGGTCGCAATGCTGCGGCCAGCGAGTGCAGGGTTCCGGCGGCTGGTCAACGCGGTGGTGGCGGCTCTTTTCAACATCGTCATCTTCGGCACTGGCGCCGCCATCTATCTCTTCGCCGTTGATCTGATCATGAATACACGGACCCTGCCCGGGTGGCTGCAGGTGGTTCTGGTCTGGCTCTGCGGCATCGTGGGTTGGCTCCTGCTGCGGCCGTACCGGCGCATCACGCAGCTCGGCGGTCGGGATCCGTCCACCGCGGTCGCCTCGGCCGGAAGCTGGCATCGCCGATTCTTCCGGGACCTTCGCGAGACGGCACCGGTCGCGGTAGCCGGACCCGGTGGCGGTGCCGAGGTCATCGTGTCCGACCGGCCACCGCAGCGGGTCGAGGTTCGGGTGGAGTCGCGCGGCCCATATCACGTGGAGCACCACGCTGAGCCTTCGAACGCTGAGCCTTCGAACG
>Ga0184612_10000321_pt1 | contig 22048 bp, 23 predicted proteins | sample PLM3_60_coex_FD_133163 | JGI IMG/M metagenome (GOLD analysis project Ga0184612, IMG submission 133163) | Groundwater sediment microbial communities from an aquifer in East River, Colorado, USA - PLM3_60_coex | ecosystem: Environmental > Terrestrial > Soil > Riparian zone | place: USA: East... | reverse complement strand
ATCGCCGCGGACGACGTGACGGCGGAACCGCTCGTCCGGTACTACCGGCTTCCGGCCGAGCACGTCCCCGTCCTCGCGGACCCCGATAGCGTCCACTATGAGGCCTTCACGGGCAGAGACATTCTGAGCGCCGGACGTGCGCTTCCTCAGCTGGTCGAGGTTTTCCGGAGCGGCGGCGCTCTTCTGCCACCACCGCCGCCGCCGTTGGAGCTCGGGGTCGGAGACATCAACCGCGCGCTCTATCTCAACCTGTTGGGAAAGGAGTGGCTACCCGCGATCGAGGATGTCGATCGGCGGCTTCGCGCCGAGCCGCCAGCGCGGGTGGCGGACATCGCGTGCGGCACCGGATGGTCGAGCATCGCCATGGCCTTGGCCTACCCCGCCATCATCGTCGACGGCTTCGATCTCGAGCCAAGCCGCGTCATCGCCGCCCGCCGGCACGCCGCCGAGGTCGGAGTCGCCGATCGGGTGACTTTCTCCGTCCGGGACGCGGTCGACCCAGTTCTGTACGGCCGCTACCAGCTGGTGACGATCTTCGAGGCGCTGCACGACATGCCACGTCCTGTCGACGCACTCAGGGCGGCGTACGCGGTGCTGGCCGACGGCGGATCGGTGGTGGTGGCCGACGAGTATGTGGAGGACGTCTTCACCGCTCCCGCCCCATACCGCGACCGGTACGCGTACGGATGGAGCGTGGTCTCCTGCCTGCCCGAGGCCATGGGAGACCCGCAGTGCGCGGCGACGGGCGCGGTCATGCGACCAGCCACGCTTCGCCGGTACGCCATCGAGGCCGGTTTCCGGGAGGTGGACGTCCTCCCGATCGAGACGCGCCATTTCCGCATCTACCGGTTAGTCCCTTAACACTGAAGGCATCGATGGACGGCAACGGCGTTTGAGCGTGTCGAGCGGCGCGTATCAGGTGAGCCGCTGGCTGAGGTTCAGCCGACGACCTGCTCGCCGAGCGCTCGCCGGGCGTCATCCGGCTTGTCGACACAGATCGCCAGGACGACCTCTCCGCCACAGATCGAGATCGGCAGCAGGGTATCGATGTTGACGTGGGCGTCCGACAGCTTCCGGGCGATCTTGGCGGCCTCGCCCGGCCGATCGGGGCTCTTGATCTGAAGTGCCGGATGCACGGTGTACGGCACGCTGGCCGAGTCCAGCGCGCCTCGTGCGGCTTCGTCGTCGCTGGCGGTGAAGGACACCAGCCCGTGGTCGCCGGCCGTGATTCCGGCAAGCTCGATGTTGATGCCACGCTCCGCCAGCGAATCGCAGAGGTGCGCGAGCTCGCCCGGTTGGTTCTTGAGGTCGACGGTGAAGATGTTCATGGCTACCTCCTTTCTTCACCGTCAAGCCTGACGTTACGCCCGGCTTCGTGCAGGCTTTCGGGGAGATGAGCACGTACGTGCGCACGATTCGTGATGTGCGAGTACGTGCTCAGACCGCGACGAGCCTGGCCACAATGATCGGCTCGGGCTCCTCGGGCAGCGGCGCGGCGCCGGCGCCCAGATGCGGACGTGGCCGCCGACGGTCGTTGGCCCCGGCACTTCCGCCGCGCCCGGGGTAGACCAGCAGGCCGTTGACCGGGTCGGGCACGGCGTCGAGCGCCGCCTGCACGCCGGGCAGACGCCGGAAGTCTGCCCAGCGGTCATCGTCGGCGAACGCCACCTCGAAGACGACGCCCCATGGAAGCAGGTGCCAGGCCCAGTCGCGCGCGCCGTGTGACACCGCTGCCTCGATGAGGGAGGCGCTGTGCGCGTCCTGCCAGCGGGCCGCGGAAAACGCCCCGTTGAGAACCTCGATCGACCACCACTGCTCGGACATCGCGCCACCAACGGTACGCCCGCTCGGCGATCGTTGTCGATGCCGCTCTGCAGGTGGCCTACTCCGTCGCGGCCCGGTGGACGACCTGATACACACTGACGGTCGGCTCGGCCCCCGCGTCCCGGAAGATCCTCATCGCGGCGGGCGTCTCGACCGACCGCCGGTACTCCTCAAGCTGCTCGCGGCTACGCCACAGCGTGATGACACGCCATACGCCGGCGTCGCCCTTGACGAGGACCGTGTTCAGAACCATGTGCGGCAATGTCGATGTCGCCGTGCGGAAGGCCTGCTCGAGGGCGGCCTCGGACTCGGGTGGCACCGTCGCAGACGTGACGGAGACTACGTTCTCAGCCATGAATTGACGCTACCGTCACACCGACCGGTCCGCCGACCAGTCGCGGCCTTCGCGGCCGTACCGTCGTCGTTGATGAGCAGTTGGCCGACGACAGCCGAGGAACTTCGTGCGGTCCAGCGGGAGCTGGCCACCGCCCGGCCACCGGGATGGCGAGCGGCCTCGTGGCGCCCCCCGGACGTTCCGCTCGTCGCGGGCTGTTTCGTGTGCTTCCCGCGGTCGTACACGGGCGCCGGTGCCGCGGGTGATCCGGCCTGGGCGGCCGCCGCGCTGCTGCACGGCCGCCGTCACGTCGCGGGTCACGTCGTGGAGGGGTCGGCGGGATCGCCGTACGAGCCGGGATTGCTGGCCTTGCGCGAGGGCCCGCTGCTGGAGGCCGCCGTGCGTGGCCTCCCCCGCGAACCCGATGTCCTGCTCGTCAACGCGACCGGCCGGGATCACCCGCTGCGGTGTGGGCTCGCGCTCCATCTTGGAGCCGTCCTCGGACTGCCGACCGTCGGTGTCACCCACCGACCCCTGCTCGCCCGCGGGGACTGGCCCGGCGACGAGTACGGGGCGACCAGTCCGCTATGGCTCGACGGAGAGGAGGTTGGCCGCTGGATCCGCACCCGGAAAGGGACCCGCCCGCTCGCCGTGCATGCGGGTTGGCGCACGGACGCCGGCGTCGCGGCGACGACCGTGCTCGGATGCTGGTGCCGCCGGCGCACTCCCCAGCCGCTGCGAGAGGCCCGCCGTCAGGCTCGCGAGGCCCGCGCGAGTGTCATCCCCGCCACTTGATTGAGCAGCCCATGCTGGGCCGGTGCGGCTCCGGCACCTTCTCGCCGCCGAGCACGAGCTCGATAGCGCCGCGCAGCAGCTCGCCCGTCACCGGCTTGTTGTTGCCCGGTGTGGACTCGTCGAACGCGCCGCGATAGGCAAGGCTCTGGTCGGCGTCGTACAGGAAAAAGTCGGGCGTGCAGGCCGCCGAGTACGCACGGCCCACGTCCTGCCCGGCATCGACGAGGTACGGGAAGTTCCACCCGGCGCGCTCCGCCTGAGCGGCGAGGTGCTCCGGCGCGTCCTCCGGGTAAGCCTCCGCGTCGTTGGTGCACACCCCTACCACGGCCAGGTCCGGGTAAGCCGCGAGCAAGTTCCCCAGTTGCGCCTCGACATGCCGAACGTACGGACAGTGGTTGCACAGGAACGCGACCAGCAGCGCGGGCGCCCCGGAGTAGTCATCGCGCTGGTGCCTCTTTCCGGCGAGATCGGGCAGGGCGAAGTCAGGGGCGGGCGTGCCGAGCGGCACCATCAATGACGAAACGGCCACCCACCCACCCTATCGCCAGACGAGTGAGCCATTGCGTCGCGCAGCCGTGACGAGTTCATGATCGCGTGACGTTCTCCGCCTTGGAGCACGGAAAACCCCACGCGATCACGGCCCGTCGCGCCGGCGGCGGGGCGGCGGCGGGGCGGCGCGATGGCTCATGCTTGGACGTGTGAACGGCGACCTGCACGTGACCGGATCGGTCACCATTCCGGCGCGCGAGCTCTCGTGGCGGTTCAGCCGCTCAAGCGGGCCCGGCGGGCAGGGCGTCAACACCACCGACTCGCGGGTGGAGCTGCGCTTCGACCTGGCCGCCAGCACCGCGGTCCCCGAGCACCTCAAGGCTCGGGCGCTCGAGCGACTCGAGGCGCGGCTGGTCGATGGCGCGGTCGCCGTGACGGCCTCTGAGCACAGGTCCCAATTGGACAATCGGCGGGCCGCCGCCGCCCGGCTCGTGGCGCTCTTGTCCGGGGCGTTCGCCCCACCGGCGCGGCAGCGACGCCCGACCAAGCCGTCGCGGAGCGCGGTGCAGGCCCGCATCGACGCCAAGCGCCATCGCAGTCGGCTCAAGCGCCAACGCCGCTCCATCGACGACTGACGCCGCTTCGATGTACGCGATCATGAAGTTAGGGTGGCGAAATCACGCCGGTCAAGAACACAGTCCTCCGGACGGGAACCCGAGTAAACGCTCACCAGTTCATGGTCGGCGAAAGTGGAGGGGTCGGCGCACCTCGGTGGGTGGCCTGGGTCGCCACGGCGACGGCTTCGGCGGTCAGCCGGGTGACCTCGCTCCAGGCCCGCGCGGCGAGCAGCTCCGGGGCGACGAGCCACGAACCGCCAACGGCCAACACCGACCGATGCTCGAGATAAGCCGCCAGCCTCGCCGCCTTGATGCCGCCCGTGGGGATGAAGCTCACGCCGGGAAACGGCGCGGCCAGCGCGCTTATCGTGGCCAGCCCGCCCATCGGCTCGGCGGGGAAGAACTTGACGACGTCGAGGCCCTCATCGAGGGTGTACATGATCTCCGTCGCGGTGGCGACGCCGGGAAACACGGGCACGCCGAGCGCTCCACAGTAGCGCACCACGACCGCACTGAACCCGGGCGAGACGATGAAGCGGGCTCCGGCCGCGACCGCCCGGTCGACCTGGGCGGGCGTGGTCACCGTGCCCGCGCCCATTACCAGCCGGCCGTCCTCGGCCATGGTTCGCAGCGCGGGCTCAGCGGCCGTCGTTCGAAGCGTCACCTCGGCACAGTTGGCGCCCCCGGTAGCCAGAGCCTCGGCCAACGGAGCCGCCGCGGCGGCATCGTCGAGCACGATGATGGGCATCAGGCGCCCGGCACTCAACGCCGTCAGGACGTTGCCGGATGGCGACGTCGCGGGTACCCCCATGGTCAACTCCTCGTCGAAGGTAGACCGGGTGCCTCCATTATCACCTTCCGCTTAGGAGGGTGGACCGTACTCAGCCCGCCGGTCGCACTTGCGAGCGCCGCTACGCTCGTTGCGTGCATGCGGAGGTCTCTGGGCCAGAGGTGACGGTCGAGCTTTCCGGCCGGACCGCTGAGCGCCGTTTCGTCGTTTGTGGCGACAATCCGCTGGCGCTTCGACTGATCGATGAGCTCATCACGCAGTACGACGGGCAGGTCGTGGTAATTCTCCGCTCGGCGCAGGAGAACTGGGGCCCGGAGATATCCCGCGTGCCAGGCATCGACGTGGTCATGGCGGAGCGCCTGGACGCGGCGGCGTTCCGCCGGGCTGGGCTGGCCGAGGCCGACGCGCTCGCGCTGATCGATCAGGATGACGCCGGCAACGTGGACGCCGCGCTGATCGCCCAGGAGATCAACCCGGACCTGCGCATCGTGATCCGGATGTTCAATCTCAGGCTGGGCGAGAACATCACGAAGCTGCTGAACGACTGCACCGTACTCTCGGCGGCCGCGATCGCCGCGCCCGCCTTCGTCGCGGCGGCGCTCGACGATACGACGACTGCCCCCATGCAGGTCGGCGACCGTACCCTCGTGGCGACCGATCGCGCGTCCGCTCGGCCGGATGATGTCATCTGCGGCCTGGCCATCACCGCGGACCGCGACGAGCCGGAGACGCTTCCCGCGGACGAGAGCCTGACCGATCTCGTACTGGCCCGCAGCAAACCTGCCGCTCCGCGCCGGGTGCGGCGCCGCAGATACCCGATCCGGGTGCTGTCGATGCTCATCGGACCGCGCATGCGCCTGCTGCTGGGAGCACTTGTCGTCCTCCTGATGGCCGGGACGGCGGCCCTGGCGCTGGCGCGCGATGTGACCCTTTCACAGGCTGCCTATATCGCGATTCTGGCCGAGCTCAGCGGCGCCAACGCGGACCCGAACGCCTCGGCACTGGAGAAGGTCGCACTGACCACCCTGAGTCTCGTCAGCATCGCGCTCATTCCGGTGCTTACGGCCGCCGTCGTGGACGCGGTCGTCAAGGCACGGTTGGCCCTGGCCGCGGGAGGCCTCTTCGAGCCCGTCGCCAATCACATCGTCGTGGTCGGGCTCGGCGACGTCGGTACGAGGGTCATGCGCACACTCCACGAGCAGGGTCACGAGGTCGTATGCATCGAGCGCAACCCGGAGGCGCGGGGTGTCCAGCTCGCTCACGATCTTCGCATTCCGCTGATCATCGGTGACGCGAGCCGGAACGAGGTTCTTCAGGCGGCCTCTGTTGGCACGAGCCGGGCGTTGATCATCGTCTCCACGGACGACGTGACGAATCTCGAGACGGCCCTGCTCGGTCGCGCCGCCAAGCCGGACCTGCGAGTCGTGCTGCGTCTCTTCGACGGCGAATTCGCCGATCGGGTGCAGCGGGCGTTCTCGATCACGCGCTCCCGCAGCGTGTCCTACCTCGCCGCGCCGGCCTTCGCCACCGCGATGCTCGGTCGCCAGATCATCACCACGATCTCCGTTCGGCGCCGGCTGCTGCTGGTCGCGGAACTGCCCGTCCTGGCAGGCTCGGCCATCGAGGGGTCTCCCCTGTCCACGCTGCGCCGGCCCAACGAGCTTCGTCTGCTCGCGGTGCGTACCGGTCGTGGCGAACAGGTGCTCTGGGCGCCGTCGCCGGGGCGCCGCATCGTCCCCACCGACCGTCTGATTGTGGTGGCCACCCGGGCGGGCCTCGGTAACCTGCTCACCGAAACCACCACGCGGGTGATCGAAAACGGCGACTCCCCCGACCGCCTGCTCGCGCCGTGGCAGACGCCATGGACTCCGGAACCCCGGGCCAGCGACACCGAGGTAGCCGGTTCGGGATCCCCCGATGGGTCAGCCGACTGAGGCGGATGGGTCGGCAGACGGGGCTTTACCTCGGGCGGCATGATGATGCGCGTGGGGATGAGCGATCAGACGGGTACGGGCACGGCGGCGCAGCAGCGCACACCGGTCGCCAGTTTTGACGAAACGGGCACCATCAGGATCGGGCGGGAAGCCGACAACGACATCGTGCTGCCCGATTTCTGGGTCTCCCGACGCCACGCCGAGGTGCGACGGATCGGCGCGGAGCACCACCTCGTCGACCTGGCCAGCAGCAACGGCGTCCATCACAACGGCCGCCGCGTGCCGCGCGCGGTGCTCGCATTCGGCGACCGGTTCACGATCGGCCGCCACGAGTTTCTCTTCGACGGGCAGAGCCTGTACCAGCACGACGACATGGGCCCGACGTCGATCATCGCCGATGACATCTCCGTCGAGATCAAGGGAAATGTCCTTCTCGACGACGTCAGCTTCGCGCTGCGCCACGGCACGCTGCTCGGCATCGTCGGCCCGAGCGGCTGCGGCAAGTCGACCCTGCTCAAGGCCATGACCGGCATCCGGCCGGCGACGCGCGGGCAGCTTCTGTACGACGGGCGCGATCTCCACCAGCACTACTCCGAGCTGCGATACCGCATCGGGATGGTGCCCCAGGACGATGTGCTGCACCGCCAGCTGACCGTACGGCGCGCACTACGGTTCGCCGCGTCTTTGCGATTCGCCAGCGACGTTCCGCGCAAACAGCGGCTGGAGCGGGTCAGCGAAGTGCTCGAACTGCTGGGCCTGACCGCCCGGGCCAGGCAGCGCATCGACACTCTCTCCGGCGGCCAGCGCAAACGGACCTCGGTCGCGCTCGAGCTGCTCACCGAGCCGTCTCTGCTCGCCCTGGACGAGCCGACGTCCGGCCTGGATCCGGCGCTGGACAAGGAGGTCATGCGCGAGCTGCGCCTGCTGGCCGACCGCGGCCGAACGGTGGTCGTGGTCACGCACAGTGTGCTGCACCTCGACCTGTGCGACTACGTGCTGGTCATGTGCCAGGGCGGGCGCATGGGCTACTTCGGCCCGCCGGATGAGCTACTCGGCTTCTTCGGCGCCGAGGACTACGCCGACGTCTTCGACAAGGTCACCAACCAGGCGGAGCGCTGGGCCCAGAAGTTCCGCAACTCCGACATCTACCGCAGGTACGTCGGCGAGGTGGCGCTCGAGCTGGCCGCGGCGACCAACGATAAGGCGGTCATTACCGGCGCCATCCCGACCCCGCGCGCTCCCGTCGCGGCCGTACCCGCCGCGGAGACCGCCACCTACCCCGCGGCCGTAGCCGCCGCCGAGGCCGCGCCCGCGCAGACGACTGACGTGGTAGCGCCGGACGACAACACCGTGGACCTCGCCACCGCCGACCGCAAGGCGGCGGAGCGGGGCTTCGCCGACGCGAAGCCTCCCGCGCCGGCGCCCATGCCCGCTCCCGGCGTGCAGGAGCTGTCGATGACGCAGCGCGCCCGGCACCCGGTGGCGCCACTGCGCCAGTTCCTCACGCTGTGCCTCCGGATGATCGCGGTGATCGTGTCCGACCGCGGGTACGCGCTGTTCCTGCTCGGACTGCCCCTCGCGCTGGCGCTGCTGAGCCATGCGGTGCCGGGCGAGAAGGGCCTAGGGCCCGATCCCGAGAATTTCAGCCTGGAGGCGCAGCGGATCCTCGTTGTCCTGGTGATCGGCGCGGCCTTTATGGGCGTCGCCGTCGCCATCCGCGAGATCGTCAACGAGGGATCGATCTACGGCCGCGAGCGGGCGATCGGCCTCTCCCCCGGCGCCTACCTGGCGTCGAAGCTCGTCGTCTTCTTGATCATCGACACGATTCAGGTCGTCGTCTTCGTCTACCTCGCCGTGCTGGGCCGGCCCGGCCCCAAGGAGGCGCTGGTACTCGGCTCGCCGATGCTCGAGATCATCGTGGCCGTGGACCTGGTCGCGATCGCGTCGACGGTGATCGGACTGCTCGCCAGCGCCCTGGTGAGGACCACCGAACAGACCACTCCGATCCTCGTCGTGTCCGTCATGGCCCAGCTCGTGCTGTCCGGCGGGCTCTTCGAGATCACGGGGCAGAAGGTGCTCGAGCAGGTCTCGTGGATCGACCCCTCCCGGTGGGGCTTCGCGGCCAGCGCGTCGACGACGGACCTGCTCAACTTCCCCTTCAAGGACTCGCTATGGGAGCACACGGCGTGGTCCTGGTGGCGCGCGGTGGTGATCCTGCTGGTTCAGATCGTGGTTCTCGTCGTCGCGGCCCGACTCGCGTTGCGCCGCCACGAACCCGGGCGCGCCTGACCCAAGATCGCGTCGAGCTTGGGGTTGTGCCGATCAAGATCGCGTCGATCTAGGGGTTGTGCTCGTGGTTCGATCTCCAATCACGGGCATAACCCCTAGATCGACGCGATCTTGGTGGACGGCAGGACAGGTGTCAGGCCTGCTCGTCGACCGCGGCCGCGCCGGCGTCGCGCTTGACCGCCTCGATTCCGTTGAGCGCGCCAGCCTTGCTGGTGTAGCCCTCGCCCCCGGTGGCGATGACCTGGCCGTTGGACGACTTCAGCCGCCACCGGTACTCGCCCTTGGCGTCCTTGTAGAGCTCGAACTTTGCCATGAGCTGTACTCCCCTCCGCCTACATCAGTGCCACGCGTGAACGTAACCGCGCCGCGCCGCTTGAGCCAGTCACGCCAGCCTGTCGGAAACCCGGCACCTTTCTCCAGCGAGCCACTCGGGCGGGCAGCGGTACGCCGACGAGGCTCCGGCTGGATCGGCCCCGGCCAGCGGAAACATCGGTGCAAGCGGCACAATGTGCCGGTGATTAGTCCCCCCGGCCACACGAAGTCCAGGCTGCCCCGGTTCGGCGCGATGATCGTCGCCTGCGGACTCCTGATCTCGATCGCGTCGTGCGATGGCAACCCCGCACCCGTGTTCGTCAGCCCAACCAGGTCGGCCAGCCCGGCCGCCTCGGCGCCCGGCACGGCCGGCACTCCCTTCGATGGTTGGTCGGATCCGGCACTGGTCGGTAAGCCCTACGGCGGCAAGGTACAGGGGCTGTTGACGTTTCGCGGCAACCCGACTCGCACGTTCTACGGGACCGGGCCGGTGCCGCGAACCGCGCCGACCCTCAAGTGGCGGTTCCCCAAGACTGGCGGGCTGTGCGCGACGTCGATCGACGACAAGGGCGAGCGGGTGTGGTGCGGTTCCGGCTGGACCGGCCAGCCCGCTGTGTTCGAGCGCGGCGGGCGGACGTGGGTGGTGTTCGGCGCCTACGACCGCAAGATTCACTTCCTCGACGCGGCGACCGGCGAACGAATCCTGCCCGACTTCCCGACCGGCGACATCATCAAGGGCTCGGTCACGGTCGACCCGGACGGGTTCCCGCTCGTCTACTCGGGCTCCCGCGACAACTACTACCGGGTCATCGCCATCGACCGCGACAAGCCCAAGGAACTGTGGCGGCTGTCGGCCACCGCGGTCTCCCCCAAGCTGTGGAACGACGACTGGGACGGCTCCGGCATCGTCATCGACGACTATCTGTTCGAGGGCGGGGAGAACAGCCAGTTTCACGTCGTCAAGCTCAACCGGGGCTACGGCCCCGACGGCAAGGTCACCGTAAAGCCGAAGCTCGTATTCAACACGCCGGGCTGGGACTCGGAACTGTTGCGCAACATCGGCGACCAGATGGTGTCCATTGAGAACTCGGTCGCCGTCTACGGCGATGTCGTCTACTTCGCGAACTCCGGTGGTCTGGTGCAGGGGTGGGACATCGGCGGGCTGAAGGAGGGGAAGAAGCCCAAACGCGTGTTCCGCTTCTGGACGGGCGATGACACCGACGCGACCGTCGTCGTCGACGAAACGGGCGCACTCTACGTCGGTTCCGAGTACGAACGGGGCAATGCGCGGTCAAAGGAGGTCGGCCAGATGATGAAGCTCGACCCGAGCCGCCCCGACGACCCTCTGGTGTGGAAGGTAGACGACCGTGACCGGCGGCCGGGGGGGATCTGGGGCACGCCCGCCCTGCACAAGGACGTCGTGATCTTCGATACCAACGGTGGCGACGTGGTTGGCATCGACCGGGCCACCGGAGAGGTGCGGTGGAAGTTCCGCCTGCCCGGCCCGACCTGGCAATCCCCGGTGGTCGTGGACGATGTGCTGCTGATCGGCGATTGCAAGGGCGATATGCACGCGTACGACGTCGCCGACACCAAGGCCGAGCCTAAGCCACTGTGGACAGTCAAGCTCGGCGGCTGTATCGAATCCACCCCGGCAGTGTGGAAGGGAACCCTGTACTTCGGTACCAGAGCCGGCGGGATCAACGCCATCGGCGCGACGTCGCCGTGATCGGCCCCAGGATCCCGTCGATCTAGGAGTTGTTCTCGTGGTTTGATCTCCAACCACAAGGACAACCCCTAGATCGACGGGATCTTGGCCTGGGCCGGCGCTGCCTCAACGGCGGCCGGTCGCTCGGCACGTGGAGGGTCGATCGCGTCGGTCGGCGGACTGTCGGTCGCTGCCGGCGAAAGCCGTGCCCGATCCGTGTGCGATTCGAGGAACCGAAGGAGCTCGACCGGGAACGGCAGCACCAAGGTCGAGTTCTTTTCAGCCGCGACCTCGACGACCGTCTGCAAAAGCCGAAGCTGCAGTGCCGTGGGCGTGTCGGCCATGGTTGCCGCCGCCTGGGCGAGCTTGTGGGATGCCTGCAGCTCACCGTCGGCGGTGATGATGCGCGCGCGCCGCTCCCGTTCCGCTTCGGCCTGCCGCGACATCGACCGCTTCATCGCATCCGGCAGCGCGACGTCCTTGATCTCAACTCGGTCGATGTGGATGCCCCACTCAAGCGCGGGGCTGTCGATCATGACCTCAAGGCCCTCGTTCAGCCGCTCCCGGTTGGACAGAAGGTCGTCCAGGTCGCTCTTACCGATCATGGACCGCAAGGACGTCTGCGCCACCTGCGCGACGGCGAACAGGTAATCCTGCACGTTCACGATTGCCCGTACCGGGTCGGAGACGTTGAAGTAGACGACCGCATCGACCTTGACCGTCACGTTGTCCCGGGTGATGCCGTCCTGTGCGGGGACGGGCATCGTGACGATCTGCATATTCACCTTCCGGAGGCGGTCGATGCCCGGCACGATCATGTTCAGGCCGGGTCCGCGGATCCCGGGAAGCACGCGTCCCAACCGGAAGACCAGCCCCCGCTCGAATTGCTTGATCACACGCGCGCTCACCGCGAACCAGCCCGCGGCGAGTCCCAGAGCCGCGAGCACGACACCGACGATTTCCATGACAACCTCCCGCGTTCCCAGGACGGCCGCCGCCTACCTCGGATCGTATCTCGTAGCCGCGTTGGTTGGTCCCTCCGCATGTAGAAGGTGCGCGGCGATCGTAACGTGTGTCCTCACCGTCGTCATTGCCGCAGACGTGCCCTCGGTACGCCCGAGATGTCAAAAAAGCCACTTAGGACAGACGAGCTGACAAACGGGCCAGATCAAGGCCGCTCGACCGTGGGCACGTCGGCCGTCCCCGGTGCGGTTCAGAACGCCGCGATCGTCGCGGTTGCTCGCTCCGCCCGGCTGAGTGCGCGCAGAACCGCGGTCGGTCCGTGGCGGCGCACGGCCAGGGCGGTAAGCAGAGCCAGCACCGGATCGATGACGGCCGGCGGCAACGCTGGTGTTGCCACGGCGACGCTGTGCGCCAGGTCGTCCGAGTGCACCGCGATCTCCATCATCCGCGTGACGAGGAAGTCGTCGAGTCGGAGTCCCCAGGGTCCGGCTGGCGGATGCACGATTCGATCCGCCGGCTGCGCGGGCAGCGCGTCGCGCAGCTCGCGCACCACCGCCTCGGTCCGTGCCGCCAGAGCGGCCGCGCCCTCGGCCGCGCCCGCCTCGCCACCGCGCCGGATGCTCACATTGATCTCGTCGTCGATATCGGCGCCGATCCATAGCACCCGCGCGTAATGGCCTAGCAGGGACACTGGCTCAGCCTCCGGCGGCGGCTCGCTCAGTGTCTGAGAAACGAAAAGGACCTGTCCAGCCAGATGCACCGAGAGCCCGCCGACAGTGAAACCCCGCAACGCGCTCGGCGCCGCCCACGATGCCGCGACCTCCGGGTCGTTCAGCAGGGTCGCGGCCGACGCCGCTGCCACGAGATAAGCATCTCGGATCGGGGTCATTCCGGCCTCCCACGGCCCACACAAGACTCGCCGCGACCCTACCGGCGACCTCCGACGAGATCCGGGCCGCTCAGAAAGCCCGCGGACGACCTACACCGGCACGCTGAGGCTGGCCACGTAGCCCGACGACACGCTGCCCGTGACGTTGGCGAGCTGCCTCGAGAAACCGTCGCGGAACACCATGTCCGTCTCCAGGGAGGTCCGTGCGAGGTTACCCACGCTCGTGCCGTATCCGTCGGTCGCGTACACGGCGTGGCACACATCGGCAGGGAAGGCGAGCTGTGACGTGGCCAACTTACTTCCCGCGGCGGTGGCCTGAGCCAGGCTCGGGTAGATCTCGAAGTGGATGTGCGGCCACCGTCCCGAGTACGCAGCGGGAAAAATGCTCGTGAAGGTCACGGTTCCGTTGGCAGCGGACTCCTGCACCCCCCGGAGGTAGTTCTCGTTCGCCACCACCTGGGAGTACATCGAGTAGTTGCCGTTGATATCGCAGTGCCAGAGGTAGACCGCGACGCCCGGGAAGGCCGCACAACCCCGCGAGGTGTTGAGGATCGTGAGGTTGATCGTCAAGGGAACCCCCGTGGCGACAGCGGACGCAGACCCGAAGCTCGGCCGGATGTCGCTACGAACGATGCCGCTCTGGGTAAGGATGTTGGGCCCGTTCGACCCGTCGCCGGGGAAGGGTCCCGCCGTCTCCTGGGGGATCTCGGCACAGGTCCCACCGGTCGCATGCGCGCTGGCGGTCGCGGCGCTCGTCGTCGAGCCTGACGCACTCGGTCCGGACGACGTCGAACAGCCGACCAGCGAGGCCACGCTCAATCCGGCGAACAGGCCCAGAACCGTTCGTCGTTCAACGAGAGTGGAGAGGTCGTACGCGAGACCCCGGTCATGGTCGTGCATGTCGTGGCTGTCGTCCGCAGGGGTGGATTCGGCTCGCCTCATGACTCTCAATCTGCCTCATGCGCGTGTGCGTTGTGTAGGCAACTGCTGTCCGTTTCCTGTGAACGAGCGGCCGTCGGGAGGTCAATTGCTACCTGGCCGGCCGCCGCGACGCCGTCGTCGAGCCATGGGGTGGTCAGGCTGTCCAGAAGTGCCTTAGTGCCGCCAACACCTTGCGGGCCAGAGCGGGAGTTCACCTGGCAGACGAGGCGGATGGGTTTGACGATGGTGGGCACGCACGCCTTGGCTACCGTCGGATCTCAGTGCCGGAACACATTGTCGATCGACGTCGCCGGCACAGGTAGCCGGCGATTCGGGCTAGTGCTCGGCAGACTTCTCAGCAAATCGCTCGAGACCGAGAACGCGGCCTTCAAGGCACAGGCGGAGCGTTCGAACTAGGGCTTACCGGCCCGGCCGTCGAGGCTCTTCGGCCGGGCCATGGTAAAGGTGAGCGGCCACGGTCGGTCTGACCGTGGCCGCATCTGGTGATCGGTCATTGTGCCGGCGGGTGGCGGCGGCGCCAGAGCGCCATGGCGAATGGTGAGCACGATCAACGCGGGTATGTACTGCCACCCGCCGCGTACCACCCCGAGCGAACCGGACGCGTTGAAGGCGGCGTGCATGATCCCCACGGCGAGCAGGCTGCCCGCGGTGTCGAGGTACAGCATGCCGAGCAGATATCTAAGGAACGGGGCCAGGACGATAACGGCGGCGATCGTGACGGCGGCGCTCGACCACGTCCACCCTGCTGTGAACGCCCGCGGCAGGTGCAACACCGCGAACGGCACCGCGGTGAGGACGGCACCCTCGAACAGTCCGTGACGTTGCATGAGCCGCGCCTGGACGAACCCGGTCCAGCCCAGCTCCTCCACAGATTCAGGATGACTGCGCCGAACACGACCACGAGGAACAGGTAGATCCCGATCTCGTACGCCCATCCGTGCGGTGGCTGCCGGAGGCTACCGGTGGCGGCCGCCACACCGATTGTCAGCAACGGCATAGCGAAAACTATCGTCAGCCAACGGCCGATTCCGAACCGCCAGCGCACGAGCCGCCCGAGCAGTTCCCTTATAGCGCCCGGCCCGTCAGTCCAACGGGTGAGGACCAATGCCGTGCCCGTCAGGCCCACGTAGCAGGTGAGCAGCAGGAAGGGTTCCTGGGGAAGTCCCACCGCCGCAGCGAGCGCGAGCAGCGGCAGGCCGAGCGACAGCACGACCGTGATAAATGTGGTGACCGGCCGCCGCACCGCGTACTGGCGTACGCCGGTCTGTTCCTGGTGAACGACTGTGGATGTCATGCACCTCAGCGTGCGCGGATCTGCGTACGAAATCGTCGGAGCGGGGACTGGTCTTCGGCCTACTCCTCCGGTGGGAGACCGGCTCCGCCCTGGGGGTTAGGGCTGGCGCCCGTGGTCCCGGATGAAACCGCTCTGGTACGCGACGACAACCAGCTGCGCCCGGTCCCGTGCGGCCAGCTTGGCCAGCAGGTGGCCGATGTGCGTCTTGACGGTCGCCGCGCTGACGATCAGCTCTGCGGCGATTTCGTCGTTGCTCAGTCCGTCGGCCACCAGGGCGAGGACCTCACGCTCCCGCGGGGTGAGGCTGGCTAGCGCCGGCGAGGCGAGGCGTGGGTCGGCCCGCCGGGTGAACTGCGCGATCACCTTCCGGGTGATGCTCGGGGCCAACAGCGCGTCGCCGACGGCGATCGCCCGGATCGCGGCGAGCAGGTCGGCCGCGGAGGCGTCCTTGAGAAGGAATCCGCTCGCGCCGGCCCGCAGCGCCTCGTAGACGTACTCATCCACGTCGACCGCAGCGCGGAGCGGGTCGCGGTGTTGATCGCGTCGAGCGCGGCGACAGCGTCCTCCGGCCGGGACGTTGCCGTGTGGGCGCCGACCGACGAGTGTACGGCGATGATGGCGAGGCTGTGCGCCACCACGTCGTGCAATTCCCGGGCCAGACGAAGCCGCTCGGCAGCGACAGCGCGCTCGGCTAGTTCCTGCCGGGCGGCCTCGAGAGCCCGGGTCCGCTGCTCCAGTTCGGCTGCGTAGTAACGCCGCTCGCGCAGCGTCGACCCGATCCACCAGGCCATTGTCGTTACCAACAAAGCGCCGGCGACATCGACAGGGCTCAGCCGCGCCGGCGGCAACGCGCCGACGGCCAACAGTCCGAACAGGGCCAGGGCCAACGAACCCACCGAAGGCCCACGACGCTGGTGGGCGCCCGCGGAGTACGCGGCGACGACCATGCTCGCTCCCACGACTGTCGACGGCGCACCTGCCCGCATCAGTCCGACGTCGATCGCGGCCACCAGCGCGATGGTGACCGTCGGATGCGACCGGCGCAGCAGCAGAGGCAGCGGCTCCGCGGCCACCGCAACAGCGATCGCCGGTCGTGGTCCTGTCGCGGCGAACACGGCCAATTGCAGCGTGCTGATGACAGCCACCATGACCAGGTCCGGCAGGACCGGTGGGACCTCACGCAGCCGCACCACCAGCTGGCGCCATGACCGGTCCAGTCGCCTCGTCACGTGACGGCGCCACCTTCCGGGTCCGAGCGGGGACGGTCACCGAACCGTTTAATCACGCACTCAGCGTACGGAGCAACACGAGACTGCGCGCCGAGCCTGGTCCGTCTGAGCCGCGCCGGCTTCGGGGGCGTAGCGCGCCGCTACAAGTCGGCGTGCGCGCTCAGAGCTTGCCGCAGGTAGGCCTTCGGCCTGGACCCGACGATCGAGCCGACGACCTCGCCGTGGCGGAACACCAGCAGCGTCGGCAGGGACATGACGCCGTAGGTCCGCGTAGTCTGCGGGTTGTCGTCGGAGTTAAGCGTGACGATGCCGATCCGTTCACCGAACTCCTCGGCCAGCTCGGCGAGGCTCTTCGAAATCACCCGGCAGGGCGGACACCACTCCGCCCAGAAGTCGACCACTACGGGCCGGTCGCTGGCCAGCACCGTCTCGGTGAACGTGTTGTCGGTGACGGTCACTAGCTGGCCAGTTGCCGATTCCTGAATCATGTTTCCTCCCGGTGCGCGATCGCGTGGGTGAGTTGGGCGCATAGCTGAAGCCGCACCGCGCCGAGTCGGTCGAGGCATGCGTCGACTTCGGCGAGCTTGCGCCGCAGCACGGTCACCGAGTCGGGGCAGACATCGCCAGACGTGTTGCCGGCCCGAATGCAGGCGACGAACGGTCGGATGTCGTCGAGGCCGAAGCCCACGGCGAGCAGGGCCCGGATCTCGTGCACGACCCGCAGCTCTGCCTCGTCATAGACGCGGTAGCCGTTGGTGGAACGCTGTGCCCGCACCAAGCCGTGTTCCTCGTAGTACCGCAGCGCACGCGTGCTCGTGCCGACGCGCTCAGCTAGTTCGCCGATCAGCATGCGACCTCCTCACCCGCCGTCGCAGCCACGCTAGACCTTGTCGTTGACGTCAAGGCAACGTGCGCCCGGTCACACCCCCGGCCGATCCACACGTTCAAGCATCGCTCCAGTCCATTAGGCTCACCCAACTATGAGAGTTGGCGTGATGCTGCCGTTCGGAGCATCCGATGGGCCTGGCCGTCTGCCCACCTGGCCAGAGATGCACGCGTTCGCGACACACGCCGAGGGGGATGGGCTTGATTCGGCCTGGGTCTGCGACCACTTCCTGTCCGGCCCGGAGGGCAGTCCCGCGGAGGGCATTCACGAGGCCTGGACCATAGTGGCCGCGCTCGCCGCCTCGACCAGCCGGATCGAGCTTGGCCAACTTGTGATGTGCGTGTCGTTTCGCAGCCCGTCGCTGCTGGCGAAGATGGCGGTCACCGCCGATGGCGTCAGCGGCGGCCGACTCGTCCTCGGTCTGGGAGCCGGTTGGTATGACCCGGAGTACCTGGCGTTCGGCTACGCGACCGACCATCGTGTCGCCCGGCTCGATGAGGCGCTGCAGATCATCGGACCACTCCTGCGCGGCGAGCGGCTGACGTTTGACGGTCGCTTCCACCAGGTCCAGGACGCCGTGTTGCTCCCAGCGCCGGACCGGCATATCCCGATTCTTCTGGCCGGCAACCGCCCGCGGATGCTGCGACTGACCGCGCGCTACGCCGACGCCTGGAACACCGCCTGGTTCGGCCTACCCGACGAGCGCCTGGGGCAGCGACTGGCCGACATGCACGCGGCGCTGGAGGCCGAGAACCGAGACCCGGGTACGCTCCGCCGCACCGTCGGCATGGAGGTCTGCGACCCGGACTTGGCCGAACAGATCGAAGCCGAGTCGTTCGCGGGCTCAGTCGACGACTTGGCCCGGGCCATCGACGCGTACGAACGGCTCGGCATCGACGACCTCATCGTCCGTCTCGAACCGAGCACCCACGCATCCTTGGACCGGCTGGCCCGTGCCATCGAGGTCCGCAGCCGCTGAGTCCAGGCCGACCCGGCGTGCTCCAACCCGGGGGCGTCGCGACCGGAACACGGCATTGACTGTCTATAAAGTATAAATACGACTAACACGCCATTTCGACGTCGCCCCAGAGCGTCGGCGGTACGAACGATTGCGGGTTCGCGACTCGACCGCCAACACGCGACTCACGTAGGGTCGTGGTGTGGGCCGAGAGATTGTCCTACGCCTCGACCGCGGGACCGCCGAAGATCTCGCCGCGACTTTGCACAAGAAGAGCGAACACATAGAGACCGGCGCACCCGTGGCTGCCGTGTCGGCGGTCGAAGCAGAAGGACTAGATACGCTCCTGCACGAGCTGAATCACGCCCTCGGACGCCCCTGTGTGTCGGGATGCAAGCACGACACGGCCGAGTCTCCGAGGCCGTAGCTTCCACGCCCTTGCAGTGCAGCCAAGCTCCCGCAGCCACACGACCTTCGCAAGACCTACCGAAGCAGCGCGCCTTCTCCGGGCGTACGCTCGGCCCATGCGGAGGTGAGTCGGGAGGCGGCATGGCCAGCGTGGTCGTCATTGGCGATGTTGGTGGACATCCTGACCAGCTGCGTTGGGCGTTGTCGCATATCGGTGCTCGCGGTGAGCGGCTTGTGCTGCCGGACGACGTGATCGTGGTGCAAGTCGGCGATCTCGTCGATCGCGGGCCCGACAGCAGCGGCGCGCTTCGGCTGGTGCGCGAGTACCTGGATCGCCAGCTTGACCAATGGGTTCAGTTGGTCGGCAACCACGAGGGTCAGTACCTACCGGGCGGCACGCGATTCTGGCCCGGCGCAATCGCCCAAGAAGATGCGCGGATGCTCATGTCGTGGTGGGACCGGCGGATGATGAACGTGGCCGCGGCCGTGCGCACCGCCGAGGGCGACGACCTGCTCGTCACCCACGCCGGGCTGACGCTCGGTTGCTGGCAAGAACTTGGCGAACCGATGACCGCGGGATCCGCGGCGCGACTACTCAACGACCGGCCCGCGCCCATGATCTGGAGTGGTGGAGTCGTGGCGGTCGGCGGTTCGGCGGGGCCGCTGTGGGCCGAGGCTGGCTGGGAGCTGTATGAGCCGTGGCTGCGGCACCACGCCGCAGGCGGGTTGGTGCCGTTCGGACAGATTCACGGACACTCCGCCATCGTGCGATACGCCGACCAGACGTGGCGATGTCCGGGGCGGGTGCGCCAACGCGCCACTGTGGACTGGACCTCCCGGCACGTCCGGGTTCGAGTGGGCGGGCGCCAGTTTGTCGGCGTCGATCCGAAGCACGGCCGGCGCGGCGCCGCGAGCTGGCGGCCGTTGATCCTGGACGACGCCACATTGATCAGCCCGGTCGAAGCGGTCACCTAAACGTCAAAATGGGCTAGCCGCTCGTGCTGTCCAGACGCTGCAGCAGGTCGTGCGCTGCCAGCTCGACCTCCTTGTGCCGCCACTCGGAGGCCCGATACACACAGGCAATGAGCGCCGTGCGATGAATACGCCGGAAGTCGCCGAAGACGAAGGCGTATCGCGCCTTCGTGTGCTCCGTAGCGCCCTCGGTGAGACCGAGGTGCCACTGGGCGTACTCGTCCCACGAATGGGACTCCAGGAACTTGTTCTGAACGTCGGCGTTGGGCTGAACCTGGCCCCAGTCGCTGTTCAGGACGTACTGCCGCGCGTCGATGAGCCGCCAGGCCCGCTCTACCGCCGACTTGTTGACCGTGTACGTGGCCATAGCTTGTAGTTTCCCAGAAATGGGCCCGGTGACACGTCGTCTTGACAGAGACGCCTGCGACCGAAGGGACATGGTCGCGCGACCGTTGGCAATTCTCCCGGCCCACTCTTCACGGCCGTGATCTTCGCAGATGCGGGGCTAGGTCGCCCCGGTCCGATACTTCGATCGCGTCAAGTTCCAACCAGCTGGCCAGTTGCCGTAGCTCGGCGGCCAGTTCGCCAGCGATCGCCCGGCTGGGCGCCGCCTCGGCGTAGGCACCGAGGACGAGGAGGGTTCGGCCCGGTCGGTCGGCCTTCAGGTCCACCCGACCGACGAGTGTGTCACCGAGCAGAAACGGAAGCACGTAGTACCCGTACTGCCGATTCGGCGCCTTCACATACAGCTCGAAGCTGTGGCGGAACCCGAAGAGGCGTTCGGTGCGGTCCCTTTCCCAGAGGAGCGAGTCGAACGGCGACAGCAGAGCGCGTGCTTCGACCGGAGAAACCGCCCCATCAGGGTGCAAATAGCCGACATCCGGCCAGCCCTGCACTCGGGCCGGCAGAAGGTCACCACTGTCGACAAGCTCCCGCAGCCGCGCCCGGGTCACCGCGGCCGGCAGCCGGAAGTACCAGGTAAGGTCGCGCGCCGTGGCGACTCCGAGAGCGCTAGCGGCATGCAGCACTAGCGCGCGCTGAGCGTCATGCGGCTGGGGCGGCGGAAGTGACAGCACCGTCCTGGGAATTACCCGGTCGGCGAGGTCGTAGAGCCGCTCGAATCCGCGCCGCCCGGCGGCCGCCAGACGGCCGGCGTCAAAGAGCCCCTCGAGCGCCGACTTGCCATCGGACCAGCGGTACCACAGCAGGGTCGAGTCGGCGTAGGTCGTCTGGATCTTCTCTCGTCGGGCGGGGTCGCTGAGGTCACCGAAGGCGAGCGGTCCGCGCTCGGTGATCTCTTTCTCGAGGGCCGCCAGGTACCCTGGGCGCTCGCGCTCAAGCCGCGTTTGGAAGGCTCGCCAATGCTTGTTGTCCGCGTACTCAGCCATACGCCACCGCATCGCGGGGTACAGCTCAATCGGGAGGATGGAGGCGGCGTGCCCCCAGTACTCGAATGCCTGTCGCCGCCGGTAGACCAGGTTGTCGAGCAACCGCGGGGGATATGGCCCCAGGCGCGAGTACATGGTGAGGTAGTGCGCCCGCGTAAGCACGTTGACAGCATCGATCTGCACCGCGCCGAGCGCGGACACGACCGCACCCGCGTTTCGCAGCGTCGGCTCACCGCGAGGGCGTGGCAGCCCGAGCCCTTGCGCCCGCAGAGCGATCTGGCGCGCCTCGTGGACGGACAACTCCAGCGATGTTTCCACCACGTTGCCCAGTGTGCCGTGTGCCGGGTCCGGCCCGCGCGGACGTCTCCGTCGTGAGGTGGACCCGCGCCTTCCACGACGCCGCCGCGGGTTTCTCCCATCCCGGGCCCTGGAGGTACTTCCCATTGCCGACGCCACACTGATCGGCCACAACGACATCGCGCCGTACAACGTGTGTTTCGAAGGCGACCAGCTCGTGGGCGTCTTCGACTGGGACATGTCGGGTCCGTCGACACCGCTGTTCGAGCTGGCGTTCATCGCCTGGAACTGCGTGCCTTTGTGGCGTGACATCGGCGCCGAACTTGCGGCTCAACGGTTGACTTTGATCGCGGCGACCTATGGCGGAGTGAACGCCCGAGAGTTTCTGCACGCCGTGCCGCCACGGATCCAGCTCGTGCTGGACGGCATCCCGGTGAAGGCGGCCGGCGGCGACCAGGGCATGGCGAACCTGCTGACCGTCGGGGAACCCGAGCGCTCCAGCACATCGCTTGCAGATCTGGTCCAACGCATCCCAGCGATCGACCGGTTGCTTGCCTGAGTCGACCGGCTGGAACGGGTCAGCCCGGCGGGCCGGCGGCCAGGCGCTCCCGCACATGGGCCGTCCGGTCGGCGGTGTGGTGGGGCATCTCCCACCGCGTTTCCAACCACCACGTGCAGCCCGCTTCGGACCATGGGATCACCAGGTCCCGCGCGGCCATCGGGTCGTCGT
>Ga0184612_10000319_pt1 | contig 22085 bp, 20 predicted proteins | sample PLM3_60_coex_FD_133163 | JGI IMG/M metagenome (GOLD analysis project Ga0184612, IMG submission 133163) | Groundwater sediment microbial communities from an aquifer in East River, Colorado, USA - PLM3_60_coex | ecosystem: Environmental > Terrestrial > Soil > Riparian zone | place: USA: East... | reverse complement strand
TTCCAGCGCTACTACGAGACCGACAGCCGCTACGACGACCCGTACACGCCGGGGTATCGCCGGTCCCGGGACGAGTGGTATCGCCGCTTCGTGCTGATCCTGCCGATCCGCTAGGGCCTCGCCGGCCGATCGACGCGAGCGTGCGCGCGGCGCTCGGGGACGAAGGTGCCCGGTTGCTCGCGCTGGTGGCGGCGGACGCGATGGTCGTCGATATCACGGTTCGGGCGCCGACCTCGTAGACTGCCAGCGGGCCGCGGGCGTCGCCCGTCCCCGACGCCGGCCTGCACCGGGGAGCATCCGTCCATGTCCACGAGTCAACCGAACGAATCGATGGGTCGCGAGCCCGCCACGGTCCGTATCGCGATGTGGAGCGCCCGCCATCGCTGGCCGGTCGCCGCCCTCTGGTTCGTCGCCACGATCGGCCTGCTGGTGATCAGCATCTCGATGGGTGGCATCAACACCGCCGAGGTCAGCGACAACCCGAACGAACAGCGTCTCGAAGCCACCGAGGCGCTCGACGTATTCAACGCCGGCGGCGAGAACGACCCGTCCGAGCAGCTCCTCGTCGTCATCGACGGAGGAGCGGGCGCGGCGAGCGATCCGGCGTTCCAGGCCACCGTCGGTGCCCTCGTGGCGAATCTCCGTGCCTCGACCGCGCAGGTCGACGGCGTGGCGACCCCCAGCTTCGACCAACTCGTGAACCCGTTCGAGGCACCGCCGGGGGCCGGCCTCATCAGCCCCGATGGGACGACCGTCCGCATCGCGGCGCGCGTCCCCGGCGACTCGGCGCGCGTCATCACGCTCCTCGAGCCGGTCCGACCGATCATCGACGCCGCGCGGACCGCGAACCCGGACCTCCGGATGCATGTCGTCAACTTCACGTTCATCAACGACGACATCACGGAGCTCATCTCGAGCGACCTCGACGAGTCGCTCAGGCTGACGATCCCACTCACGTTCATCATCCTGCTCTTCGCCTTCGGGGCGATCGTGGCGTCGGTCGTACCGCTCGTCCTCGCGATGACCTCGCTCGTCGCCGCGTTCGGGATCCTCGGGATCTACAGCCAGGTCAGCGGGCCGGTCAGCGCCAACGCGACCCAGCTCATCGTCCTCATCGGTCTCGCCGTAGCCGTCGATTACTCCCTCTTCATGATCACCCGGTTCCGCGTGGAGCGACGTGCCGGTCGCACGCGGAGCAAGGCGATCGAGGTGTCGAGCAGCACGGCGGGCCGGGCCGTGTTCTTCTCCGGCCTCGCGGTCATGATCTCGCTGGCCGGCCTGATCACCCTCGGCGTCTCGCTGTTCACCTCGATGGCGGTCGGGACCATCTCGGTCGTGCTGGTGTCGGTCATCGGCAGCCTGACGTTCCTGCCGGCCACGCTTGCCATCCTCGGTGACCGCGTCAACATGGGCCGGCCCGCGGCCTGGCTGCCACGGATCGCGGCAGCCCTTCCGCTGGGTCCTGTGAGCCGCTGGGGACGCTCGGCGATCGCCTGGCTCGACCATCGTGCGGCGAAGCAGGAGGGCAGCGGGTTCTGGGGCCGACTGGTGACCCGGGTCATGGCCCGGCCGGTCCCGATGACGATCCTGTCGGCGGGGTTCCTGATCCTCCTCGCGCTCCCCGTGCTCCAGCTGCGCACGGGCACCAGCGACCTCACCGCGTTCCCCGACACGATCGACGGCATCGCAGGCTACAACCTGCTGAACGAGAAGTGGCCCCAGGGACTGGAGCTTCAGCTGCAGATCGTGGTGACGAACGCCGATCGACCCGATACCCGGGCCGCGATCGAGCGCCTGAAGACCGAGGGCCTCAAGCTCGCCGGCCTGAGCGAGCCGGTCACAGTCACACCCTCACGCGACGGGCGCGCGGCGATGGTGTCGTTCACGATGGCCGGCACGCTCAACGACGAAGTCAACCGCGAACTCGTCCGGTATGCGCGCAGCGACCTCAACCCGTCGGTCTTTGGTGGGATGGCGGACGTCCGGGCGCTGGTCACCGGCGACGCGGCGTTCTCGGTCGACGTCACCCAGCTCTATGCAAACGGCATCCCGACGATCTTCTTCTTCGTGCTCAGCTTGTCGTTCCTGCTGATGCTCGTCGCGTTCCACTCCATCGTCATCCCGATCAAGGCCATCATCCTCAACCTGCTGTCGACGGCCGCCGCCTACGGTGTCCTCGTCCTGGTGTTCGAACAGGGCTGGCTCGCCGGACCCCTCGGGATCACGCCAGGCGGGATCATCGAGAGCTGGGTCCCGCTGTTCATCTTCACCATCTTGTTCGGGCTCTCGATGGACTACCACCTGTTCATCCTCACCAGGATCAAGGAAGCGCGCGACCGCGGGCTCGACTCGCGGGAAGCGGTCGCCAAGGGGATCTCCGTGACGGCCGGGACGATCACGAGCGCGGCGTCGATCATGGTCGTGGTCTTCGGGGTCTTCGTCACGCTCAAGTTCTCATTCATCCAGCAGCTCGGGCTGGGGCTGGCCGTGGCGGTGTTCATCGACGCGACCGTGATCCGGAGCGTCCTGCTCCCGGCGTCGATGACGCTGCTTGGCGACTGGAACTGGTGGATGCCGCGGTTCCTCGATTGGATCCCGCGAGTCACGATCGAGGGCGACCCGGACGAGCCGGTCGACGTCGGCACCTTGGGCGCTTCGGCCTAGGCCGCGGCGTTGGCTGACCCGACGGTCCGCGCGTCCGGGACCGTCGGCGAGGTCTTCGCGGCGTCGCTCCGGCTCGGGCTGACCTCGTTCGGCGGCCCGATCGCCCATCTCGGGTACTTCCGGCACGAGTACGTCGGGCGGCGCGGCTGGCTCGACGAGCGCTCGTTCGGCGACCTCGTGGCGCTGTGCCAGTTCCTGCCGGGTCCGGCGAGCAGCCAGCTCGGCATCGCCATCGGGACGCGACGGGCGGGGATGCTCGGCGGGTTGGTAGCCTGGGTCGGCTTCACCCTGCCGTCCGCGATCGCGCTCACGCTCGTCGGGCTGCTGGCCACCTCGACCGACCTGTCCGGTGCGGGCTGGGTCCACGGTCTCAAGTTGGCCGCCGTCGCGATCGTAGCCCAGGCGGTCTGGGCGATGGCGGGCGGTCTCACACCGGACTGGGCGAGGCGGGCGCTCGCCGTCGCCGCCGCGGTCGTCGCGCTCGCCTGGACGACGCCGTTCTCGCAGGTCGCGATCATCGCTGGCGGGGCGCTCATCGGCCGGTTCATCCTCGCGCCGCCGTCGATGGCGGCCACGAGCCCCGAACCGAGCCCGGTGTCACGGCGGGTCGGCATCGTCTGTCTCGCGTTCTTCGCGGCGTTGTTGCTCGGCCTACCGCTGCTGCGCGCCGCCGACGGCCAGCCGGTCGCGCTCTTCGAGGCGTTCTACCGCTCCGGGTCGCTTGTGTTCGGGGGCGGCCACGTCGTCCTGCCGCTCCTCGACACCGCGGTCGTAGAACCCGGCTGGGTGACCGAGGGCCAGTTCCTCGCGGGCTACGGCGCCGCACAGGCCGTCCCAGGTCCACTGTTCACGTTCGCCGCGTACCTCGGCGCGGTCGCGGCGCCCGCCCCGAATGGCATCCCGGGCGCCGTCATCGCGCTCCTCGCGATCTTCCTGCCATCGTTCCTGTTGATCTTCGGAGCATTGCCGTTCTGGGACTGGCTGCGCGGGTCGGTCGGCTTCAGACGTGCGCTCGCCGGGACCAACGCGGCTGTCGTCGGGATCCTCCTCGCCGCCCTGTACACCCCGATCTGGACGGGAGCCATCACGGGCCCCGTCGATGTCGCGGTGGCGGCGGGCGGGCTGGCGCTCCTGCTGACCGGACGCGTGCCGCCGATCGGGGTCGTGGCCCTGAGCGCGCTCGCGGGCCAGCTCCTGACCCTCGTCTGACGCTACTCCAGCTTGCCGGCCTTGAATCTGGTGATGAGGTCCCGGTAGCCTGCCAGACCCCGTTCATACCCGATCGCCCAGAACCCGGCACCGGCGAGGCCCCGCTCGTCGGCGAGCTTGAGCTTGGGGGCGAGCGTGCGCGGCGAATCCACGTAGATCGCCTGCCAGCCGGCCGTCGCCCGTGAGTCGCCCGGCGCGGCGCTGACGGTCGGCGCGACCGCGTAGAACTCGACGATCTCGATGGGGTCGAGCTCGGGGGCGAGCGGTGGGTCGGCGAGGAACCGGGGGTTGTCGGCGGGGACCCAGATCGCACCATCGCCGAGACGTGTCGCGCCGAGCTCCGGACCGGTCACGCGCCAGCGCATCCCATAGAGCGGCAGGCCGAGGATCGTCCGTTCGACCGGCACGCCGAGGGACTCGTACAGGTCGAGCGACCAGGCCAGGTCGGGGTCCTCGCCGTCGCGCCGATCCATCGGTGCCGACGCTCCGACGTCGGAACCCGCGTAGTGGTAGTCGTAGCCCATCAGGAAGATGCGATAGGCCCCCGCGTCGGCCGCGGCACGCGCCATGGCGGCGCCTGTGCGACCGCCCGTCGTGGCGGCCGACACCTGGCCGTCCGACTGCCTGGCGCGCAGCGCGTCGCGGAGGCGCCCGACGAAGGCGCCGTACGCGGGCACGAGCCCGCCGTCGAGCTGCTCGACATCGACATTGATGCCGTCGACCCCGATCTTGTCACTCAACGCGACGAGCGCCTCGATGGTCTTGTCCTGGACCGCGATGGAGCTGAAGAAGCGCTCGTTCCGCGCCGTGCCGAAGCTCGTGTAGGTCAGCTGAACGGCCGTGTCGCGGTCGTGCGCCTCGCGGATCAGGCGCTTCCCGATCCCGCCGGTGATCCGCCGGTAACCGGTCTGCTTCGTATCGAGCCCGCCGTCCTTCGTGTGCGTGACCGAGAACAGGGCGAGCGTCGTCAACGGGGTCTTGTCGAGGTGCTCGGCGATCCCGTCATTCATCTCCCAGTACGGCACGAAGCCGAAGACCTCGTGCCCCGGGACCGGTCGTGCGGTCGGGAGCGGCGTGGGGGTGATGCCGCCATCCGAGCTCGTGGCGCCGCGGGGGCTCGGGTCGGTCCCCGTCCCTGCCGACGCACCGGCGGCGGGGGACGCGGGGGACGAGCCGAGGATCGAGGCCAGGGCGATAGTGACGACGACGATCGCGGCGGCACCGACGCCGATCAGGGGTCGTCTGGTCATGCGACTAGCGTGGGTGCCCACGGGAATCGGGTCAAGCGTGGGGCGAGCAGGGGCCCGGAGGGCGGCAGTGCGGGCCGGCACGGGCCGCCGGGTCCGCGTCGTCCGCCCGGATGCGACGAACGCCGAGGGCCCGATCTGTTGCAGCCGACAGGGAGGAGATGTCGGCTTGATCGTTGCCCCCGGCGTCGTGCGGGAGGAGAGAACACCGCTGATGCTGCGGCCCACAGATGAGACGACGCTGAGAATGAACCGGCCGTGGTGTATGCGCCGGTCGGCGACGACCCGACGTCATCGCGCGGCCACGACGCCCAGGACGAAGATTGAAGAGACCGGCGCCCCGCCTCCCCATACTGCTCGAGTGGCCCACGGCGGGCCGCACCCGAGACCGGGGAGACGGCGAGCGTGCAACGTGACCTCGTGGAACAGGCCGCCAAGGGCGACCAGGAGGCGTTCGAAACGCTCGTGCGCCTATCCGGCGGGCGCCTGTTCGGCATCGCGTCGCGGATCCTCCGTGACCATCACCTGGCCGAGGACGCCCTGCAACAGACGCTCGTGACCATCTGGGACGAGCTGCCCAGACTCCGTGACCCGGACCGGTTCGAGGCCTGGAGCTACCGCGTGATCGTTCGCGCCAGCGTGGCGCAGGCCCGACGGGAGCGACGTGGCGGGCCGGTCGTCCGGTTGCTCCCCGACGACGCCGACGCGGAGGGCATCACGTCCCGCGCACCCGACGAGTTCGGCCGGGTCGCCGACCGCGACCAGCTCGAGCGTGGGTTCAAGCGCCTCACGCCCGACCAGCGGGCGATCCTCGTCCTCCAGCACTACAACGGCCTCTCGCTCGCCGAGATCGCCGACGTCCTCGGTATCCCGGTCGGCACGGCCGGCTCCCGACTCCACCACGCGTCACGGGCCCTCAGGGCCGCGCTTGACGCCGACGACCGAACCAACGACCCCAAGGAGCGGACGGCATGAACGCACCGCACGATCTCGACCGCCGTCTCGACGACTGGATGCAGCAGGGACCTGACCGCGCACCGGAGCGGCCCATCGCGGCCGCCCTGGACCACGCCAGCGCGCATCCCCGCCGGCGCGACCCGCTCGCGGTGGTTCGACGGGATCCGATGGGTTCGACCGGGTTCGGCCTCGGATCCGCGCCCCGGGCGCTCCCGATGGTCGCCGCCCTCGGCCTCCTGTTGGTGGCGGCCCTCGCCGTCGCGACGGTGGGGGGCCTGATCGACCGCCGGCCGGTGGTCGTGCCGCCGGTGTCGACGCCGTCGACCTCCCCGTCACCATCCTCGACGGTCCAGCCCTCGCCCTCGCCGGTGCCGAGTGCCTCGCCGTCACCGAGCGCGACGCCGGTCGTCATGAGCGTCGACCTGAAGGCGTTCGATGGCCGCACCCTCGCGACGATGCAGATCGTCGACGAGTCGGGCACGCTGGTCGCTGCGCGTTCCGGTCAGCCGGCCGAGGGCGGGTCCGCATCGTCCCCGGACAAGGCCGACGTCGTGAACGATCCCGACGATCCGAGGACCATCATCCTGACCTGGACCGGGTTGTTCGGCGATGACGACCGACGCCTCACGATCGCGCCCGACGGCCGGACGATGACGATCGAGGTCGTGCCCGGCGTCGGCGACCTGCTCCCGGTCGATCGCGAGCTCATCCTGACGTTCGCCGGGCCCGTCCCGGCAGGTGAGGTCAACGCGTCGATCGTGGACGTCGCCCGCTAGGCCGCTGGGTCACCGATCAGCCGCGGTCACCGCGCGCTGTGCCGAGGGCCGTCGGTCACGACCAGCGATCGAGCGGCGCGAGGAACTCGATGATGGCCGCCGCCAGGCGGTCCGGGACCTCCATCCCGATCATGTGGGCGACGTCTGGCCAGACGAGAGCACGGGCGTTAGGCGCAGCCGACTCGAGGCGGCGGGCCGTCGCCACCACGCTGGAGAAGTCGAGGGTCCCGGCGACCGCCAGGACCGGGCTGCGCAGCTGAGCGAGGCGGTCGTTCGCCGGCGGGTCTGGTCGGATGACCCGGCCACCGATATGATCCGGCTCGTTGAGCGGCAGGTTCATCGCGTACACCGCGTCGCGGATCCCCGCCGGGACGCGACCGGCCGGCTGGCCCGGCCCATCGACCCAGATCCCGACCTCGAACGCCGTGAGTGCCCCGGCGTCGAACGGCTCGGCCGTATCGACTCGCTCGTACGCCTCCTGGATCGCGTCCTCCTCGGGGGTCGATCCGCCATCGAAGCCGCCGAGCCCTGCCGCGACGCCGATGACGGCCACGACGCGCCCGCGGGATTCGATGGCGGTGTCGAACGAGGTCACGCCCCCTTGCGAGTTTCCGACGAGCGCCGCGCGTCCGATCCCGAGCGCGTCCATGACCGCCAGGAGATCGGTCCGGCGGGAGAACTCGACATCGTCGGTCGTCGATCCGCCGAAGCCGCGCCCGTCGTAGCGGACAACCCGGTACCCCGCGGCCGCGAGCGGGGCGACGAGGTCATCCCACGACCGCAGATCGGCGATGCCGGCGTGCAACAGGATGACGGGAGGGCCGGTCCCCTCGTCGACGACGAAGAGGCGGCCACCGGGGACGCCGACGTAGGTGGTGGTCACCCCTCGCGGGCGATCGGCTCCAGGTCGATCGTACGGACCTGCCGTGTTCGGCCTGCCTCCGTCCGAACGAGCGCGGCCGGGATGACGCCCGAGGTCAGCTTCTCGATCACCGCGGCCTCGCCGGCGTACAGGCCGCCACCCGCGATCCGGACCCTGTCTCCCACCGACAATCCGGCCCTGCCGCTCCCGGCGTTCAGGTCGATCGTCGCCACGGTGGGGCGAACGTATGGCTCGGGGCCCGCTCCGGCTTTCTGGGCCGGCTTCGTGTCGGTCCGGGCCGGGGGGTAGACGGTCTTTCGCTTGCGTGTCGCCACAGTGGCTGAAGCCCTCCTTCGGCCGCGACCAGATCGCGCGGCGCGACGCGATGCTACATCGGGGCGTCAACGTCGTGGAAGCGCGATGTCCCGTATCGTGGGTGGCGCGATGGCCGACTTCCCAGCGTTCGACGACCCGGGGCCGCTGGCGCCCGCCCCGCCAGGTCGACTGCGCCGGGCGGTCACAGTCGCGATCGTCCTGCTGCTTGTCACCTCGATGGTGTTCCTCGCCTGGATCTCGGGGCGGCGCGAGGCCATCGTGCCGCCGACCACGACCCCGACGGCCGCGCCGTCGATCGGGGTCGACACCCGGCTGGCCATCGTCGACGCCGAGGGCCGCCTCATGACGACGGACGCGAGCGGGGGAGCGGTGGTGGCCTACGGCCGCGCCGGGATCCGGTACGCGTTCCCAGCCTGGTCGCCGGACGGATCGCGCGTCGCCGCGCTCGCGACCGATGCCGGTGGGTCAGCGATCCATGTGTTCGCGACCGGGGCACCGGGCGCGGCGGCGGCGAACGATCCGGTCGAGGTCTACCGCGCCGCCGACCGACCACCGTTCTACGTCTACTGGGCATCGGACGGCCGGCGCCTGACGTTCCTAACCACCGAGCCCGACGGCATCGCCCTGCGGATCGTACCGGCCGACGGCAGCGCGCCGGCGGCCATCATCCGCCAGGGGGCACCGATGTACTGGGCCTGGACGAACGGCGATCGGTTGCTCGTCCACAGCGGTGAGGGCCCGAATGGCTTCCTTGGCGAGATCGGCGGCGATGGCTCGGCGGCTCAGCCGTTCGCCACCGAGCATGGCGGGTTCCGGGCGCCCGCGTTGTCCCACGACGAACGGTATCGGGCCTTCGTCATGCCGGGCGCAGGCGCCGGTGGCGGCTTCGAGACGCCGGGCACGGCGGCGACGGCACACGTCGTCGTCGAGTCGACGAACGGGTCGAGTCACACCGACGTCCCCGTCTTCGGCGGGGCGGCGCTCGGGTTCGGGCCGCGCTCCGATGAGCTGGCGTTCATCGCGCCGGCCAAGGCTGGTCGCGCGGTGACCCTGCCGGTCGGGCCACTTCGGGTGGTCGACGCCGCATCGGGTGCCGTCCGCAACGCACTGGCGGGTTCCGTCGTCGCGTTCTTCTGGTCGCCCGACGGCACCACGCTCGCGGCGCTCCAGCTCGTCGAGCCCGGCGACGACAAGATCGCGTCGGCGCGAAGCGTGACGCCGGTCGCGACCGCGCCGGGTCTGACGCTGCGCCTGGTCTTCGTCGACGTCGGGTCCGGCGGGGTCCGCTCGCAATCGGTCGTTCGCGTCGGCGACCTGTTCACGACCCAGGTGCTCCCCTACTTCGATCAATACGCGCTGAGCCATCGGGTCTGGGCGGCCGACGGCTCGGCGATCGCGCTCCCGGTCGTCGCCGACGACCGATCGACGAGCCTGCTCGTGATCCGTGCCGACGGCTCGGACGCCCGTCGCGTGGCGGCCGGCGTGGTCGGCTTCTGGAGTCCGTAGCCGCTCCACGACCCTTATGCACACTACTTGTGCAAATGTTTTCTGCATGGTAGGTTGTGCGCATGACGACGCAACCACCGTCCATCCTTCGCCTCGATCCGCGGGCCCTCAAGATCCTCGCCCACCCGCTCCGCTCACGCCTCCTGACGGCACTCCGCACGAATGGTCCCGCCACCGCGACCGCGCTCGCCCAGGCGCTCGAGACCAACACCGGTGCCACCAGCTACCACCTGCGCAAGCTCGCGTCGGTCGGTCTCGTCGAGGAGACCGAGGGCGGACGCGGCCGCGAGCGCCCGTGGCGAGCGGCCACGGAGATGCACGGCTGGACCGAGCGCGACGTCGCGGGCGATCCCGACGCGGAGGCCGCGTCCGACTGGCTCCGCCGCTACTACCTGCATTCGTTCATCGAGCGCTACGAGCGATGGCTCGATGTCCAGGGCTCGTGGCCGCTCGACTGGCAGGATGTCGCCGGATCGAGTGACTTCGCGCTCCCCCTCTCCCCGGCCCGGCTCGCGGCGTTCAACGCCGACGTCGAGGCGTTGTATGAGCGCTACCGCGAGACGCCGCCCGAGACCGCGGAGCCCGGTGAGGTCGTCCAGGTTTACGTGTACGCCTTCCCGCTCGAGCGGAGTCCCCGATGACGGCCCTCGACGCGCGTGGGGCACGGCGCCGCTACCTCGTCCTCGTCGGCTTGCGCTGGCTCCCGACCGGACTGCTCATCCCCGTCACGGTCCTGCTGGCGCTCTCACGCGGCCTGTCGCTGACCGAGATCGGGCTGATCTTCAGCATCCAGGGCCTCGTCGTGCTGGCCCTCGAGCTGCCGACCGGCGGGCTGTCCGACGCCCTGGGACGGCGGCCGGTCCTCATCCTCGCGAGCGTCGTCGGCCTGCTCTCGCTGGGCGTGCTGTACGTCGCCGACTCCGTAGCGCTGTTCGCACTGGCCACGCTGCTCCAGGGCACCTTCCGCGCACTCGACAGCGGCCCGCTCGAGTCGTGGTACGTGGACGCGACGCTCGCCGCCGAACCCGGCGCCGAGATCGAAAAGGGTCTCAGCGCCGGCAGCGTCGTGCTCAGCGTCGCGATCGCGATCGGGGCGCTCGCATCGGGTGCACTGGTGGCCATCGACCCGTTCGAGGCGGTCCCGACGCTGGCCCTCCCGATCCTCGTGGCGCTCGGGCTCGGCGTCGTGAACCTCATCGCCATCCTGACGCTCATGCGGGAGGTGCGCGTCGCACGCGGGGTCACGGCCGTCGCGGATTCGGTGCGGGCCGTCCCGCGGGTGATCGGCGACGGGATCGGGCTGTTGCGCGCGTCGCAGGTGCTGCTCGCGCTCGTCGCGGTCGAGCTCTTCTGGGGCTTCGCCATGGTCACCTTCGAGAGCCTCTTCCCGATCCGGCTTTCCGAGATCCTCGGCGACACGGACCAGGCGGCGGCGGTGATGGGTCCGGTGAGCTCGATCGCTTGGTTCGTCTCCGCCGCAGGTGCCGCCGGCGTCGTGCTCATCAGCGCCCGGATCGGGGTGGCCAGATCGGCGGCGGTCCTCCGGGTCGTCCAGGGCCTCACGGTCGTCGCGATGGGCCTCATCGCCGGACCGATCGGCGTGGTGGTCGCGTATCTCGGCTGCTACCTGGCTCACGGCGCCTCGAACCCGATGCACATGACGCTGCTCCACCGTGAGGTCGACGGGCCGCATCGCACGACCGTGCTGTCGATCAACTCGATGGTCTCGCAACCCGCCGGTGCGCTCGGAGCGATCACGCTCGCGGCGCTCGCCGATGGGACGTCGATCTCGACCGCGATGGTCGTCGGCGGCATCATCTGCGCACTGGCAGCGCCGCTCTACATCCCGGCCTGGCGCGCCGAGCGCGCCCGGAAGGCCGCGTCGGCCGCGTCGGTCGCCCCGATCCTGCGGCCCGCCATCGACGAGTGAGACCGTCGGGGATCGCCCGATCGCCTGCGATACCGTAGGTCGATGGATCGCATGATCGCGCGGATGCCACTGCCCGAAGCGGTCGTCTTCGACCTCGACGGGACGCTCATCGACACCGTCGAGACGCGGATCGCGGCGTGGCTCGACGCGCTCGCGGAAGCCGGCCTCCCGACGACCCGTGAACACTTGGCGCCGCTCATCGGGCTTGACGGCCGGCGACTGGCACGCGATATCGCCGCGCTGGTCGGGGCGCCCATCGACGACGCCCGCGCCGAAGCCATCGACCGGCGGTCCGGCGAGCTCTACGAACGGCTCAACCAGGCGCCCCGTCCGCTCCCCGGCGTCCGCGAGCTGGTGGACGCCATCGAAGCGCGGCACCTCCGCTGGGCGATCGCCACGTCGAGCCGGAAGGACCAGGTCGCGACATCGGTGGCGGCGCTCGGGCTCGACGTCGAGCCGATGATCGTCGACGCGAGCCATGTCGAGCACGCGAAGCCGGAACCCGACCTGCTGCTCCTCGCGGCGGATCAGCTCGGGGTCGAGCCGGCGCGCTGCTGGTATGTCGGCGATTCGACGTGGGACATGATCGCAGCGGTCGCCGCCGGGATGATCCCGATCGGCGTCACAGCCGGGGCGGCCGTCGACGAGGCGGCGCTTCGCGAAGCCGGCGCGCCGGTCGTCGTCGAGAGCCTGCGGGACGTGGCCGAGGCGCTCGCGGCCGGCTGACCGGCGGTCCCCCTCCCCTACTCGCCCGGCTCGACCCAGCCGAGCGTGCGCTCGACGCCCTTGTGCCAGCGTGCGATCCCGGCCGCGCGCGTCGCCTCGTCCATGTCGGGCTCCCACCGGCGGGTGGCCCGGTCCATCGCGCGCAATTCGTCCGGCCCGCTCCAGAACCCGACCGCGAGGCCCCCCGCGTACGCCGCCCCGAGCGCGCTCGTCTCGGCGATCGAGGGCGCGACGACCGGGCGGTCGAGGATGTCGGCCTGGAACTGCATCAGCAGGTCATTGCGGATCATCCCGCCGTCCACGCGCAGTTCAGCGGGGAGTGCCTCGCCGAGGTCCATCGCCATCGCCACGCCGAGGTCGTAGACCTGGTAGGCCGTGGACTCGAGCGCGGCACGGGCGATGTTCCCGCGCGAGGCGTAGCGGGTCAGGCCTGCGATGACGCCGCGCGCGTCGCTCCGCCAGTGCGGCGCGAACAGCCCGGAGAAGGCCGGCACGAACACGACATCGCCGCTGTCCGGGACTGACCGGGCGAGCTTCTCGACCTCGGACGCGTCGCCGATGATGCCGAGGTTGTCGCGCAGCCACTGGACCAGCGCCCCGGCGACCGCCACGGAACCCTCGAGCGCGTACGTGGCCGGCGCGGCTCCCAGGCGGGCCGCGACCGTCGTGATCAGCCCATGTCGCGAGTGGACCGGCCGCTCCCCGGTGTGCATCAGCATGAAGCAGCCCGTGCCGTACGTGCATTTGATCTGACCGGGCTCGAAACAGGTCTGACCGAACAACGCCGCCTGCTGGTCGCCCAGGTCGCCCGAGATGGGGACGCCCGCCAGATCCCCGACGCCGAGCCCGTACACCTCCGACGAGGAGCGGATATCGGGCAGCATCGCGGCGGACACGCCGACGGCGTCGAGGAGCTCGGGCTCCCAGGCGAGGGACTCCAGCCCCATGAGCATGGTCCGCGACGCGTTGGTCACGTCTGTCACGTGGATGCCGCCGTTGACGCCACCCGTCAGGTGCCAGATGAGCCACGAGTCGATCGTGCCGAAGAGGAGGTCCCCGGCCGCGGCGGCCGCGCGTCGCTCGGGTCCGCCCGCCTCGAGGATCCACGCGAGCTTGAGCGCCGAGGAGTAGGTCGAGACGGGCAGCCCGGTCAGCGCCCGAAACCGGTCCATCCCGAGCGGATCGCCGGCCGCCAGGCGCTCGCAGGCGTCCGCGGTGCGGGTGTCCTGCCAGACGATCGCGTTGGCGACCGGGCGGCCCGTCGCGCGCGACCAGACGACGGTCGTCTCGCGCTGGTCACTGATGCCGACCGCCGCGAGGGCGCGCGCGTCGGCGTCGATGTCACGCAACGCGACCCGGACGCAGGTCCGCACCCGCTCGAGAATCTCGTCGGCGTCGTGCTCGACCCAGCCGGGTCGCGGTGTGATCTGGGCGTGCTCCAGCTGGTGGCCGGCGACCGGCCGACCAGCTCGATCGAAGAGGATGCAGCGGCTGCTCGTCGTCCCCTGGTCGATGGCGGCGACGAGCGACCGCGGCTCCATGTCTGCCCTAGTAGCGGTAGCTGCTCCGATCGATGCTCTGGATCGACGTGCCGACGTCGCGGATCTGCCACAACAACGCCACGACTCCGAGGACGAGGAAGGCCACCGTGCCGACGACCCCGTCGGTGAAGAGCGACCCGAAGATGCCGTCATTGAGCGTGTCGAGCTTGATCCGGCCGACCAGGATCAACACGCCGTTGACGACCGCGGCCGCGCCGCTGAACGCGGAGAGAGCCATGACCAGCAGGACCGGCACGCCGAGCACGAAGGTCCCGATCGCGAAGACCGCGCCCACGATCAGGCCGATGATCACGATGATGATGCCCTCGCCGCTGAAGCCGAAGAACTCGAAGAACCCGACGCCGAGCGCGTAGCCCACCGCGCCGCCGAGGATCACGATCGCGGCGTAGTACCAGAAGAACGAGATCGCCGCGAGCACGATGCCGAAGACGATGCCGATGCCCCACGACAGGGTCGTCGCGAAGAATCCGTTCCCGAACACGTCGGAGCCCCACTGGGCGCCCGCGATGAGGCCGAAGAAGAACGCCCAGATGGGCAGCAGGATCGTGAACAGCTTCAATCCGTAGAAGGCCCAGGCGAGGCCGATGCCGATCGCCAGCAGGCCGACGAGGATCGATTCGATTGACATGGATGTCCTCCAACCCTCTGGACGTCCGCTGCTGGGCACAGGCAGATGGGTCCGGACGCCTCTCGGAGCGGACTATACCGCCCGAATCAAGGGGTGAATGCGTCCACGAGGGTCATCCGCGCTTGACCGAGCGACCTGCGGCGTCCCGGCTGCGGAGCATGTTCGCGCTCGCGAAGTGCATCCGCTTGCGGCTGGGCTCGGCCATCGGCGCGGCGAACACGGCCTCCTCGCGCACCATCGTGTCGATGAGCGCGCCCATCTCCGGGTCGCCGCCGGCGTACACGCGGATCCGTCCCGCCGTCGCGTCGAGGGCGTGCCGGGCACCCGCGTAGTCACCGACGCGGTTGCGCTGGACCGCTTCCTGCCGCGCCCGTGCGGCGAAGAGACGGGCCACGGCCCGATCGACCTCGCGATCGCGCCGCTGCTCGTCGTTCGCCCGGTCGTCGGCGTAGGTCCAGGTGAGCCGCACGGGCTCCGTTTCCCCGGCCCCGCCCGGCCCGAAGACCCTGTCCCGATCGGTCAGCGCCACGATGGCGCCCGTCTCGCGACCCAGCAGGCCGTATGGGAACGACAGGCGCAGGACGACCTCGACGACCTGTTCGGAGCCGAGATCGCCGAGCGAGACGGCCGTCCGATTGCCACGGGCCGTCGCCTTGTACGGGCTGATGGGCTCGATCCGGATGTCGTCGCGGGCGGTGATCTCGAGGTTCACGTCGCGCGCCACGACCTCGAGCGTCTCGCCCACCTCGGACGTGATCGCGTCGCGGATCTGCGGGGCGTCCGCGATGTAGTAGAAATGACCGCCGCCGGCGTCGGCGATCTCCTGCAGCAGCCGCTCGTCGAAGTCGTTGCCGACGCCGAATGTCGAGGTCGATACACCACGCGCGCGCAGTTCGGCGGCATGGTGTGCGAGCTGGTCGGCGTCGGTGATCCCGACATTGGCGAGGCCGTCGGTGAGGAGCAGGCAGCGGTTGACACCACGCTCGGCGAGGTGGGCGGCGACCTGCTCGCAGCCGCGCAGCCAGCCCTCGCCAAGGTTCGTGCTGCCGCGGGCTTCGATCGTGCGCAGACGTTCGATGGCGCCGCGCCGAGCCTCACCGGACGCCGCCGTGGATTCGATGACGATGTCGACGACATCGTCGTAGACGACGACGCTGAACCGGTCGTCGGGCTGGAGGCGCGCGATCGCCTCTTCGACGGCGCTCTTGGCGACGCGCAGCTTCTCGCCCGACATCGAGCCGGAGCGGTCGAGGACGATGGCCAGGTTGACGGGCGGGCGGGCCCGCTCGCCCGTCGCGCGTGGCGCGGCGATCCGTGCGAGCAGGAAGCGCTTGCTATGGGCGTTCGGTCGGATCAGGCTGCGGTCGGGTCGAACGGTGAAGGTCGTGTCGGTTCGTGGGGTCATGGTCGATCCTCCTCGAGGAGCTCATGGGCGATCGTGATGAGGCGATCGACCTGCTTGTTCTGCGCCCGCGCTAACGGACGCCGGATGTGGAGCTCGACATCGGGCGCGAGCACGACGCGTTCCCATTGGGAGCGCTCGAGCGGTCGGGTGGCGGCTGCCACGGGACTCGTCACGGGGGTCGAGCCATAGGGTTCGCCGACGTGCTCCGCGACGGTGCTGGATGCAGCGCTGGGTGCCGGCGCCGTGGTGCTGAGCAGGGGGCGGTGCGACTGGACCCGCATCGGCGGCGGGATCCGGGCGCCTGGTCTCGGGAGGGATCGCGCCATCCCCGCCCCCGACCCGAGGACCGCGCGCAGGTAATCGAGCGCGGAGTCGGGCGGTGGCGCCGGTTCATCGCCCCCCGTGAGTTCGCGGATCTCGTCGTCGTCGAGGTCGTCGAGCCGCCGTCGGATCTCGGCCAGTGGCAGGTGCTCGGCCTGGAGTCGCCGGATCAGGCGCAGTCGGGCGAGGTGGCCGGCGTCGTACTTGCTGCCCGGGCCTGGGCTCACGCCCGGTAGCAACCCCTGGGCCAGGTAGTACCGGACGGTCCGTGGCGTGACGTCGGCGAGGTCGGCCAGCTCGGTCAGCGAGTAGCGCTCATGTTCGGGCATGGGCGAATGATGACAGTGCTACGTGCCACTGTCAAGTCCCGTGCCTAAGGCGTGATCACACCCCGGGTCCAGGTCGTGCCGGGCATCGCGACCATGAGGACCCAGGCCGCCTCGAACCGGCACTCCTTGCTCGTGCAGCTCGACGTATCGATCTTGGGCGGCTCGAGCGTGAGCTGGTCGCCATCGACGCTGAAACGGAACGGCTGACCGTTGATGACGACCGTGTCGCCCTTGACCTCATACGTGCCGTCGTCGACCTGGTATGCGTCGAAATCCTTCGAGCCGAACCGCCCGTCGGCGGTGAAGTAGTGCGAGTGCTGCTGCTGGACCGCGCCCGTGCACGGTTTGGCCGGATCCTTGAGCTGGGCTTCCGTGTCGACGCCGGGGATCAGCCCGTTGCCGACGACCGACTCGATGATGAACTCGTCCGCCTTGGCCGCGTGGAGCATGGCCACGATGCGTTCGCAGTCATGGATCCCGATCCACTCGCCCACGATGGCCCCCGCCGCGGCCGATGGACCGCCGCTCGGCCGTTGGGATGGCGCCGCCGAGACGGCCGCAGAGGGCGCGGCGGACTGCCGTGCGGTGGTTGGCGCGCTCGCGGCGCCACCACCGCAGGCGGTGATGATCCCGGCGACGGCGCCGATCAGCGCAACCCTCCGCCAGCTTGGCCGTTTCGACATCGAACCCATGCAGCCCTCCTTCGATCGTCGCCGAGTCATCGTCGGCCCCGCTGTCAACCGTGCCAGACCCCACAGGACTGCTACGCGGCCTCCACAACCGCTCCACAACTCGACCGGAGGATGTGCACAGACGGGATCGATGGGGATCCCACCACCGGACAAAGGAGTCCACTACATGTCACGCGTCTTTGCCGCCATCCTGCTCGTCGTCGTTCTCGTGGTCGGCGGCGGGGTCATCGCCACCACGGCCTACCAGGCCGGTCTCAGCACCGCCGTCACGACCGTCACGGGGAGTGGCGGCACGGTCGTCACCACCGTCCCCGCGTACGGATACGGCTACGGCGCGCAGCCCTACGGCTGGGGATTCGGGTTCTTCGGCTTCCTGTTCTTCCTGTTCTTCCTGTTCCTCGTGTTCGGGCTGATCCGGGCCATCTTCTGGCGCGGTGGCCCGGGTCGCCGCGGTGGGTGGGGTGGATCCGGCTGGTACGGCTACGACAAGGGTCCGAGCGGCCATGGCCGCTCGCCCTGGGAGTCCCGCGCACACGACACCTTCGACGACTGGCACCGCCGAGCTCACGGCGAGGCACCGACGCCAGGGCCGAACGATCCGGCGCCACCGTCCGGCGTGGCCTGATCGGCCCGACGCCGCCCGCCTCGCGCCCCCGGACGCCGTCCGGGGGCGCATCCGGCTCTACGATGGCCCGACATGAAGACCATCCTCGTCGTGGACGACGAACCGAAGATCGCCACGCTCGCCCGCGACTACCTCGAGCACGCGGGCTTTGCCGTGCTCACCGCGGGCGACGGCACGAGCGCGCTGACGACGATCCGCCAGCGCCGCCCGGATCTGGTCGTGCTCGACCTGGGACTGCCCGGCCTCGACGGCCTCGACGTCACGCGTGAGCTTCGCCGGGAGTCGACCATCCCGATCGTCATGCTCACGGCACGCGACGACGAGCTCGACAAGCTGCTCGGCCTCGAGCTGGGCGCCGACGACTACCTGACCAAGCCGTTCAGCCCGCGCGAGCTGGTCGCCCGCGTGCGAGCCGTCCTGCGCCGCGCGGACCGCCCACCCGAGGCCGCCGAGACCATCCGTGCCGGCGACGTGACGCTCGACGTGCCTCGGATGCGGGTCGCGGTGGCCGGCACGGCCGTCGAGCTGACGCCGACCGAGTTCCAGCTCCTCGCGACGCTCGCGGCACGTCCCGGACGGATCTTCACCCGCGCCCAGCTGCTCGACGCCCTGCACGGTGTCGCCTTCGAGACGTACGAGCGGGCGATCGACTCGCACATCAAGAATCTCCGGCGCAAGCTCGAGCCCGACCCGCGCCGGCCGCGCTTCATCCTCACGGTCTACGGCGTCGGCTACCGCTTTGCCGACGACCGGGAGACCGACTGATGCCGGATCCCGACGGCGACCGCGACGACGGCTGGACGCGTGGCGACTGGATGGCCTCCCGCGATGCGTGGCGTCGTCGCCGGGCCGCCGAGATGGCGGCGGGGCGGGGCGGCCGCCCACCGTGGTCCGGCCCCTGGCGCGGCTTCGGCTGCCTGTTCGGGCTCGTCTTCCTCATCGTCGCGGGCTCGCTCGTGGCGGCGACCGCGTACGTCGTATCGCACCTCGGAGCGTTCCCCGGTCTCATCGTGCTCGGGCTCGTCGTCGTCGCGCTCGTCGCGATGGGCCGGACGCTCCGGTCGACGGGACGGACGCTGGACGAGCTCGTCGAGGCGACGCGGCGGGTGGAGGCGGGCGACTACTCGGTCCGGGTCGGGCCCGCCCGCCGCGGGAGTCGGTCGGCGCGGCAACTGGTCGGCGGCTTCGACACCATGGCGGCCCGGCTCGAGACCGACGAGAGCCAGCGGCGCACGCTCCTCGCGGAGGTCAGCCACGAGCTGCGGACCCCGCTGACCGTCGTCCAGGGCAACCTCGAGGCGATCATCGACGGCGTCTATCCACCCGATCCCGCGCACCTCGAGGTCATCCTCGACGAGACGCGCGTGCTCGGCCGCCTGATCGATGACCTGCGCACGATCGCCCTGTCCGAGGCGGGAACGCTCGCGCTCCACCCCGAGCCGACCGACCCCGATGTCCTCGTTGGCGACGTCGTGCGCTCGTTCGAACCGGCCGCCGCGACCGCCGGGGTGGAGCTGACGGCCGCCATCGAGGGCGACCTGCCGATCATCGACATCGATCCGGTCCGAATCCGCGAGGTCCTCGCGAACCTGGTCGCGAATGCCATCCGGCATACGCCGTCCGGCGGCCGTGTCACCGTGGCCGGCGCGGTCGAGGGCGGTCGCTGGGTGCGTCTCGAGGTCGTCGACACGGGGCCCGGTATCGATCCCGTGCTCCTCCCGCACGTCTTCGATCGTTTCGTGAAGGGCGACGATTCACGCGGTTCCGGCCTCGGGCTCGCGATCGCCCGTCAGCTGGTGCTCGCCCACGGCGGGGAGATCGCGGCTGAGGCGCCACCCGGCGCCGGAACGACGATCCGGGTGCGGCTGCCGCTTACGGGCGGGTGATCCGGACGTCGTCGACGGCGGCTTCGACCGTGCTCGGCGCCCCGAGGTCGGCCGCGGCGAAGACGATCCGTACCGTCTGTCCCGCCCACACGGTCATCGGGATCGTCGCCGTCGCCCAGGCCGGCAGGTCCGTGTTGGCGGCTCCGAGTTCCTGGCGGACCAGCGTCCGGACGCCGTTCGCGTCCTCCACGTAGGCGCGGAAGTAGTCGGCCGACGACGAGTTCGAGCTGTGCGCCAGGTAGTAGCGGAATGTCAGCGGGCCGACGCTCGCGGGGAGCGTCACGGGCGCGGAGCGGATCGTCGTGACGCCGCCGTCGATGTCATAGGCGTAGGACGTGCTCCCTGCCTTGGCGCCCGTGACGAGGGCGCGCGACCCGGACGGCACCCAGCCGGCCTGGCGCTTCGTCGGCGACGGGTTCGCGCGCTGCCAGCCGCCGGCCTTGGCCGTGTCCTTTCCGAGCGGGTTGGCGATCCAGCCGCCGTATGTCTCGAAGTCGTCGTACAGCGCGCCGCAATGCGTCTTGGCCCTGCCGTTCACCGCGTACGGGCAGCCGGCCGCCTCGATGAGCATCAGGACCGCCTCGCGGTTGCGCTCGGTCTGCGGGCCGATGACCTCGTCGGGCGGGTAGAAGCGCGCGGTCGAGCTGACCTGGCTGTGGCTCGGGTAGAGCTCGAAGGTGTACATGAAGATGCCTTCGACGCCGTAGGCGTAGTCGATCTCGTCCCCGTCGGTGATGTACAGGCCGCTCGACTGCATCGGCGAATAGCCATTCGTGGTCGCCATCTTCTTTCCCAGCGCGACGAGGGCGGCATGGTCGTCGGAGGTCATGTCCCACGGCACGTCGGTCGTGGTGTAGCCGTACGGCCACAGGATCTGCTGGCCGGCGGTATGGAACGTGATCGCGGTCTGGATCTGCTGCCGGCCGCCGATCCGCCGGCTGGCCATGAAGTTGCGGATCGCACGAGCCTCCGGCGTAGAGAACGCGCTCGCGCCGTGGTAAGTGGAGGCGGACTTCGAGGCGGACGATCCGCCGCAGCAGTTCCAGTGGTAGCCGTAATTCCGGTTGACGTCGGTGCCGACGTACGGCGACCCCGGGTTCGGCTGGCGGTTCTTGCGCCAGGCGCGGTAGGGCGAGCCGGTCAGGTCGTACTCGGCGCCGTCGGGGTTGACCGCGAAGACGATCCAGATCTCGCGCGAATCCACGATGTCGGTGATCCGCGTGTCGGTGCCGTAGCCGTCGGTCAGCCAGCGCAGGATCGCGAGGGTCTGCTCGAGCGAGAGGTGCTCGCGCGCGTGGTGCAGCCCATCGAACATGACCTCGGGCTCGGGCTCGTCGGACGCCACGTTGTCGGAGATCTTCGCGGTCCACAGGTCGCGGCCCTGGTAGCTCTTGCCGATCGAGCGCAGCTGCACGATGTCGGGATGGTCGGCCTGGGCGGCCTGGATCTCGGCGACCATCTCCGCGTAGGTGTGGTATGCGGAGTCGTACGGCGGGAAGTCGGCCGCGGCGACGGCGGGCGCGGCGACGAGCGAGAGGGCCGTGGCGAGGGTGAGCGCGAGCGTGAGCGTGGCCGCCACGGCTCGGGCTCGGGCTCGGGCTCGTATTCGGGCCTGCGGCGCAGCGGCCGACCGAGGCGCGGGGTGGTGCATGGACGCATCATCGGTCAGAGGGCGTCGGGCCGGTATCCCGCGATGGGGCTAGTCGCGACCGGGACCACGACGACGCCTCGAGCGGGGCTCGCGGGCCGCGGCCGAGTCCGTCATCGGGCTGCCCTCCCCGGCGATCGCGCTCGCTGGCGGCCAGGCGGTCGCTGCCCGCCCGGGCCGAGCCATCGCGCTGTCAAATACCCGCCCCGTGGGTGGTAGGCAGCGAAACGCGACGGATTCGATACCAGCTGCCCACCGTGCGGGTATCTGGCAAGGATCCACGCTCAGCCCATCGTCTCGATCCCGCCTAATGGTCGTGTCATGGGTATTTGTCACCGCGCGGGCCATGCCGCTCCCGGAATGCCCCGGGGGTTCCGCCGCCTGGGGCTCGGCGAGCTCCCTGGTCACGCCCTGAGTCGTTCCATGCTCGCCACCCCGCAGGGAACACATCGGGTCCCTCTGGAGTCTTGTGCCCCAACAGGACGGGTCCACGCGGACCGGCAATCCAGGGGCGATCGACGATGAACCGTTCGATCAGCCGAGCCGGTGCCGCTCTTGGCGCTGCCCTTCTCGTCATCGCGCTGACGGCCGCTCCGGCGTTCGCCTGCGGCGGGCTCATCGGGCCGAATGGCGCGGTGAACCTGCTCCGGACGACGACGCTGGCCGGCTACCACGACGGCGCGGAGCACTACATCACGGCCTTCCAGTTCGCCGGCGGCGGTGGGGCGTTCGGGTCGCTGACGCCGCTCCCGGGGATCCCGTCGAGCGTCGAGAAG
>Ga0184612_10000318_pt1 | contig 22218 bp, 22 predicted proteins | sample PLM3_60_coex_FD_133163 | JGI IMG/M metagenome (GOLD analysis project Ga0184612, IMG submission 133163) | Groundwater sediment microbial communities from an aquifer in East River, Colorado, USA - PLM3_60_coex | ecosystem: Environmental > Terrestrial > Soil > Riparian zone | place: USA: East... | reverse complement strand
GCCGCCTCCACCTTCGCCAGCAGCATCATCCGCGAACCGCTGGCCGGCGCCGAAGCCATCTGCCCGGTGGAGCGCAGCGCCCGTATGTGGGTGCTCTCACCGCGGCGTGTGCTGGACAGTCTGCTGCATGCCTATGAGCTGCCGACTTCGGCCTGGGGCGCGAGCCGCAGCCTGACGCTGCCGGGCATTGATGTCAGCATCGGCGATATGGTGGATGGGCTGGGGCGCGTGACAGGCCCTGGACCGGTGAAGCGCATCCGCTGGGAGCCCGACGCCCATATCCAGCGCATCGTCGCCGGCTGGCCCTACAAATTCGAGACGGCGCGGGCAACGGCCATGGGGTTTACGCCCGATCGCAACTTCGACGAGATCGTCAGCCAGCATATCGCCGATCAGCTTGGCGGCAAGTGGGCGGCCTAGACGCCTAGCTGCTTGACTTTCAGGACAAAGTTCCTACAATCAAAGGGCCGCCGCGGGCTTTGGCCCGACGGCCTTGATGTTGGACATTGTGGATCGGTTTGCCATCCGGACTTATGGCTGGAGTCCGGGACTGCGTTTGTATTCCCATAAGACTGCATGCCCAGGAGCTATTCGCCCAACGCATGGTTCGCGCAACTTTGTTTCGCGACTCCCGGCCTTCATGGGGTTGAATTCCGATTTTGCTATGGGTCATGCGGTCGGCGCATGACCCGCCCCTACGGGACTCCCGTCCGGGGGTTGTTTTTCGCCGATTCCTCGCTTGGCATGGGGTCCATCGCACAGAATCGCGTTCTCACCCTGTGTCCAGCGGCGTGGCGGTCCGATCTAACCCGGCGGATAGCGTTTCCGGACGTCGGCTACTTGCTCCGGAGTCAGCCAGCGGGTGTTTTCCTGGCGCAGCAGCAGAAAGAGTCGCGCCGTCTCCTCCAGCTCTTCGATCGCGCCGACCGCTGCATCGAGCGACGTGCCGGCCACGACAGGCCCGTGATTGGCCAGCAGCACGGCGTGATGCTTGCCGGCGAGCTTCGCCACAGCATCGGCGAGGGACATGTCTCCCGGCGGATGGAACGGCACCAGCGGCAGGCTGCCGACGCGCATGACATAGTAGGCGGTGATCGGCGGCAGCACGTCCTGCGGATTCACGTCCGCCAGGCAGGACACCGCCACCGAATGGGTCGAATGCAGATGCACGACCGCGCGGCTGCTCTGCCGCTCGCGATACATGGCGATATGCAGGAAGGATTCCTTGGTCGGCGCATCGCCGGAGATCAGCTTGCCGCGATCGTCGAGTCGCGCCAGCCGCGCGGGATCGAGACGATCGAGCGCCACATTGGTCGGTGTCATCAGCCAGCCATCCTCGAGCCGGGCGCTGATATTGCCGGAGCTGCCGAAGGTGAGGCCGCGCTCGAACATCGACTTGCCGTAGCGGACAATGGCCTCGCGCAGCGCCGTTTCCGTTGTCATCGCACCATCCCCAGGGCTTTCTCGAAAAAATCGGCGCCGCCGAAATTGCCGGACTTGAGCGCGAGTGCCAGGCGCGGCGCGCCCATGCTGAAGGTCCAGGGCACGCCGGGATCGATCTGTCCGCCGATACGGAGCCTGGTCACACCGAGGCGCTGCACCACGGCACCCGACGTCTCGCCGCCCGCCACCACGAGGCGCCGCACGCCCGCGGCCACCAGACCGGCAGCGATCTCCGCCAGCGCCTGCTCCACCAGAGCACCCGCGCGCTCGCGGCCCAGCTCTGCCTGAATCGCCGCGACATCTGCCGGCGGCGCACTGGCATAGATCAGGATGGGTCCGGCGGCAAGGTGCCTCTGCGCCCAGGTCAGCGCCACAGCGGACATTTCCATTGCCGTTGCGAGCGCCAAGGGATCGAGCTTCAACACCGGATGACGCTTTGCGAAGGCCTCGATCTGGGTCAGCGTCGCGGCCGAGCAGCTGCCGGCGAGAATGGCGGCGCCGCCTCCCACCTTTGGCATTGTGTCGGCGTCGGCAGCGGCTTTAAGCAGGCCTCTCCGTCGGAAGTTTTCCGGCAGGCCCAAGGCGATGCCGGAGCCGCCGGTGATCAATGGCAGATCGGCGGCGGCGGCGCTGATCTCGAGCAAATGCGTATCATCAGTGGCGTCGACGATGGCATAGGTCACGCCCTCGGCCGTCAGCCGCGCAAAGCGCTCTGCAATCGCCGCGGCACCATCGCGGATAACAGACAAAGGGACCAGATCCACCCGCGACTCGGTCTGGCGGCCAAGGACACGCACCAGATCGGAGTCGGTCATCGGCGTCAGCGGATGATGGCGCATGCTGGAGTTCGAGAGCAATTGGCGGCCGACGAAGAGATGGCCCTGATAGATCGTGCGCCCATTCTCCGGAAAAGCCGGGCAGGCGATGGTGAATGTCGCGCCGAGCGCCGCCAGCAACGCGTCGGCCACCGGGCCGATATTGCCGGCATCGGTGGAGTCGAAGGTGGAGCAGTATTTGAAGAAGTACTGCCGCGGGCCCGCCTCCCTGAGGGCATCGAATGCCGCCAACGACTGTCGTACGGCCTCCGGCGCAGGGATTGTTCGGGATTTCAGCGCAACGACGATTGCGTCAGCATCGGGCAGAGGCTGATCCGATGCCGGCACGCCGATCACCTGCACCGTGCGCATGCCGCCGCGCACCAGCATGCCGGCAAGATCGGTAGCGCCGGTCAGATCGTCGGCGATGCAGCCGAGCAGCGGGCCGCGCGTTTCTGCCGCCGCCATCGTTACGAACCTAATCCCGTTCTTGCCAGCTCGTCACACCGCCGCGGCGATGCGCGCCACCGCGTAGGGACGAAGCGCAATCGATCCCGACAGCTTTTTCGCCTTCTTGAAGAGCTTGCCGAGGAAGTCTTGCCGGTTCGTCGCGGCGGTGAAACTGCCCTCATCGATGACAGACATCGTCACCGGACCCGCCGCGAAGCCTTTGACCTGCACGGTCTGCGCGTCGCCCGTCAGATTCGCCAGCCACAGCACCGGTCCGGCGGAATCGCTGTAGGCGAGGCCCGCCACCTTCGTCGGCGCGCTGCTATCTGCGGCAAGCTGCCTTTTCCCGGCGGCAGCTGCCAATCCGGCCATGACGTGATAGAGCGGATAGAAGCCGCGCTTCACATCGTCGAAATAGGGCTGCGGCGTATCGGTCGGCCGGTAGAGCAGGCCGCGCGGTCCGGTTGCGGCTGCCATGGTGATGGCCTCGACGCCGCCGCGAGCGAAGGCCGCCATATAGCCCAGGGTCCAGGCGGCGCCGAACAGCCCCCGATGCCGCGGATCCCGGTCCGCCAGGCAGATGCGCTGGTTGTCGGGATTGGCCGCCGTCGCCGCGCCATAAGGATTGTCGCGGGCGGCGATGCTGGTGGGGCCTACCCAATAGGGCGTCTTCTTGCCAATGAAGGTGCGGGTGGAGGCGATGACATAGGGCAACGCCTCCAGCGTCTCCATCACGGAGATGTCGTCGGCCGCATGAACGATCGGGCTGTTGGTATGGGTCACATAGTCCAGCAGCTCTACCGGCGGCCGCTTGCGGTTGAGCTCGGTGAAATAGGAGAACATCCCGCCGCCGAGACGCACGCCCGGGAAAGCCGCGCGCGCCACCTTATAAATATCGGCCAATGGCGGCACTTTCGGCCCGGCGCTGCCGGGCAGCACGGCCTTGAGATCGGCGGCCGGCGAGACCGCGACAGCGATCGGCTGCAAGCCGGCAACCTTCGCCTGGCCGCCGACGCGGGCCAGCTCCGCCTCCGGCGATTCCGTACCGGTGAGGATGACCTCCAGCACGACGCCAGCGCCTACAGCATCGCCCAATTGCTTGTAACGCCGGCAGAGCGCCGTGGCATCGCCGCGCCGGCAGTCGATCTGGCAGACGAGTTGCTGCAAGCCAGCAGCCTTTAGCGCATCGGCAGCGGAGATCGCATTGTCGGCTTCCTCCGCGGGAACGCCGACGCCGATGCGCGGCATGATGCCGGCGCCGCGGCCGATGGTAACGGCGACCTTCCTGCCGCCGCCGCGCGCCTTCGGCTTCGGCAGCTTGCGGGTGAAGGTGAGGCTGACTGCCTGCTCGAAGGGCTTTCCCGCCGGCAGGGTGTAGGGCCAGGGCTCGGCCAGAGGCCGCACATAGGTCTTGAAGGAAGCATCGGTCCAGTTGCGGTGATCCTCCATCTCGAAGCTGTCGCCCTCCATGCGGCAGATCGCCCAGTTGCCGGGCGCGATCTCGTGACTCAGCGCATGAATGTCGTAGAAGGGCTGCACCGGATTGACGATTTTCGGAAAGCGCGACTTCACGCTGCGACCGTCCACATGCATCACCTTGACCGGCTGGCCGGCGACACCCGCCAGCGGATGCAGCACGACAAAGCCGGTGCGATTGGTGAGGAAGTCCGTCTCCGGCGTCGCTGTCGCGCTGAATTTCAGGCCGTCGACGGCATCCGCCGTGATCTCGGCATCATAGGTCAGGGCCCGCTTCGCATCCGCGCACCGCGCGCGATAGCTGACTCGAAAGCCGGTCTTGCCCTGCTTCACTTTCAGGTTGCTGATCTCCGGCGCAAAGGTGCCCCAATTCTCGTCCCGCACCAGGAAGGCGATGGCGCGCAGCACCTCGGTGTCGTTGACGCGGATATAGCGGAGCTGCCCGTTATCCAGCACGGCCGACAGCGGTCCGGCGCGCAGCACCCGTCCCTTGCTGTCCGTGACGGTCGTCCCGAAAAGTTTGATAGCCCGCGATGGTGCCTTGGCTGCCATGGACCTCCCCCTCATGCTTCCCGACCCGTTTGCCGGGCTAGATCACCTTGTCGGTTTCTGGATCGATCAGGATAGCCTTATTCATATCGATATCGATTTCAATCGATTCGCCCACGCGGTTGACGTCGTGGGGTTCCACTTCGGCTGTCGCCGCGATGCCGCCGAGGGGCACGCTGATATAGGTTCGTGAGCCCGTGGGCTGAATGAGGTCGACGGCGACGGGGATCCGCACCTGCCCGGCACGCGGCGCCGCCGCGACGGCGCGGCTGATATGCTCGGGCCGGATTCCCAGGACCAGTGGGCGGCCGACGGCGGCGGTCAAAGCGCCACGCCGCGCCTCCGGCAAGGGGAGAGCCTTGCCGTCGCCAAGCCGCACCGCCAGCTGGGCGACGCCGCCGGCGAGTTCGCCGGGAATGAAATTCATCTGCGGCGAACCCAGAAATCCCGCGACAAAGCGGGTCGCTGGCCGTTCGAACAGATCCAGCGGCGTGCCCACCTGCTCGATCATCCCATCCTTCAGCAGCACGATGCGGTCGGCCAGGGTCATCGCCTCGATCTGGTCATGGGTAACATAGATCATCGTCTTGCCGATCTCGCGATGCAGGCGCTTGATCTCGCCGCGCATTTCGTCGCGCAGCTGCGCATCCAGGTTCGACAGCGGCTCGTCGAACAGGAAAAGGCGCGCATTGCGCACGATGGCGCGGCCGATGGCGACGCGCTGGCGCTGGCCGCCCGAAAGCTGCCGCGGCAGGCGGTCCAGGAGCTGGCCGATGCCCAGCATGTCGGCGGCGCGCTTCACGCGCTTGTCGATCTCATCGGCCGCCGTCTTGCGGGCCCGCAGGCCGAAAGCGATGTTCTCGTACACGTTCATGTAGGGGTAGAGGGCGTAGTTCTGAAACACCATGGCGATGTCGCGGTCGCGCGGCCGCACATGATTGACGGTTTGGCCGGCAATCTGGATCGTTCCGGCATCCGTCTCCTCCAGTCCGGCGATGGTGCGCAGCAGCGTGCTCTTGCCGCAGCCCGATGGGCCCACCAGCACGGTGAATTCGCCGGCGGGGATTTCCAGATCGATGCCGCGCACGGCATGAACGCCGCCATAGCGCTTGTGCAGTCCCGTGATTCTTAAGTCGGCCATTGCGTTATGCCCCGCTATCCCTTGACCGCGCCCATGGAGATGCCGCGTACGAGATAGCGCTGCAGCATGGCCACGGTGATGAAAACCGGCACGGTGCCGAGCACAGACATCGCCGCGATCTTCGCCCAGAAATTGGATTGCCCGCCGAAATAGTGGGTGACCTGCACGGTGTAGGTCACGACCTCGGTCCGGGTCAGCACAAAGGCGAACAGAAAATCGTTCCAGGCGAAGATGAAGGTGAACACCGCCGTGGCGAACAGGCCGGTGCGCGCCATCGGAAACACCACTTTCCACAACACCTGCCAGCGGGTGCAGCCGTCCACCAGCGCACTTTCCTCCAGTTCCAGCGGGATGTCCTCCAGATAGCCGCGCATCATCCAGATGACATAGGGCAGGCTGAAGGCGGTATAGAGGATGATCAGCCCGTGATAAGTATCCACCCAGCCGAAATAGACGTACAAAAGGAACACGGGAAACACGATGGCGATCGGCGGCATCATGCGCTGGGAAATGATCCAGACCGCGAGATTCTCGCCGCCGGTCTTGAACCGCACCAGGCTGTAGGCGGCCATCGTGCCGAAGAACATCGCGATCACCGTGCTGGCCGCCGAAAGCACCAGACTGTTCCATACCGTTTCGGCATCGCCATCCTTGAATAAGACCGCATAGTTGTTGAACTGGATGCTCTTCGGATACCAGGCCGGTGGAAAGGCGAAGATTTCATCCGGCGTCTTGAACGAGATCGTGAACAGCCAATAGACCGGAAAGACGAAGAATATCGTCAGCAGGATCGCGGCGACATAGCGCAATCCGAGGACGACGCCACGGCGCCGGAGAATCTTGCCGGAGCCGATCACTTCGCCAGCCCCATGCGGCGAATGGCCCAGGTCACGATCACCGTCAGCAGCGCGATGACGAGAAAGGCCATGGCGGCAGTATAGCTGGTCTCGAATTGATTGAAGCCCTGGGTGTAGGTGTAGATCGAGATCGTCTCGGTCATGGTGCCGGGGCCGCCGGCGGTCAGCGCCCAGATGATGTCGAAGATGCGCACCAGGTCGAGGCTGCGAATCAGAATGGCGATGGCCATGACCGGCCAGATCGCCGGCAGCACGATCCTGCCGAAGATGCGCCAATAGCCCGCGCCGTCGATCTCCGCCGCTTCGGTCAGCGACCTGTCCACATTGGACAAGGCGGCGAGCAGGATCAGGAACATGAAGGGCGTCCACTGCCAGATCTCGCAGAGGATGATCGCGGGATAGACCAGGTTCGGATTGACGGTCCAGAGCGCGGCCACGGGCTCGCCGGCAATCCAGCCGAGGATCTGATTGATCGGGCCATAACGGTTGTCGAACAGCAGCCGCCAAGTGGCGCCGGCGACAATCGGTGAAATGACCGTGGGCAGCACCAGCAGCGACACGAAGATCTGCCGGCCGGGCAGGCGCTCCAGGAAGAGTTGCGCCATCAGCAGGCCGGCGACTAATTCGATCGGCAGCGCGATCGCCGTGATGATGGCCGTATGCAGCAGCGATTGCCACAGGCGCGTGTCCCTGAAGAGTTGGGCGTAGTTGGCAAGTCCGGCGAAGGAGTAGTCCTCTTCCAGCATGGTGATCCGCTGGAAGCTGACGATCAGGGAATAAATCAGCGGGAACAGCCCGATCAGCAACAGAAGGAAGATCGCCGGGGCGATGAGTTGATGCTTGAAGTAACGGTCGGGGGCTCGGCCCGGAACGGGGGTTGCCTGGTCAATTGGGGTTATGGTGGATGCGCTGGACATCGGACAATGCCGCCGCCTGGCTACGCGAACGTCCCCGGATACAAACCCGGGAACGTTCGGTAGAGGTTCAGCAAACCAGCCTATTGCGGATAGGCGCCGGACTTGGCAGCCCAAGCCTGATAGACCGCCTTCTGCTTATCGACGCCGATCTTGTCGGTGATGGCATCCCATTCGCCGGCGGCCTGATCCAGGATCGCCTTCGGATCATCGCCTGCCCACAGCTTGCTGATCGCCTGGCGCAGGACCTCTTCATACTTGTCGGTCTGCAACAGCGACAGGTCCAGCAGGCCGCTTTCCGATCCGGCCTTCAGCGCCGCGAGATAATCCTTCGCGTCCGGCCATTTCGCCAGATACTCCGGGCTGGTGAAGTGGGAATCGCGGAACGGATCGCGCAGGGCATAGGGCAGCTGCACGCGCTGCATGCTGACGTCCTCGCTGTTCAGCCACTGGATGAAGAGATAGGCGGCTTCCTTGTTTTTACTGGTGGAGGAAACCGACAGCGCGAAGCCGGCGGCCAGCTGCGGATGCCCGCCGGGCGGCAGGGCATAGCCCACCTTGCCGGCGATCGTGGATTTCGGCACCCAGGCGAAGGCCTCGAGATCCTGGCCATAGCCGGCAGCCCAGCGGCCATAGGGCGGCCAGGAGATGGTCATCGCCGTCTGGCCCAGGAGGAAGGCAGCGAGGTTCTCGACAAAGCCCCACTGCTCCACGCCCGGCGGCATGAACTTGTTCTCGTCCCGCATTTCGGTGAAGACCTTGATGCCAACATCGCTGTTGATCGTCGCCTTCATCGAGTCGTCGAAGAACTTGCCGCCTTCATTGCGGAAGCGCTCCTGGAACATATACATGGCATACGGCGCCTGGCGGAAGAAGGCGGCGCCATAGGTGGCCGGCTGCAGCTTATCGGTGAGGAACTGGCCGATCTCGTCGAACTCCTTCCAGGTCTTCGGCACGGCCAGGTCATAGCCGTATTTCGCCTTGAACTCGGCTTGGTTGGTTGGATCGCCGAGGATGTCCTTCCGGTAATACATCACGAAGACGTCGCCATCGTCGGGGAAGCCAAAGATCTTGCCATCGACCGTCATCTGATTGTCGCGATAGGTGGGCGCGATCTTCTGCAGTTCGTCGCGGAACCCATATTTGTCGACATAGCTATCCAGGGGCTCGAGTGCACCGGCATTGGCCAGGTCGGGCATCCAGGCGGGAATTACGTTGAGCGCGTCATAGGCGCCCGCTCCCGAGCGGTAGTCCTGCATGATCTTGGTGAACATCTCAGCGGTCGCAACCTCGACCACCTTGACCTCGATGCCGGTCAGTTCCTTCCATTTCGGCCCCGAGAAGTTCAGGGGATCGAGAGCCTGAAGGCCGGCTTCCCAGACGATCGTGATCGTCGTGCCGGAATACTGCTTCGCCTCGTTGACCGCCCGTTCGGCGGCGGACTCGGCCAGGGCCGAGTTGGTCAGTCCGACAGCCATTGCGGCCGCCGCAAGCCAGGTCAGTTTGATCGGTATGCGCATCTTGTTCCTCCCTTGAATGCGTTCATAACCGGCCTGCCCTCTTCGGGCGAGCCTTGTCGTCTTACGAATTTTTGTTGTCGCCTATGTTGCCTCCTCATTTCGTCCTTTGCACGAACTTCTATGTTACGCGGAACTTCTCCATCCTCTTGCGCCAAGCCGATGAGGCCAGCACCGCCTTGTTGACGACTCCGACAGGGTCCCGTCCCTGCGCAACTTCAAGCACGGCGCGCACATCGCTGGCGCCGATGCCGGCGAAGCACTGGTCGGTCCAGCACAGGGCGTGGGGGGCGAAGATCACGTTCTCGAGCTTCAGAATCGGGTCGTCGGCGTCGGGCGGCTCCTTCTCCAATACGTCCAGGCCGGCGCCGGCGATGCGCCGTTCCTGCAGCACCTTGGTCAGAGCCTCCTGATCGACGATCGGACCGCGGGCGGTATTGATGAAGAACGCGGTCGGCTTCATCAATGCCAACCGTTCCGCATTCACCAGATGCCGCGTCGACTCCATCAACGGGCAATTTACCGTCACGAAATCGGCGCGGCGGAATACCGTCTCCAGTTCCACAAGCTCGATGCCGAGCGACCGCGCCACCTCGGCATTGGCAAAGGGATCGTGAGCGATGAACTTCATCTCCAGCGGCTTGGCCATGCGGAACATCTCGGCGCCGATATTGCCGATGCCAACGGACCCCAGCGTCTTTCCCACCAGCCCGACGCCCATATGGTCGGTCTTCTGCGCCCAGCCCGGCGGACCGCCGCGGGTCAGCCGGTCCTTGACCATAAGCTTGCCGCTGAGCGCCAGGATGAAGGTGAGAATGGCGACGGCGACGGGCCGGCGAACGCCGTCGGGCGTGATGACAACGGCGATATCGGCGGCCGTGCAGGCCGGGACATCCACACTGTCATAGCCGACGCCGAAGCGCGCCACCACAGCGAGGCGGCCATTGGGATGGATGCTCTTCGCCGTAAAGCGCGACGTCAGCAGGATCAGCGCATCAGCGTCCGCGACCTGGTCGGCGCGGATCTCGTCGCTGCGGTCCAGATAGAGGCATTCCACGCCGGGCTGCCCTTGCAGCGGCGAAGTATCGAAATCCGGAAACGTCGGCGAGCCGTCCGGTTTCTTGAAATCGCCCGAGAGCACAACGCGGAAAGGTGACCCGCCCATCGCTCAAGCCTTCCTCTTCGCCGCCGCGCGCAGCTGCTTCACGGCGTCGGCGAGCGCGTTATGCAGCACCCAGACATCGCCGGAATAGCAGATGAAGTCGAAGCCGGCGCGATGCAAGGCAGCGCCTTGCTCCACGGTGGGCACCAGCCGGCCGAGCGCCTTGCCGTGCTTGCGGGCGGCGGCGATGACGCGCTCGATTGCCTTGGCGAACCTCGGATCGTCGAACTCGCCGGGAATGCCCAGGGAGACGCTGAGATCGAAATGCCCGACCCACAGGCAGTCGACCCCAGGCACGGCCGCGATTGCCTCCGCATTCTTGACGCCCTCGGCCGTTTCGATCTGGGCGAACAAGGTCGTGCGCCGGTTCGCGGCGGCGAGCTTGTCCTTCACGGCACCCGGGCGATAGTCGTCATGGGCCACCTGCAGGGCCACGCCGCGCTTGCCGTCGGGATGGTATTTCATGCAGTCCAGGATATGCCGCGCTTCATCGGCCGAGCCCACCATGGGCAGCATCACGCCTTCCGCGCCCATGTCGCAGGCGCGGGCGATATGGTGATACTCCTTCGAGGGCACGCGCACGATCATCGGCAGATCCGCCGCCTGCATGTAGCGCACGGCGCTCTTCACCGTTTCGAAGCCGAAGCCGCTATGCTCCATGTCGAACAGCACAAAGTCGCAGCCGGCCGATTTCATGATGTGGCCGATGCCGGGTGTCGCGAATTCGACGACGAAATGTCCGGCTTTGAGCTTTCTGCTGCTCGCCAGATCTTTAAGTGTTGCCGATGCCATTGAAGTTGTTCCCCCTACGCTTTTTTCTTCGAGCTGTCCTGATTTCCGGCCGGCCCGCCTCAACCCGCCGAACCGGCATAGACGAGCGTTCCCAACGTCACCTTCTTGCTGGCGACGCAGGGCACGCTCTCGCGGTCGAAGGCGGCGAAGTGCGGCGTTTTAGTGTGGGCGGCGAAGGCCGCCGGATCATCATAGATTTCGTACAGCAGGACGCTGTCCGGTTCGCCCTCGGGAACCACGACATCGAACTGCCGGCAGCCCGGTTCGTCACGAACCGAGGCGCGGGCGTTTTCGTTGATCAGCCGGCGGAATTGGTCGGACATTCCCGGCTTTAGCCGGAATTCGACCAGCACTACGTAGCCCCCCATCGGTCCTGCCTTTTATCTCCCAGTAGGTTTTTGTGACTTGTTCCATATGACCGCGCATGACTTTTTCCGCGCGGTCGGGATCGCGCGCGGCGATCGCCTCGAATACCGCGCGGTGCGCCGTATAGGCGATTTCATTCTGGCCGGCGCGCTGCAGCGTGACGTGGCGCTGTTCGGTCAGCCAGGCGGCAATCGCCTCGTGGATTGCGGTATAGATCGGATTGCGGGGAATGACCGCGAGCACATAGTGGAAAGCCACATCGGTGCGCTCGAAGGCCGTGATGTTGTCGATCGCCGCCTCGTTCGCCGCCAGCGCCTCGCGGAGCCGAGTCACCTCGGCCTCGGAAGCGTGTTCCGCGGCATGGCGCGCGAGCCCCACTTCGAAGAAGGTGCGCGCTTCCTGAAAGTGACGTATGCCCTCGGGCGCGGCCAGGAGATGACGTACCGGTCCCGCCAGAGATTCGAACATCACCCGCGGCGTCGGCAGCGTGACCCGGGCCCGCTCGCCGCTGTTGATTGCCACCAGGCCCATGCGCTGCATCGCCGACAATGCCTCGCGGACGGCGGGCCGGCCGACGCCGAACATCTGCATCAGCTCCCGCTCCGACGGCAGCTGGTCGCCGGGCCGGTACCGGCCTTCATGGATCTGGGATTCCAGCTGGCCGGCAACATCCTCGTAGAGCTTGCGGCGCCGGATCGTGGTGAGGGCCTCTGGTATACCTATCATACCAGAACGCTAGCGTGTCACCCGGAGCGAGTCAAATCGCGCCCTGCCGGTTAGGCAGGCCGATGGCGGCCGCAAGAAGCCTGGATCGACCGCCGGGGAACCCCGGCGGGAGCATTGCCGGAGGGTCCGGCTTACATTATTTCCGTTGGTCGGATCGCGGTTCCCGATCGGCGCCGGAATCGCCGCCCTGATTGTCGCCGGGATTGCCATCGTCGAACGATCCCGCGCAAGCCGCGGCATCGCTGCAGTTCGAATCGGCCTTGGCGGCCGGTGTGAGAACCAGACTCATGACAAAGGCGGCGGCGGACAGCGCGGTGAATAGTCTGATGGGCATCGGTGCCTCCTTCGTCGTCGCTTTTGCGAATGCCGGCCTAGGATTTCTTGTTGTCCTCGGGAGGCTCGCGGTCGGCGCCGGCATCGCCGCCCTGGTTGTCCCCGGAAACGCCCTCATCGAATGGCGCGGCGCAGTCCGTGGCAACACCGCAATCCGAGCTTCCAGCCGCCAGGACGGACAGGGGTGCCAAGATCAGAGCCAAGCAAACAACAACCGAACCGCTCCCGACAACCGTGAGCTTGCGCATCGATGTCTCCCACCCTGCTGTAACCTTGGCGGATCGATTATCGGTCCGCGACTTCGGTCAGCCTAGGGCGGGGACGGTCAATGAAGCATTAAGTTCCTACGTGACGACGGTCACAGCCAAGGCGGATTCCGGCCTGTTTACCATGTGCCGCAGGCGCCCGGGGCAACATTCTCGCGAGATCTGCCGCGGTGCCACTTCCTAGGTGGCCGCCGGCTGCAGCGCCGGACGTCGCATCAGGGTCAGCAACACCGCGCCGACGATAACCACGCCGCCGATGAAGGCATTGCGCTCGGGAATCTCGCCGGCGCCGATCCAGGCCCAAAGCGGGTTGAACACTACATCCAGCAGGGTGATCAAAGACAATTGCATCGCCGGAACGTGCCGCGCGGCATAGACGAAGAGCGCAATCGGCGCCGCGAGCTGAATTGTGCCCATCAGCAGCACGACCCGTAGATCGTGAGCGCTGATGGCCAGATTTCCGAGCATCACGCCCAGAATCAGGAACACGGCGAGCGCGCCCACGGCGATGGCCGGCATCATATCGACCGAGCGAAATCGGCGCAGCGCTACGGTTTGACCGGCGAAGCAAAAGGCGGTCAGCAGCGCCACACCGTTGCCGGCAAGATCCTGGGGGCTGAACGCCAAGCCATCCATGAAGATCAGCGCCGTGCCGCCGATGGCCAAGAGCGTCGCAGCCCAAACCCTTCCGTCGCCCCGTTCGCGCAGAAAGATCCAGGCCAGTAGCGCGGCGAACACCGGGCTGCTGGCGGTCAGGCAGGAGACATTGGCGACCGGGGCACCTTCCAGGGCCGTGAGATAGAGCGTCGATCCCGCGGCAAAGAACCCGGCGCAGGCGAGCAGCGCTTTGCCCTCGATCTTGCGCAATTGACCCGGCAGCCTCCTGCGGTATACCGCGGCCAGGAACAGCCAGAGACAGACCGCCGTCGCCAAGCCACGCCAGGCATTGAGCTGCCAGGGATCGGTCGAGTCCATCAGACGGGTGAAGATGCCGCTGAGACTCCACAGCAGCGCCGCCGTCACGGCCGCCACAATGCCTTTCAGATAGTTCTTGTCCGTCATGGAGTTACTGCAGCCGTCGGCATGAAGTGGGGCATCGGGTCATCGTTACCGGCAATGCCGGCGATCGGCGCGCCTATCCGCGACATGCAGTTTTCATCCGGGGCTTGACGCAAGCTCCAGGGCTGCAATGTTTGGTCCGCGCAACAGAACCAGAAAAATCCGCCGGGGAGGTCGATACAGGATATGCGATGGGGACTGGGATTCGTAGTGGTTGTCGCGGCCCTGATGGGATCGGCCGCGGCCTTCGCCAGCTTCGACAATCTGATGCCGGCGGCGCCGCAGCCGGCCGCCGGGACGCTGCAACCCGGCCTGGCGGTCAATTACGTCGACGTCAAAGCCCGCCATGTGGATGAGGTGGAGGCAGAAGGCGACGGCGAACCCGGAGAGCCCCTGCCGCAGCTGGATTACCAATCCGGCGACGGCAAAGTCCTGACCAGCGAACATGTGGATCTAGTCGGCGCCCGTATCCGCGGCCTGATCAATTTCGATCAGCCCGGCCGCTGGCTGATGGCGACGCAATCCAACGACGGCGTGCGCGTCCGCATCGACGGCCAGGTCGTGATCGAAGATCCCGAGGTGCATTCCGATCAGTTCTCGATGAACGCCGAACTGAACATCGCGACCCCGGGCTGGTACAAACTGGACGTCACCTATTTCGAACGCAAGAGCACCTCGACGTTGCAGCTTTACTGGCAGCGGCCCGACGGCAGCGAGTTCGAGATCGTGCCCGCCAGCGCCTTTGGCCACGCGCCCTGAGCCGCCCAGGAGTGGGCGCTATTTCTCGTCCTCGATCGGACCAATCGGACAACCGGGATCGGTGGCGACGGGAAGCTGATCCATGCGCCGCATGATGCCGTTGGCGCGGCGGGAGATATAGCCGGTCGGTTTGCCGGCGGACCAGCGGCGGGGATTGGGCAAGACGGCTGCCAGCAATGCCGCCTCGCGCTTGCTCAGCTTCGCGGCGGATTTCTTGAAGTGGAATTGCGCCGCGGCCTCGACGCCATAAACGCCGTGCCCCCACTCGATGACGTTGACATAGACCTCCAGCGTGCGCCGCTTGCCCCAGAACAGCTCCTGCAGGCCGGTGAAATAGACCTCGAACCCCTTGCGGAGCGAACGCGTCACGATGTTCGTCCCGGGCCACAGAAACACGTTCTTGGCCGTTTGCTGGCTGATCGTCGATCCGCCATAGATGCGTTTGCCCCGCTGATTCTTCTTGAACGCGCCGAGAATCGCGTTGAGATCGAAGCCGTAATGCTGGCAATAGAGGTTGTCCTCGGCGGCGATGACGGCGCGATACATATCGGGCGAAACATCCTCGTAGGCGACCCAATCCTTGCTGATGCCTTCGCCTTCGAACAGCCGGAGAATCATCAGCGGCGTCACGAACACCGGCATGAATGAGTACAACAGCACCAGAAGCAGCGAGATGCCGAAGAATCCGACGATGACTTGCACGAGCCGCCGCCCGATGCGTCGCCATCTTGTCCGCGGCCGCGCCCTGCTGTTTTTCCCCCACGCCATAATGGCAATCTACCGTCTGTTCGCGGCATCATCCAGATCGCCATGACGAGCATTGGCGACCGATCTGCCGAGCCGATTGCCGCGCTGCTGGCCCGCCGGATGGCGCGCGGCGTCGCGCGAGCCCTCACCGCCCGCGGATTCGCCACGCTGACGGAATTCTTCCTGCTGAACGGCCGGCGAGTGGACGTCATCGGCGTCAACGGTTCCGGCCAAACTGTCATCGTCGAGATCAAGAGCTGTATTGCCGACTATCGCACCGACCAGAAATGGACCGAGTATCTGGAATATTGCGACTGGTTCTATTTCGCCGTTCCGCTGGAATTCCCCCAGGAGATCCTGCCGGCCGATTGCGGTTTCATGGTCGCCGACGACTATGGCGCCGAAATCATTCGCGAAGCGTCGGCGCAGAGCATGCACGGCAGCCGCCGCCGCGCACAGACGCTGCGGCTGGCCCTGACCGCCATGCAACGGCTGGGCCGGTTGAACGATCCCGACGCTCCCCTGTAAATCGATTGGAGCTGTCAGTTGCGCGGCCCGGTATGGAGGAAGCGCCGGTCCGCGCCATCCAGCACCAGGCAGGTCAGCCGATCGCTGAAAAAAGCCCCGGTATCGATGCCGATCCGGTTTTCCCGCACTTCCGGCAGATCGGTGATAGTGTGGCCATGAACGACGATCTTGCCGTGCTCTACCGTCGAGCTCAGGAATTCGTTGCGGATCCACAGCATGTCGGTTGCCGATTGCAGCTCCATCGCCAGGCCCGGCCGGATACCGGCATGGACGAAAAGATAGTCGCCGATGCAATGGTTCAGCGACAGCGCACGCAGAAAGTCCAGATGCCGCGCGGGCAACCGCCGCGACAATTTATCCAGCAAGCGCGCCGGAATGTCGTCTGCGGCGTAGTCGATATCGACGCCATAGGACCGCAACGTCGCGATGCCGCCATTGGCGAACCAGGCCGAACCCGAACTGGTGTCGTCGAGAAAACGCAGGAAAAAATCCTCGTGGTTGCCCTTGAGATGGATGGCGGTGAAGCCAGGCAGGGTTTCCTGGGACAGCAACTCAATCACGCCGGCCGAGTCTGGACCGCGATCCACATAGTCGCCGAGATAGATGAGGGTTCGTTGGCTGGCCTTCGAAGCCGCGGCATCGTCCAGAATCAACTGATGCAGGCGGTTCAGCAAATCCAGCCGGCCGTGAATATCGCCGATCGCGTAGACCCGGCTATCCGGTGGGACCCTGGCGTCGCCCATCTCTGTCCCTAATCGGCCGCCGCTGCCGTCGGCCCCGACGCTTTCACCGCCCAATGACCCCGGCCGCCGCGGTTGTCGAGGAAATTGACCAGGGCAGCCACCACCCGCCGGTCGAACGACTTGCCCACCTGGGCCAGCATCAGCTCCAATGCTTTGTCCACTTCCAGCGCCTCGCGATAGGCGCGGCGGCTGACCATGCCGACAAAAGCATTGGCGACGCCGACGATGCGCGCGGTCAGCAGGATTTGCTCGCCCGCCAGCCCTTGCGGAAAGCCGGAGCCGTCCCAATGGGCCTGAGCCTGCCGCAGAGTCTCCACCACCGGTCCGTCGAAGTTGATGCCCTGCAACAAGGCGGCGCTGGTCTGCACGCTCTGCCGCACCTTGGCGCGATCGCCGTCGCTGAGTTCCCCGGTCTTGGTGAGCAGTTCCGGCGCCACCAGCACCTTGCCGAAATTGAGCAGGCTGCCCGCGGTCTCCGCCGTGTTGACGTCGGTGTCCGATAGATTCATCTCGGCGGCGATGGCGCTGGCCAGGGCCGCCACCCGCGTCGAATGATGGGCGGCAAAGGGATCGCGGCTGTCGACCACGCCGACCAGGGTCTTCACGACGTCGCCGAGCGTGCGGGCGCGGCGCTCCCGCTCGGCAACCGCCGCAGTCACGTCGTTTTCCACCACCAGCACGCTGGCATCCCGACCGGCCGCGGCGGCGATCGGAATATGCTCCGACTGCACTACCCGCAGGCCATCGGGCCCCTCGAGACGATGCAACTCCTCGACCGCCTCGCCGGACTCCAGCGCCCGCCGGTTCAGCGGCAGATAGCGCTTGGCGACGTCGGCGCCGCGGACATGGCCGAGGGATTTGCCGAGCATGTCGTCGGCAGGCGCATCCGCCTCTGCGACCGCCTGCCGGTTGGCGAAGCGATAGCAGCCCTGCTCATCGAGAATGAACACCGGCGTCGGCTGGCTGTCGGTCACCAGGCGCAACAACCGGCGCTGGTGATCGATTTCGTCCGCCAGCCCCTGGAGCCGGCCCGCCGACTGCCTTGCGTGCCGCAAGCGGATCTGGCGCCACCCCGCGACCAGCAAAGCCGCCAGAAAGCAGACACCCAACAGAACCGCCGCTACAAACCGCCGCAACCGGCTCTCGGCGTCGGCCAGCGCCTCGTCGCGCTCCACCGTATACATCAGCGTCCAGGGCACGAGATCGAATCGCCGGCCGGTGACCAGTACGGCGTCGCCGCGATGGTCCTTTTGCTGCGCGAAACCACCGGGGTTGTCGATCGCATAGGCGGCATCGAGATCGGCGGTGTTCGCGGCCAGTTGCAGCGACAGCGCCGGCGTCCCGTCGCGCAGCGGCGAGAGATACTCGATCACGTCGCCGCTGCGCCGCACCAGCGTCGCCGCCGCGGTCTTACTGGTTTCTCCGGGCTGGCGCAGCAACGGATAGACCTCCGCCGCCACCTCCTTGACTCCGATGATGGTGCCGATCTGGGCATCGGGCTCCAGCGATCCCTGCACAGCGAAAACCGGAATTGCAAAGGCCATGGTCGGCCTGCCCCCGGCGTTCCCGTAGATGTCGTGAACCCGCGTCTCGCCCGGCTTTAACGTCGTCACGAAATCGCGCAACGGCCCGGTGAGGGGCGGCAATGTCGAGCTGCCGACGACCAATTGATCCTTGCCATCCAGCAGCGCGATGCCCGCTGTCCCCGACGCCGGCAGGCTGGCCTTGACCTTCGCCGTCTCGCCGCCGGCAAAGCCGCTTTGCAAGGCCGACGCCTCCAGCAGATTGCGGACATACTCCGTCTGCGCATCGATGATCGACATCGATTCGTCGTCCGTGGGCGCCAGGGCGATCTGCGTCGCATAGAGCTGCAGCGACGGATTTTCCGCCAGCGCCGACAGCGAACGGAGCTGCGCCTCGAGCCAGCCATTGACCGCCGCAAAACGGGAATCCGCGACAATGCCCAGCCGGACCTGCCAATTCCGCTGATCGCGCAGCCATTCGCTTTCCACGTAGCGCAGCGCCAGAAAGCCCGTCAGGACAACTGCCGCGACCACCAAAGCCGCACCCAGAACGGCGCTGGCAGTGATGCGGCCGAAAAGGCCCGAGGTTCTGGGATGGGACGCCGAATCCATGGGGGTCATGAGCATCGCGAATGAGGAAGCCGGTGCAAGCCCTTGCGTCGGATGGGGCATATTAACCGATGGTTCACCCTAACGTCATTTGTCCCCTAAAGACCACAGGGGAAAACGTGAAATTAACCTTGCGTTAAACCGCCGCGCCTAGCGTTGAAAGCCAAGAAACTTGGGCCAACGAGGTTGAACGGCGCGATGTCCCCCTGCCCGCCTGTCGAGCGGCCAGCCAGCCGCCTCCGCATCACCGCTCTCGCCGCGGCGCTGGTCTTGCTGGCGGCGGCTTTTGGCGTTCAACCGGCGACGGCAGCGTCGGCCCCTTCGGACTCGATCTTCGGCACCAAGGAACTTCATTCCTCGAACCTCAACATGTTTCCGAAATGGCGCGATGCGCTGCGCCGATTTCAGACGGAACTGAAGACTTGCACGGGCTCGGCCTGCAAGACCGATGAATGGCAGTCCTTTCTCGACAAGATTCACGATCTGAACCCGGAAGAACAGATCCGCGCCGTCAATCGGGCGATGAACGACAAGCCCTATGTCACCGATCCGGTGAACTGGCACATGGCCGACTATTGGGCGACGCCGCTGCAGTTTCTGCGCAAGGACGGCGATTGTGAGGACTATGCGATCTCAAAATACATGGCGTTGAAAGCGCTGGGCTTCCAGGTCAACGACATGCGCATCGTGGTCCTGCAAGATACCAATCTCGGCATACCCCATGCCGTGCTGGTGGTGTTCCACCAGGGCAAGGCGCTGGTCCTGGACAACCAGGTCAGCGGCATCGTGCCGGCGGAGCGGATCCACCACTACCAGCCTTACTACTCCATCAACGAAGAAGGATGGTGGCTGCACCGCAGCTAGCCGGCGGCGCTTCGCCGCCGAGGCTTATGCGCGTGGCGCATACTTGCTGAGAATCCGCTGCAACGTGCGGCGATGCATGCGCAGCCGCCGCGCCGTTTCCGAAACATTGTGGTCGCATTGCTCGTAGACGCGCTGAATATGCTCCCAGCGCACGCGATCGGCCGTCATCGGCATCTCCGGCGGCGGTGGCAAGGCCGCACCCCGCTGCAGCAGCGCCGCCTCGACCGCATCGGCATCGGCCGGCTTCGACAGATAATCGACCGCGCCCGATTTCACCGCCGCCACCGCCGAGGCGATATTGCCGTAGCCGGTGAGCACGACAATGCGCGCATCGGCCCGCGCCGTTCGAATCGCCGGCACCACTTCCAACCCGTTGCCGTCGCCCAGGCGCAGATCGACCACGGCAAAGGCCGGCTTCAGCGCCGCCGCCAGTTCGATGCCGGCGCGCACGCTGTCCGCGGCCGATACCGCATAGCCGCGCCGCGCCATAGCCTGCACCAGCCGTTGGCGGAACGGGCCGTCATCGTCGACGATCAGCAGAGTCTTGTCGCCGCCGTTTCCTTTCGCCTGTGACGACTGTGTTTCCATCGAAGCACCCGCTGTTGTTGGATCGAGGTCAGGCGTTCCCCTGCAAGCGCGCTCGGTCCCAGGTCACCGTGACTTCGCCGCCGCCATTGGCGCCATTGGCGAAATGCAGCCGGGCCTGCGTCTGCTCCAGAAGCGTTTGCGATATAAAGACGCCGAGGCCCATCGGTTCACCGCCGGTCGTGCGGCCCTGGATCCCGCCTGACATATAGGGTTCGCCCAGGTGATCGAGAATACCAGGGGCGAATCCGGGGCCGTCATCCTTGATTGTAACCATTACTTGCCGATCATCCCAGCCCACCAGAACGCGAACCTCCGTGCGGGCGAATTCCATGGCGTTCTGCAGCAGATTGCCCAGGCCGTGCAGCAGGGCCGGGCTGGGGGGCACTGTCGGCGGCCCCAGCTTGTCCGCCCCCGGCGAGAACGGCGTTGCGGTCACCGTGAGCTTGACCTGGCCGGCACGGTAGGGCCCGGCGGCGGTTTCCACCAGGGCGGCGATGGGCAGGCGATCCAGCGGGGCGGTGCTTTCCGGCCGCATCGACAGCTCGGTCAGGATCTGGCGGCAGCGTTCGGTTTCGCTGAGCAGCAGGTCGACGTCGCCGCGCATCGCATTGTCGGCCGGGAGGTCGCGGGCCAACTCCTTGGCGACAACGGCGATAGTGCCCAGGGGGCTGCCGAGGCGGTGCGCCGCCGCCGCCGCCAGCGCTCCCAGGGACGATAGGCGCTGTTCCCGGTCCAGGGCCATGTAGCTTGCGGACAGGGCCGCCGACATCCGCCGCGCCTCCTCCGCTACGCTGAAGACATAGCCGGCGATGAACACGATGGATAGGCCGAGCGCGATGGCAAGACCGGCGACAAACAGCGGCTCAAGGGCAAAGGCGCCGTTTTCCCAAGGCAGCGGCAGGTGATAGGCAGCCAGCAGAACGAGGATGCCGACGCCCAGCAGGGACAGGGCGATGGTGCTGAACCGGGACAGGATGGTGGCTGAAACCGTGATCGGCGCCAGGATCAGCAGCGCGAACGGGTTGTGCAGCCCACCGGTGAGATACAGCAGGGCGGCGAGCTGCACCAGGTCGAAGCCCAGATAGACCGCCGCCGCGCGATCGCTGAGCCGTTCGGTGGCGCGGCGCCCGACGGTGGCCAGGATGTTCACCAGCACCGAGGACCCGACTACAGCCAGCGCCGGCAGCAGCGGAAACCTGTAGTCCAGTCCAAAATAAGTGACGACCAATGCCGCCGCCTGGCCCAGTGCTGCGATCCAGCGAATTGCGATCAGCGTACGCAGGCGGACCCGGCCGCGTTCGGCCGTCAGTCCGGCAACGCTGCCGCGCCGCGGCGACACAGATGCAGATTCCAGGTTGCCGGATGCCATTGTCAGTTCGAAAAACCGCAAGCCGTACATGGCGGCTGCTTGTAACAGATTCCGCGACCGGAATACCAGCCATGCGGGCCGCGCCGCCCTCTGCTACTGGCCTGCCTGGGGCTTTGCCGCCATATTCCGGCCATGCCCGAGCCCGTCATCGACGTCCGCGGATTGACCAAGCGATTCGGCGCCGTCACGGCGGTCGATGGCATCAGTTTTTCCGTCCTGTCGGGATCGACGGTGGCGCTGCTCGGCGGCAACGGCGCCGGCAAGACGACCACCATATCGATGCTGCTGGGCCTGCTGCTGCCCACGGCGGGCGAGGTGCAGGTTCTCGGCAGCGATATGCTGCGGCACCGGCGCGGCGCGCTGCCGCGGCTAAATTTTTCGTCCCCTTACGTGGATCTGCCCCATCGCCTGACCGTGGCCGAGAATTTGCAGGTCTACGGCATGCTCTATGGCCTCGAGCATCCACGCGAGCGGATCGAGGAACTGGCGGCCGATCTGGATCTGCGGGATCTCCTGAAGCGCCCGGTCGGCCGCCTGTCGGCCGGGCAGAAGACGCGCGTCGCCCTGGCCAAGGCGCTGCTCAACCGGCCGGAGGTCCTGCTGCTGGACGAGCCGACCGCCT
>Ga0184612_10000316_pt1 | contig 22360 bp, 18 predicted proteins | sample PLM3_60_coex_FD_133163 | JGI IMG/M metagenome (GOLD analysis project Ga0184612, IMG submission 133163) | Groundwater sediment microbial communities from an aquifer in East River, Colorado, USA - PLM3_60_coex | ecosystem: Environmental > Terrestrial > Soil > Riparian zone | place: USA: East... | reverse complement strand
CGCGGACGTCGACGCTCAGCGTTCCACCCGGAAGATGGACGCGCACCGGGGTCTCACACCAACCGTGGGCGATCGCCGCAGCGGCCGCGGCGGCGGCGCTCGATCCCGAGGCGAGGGTCGCCCCCACCCCGCGCTCCCAGACGAGCACGGTCAGGTCGTTGGATCCGTCCGCTCGTACGAACTGGACATTCGTGCGGCCCGGGAAGCGCTCGTGAAGCTCGATGAGAGGGCCCAGACGGAGCAACTCCTGTTGCACGGGCTCACGGCGGAGGACGGCGTGCGGATTCCCGACTGAGACGGGTGTGAACTCGAGTCGCTCCCCGTCGACCTCGAGTGCTTCGGGACGTCCGACTTCGACCGGACCGAGGTCCACTTCGACGTCCTCACCCTCGACTCGTGCAGGAATCATCCTCTCGCCGAAGTGGACCCGCGGAAACGCCACTGCGCTCCGGCGCGCCAGCCACATCGCGGCGATGCGGGCTCCGTTACCGGAGAGCTCGGCGCGCGACCCGTCCGGGTTCCATACGAGAAGCTCGGCCTCCGGGCCGCGAACGCTGACGATCTCGAGAACACCGTCCGCACCCACGCCGTGGTCGGGATCGCACAGTCTGCGGGCCTCGTCCGGCGACAGTGGGTCGGCCAGCTCGGCGCGCTCGACGAGCAGGTACGAGTTACCCAGCGCGTGCCACTTCGAGAATCGCATCTGCCACCTCCTCCGGAGGCCGGTCGGCGTCGATCATGACGATGCTTTCGATTCGCCGCATCCACTTCCGTTGGTACGCGGCGTAGCGCAACGTGCTGGCTACGAGCCGCTCTCGTGCCTGTTCGAGCGGGAGCTCGACGAGTTCCCGAAGGCCGAGCGCCTTCTCGGCGGTCTTCGAGATTCGACCCGCGACGGCTCGTCGCGCTTCGTCGACGACGCCGCGCTCGAGCATCTCCTCCGTTCGCTCACGGATCCTGCGCTCGAGAGAAATGCGTGAAATCTCGAGCCCGACGACGATCGTCGGCAATCGCGTGTCGGCAGCCCACAGTCGATCGCGCGCAGGTGCGAGGGATTCACCGTGCTCGGCAAGCTCGAGTGCGCGAACGACCCGACGGCGGTCGTTGAGGTGGACGCGAGACGCCGCTGCGGCATCGAGCGCGCCGAGCCGAGCGTAGGCCGCATCGGGATCGCCGTCGTACAGCGCCTCCCAGCGCGCTCGAGCGCTGCTTTCGGCCGCGGGCGGAAGGTCGAGGTCGACAATCGCCGCCCGGAGGTACAGCCCCGTTCCACCGCAGACCACGGCGATCTCGTTCGCACCGACGAGCTCGTCGATCTCGGCATGAGCGAGCCGTGCGTATTCACCGACCGAGAACTCCTGAGACAGGTCACGGATGGCGACGAGTCGGGTCGCCCGTCCCGACTGGTTCGTGAGGATCGGGAGGCCTCGGTAGACCTGGAGCGCGTCAGCCGAGACGATCTCCGTGCCGAGTGCGCGTGCCACGATCTCGGAGGCGGAGGTCTTTCCGGAACCCGTCGGTCCGAAGACGGCGATCACCTCGGGGCGACGACGAGTCATGGCTCGCGGGGCACCCCAGCCCACCACCCGCTTCGAGCGTATCGCCAGAGTGGTTGCATGTGTGTGACAGTTGTGCCGAAGGTGTGAATTGTCGCGGCTTGCGCGGCTAGGCGGCGGCGAGCGAGACTTCGCGTCCGCGGAGCGTCGTCGAGGTCGAGGCGTCGATGACGACCGCTGCAAGACTCCCCGCCGGGGTGGAACCGGTGAAGTTGACCGTCGTGTTTCGGCGTGTGCGGCCGCGTAGCAGCGCGGCATCGGTACGACTCGACCCCTCGACGAGAACCTCTTCGACGCGTCCGACCCGATCGGCGTTTCGCTCTGCTGCGATGCGCTGAGTCGTCTCCACGAGGCGCTCGAGGCGGTCGTGCTTGACGTCCTCGGGCACCTGATCCGGCATGCTCGCGGCCTCGGTTCCCGCCCGCGGCGAGTAGATGAACGTGAACGCAGTCTCGAAGCGCACCGCCTCGACGACCTCGAGCGTCTCGGCGAAGTCGTCCTCCGTCTCGCCGGGGAACCCGACGATTACGTCGGTGCCGAGCGCGAGATCCGGCACGGCTCCACGCAGTGTCTCCACCAAGCGGAGGTAGCGGTCACGGTCGTATGTTCGACGCATACGCTTCAGGATCCGCGACGAGCCCGATTGCAGCGGCACGTGGACGTGCTCGCAGACACTGGTGCACTCGACGATCGCCTCGATCACGGGCTCGCGGAAGTCCTTCGGGTGCGGGCTCGTGAAGCGGATTCGCTCGATTCCCTCGACGGCGTCGCACGCCCGGAGGAGCTCACCGAAGTCGGTTCGAAGCTCCGGGGCGAGGTCCCGACCCCACGAGTTGACGTTCTGCCCGAGAAGCGTGATCTCGCGAACCCCGTCGCGCGCGAGCGCGCTCACCTCCGCGACGATCTCTCCCGGGCGCCGGCTCTGCTCGCGGCCCCGGACCGCCGGAACGATGCAGTACGCGCACTTCGAGTTGCAGCCCATCGACACCTGCACCCAGGCCTGGTACGAGCGCTCGCGATGGTGGGGCAAGTCCGCCGCAAAGTGCTCGTGTGCGCCAAAGCGTCCCGCAGGAACTCCGAACCCCCCCGCGCCGATCCAGTCGCCGAGATGCGGGATCGAGCCCGGTCCGAACGCAACGTCGACGAACGGGTACTGCTCGAAGATTCGCTCGCGCTGTGCTTCCGCATAGCAGCCACCCACCGCGATCACGAGGTCCGGTCGCTCCCGCTTCCTGGCCGCCGCGTTCCCCAGATACGCCGCGAGGCGCGTATCCGGCTTCTCGCGGATCGTGCATGTGTTGAACACCACCACATCGGCGGTGTCGGGCGTCACCGACTCTCCTAGACCGAGGGACTCGAGCATGCCCTTGATCCGCTCCGAGTCGTGAGCGTTCATCTGGCAGCCGAACGTGGTGACGTGGTAGCGCCTCACGGCCTGGAATCGTAGTGCTTCCCGTCGGAGGCACGGTCATGATTCGCCGGCGAGAACCGAGCGGGCCGAGCTTGCAGGGGAGCCCCGATATGCAGGCATATCGGGGCGACTGAGGACGGAGGGCTGCGAAGCTTCGCAGCCGCGAGGGGCGGGGGCGTGCCTCCGACGGGGAGCACCCAGGGCGGTCCCGCGCTAGCGAGCCCAGTCGGGCAACTCGAGACGGCCCGGTGCGACTGCCCAGACGTCCCGTTGCTCGACCACGAGACCGTCCTCACCGAAGCGGAGCAACGACGTCCCTGCGATCGTCTCGACGGATCCGTCCAGGGCCGTCATCACCGCCCACCAGTCGACGGCGGCACGGTCTCCGTCGACGACCGGCTTGCCGAACCGGCACTCGGCCTCAGCCTGGTCTGCGAACGCCCAATCGACGTATTCCCGGGGAACCTCTCGGTCGCGAAACGGATGCGAGTAGAACAGCGCGGGGTCGGCGTAGAGCGCTGCGACCGCGTCGACGTCGCCGATCGGCCACGCGCTCGACCACGCGTCCACCCATGCCTCCGCGGCGGCGTGTGGGCCTATTTCGCGACCTCGATGGCGCGGCTTTCGCGGATGACGATGACCTTCACCTGTCCTGGGTACTCGAGCTGGTCCTCGATCTCGCGCGCGATCTCGTGCGAGAGCAAGACCGCGGCGTCGTCGTCGATCTCGCTCGGCTCGACGATCACGCGGATCTCGCGGCCCGCCTGGAGTGCGTAGGCCTTCGCAACTCCGGCCTTCGCGGTTGCGATCTCCTCGAGGGCCTCGAGCCGGCGGATGTAGTTCTCGAGACTCTCGCCGCGTGCGCCTGGGCGCGAAGCGGACACGGCATCGGCGGCGATCAGGAGGACCGCCTCGACCGTCTGCGGCTGAACCTCGTAGTGATGCGCCTCGATCGCGTGGATGACACCCTCCGACTCGCCATGCCGGCGCGCGAGCTGGGCCGAGATGAACGCGTGCGATCCCTCCACCTCGTGACTCATGGCCTTGCCGATGTCATGCAGCAGAGCCGCTCGTTTGGTCGTCTTGACGCCCGCTTTCAGCTCGGCGGCCATGATCCCGGCGAGGTGGACGACCTCGAGCGTGTGCTTGAGGACGTTCTGGCCGTAGCTCGTGCGATATCGAAGCCGCCCGAGAACACGGACGAGCTCCTCGTGGAACTCCCCGCAGTTGGCCTCGAACACGGCCTGCTCGCCCGCTTGCAGGACGTGCTCTTCGAGCTCCGCCTTCGACTGGTAGTACATCTCCTCGATCCGAGCCGGGTGTATCCGGCCGTCCTCGATCAGCTTGTCGAGCGTGACGCGCGCGACCTCGCGACGAAGCGGGTCGAACGACGAGAGGACGACAGCATGCGGCGTGTCGTCGATGATGAAGTCGACCCCGGTCAGGTGCTCGAGCGCGCGGATGTTGCGCCCCTCGCGGCCGATGATGCGCCCCTTGAGGTCGTCGGATGCCAGCTCGACCACCGAGACCGTCGCCTCTGCCGTATGGCTCGCGGCGACGCGCTGGAGCGAGTCGGCGATGAGGGCCCGAGCCCGCCGTCTGGCGTCGGCCCGTGCCTCCTCCTCCATCTGGCGAACGTCGCGTGCAAGCTCGTGGCGAATGAGGTCCTTCGAGCGCTCGAGCAGTTGCTGGCGCGCCTCGTGGACGGTGAGCCCCGAGATGCGCTCGAGCGCCCCGAGCGCATCCTTCTGCGATTCGCGGAGCTCGTCCTGGAGCGCCTTCACGTGCACCTCGCGGTCGCCGAGCCCCTGTTCCTTGCGCTCGACCTCGGTCAACCGCGCCTCCACCTCGGCTTCCTTCTGGATGACGCGTTCCTCGACTTTCGCGATCTGGACACGGCGATCCTGGACCTCGGCCTCGATCTCGCTGCGGAGCTGGACCGACTGCTCGCGGGCGTCGACCTGGGCCTCGCGCCGGATCGCCTCAGCCTCGCGCTCCGCGTTCGCGAGGAGACGCCCGCGCTCCGCTTGGGCGGTGTGCACACGAGAGCGCGACCAGCCGAAGAGGAGAGCAGACGTCGCGAGAACTCCGACGAGGATTCCGATGAGCGCCGCAACAGCCGAGAGCATGAAGGCCTCCGGGGAGGATTCCGTTGTCCGCGGCAGCGCCGCGGTGCTCACACCCGGCAGTCGGCCTGCTCGGCCGCGACCGGAGTCTGCCCACGACCGCTACGTCAGGCGGTGGCGCATACTCCGTCGGCCGTTCTTCGGCCGGTACGGTCGGTCATCGGGAACTCGGATCGGATACACGGATTCGGAAAGTCGCTAACGAGCAGGAAAATGCCGAGTGAAGCGCACTCATCCTAACCCGCCGTCGGCGCCGTCTGCAACGGCGCCCGAGACGACATCCTCGGAGAAGCCCTTGCGGTAGAGGTATCGCATTGTCTTCGCCGAGGCGCCGCGCGTTCCCACGATGCGGCGGGCTCGTATCGGCTCGCTCTCGAGAGTGGCGACAGCCTCGTCGGCATCCTCCTTCGTGACACCCGCTTCGGCGAGACGCGCGCGAACGAGGGCGTCCCCCGCACCGCGACTGGCGAGTGATGCGGCGCGTGACCGGGCGAACCGTTCGTCGTCGACGAGCCCCGTCCGGCGAAGCGCCGCAAGTGCGCGCGCGCACTCGGCGTCGGAGTATCCGCGCGCCCGCAGGTGCCTGTCGATCTCGAGTTGGGTCCGATCTCGATGCTCGAGCGCTCGAAGCGCGCAGTCCAGCGCTTCGTCAGCCGCTTCACCACTCACCGTACGCGCTTCGGGTCGGCGCGACGGTGCTTCACGTCGGCAATAAGGTCATGATTCGCCGGCGAGAACCGAGCAGGCCGACGACGCAGGGAACCCTGACATGGACTCATATCGGGGCGACTGAGGACGAAGGTATGCGAAGCGTTCGCGGCCGCGCGAAGCGGAGCGTACTGTCGGCGGGGAGCACCTAGCGCTCGACGGGAACGCCCTCCTCCATCTCGACCTCCACCGCTTCCTCCGCGTGCGGCTGCGACGGAAGGAGTCGGGCCGAGATGATCTGATCGTCCGGAGCCTCGGCCTGGATGCGGCTCAGGATCTGCTGGACGATGTCGGGGTTCTCGCTCAGGAATGCGGTCGCGTTCTGCCGGCCCTGGCCCAGCCGGTCGTCGCCGAAGCTGAAGTACGAGCCTGCCTTCTGGACGACCTTCTTCTCGAGCGCGACGTCGAGGACCGTGCCCTCCCAGGGAATGCCAGAGCCGTAGACGATGTCGAACTCGGCCTGCTTGAACGGCGGCGCGACCTTGTTCTTGACGACCTTGACGCGCACGCGGTTGCCGAACGCCTCGGCGCCGTCCTTCAAGGTCTCGATCCGGCGGATGTCGAGACGCACGGACGAGTAGAACTTGAGCGCGCGGCCGCCCGGAGTCGTCTCCGGGTTTCCGAACATGACGCCGATCTTCTCGCGGAGCTGGTTCGTGAAGATGCAGATCGTGTCCGTGCGGTTGAGCGTTCCAGCGAGCTTGCGCAGCGCCTGGCTCATCAGGCGCGCCTGCAGTCCGACGTGCGAGTCGCCCATCTCTCCCTCGATCTCGGCTTTGGGCACGAGAGCGGCGACCGAGTCCACGGCGACGACGTCGAGCGCCCCCGAACGGATGAGGAGCTCCGCGATCTCGAGCGCCTGCTCGCCCGTGTCGGGCTGGGAGACGAGGAGCTGGTCGATGTCGACGCCGATCCGGCGTGCGTATTGCGGATCCATCGCGTGCTCGGCGTCGATGAACGCGCAGATGCCACCGCGCCGCTGAGCTTCCGCCATGACGTGATAGACGAGCGTCGTCTTCCCCGAGGCTTCGGGACCGAAGATCTCGACGACGCGGCCGCGCGGCAGCCCGCCGATACCGAGCGCCATGTCGAGCGCGAGCGACCCTGTCGAGACCGCTCCGACCGCGACCTGCGGACGGTCGCTCATGCGCATGACGGACCCCTTGCCGAACTGTCGCTCAATCTGCCCGAGCGCAACGTCGAGCGCCTCCTCGCGTTTCATGACCTCATCCTCCCGGCTCTCAAAGCTCTATGGAAAAGCTCCATGGAAAAGCTCTATGGAAACTGCCCTAGCGAACACGACTCCAGTACCTCGTACCGCGCCCCCGACGGGTGCAGACGTGAAAGGAAAGCAGCGGCGCCGGACGGAGCGAACGGTCCGGTTTCGGGGAGGGGCGGGGCCAGGCGTGGCCTCTCCCGAAATCGCACGACGGTGACGTGGGGAAGCCATGGTCGGCTCTCCGGCCGGTACAGGCCATGCGCCTCGAGCCGCGCGTGGAGACGCCGTGCGAGGCGTGTCGCCTCCCCGCTCGGGTCGCCGAGGACGAGCATGCCGACCGAGCGAGTCTCGCGATAGCGCACGGGCTCCAGTCGAAACGACCTCGTCGCGGACGACTCCTCGCGGAGAACGCCCGTGATGGCTCCGAGTGCTGACGCTGGCTGGCTCCCGAGAAACGCGAGCGTGACGTGAAACGTCGAGACCGGTCTTCCCCGCACGAGGTGGCTCCTGCCCCACGCGACGAGCTGCTCGACCACCTCTGGCGGGAACTCGAGCGCGAGGAAGAGCCTGTGTCGCTCACTTCCCTCGACGGTAGCGCGTCGTGCCACTCGTATGTGTGTCAGGACTCCAACAAACGACGCACGAGATGCAGCGAGGCCGCGGTCGCACGACCGCGGATCATGTCCCGGTCGCCGGGGAGCTCCGTCCGGCGCGCCTCCTCCCCGTCCGGGCCGACCGCGTGGACGAAGACGAGGCCCACGGGCTTCTCCTCGGTCCCGCCGTCCGGTCCTGCGACGCCCGTCACCGCGACTCCGACGTCGGCGCCGAGGCGCGTTCGCACGCCGGCAGCCATCGCAGCCGCAGTCTCCGCCGAGACCGCTCCGTAGCGCTCGAGGACCTCCTGCGGCACTCCGAGCTCGCTCGTCTTCACGGCGTTCGCGTAGGCGACCACGCTTCCGACGAACACGTCGCTGGACCCGGGAATACCGGTGAGCCGAGCGGCGACCATGCCCCCCGTACACGACTCTGCCGTCGCGAGCGTGAGCCCGCGAGCACGGCACAGGTCGAGAACGATCTCGGCGATCGTGCGCTCGTCCTCCCCGAAGAGATACCTCCCGAGCTGCTCTCGCAAGGAGTCGGCCAGGGCGGCGGCCCGCTGCTTCGCCCCGGGCTCGACGACGAGGTCGACGTGGATCTCGAACTCACGGGCGCAGATCGTCGCCTCCACGCCGTCCCCGTCGCCGCCCGCCACCTCGAGTGCCTCTGCGACGGCAGACTCCGGAGCTCCGAAGAAGCGGAGAACCATCCGATCGCGTGGCGGGGCGCGCTCGAGCACCCGCCGCACGGGCGCCGTCTCGAGCGCGCGCGGCCACAACCGACGAAGCTCTCGAGGTGGGCCCGGAAGCACGACTACGACGCAGTCGTCTGCGTCGAGCACGACGCCGGGTGCCGTGCCCGCCAGTCCGAGCGAGAGAGCGCCCTCGGGCAGTGTGGCCTGCTTGCGCACACCGGTCGTGAAGTCCCCGTACGGCCGCCCGAGTCGATCGGCAATCATCCGCGAGATGCCCTCGATTTCCCGCTCGAGTGCCGGATCGACCGCGAGTCCGCGCCCCGCGACGCGCGCGACGAGCTCGATCGTACGGTCGTCGTGCGTCGGGCCGAGCCCGCCCGAGACGAGGCACAGGTCGGCGGCGAAGCCCAAGCGAAACGCTGCCTCGAGATCCTCGGGGCGGTCGCCGACGATCGTGATGCGCTCCGGGTCGAGTCCGAGCCGCACGGCCTCCGCGGCCAGGAATGGCCCGTTGCGGTCTTCGCGCTCGCCCCTGACGAGCTCGCTGCCCGTCACGACGATGGCCGCCCGGGGGCGCGTCAAGAGGTCGCGCGAACGATGCGTCGCGGGGTGACGACGAAGGTCGTCCCCACCGGCAGGCTCACGCGGTTGCCGTTGAGCCGGACCGCCACGTTCTGGGGCTCTGCGAGGGCGAGCTGGAGCCGGACGCCTTCGAACGTCTTGCGCTGACCCCGTTCCAGCGTTCCGCTGTACAGCAGCTTCCCGCCGCTCGACCCTGCGCGCACCTCCATCCACGAGCCGCCGCTGACGGCCGTAACGGCGAGCCGGGTCCTCTGCGCGGGGCTCGAGGGGCTCTGCGCCGCCTGCCCCGCTCCCGGCGAGGCGAGCCCGGGGACCTTCTCACCCTCCGGCCCGCCGAACCTCCAAGCCGCGATCACGAGCGCGGTGGCGACCGCGATCGCGAACAGCGCGAGCACCGCTATCCGCGACTCGCGTCCCGAGCGATCCCGGCGCGGAGGCGGTACCCGGCGAGCTCGAATCGGAGCATCCTCGTCCCCCACGGCGAACCGCGTGTTGTACTCGTCGACGAACGGCTGGCCGTCGAGACCGAGAGACTCGGCGTACGAGCGGAGGAAGCCGCGCACGTAGGTCGGGGCGGGCAGGATGTCGAAGCGCTCGTCTTCGAGCGCCCGAAGGTACTTGGGCCGGATCTTCGTGCGCTCCTCGAGCTCGGGGAAGTCGAGCTCCTGGCGCAGTCGGGCCTCGCGGAGGCTGGAGCCGATGTCGAACATGGAGCGCGACAGTGTAGACGGTCGAGGCCAACCCCACGAGTCTGCCCCGACTGCGCTCCTCAGTCCCGCGAGCCGACGTACTCCAGCAGGCCGTAGACGACGAGCGAGACGACTGCCGCGGCGGCCATGCACAGGCCGACGATCCCGAGCACACGTCCGACACGTGAGAGGGCCGGGGCTCGCGCAGCCGAAAGGGAGAGCACGCCGCGTGTGCGGCTTCGGCCCGCCAGCACGAGTGCGACGAAGCCGAGCACGGCTGCAAGCGGGATCGCGAAACCTGCGTGCAGGAGCTCGTATTCGCCGCTGAAGCGGGTGACGTAGATCGCCACGGGAAGCGTCGCGACGGAGGCGAGCCCCGTGAGAACCGAGCCCCAGGCGGCCCCGTTGGCGGCCCGCGCCACGCTACTGCTTCACGTATGGCCGGCCGATGGACGCAGGTGGGATCGACCGGCCGATAACGCCCGCGACCGCGACGAGCGTCAGAACGTACGGCAACGTGTTGAAGACGAGCGGCGTGGCGCTGCCCTGCTCGAAGTACGCCGGCAGGCGATCGCCGAGTGCGCTCGAGAACCCGAAGAGCAGGCACGCAGCGTACGCACCGAACGGCCGCCAGTTGCCGAAGATGATCGCGGCGATCGCGATGAACCCGCGCCCTCCCGTGAGGTTCTGGTCGAAGAGACACACGTCCGCGACCGAGAGATACGCGCCTCCGAGAGCAGCGAGCGCGCCGGACGTGATAACCGCTCCGTAGCGGATTGCGTAGACCGAGATCCCGACGGTGTCAGCAGCTCGCGGGTGTTCTCCGACGGCCCGTATTCGAAGGCCGAGCGACGTCCTGAAGAGGACGACGTACGTCAGGATCAGGACGAGAAAGCTCAGCCAGATCATCCAGTTCAGGTCACCGAAGACGGATTGCAGGAAGGTGCCGCCGAACTCGACTGGCCCGATGGACACGTTCGGGATGTGCCCAAGGAAGTCGAGCGACGGACTCCCCGGTATCGATACGTCCGTCGGCGAGCCCTGATCACCGTAGAGGTCGACGAACGCGTACCCGGTGATGCCGAGGGCTAGGAAGTTTATGCCCGTGCCGACGACGATCTGGTCGGCACGCAGGTGGATGCAGAAGAAAGCGTGGACGGCGGCGAGCGCCGCCCCGGCCACCATGGCGGCGACGAGCCCAAGCGCCCAAGAGCCGAATTGGTCGGCTGCATAGAACCCGAAGAACGCCCCCATCAACATCATCCCCTCAAGTCCGATGTTCACGACGCCACTCCGCTCGGCGAAGAGGCCGCCCATGGCCGCGAACGCGAGCGGCGTCGCGTAGCGCAGCGTTGCTCCGAGCAGAACCGACCAGGCGAAAACGAGGTCGAGGTTGCCGAGACCCGACTGCTGAGCTGCGATTCCGAGACTCATGCCGATGATGGCGACGGCCACCGCACCCCACCCGACTCGTCCCCCGCCACGTGTGATCGAGGTGATGGCCGCGGTCAGCGCGAGGATCCCGAATACCGCCGGCCACCCGAGTCCGCGCGCATGGATCGGCGGCAGCGCCAGCCAGCACGAGATCAGGCCGAGGGCGATTCCGAGGACGCCGATCGCGCGGGGCGTCGTCAGACGTGTCACCGGGCGAGATGCGACCGCGAGCGCGCTCACGATGCCGGCTCCGGTTGCGTGGCTTGACCGCGCCTGAGCTTCTTGCGGGCGTTCCACGCGTACAGGATCAGGAGGTCGGCGCCGACGAAGAGCACGACGAGCCCCTGGATGATGAGGGTCAGGTTACTCGCGAGCTCTGGCCTGAAGATCTCCGGGTCGAGGTTGCGCTGGGACGTCCCCGTGAGTAGGGCCGCGAAGAGGAGAGCCGCAAGGCCCGTGCCGATCGCGGTGTTCCGGCCGAGGAGGGCGACGGCGATCCCGAGGAACCCGATCGTAGACAGCGAGATCGTGCTCGCTGCGACCCGGTACTCCCAGCCGAGGACGTCCATCGAGCCTCCGATGCCTGCGAAGGCCCCGGCGATCGCCATGGCGAGGAAGTAGCTCCGCGCGACGCTGATCCCGCCGTAGCGAGCCGCGTCGGGGCTGTGCCCCACCGCGCGGACCTCGTAACCCAGCGTCGTCCTGTTGAGCACGATTGCGTAGACGACCAGGGCGGCGAGGCCGAGAAAGATTCCGACGTGCGCTCCCTGGAGAACACCGAGTCCCCAGAAGGTCGGGAGCTTACCCGAGTCCGCCACGTCCTCGGATGTCGAGGTTGCGATGTTCGCGTTCAGGGGACCGTCCGAGCCGAGCAGCCATTGGCCCGTCCAGAACATGATCCAGTTCAGCATGATCGTGACCACCACCTCGTGTGCACCCACCGTCGCTTTCAGGAAGCCGGCGATTCCCGCGAGAAACGCACCGGCGAGCGCGGCGGCCGCGATGCCCAGGACGACGTGCGGGAACTGGGCCATGCTCGCGAACGACGACCCGACCCAGACCGCCGCGAGCGAGCCCGCGATGTACTGGCCCTGACCCCCGATGTTGAAGAGCCCGCAGCGGAAGGCGAACGCGACCGCGAGGCCGGTGAAGATCAGCGTGGTGGTCAGCAGAAGTGTCTGCTGCAGGGCGTACGCGTCGCGGGACTCGAGGCTGTCCGTATTCAGTGGAAACCAGACGGTCGCATCCGTGAACGGGATGCCGATGCTGTAGTTGCCCGGGTGGAAGAACCACGCGAGGCCCGTGCCGTTGAAGATCGCCCGGTACGTGGAGAGCGGGTTGTTCCCGGTCGTGACGAGCACAACGAGGCCAGCGATCAGGAACGCCAGCAGGGTCGTGATCACGGGAACCACGAGTCCGCCCGCCCGCTGGAAGGCGGAAAAGCGCTCCGCGACGCTTGGGGCGTATCCGCCCGGCTCCCCCTTCGGCGGCTGCGCCGAGCCGCCTGCGGCCGGGTCGCTCACGCGGCGACGTCCTTCCCGTCCCCGCCGCCGATCATCGCGATCCCGAGTGTCTCGGCGTCGACGCCGGGGCCGAACTCGCCGACGATCCGCCCCTCGTACATGACGAGAATGCGATCGGCAAGGGACTGGATCTCTTCGAGCTCGAGGGAGACGAGCAGAATCCCACGCCCCTCGTCGCGCTCGGCGACGAGGCGACTGTGCAGGAAGGCGATGGCGCCGACGTCGAGCCCCCGCGTCGGCTGCGCGGCGATCAGGACTCTCGGATCGCGCGACACCTCTCTCGCGACTACGAGCTTCTGCTGGTTGCCGCCGGAAAGCTCCGATGCCTTCGACGAAGGCGTCCCCCCGCGCACGTCGAACTCTGCGATGGGCTCCCGCGCGCTGGTGACCATTCGGCTCGGGCGGAGCCAGCCCAGATGCGAATTCGGCTCGTGCCGGTAGTCGTGGAGCGACAGGTTCTCGGCAAGAGAGAAGTCGGGGATGATGCCGCGCCGTAGTCGATCCTCCGGGATGTGACCGAGGCCGGATTCGAGCCGGTCCCGCGCGCTGCCCTTCGTTATCTCGGTGTCGGCCAGCCTCACCCGGCCCTCTGTCGCGCGCCTGAGGCCGGTGAGGGCCTCGACGAGCTCCGTCTGTCCGTTGCCGTCGACGCCGGCGATTCCCACGATCTCGCCGGCGCGCACGTTGAAGCTCACGCCGCGTACCGCCGGGAGACCGCGGTCGTCCTCGACCGTGAGCCCCTCGACCTCGAGGAGCGTCTCGCCCGGACTCGCCGGCCCCTTGTCCACCTGCAGAACCACCTCGCGCCCCACCATCAAGCGGGCGAGGCCCTGCTCGGTCGCCCCCTCCCGTGGCACCGTGTCGACGAGCTTCCCGCGACGGAGCACGCTGATCCGGTCGGCGATCTCGAGCACCTCGTGCAGCTTGTGGCTGATGAAGATCACCGACATTCCCTCCCGCGTCAGCGTTTTCAGGATCGCGAAGAGGTCGTTCGCCTCGCCCGGTGTCAGCACCGCCGTGGGCTCGTCGAGGATGAGAATGTCGGCGCGTCGGTAGAGCGCCTTCAGGATCTCGACGCGCTGCTGCTGGCCGACCGTGATGTCCTGCACGCGGGAGTCGGCATCGATCGCGAAGTTGAAGCTCTGCGCGAGGTCGCGGACGCCGCGGTCCGCGGAACGGTGGTCCAGGAAGATGCCCGCCGTATTGGGCTCGGTCCCGAGCACGATGTTCTCGGCGACCGTCATCACCGGGATGAGCATGAAGTGCTGGTGCACCATCCCGATCCCGTGCTGGATGGCGTCCTGCGCCGAGTGCATCGTGATCGGCGCGCCTTTGACGAAGATCTCACCCTCGTCGGGCTTGTAGATGCCGTAGACGACGTTCATCAGCGTCGACTTACCCGCGCCGTTCTCTCCCAGCAGGGCGTGGACCTCCCCGCGTCGAAGGTCCAGGTCGATCCGGTCGTTCGCGACGATCCCTGGAAAGCGCTTCGTGATGCCGCGCAGTTCCAGGACGGGCGGAGCGGCGGCCATGGTGCGCGATTCTACGACCTGCAATAGAAAAGGGGGCGCGAAGCGCCCCCTCTGGAACTGTCCTCGACGAGCTAGAGCGTCGCCGGAGGCTTGACCTTGCCCTTGATGATGAGCGGCTTCTGCGCGTTCATCTTCGCGATGAAAGCCGGCGGGACTCGCTTGCTGATCTTGCCGACGTCCTGGCCCTTGTTCTTCAGGTTGAAGACGAGGTCCCTGCCGGCACCGAGCTTGCCTTCCTGCGCGAGCTTGTAGAACGTGAAGACGGCCGTGTCGACCCGCTTCACGCCGCTCGTCAGGATGTGCGAGCCGAGGTAGCTCTGGTCGGCGTCGACGCCGATGCCCCAGGCCCCCTTCTGCTTCGCAGCCTGCAGCGCGCCGAGGCCGCAACCGCCGGCGACCTGGAAGACCGCCTGGGCGCCCTGGGAGATGTGCTTGAGCGCGATCTCCTTGCACTTCGGAGCGGTGGAGGGCGGGAAGTCGCCCGAGTAGTCGATCAGGACCTTGAACCGCTTGTCGACGGCCTTCGCACCGGCGCGGTAGCCGGCGATCCAGTTGTCGACCGACGGGATCTTCTTGCCACCGACCGCACTCAGCACGAGCTTGCCGGACGACTTGCCCTTCGGCCCGATCTTCGCCTTCGCCATCTGAGCGGCGAGGTAGCCGACCAGATAGCCGGACTCCTCCGACTTGAAGGTCAGCCCGTACGCGTTGCTCGGCTGATCCGCCAGAGCCACGCGTGGGAAGTCGGTGATTGCCCACTTGACGTCCGGAAACTGCTTCGCCGCAGTGTTCGTGGCGTCTGCGAGCAGGAAGCCGTTCATGACGACCGCCTTGGCGCCCCACTGGGTGGCGGCCACCGCATTCGGAAGATAATCGGCCTCGGCCACGGAGATGTAGACCTTCGTCTCGATGCCGAGGTCCTTCTGAGCCTTCAACCGGCCGAGATTGCCGAGATGGTTGAAGCTCTTGTCGTTGAGACCTGCTGTATCGGTGTTGAACGCGGCCTGGAACGACCCCTGCGCCCCGCCCGTGCCTGCGCTGACCGCGAACACCGCGACGAGCGCGACGACCAGTGCCGCGAGAACCGCGACTGGTTTGCGTACCTTCACGTGCCCTCCTTACGAGATGAGCCTGCCGCCCTAATTGGACGCTTGATCTAACCGCAAGTTGCGTCACCTCACAAGTCGCTAACGGGCCCTTGCGGCCGGGCGAAGCCTACCGCGAAACGCGTTCAGACCGTGTGAAGGTCCGTCTCGGAAACGAGAACGCGGCGAGGTTTGGAGCCCTCGTAGCCGGAGATGATCCCGCGCCGCTCGAGCATGTCGATGAGGCGTCCGGCGCGCGTGTACCCGACACGGAGACGGCGCTGGAGGAGCGAGACGGAGGCAGTCTGGGTCTGGACGACGATCTCGATCGCCTTGTCGAGCAGCGGATCCTCGTCGGGGTCGAACTCGCCGTCCTCGTCGGACTCCTCGTACGCCGTCTCCGGTGCTTCGAGGAGGGACTCGTCGAGGTCCTGCCCGCGCTGCGAGCGGCATTGCTCGACGACGAGCGCGACCTCCTCCTCGCTCACGTACGCGCCCTGCAGGCGCTGCAGGCGTGACGTGCCCAGTGGCTTGAAGAGCATGTCGCCCTGCCCGAGCAGGCTTTCGGCGCCCGCCGCATCGAGGATCACGCGCGAGTCGGTCTGGCTCGAGACGGCGAACGCGATCCGCGACGGGACGTTTGCCTTGATCATCCCGGTGATGACGTCCACTGACGGCCGCTGGGTCGCCAGCACGAGATGGATGCCGACGGCGCGCGACTTCTGCGCGAGCCGGATGACGCAGTCCTCGACCGCCTGTGGCGACACCATCATCAGGTCGGCAAGCTCGTCGATGACGACGAGCAGGTACGGCAGCGTCGCCTCTCCCCGGGCACGGAGCGCTCGGTTGGCCTCCGGGAGGCTCCGCGCTCGCACGAACGAGAGCCGCTCGTAACGTCGCTCCATCTCGGCCACGACGTTCATGAGCACCGTCGCGGCCTCCTTCGGGCTCGAGACGACAGACGTCAGCAGGTGCGGGATCGACTCGTAGTAGCCGAGCTCGATCCGCTTCGGGTCGATGAGAATCATCCGCACCTCGTCGGGCGTCGCACGCAGGAGCGTGGAGGTGAGGATCGTGTTGATGCAGCCCGACTTCCCCGAGCCGGTGGTACCGGCGATCAGGAGGTGCGGCATCCGCGCAAGGTCGGTCCACACCGAGTTCCCCGAGATGTCCTTGCCGAGCCAGACGGCCAGCGGGCTCGCCGTGGCGGGAAGGTCGTCGTAGATGTCGCCGAGCGTCACGAGACGCGGTGAGAGGTTCGGGACCTCGACGCCCACCGCTTGTTTGCCGGGAATCGGGGCGAGGATCCTGATCTCGGTCGTCGCGAGCGCGTACGAGAGGTCGTCCCTCAGCCCTGCAACCTTCGACACCTTCGTCCCGGGAGCGAGCTGGAGCTCGTAGCGGGTCACCCGCGGGCCGGAAATCTGCCCGGTGACGGTCGCTTCGACGCCGAACTCGGAGAGCGTTCGAACGAGCAGGTCGGCGATACGGGCGCCGGAGTCGCCGTTCGACGCCGCCGTCGCGGGCGAAGCGCGCAGGAGCGAGCGATCCGGGAGCCGGTACTCCGTGTGCTCCCGTGAGGTCTCGAAGACGGACTCGACGCTCTCGAGATCGATCTCGGGCTCCTCGGGAACGAGCGGTGGCGGCCCTCCCGACGGCGCCTCGCCGACGATGTCCGGGTAGGCCTCCGCTCCGTCGAGCACCCGGCGGGAGGGCATTACCACGGGCTCGGGTGGAAGCACGGCGTCCTCGGCGGTCTGCGACTCGCTCGATACCCAGTCGAACGCGCGCCTCGCCTCCGTGCTCGCCCGCTTCATGACGTGACCCGTTCGACGGAGGATCGCTCCGGTCGAGGCCCCCGTCACGAGGAGCAACCCCGCGAGGAGGAGCGCGCCACCCACGATCGCCGCTCCCGTCTCGCCGATGAGCGCGGCGAGCGTGCCGCCGATGGCCACACCGATCCAGCCTCCCGAGTCCTTGCCGAGCAGCGTCGCGAGTCCGAGGAAGCCGACACCGACTCCGAGCCGGAACGGCCGGACGTCCAGGAGCTCGCTTCGCGCAAGCAACAGCCCACCGAGTGCAAGGAGCACGAGCGGAAGCACGTAGGCCGCGTCGCCCAGGACGTCGTCGAGCGCGAGCGCCAGCCAGGAGCCGACGGCGCCGCCGTCGAGACCGAGGTAGAGGATCGCAGAGAAGACGAGGCCGAGCGCGACGAGGGCGAGCCCGAGCAGCTCGTTCTCGTGCTGTGAGCGCGAGCGGCGTTGCCTCCGCTTCTTCACGCGCGAGGGGACGCGCGGCCGAAGCGGCCGCTTCTTCCTCCGGGCAGCCATGGCGGTCGATTCGCCGCTTGCAGCCGCGCTCCTCCGCGCAAGATAGGAACCCGCTAGCGCGAGTTCCTATCGCGGGAAGATCCTGAAAGGCGGCCGCTTTCGCGGCCGGGGCCGCGCTCCTCCGCGCGGTCAGGCGTGCGCGCGCGCTCGCGCCTCGTCGACGACGCGCTCGGCGTCCGCGCGGTTCCCGTAGCCGAGCGTCTCGACCTTCGCCTCCTCGAGGTCCTTGTAGACCTGGAAGAAGTGCTCGATCTCGTTGCGCAGCTCGGAAGGAATGTCGTGGACGTCCGAAATCCGCATCCAGGCCGGATCCTTCAGCGGGACGCAGATGATCTTCTCGTCGGGCCCCTTCTCGTCGGCCATGTGGAAGACGCCGACGATGCGAGTGCGGATCCGGCAGCCGGGGAACGTCGGATCGCCGACGAGGACGAGGGCGTCCAGCGGATCGCCGTCTCCGCCCATCGTTCCCTCGATGAATCCGTAGTCCGCCGGGTATGCCATCGAGGTGAAGAGCCTCCGGTCGAGGACGACGCCGCCGAGTTCCTCGTCGAACTCGTACTTGTTCCGTGAGCCGGATGGGACCTCGACGAAGACGACGACGTGATCGGTCATCGGCCGGAGGCTATCCCAGCCTCTAGCCCCGCGATGCGCTCGACGAGCAGGTCGAAGAATGCCTCGGTGTCGAGATCGACGCCGACGTGCGCGTTCGGGGCGCGCTCTGTGCGTTTCCAGAGGTCGACGACGGTCCGCCCGCGGTTGAGCTCCGATGCGAGCTCGACCTCGACGTTGCGGTGCCTCGTCTCGACCAGCCCCGGGCGGATCACGTGCGCAACTGCGACCGCGTCGTGGACCGGCGCTCCGTCCCATCCGTACGTCGCTGCGTGATACCGGCTGAAGAAGACGTTCAGCTCGGACACGAACGTCCCGATCCGCCCAGCCGCCCGCAGGCGCTCCTCGACCGGCGGGCCGAGGATAGCCCTGTGGGTCACGTCGAGACCGATCATGGTCACGTCGAGCCCGCTCGCGAACACGCGGGCCGCCGCATCCGGGTCGCACCAGATGTTGAACTCGGCGGCCGGCGTGAAGTTGCCTTCCGCGATCGCGCCGCCCATGAGGACGATCCGCTCGATCCCGGCGGCGCCGTGCACTTCGAGGTAGCGCGCGACGTTCGTGAGCGGGCCCGTCGGGACGAGCGTGACGGACTGCGTCGCCGTCTCGATCAGCTGGGCGATGAAGGCGATGGCGTCGTCGTCGACGACGGCGGTCGTCACGTCGGGAAGAGACGGGCCGTCGAGCCCGCTCTCCCCGTGGACGTGCGCGGCGACGACGAGTTCGCGCTCGAGCGGCCGGTCGGCACCGGCTGCGACGGGGACGTCGGTCCTGCCCACGAGCTCGAGCACCCGAAGCGCGTTCGCCGTCGTCTTCTCGAGTGTCTGATTGCCGTACGTCGTCGTGACTCCGAGGAGCTCGAGCTCCGGGCTGGCGAGCGCCAGGAGGAGCGCGATCGCGTCGTCATGGCCAGGGTCGCAGTCGAGGATCACGGGAATCGGCATGACGGGAGTATCGTGCGGCCTCGGAGTGGCCGTCGTTCGCGACAAGCTGCGCAGCTTCGCGCTCTCGCTACCGGAAGCCCTCGAGGACCATCCCTGGGGCGAGGACGTCGTCAAGGTGCGCGGGAAGATCTTCGTCTTCCTCGGGAGCGCCTCGAGCCGGCGGATGACCGTGAAGCTCGAGGAATCGCACTCGCACGCCCTCTCCATCGACGGTGCCGCACCCACGGGCTACGGGCTCGGGACGTCGGGCTGGGTGACCGTCCCCCTCCGAGCAGACGGCATCACCATTGCGCTCCTTCGTGACTGGGTCGAGGAGAGCTACCGGATCGTCGCGCCGAAGCGTCTCCTGGCGGAGATCGACGCAGCCCTCTAGGAGAGGATCGTGTCGATCTCGGCAGCCGTTGGGAGCGACGGCTGCGCGCCCATCCGCGATGCGGCCAGCGCCCCGGCGGCGCAGCCGCGCTCGAGCGCATCCTCGAGCCCCCGGCCCTCGAGCAGCGAGACCAGGAGGCAGGCGGTGAAAGCGTCGCCCGCGGCCGTCCCGTCGACGGCCTCCACCGGCGGAGGAGCCGCACGCGCGATCTCCTCCCCGTCCTCGAGCAGAACGGCGCCCTCGGCACCGAGCGTGAGCGCGACGAGGCCGTCCCGTCGAGAGAGCGCCTCGAGCTCGTGTGTGTTGACGACGACGAGGTCGGGATCGACCGCCACCGGCCGTGCCGGCGCGGCGTTGAGGCAGAAGAGACCGGTACAGGCCTCCCAGGCCGACTCCACGGCCGGGTCCGGGACCTCGAGCTGGCACAGCACCGCGTCGTGCTCGGGGAGCACGACGGCACCGAGCGCCGCATTGGCACCCGGAGCGACGACGATCTCCGTCTCGCCGGCCGCGTCCACGAGGATCACGGCGATCCCGGTGGGGTCGTCCGTCACCTGGAGGTCGAGCCTGACGCCTGCCTCGCGCAGTCCGGCGAGGGCTTCGTCGGCGAACGAGTCGTCGCCGATCGCGCCGATCATCGTCACCTCGGCACCGAGGCGAGCGCAGGCGACGGCCTGGTTGGCTCCCTTCCCTCCCGGGAACCGCGAGAACGACGCGCCGGTGACCGTCTCACCTGGCCGCGGAAGGCGCTCGCAGCGCGTAACCAGATCGAGGTTGAGCGAGCCGACGACCGCGATCCGCGGTCTCACGCAGCCAGCGCGCGCAGGTCGTCGACCGTGGATCCGAGGAGGGTGTCCTGGAGGTCGAAGAGACCTGCCCACAGGGACGAGCGGTCGGGCGCGGCGTCGAGATTCGCCGCCGTCGTGAGCCCCTCGAGCGCGCGGACGAGCACGGCGAGCTCGAGGTAGACCGCGGCCACGCGGTTCGGGCACGCTCGCACACCCGCCCGGTCGAGCACGGGACGCCACTCGACGAGCTCCCCAGCTCCCGGCCCGCCGTACCACGACCGGCCCTCGGCCCGCTCCGGCTCGAGCTCGAGCAGGTACCGCGACAGCGGCTGCTCGAGACCGGCGATCGCCGTCTCGACCCGGTCTGCCGCGCGCCGGAGCGCCGCCTGGCGGCCGCCCGGCGTCGCCGGTACGGCGTCTCCCCTCCCCCAGCGCTCCAGGAGGCGGCAAAAGGCGAGCGATGCCACCTCGCACGCGCGAAGCTGCGAGACGAGCCGTGCAGCCGAAAGCTCGCTCGCCGCGTTCCGCTCGATCACCGAGTCCCAGCTCATGCCCTAGTGCCTCCCGCCGTGAATACATCCGTGATTCGCCGGCGACAACCGAGCGGGCCCATGAGGCAGGGAGCGCCGATATTCAGGAATATTGGCGCGATCGAGGACGACGGCACGCGGAAGCGTTCGCAGCCCGCGAAGTGCGGCTGTATTCACGGCGGGGAGCACTTAGACCTCGATGACGACGGGCAAGACCATTGGTCGGCGGCGCGTCCGGTCGTAGACGATCTGACCGACGGCGTCGTGGATGTGTTCCTGGAGGAGCTTGATCTCGGTGACGTGTCCCGCTGCGAGCTCACGCACCACACGATCGGCCTCGTTGCGCAATTCGTCCAGTAGCTCGTCCGTCTCGGCGAAGCCACGGGCGATCAGCTCGGGTGGCGCGATGTCGCCTCCGTCGGAGGACGCGAGCGTCGTGACGACGATGAGGACGCCGTCGTCTGCGAGGCGCCTGCGATCGCGGAGCGCGACATCCTGCACGTCACCCACTCTCAAGCCGTCCACGAACGTGACCCCTGCGTCCACGCGATCGACGAGCTGTGCGCTGCCGCGCGCCAGCTCGACGACGGAGCCGTTCTCCGCGATCAGGATCCGCTCCTCGGGGACGCCGGCCTCGCGCGCGAGCTTGGCGTGAGCGGCGAGCATCCGGTACTCCCCGTGGATCGGCATGACGTGCCGTGGCCGCAGGAGCGAGAGCATCGTCCGCAGCTCCTCCTGACATGCATGACCCGAGACGTGCACGGGCGCGATCTCCTCGTGCAGCACCTCGGCGCCCGCGCGGGCGAGCTGGTTGATCGAGTCGTGGACGCGCAGCTCGTTCCCAGGGACCGGCTTCGCGGAGATGATCACCGTGTCGCCCGGCTCGATCGTGAGCGCCTTGTGATCTCCATAGGCGATGCGCGTGAGCGCCGACATCGGCTCGCCCTGGCTGCCCGTACAGAGCACGAGGACGCGATCGGGCGGAAGCTGAGCCGCTTCGTCGGGGTTGACGAGCTCCTCTTCCGGGAGCGAGACGTAGCCGAGGTTGCGCGCGATGTTGAGGTTCTTGCGCATCGAGCGGCCGATCACCGTCACCTTTCGCCCGCACTCCACGGCGACGTCCGCCGCCTGCTGCATGCGATGGATGTTCGACGCGAACGAGGCCACCAGGATGCGGCCGGTCCGGAGCGGGAAGAGCGTCCGGAACGCCTCGCCGACGAGCCGCTCGGAGCCGGTGTTGCCGGGTCGCTCCGCGTTCGTCGAGTCGCCGAGGAGGAGGTCGACGCCGCGGTTTCCGATCTCGGCGAGCTTGCCGACGTCGGTCTTGAGCCCGTCCACGGGCGTGTGGTCGAGCTTCCAGTCGCCCGTGTGGAGGACGCGTCCTGCAGCGGTCTCGATGACGAGCGCGACCGAGTCGGGGATGGAGTGCGCGACCCGCACGAGCTCGACCGTGAACGGCCCGAGCTGCAGCGGGTCGTCTCCAGGCTGGGCTTCGACGAGCTCGGCGGCCTGTCCTAGACCGTGCTCGTCCAGCTTGGACTTGACGAGCCCGAGGGTCAGCCGAGTTGCGACGACTGCCTCCACCTCGACCTCGCGCAGAAGGTACGGGAGCCCTCCGACGTGGTCCTCG
>Ga0184612_10000315_pt1 | contig 22365 bp, 18 predicted proteins | sample PLM3_60_coex_FD_133163 | JGI IMG/M metagenome (GOLD analysis project Ga0184612, IMG submission 133163) | Groundwater sediment microbial communities from an aquifer in East River, Colorado, USA - PLM3_60_coex | ecosystem: Environmental > Terrestrial > Soil > Riparian zone | place: USA: East... | reverse complement strand
TTGCTGCAACAGTGATAGCACAACCTGAAGCAGCAAGTTCCCGCCCTGTGCCTGGCTCCCGCCCGCAAGGCCACCCAAGACCGAGCCAAGTGGATCTTGCCTTCGGTTGCCGCTCAACATGGAACCGAGCACATCACCGATTAGGCCATCTAAAAGTCCCATAATTATCCACCTCCTTTGGGATGAATATATGCTGACGGATCGAAACCCGACTCTACTAACAATGCTCTCTTACAGCAATATACTGGGGTTGCTTCTTTTGGAGGTTTGGAGATAAGCTCGGATATATTCACACAGCAGGACCACTCCCAAGGCGTACATAGAATCTTTGAGATAAAGGGAGAGCTTTCATGCGTCTCGATCAAGAAGACGAAAGCCGGAATATCGAAGACCGCCGCGGTCGTCGGGTCTCACGCACTGTCGCGGGGGGTGGCATAGGCACGATCGTCATCATCCTGCTGGCGCTCTTTTTCGGCTTCGATCCGAGTCTCCTGCTGCAGGGCAACGTGCAAGAAACAAATTTTCCCCAGGCTCCGGCGCCCCAGTCTCAACAGCCCGGTAGGGAGGACGAGATGCGCCAGTTCGTCGCGCGGGTGCTTGGCAGCACCGAGCGAACGTGGAGCGAGATCTTCCAGGCGGCCGGACGCACTTATCAAAAACCGACCTTGGTGCTTTTCTCGGATGCCGTCGAGTCGGCCTGCGGGTTCGCCCAAGCGGCTGCAGGCCCTTTTTACTGCGGCGCCGATCAGAAAGTTTATATCGACCTTTCCTTCTACCGCGATCTGCGCCAGCGCTTCCAGGCACCAGGTGACTTCGCCCAGGCCTACGTGATTGCCCACGAAATCGGCCATCACGTGCAAAACCTTCTCGGCATCATGAGGAAAGTTCAGGCGCTGCAGAGCCGCTCCGGTGAGCGCGAAGCCAACGCATTGTCGGTCCGGCTCGAGTTGCAAGCGGATTGCCTGGCGGGCATCTGGGCAAATTACGCGCACCGCGAGCGTAACATCTTAGAAGAGGGCGATATCGAAGAAGGATTAAACGCGGCGGCACAGATCGGCGACGATCGGATGCAAAAGCGCGCGCGTGGCTACGTGGTTCCGGATGGCTTTACCCACGGCAGCGCCCAGCAGCGCGTGCAGTGGTTTCGCCGCGGGATCACGAGCGGCGACCTCAAGCAATGTGACACCTTCTCCGGCCGACCGGTATCATGAATTGCCGTGTAGTACCTGCACGCAACGCTTAAAAAAACTTGCTTCGAATTTAAATCAGCGTTAACAGTGAAGCATAAATAAAATGAAGGGGGGAACGACAATGTCTTTCTACAAAAAAAGCTGTCTGATGGTTACCGCTATTTTGCTGGGGTTCAGCCTGGCTGGGTGCGAGAAAAAGGCAGGAGAGGGTCCGGCTGAGCGGGCTGGAAAAGAAGTCGACAAAGCCATGGAAAAAGCTGGCCAGGCGATGGACAAAGCTACGGACACCGTAAAGGAAGCAGCAAAGGACGCTACAAACAAGGTCGAGGAAGTCGCCAAGGACGCGGCCGGAAAAGTCACGGCAGCAACCAAGGACAAGTAGCTCGCCAGTTTTTTGCGTGCATTGACAAGATAGGGCTCTTTACCGGGGGCCCCTTTGCCCCTGGGGCGTGGTGTTTCGCCCGCAGCAAGCAACAGACTTTCGACAGACTGCTGGAAAATTCTTTGAACTTATTGAGGATCTCCCGTTCACTGCATTCGTATATCGGGTGTTGCCCTGAAGGCGAAAGCGTTTCTTGCTCTCTCGCGCGTAAACTTTGCTCACGGAAGGGAGAAACATCAACCTTGGGGAGCTGGTAGAAAGAAAAACTTGCATGGCGAAACCACAATCAATCATTGGCGCAGGAGTGGGGCGAGTGGAAGGCGCCGAGAAGGTCAGCGGCCAAGCCGTATACGCTGCCGACGTTCACTTTCCAGATGCTCTATGGGGAAAAATTCTACGTAGCCCTTACGCTCACGCCCGTATCGTCAACATCGACACGTCGAAAGCTTGGAAGGTTGCGGGAGTCAAGGCAGTCGTCACCGGCAAGGACGAACCCGACCACTACGTTGGCAAGAGCATCCGAGACATCCCCGTCCTGTGCTGGGACAAGGTCCGCTACATCGGTGACAAAGTCGCGGCGGTCGCCGCCGAGACTCTCGAAGCGGCAGAAGAAGCAATCGGTCTTATCGAAGTCGAATACGAAGAGCTGCCGGCGGTTTTCGATCCGTTGGAAGCAATGAAGCCGGGCGCGCCGATATTGCACGATGATGCCTCAGCCTATGACGGCGCACCCAAAGACATCATGGTTAAGGATATCCCCAATGTCTGCAACCGGCTGATTTGGAAGAAGGGCGACGTCGATCAGGGATTCCGCGAGGCCGACCTGGTTTTGGAACACACTTTCCGTATTCCGCTTCGCCATCAGGGTTACATCGAGCCCCAAGCCTTCCTCGTCAAAATCGATGAGGATGGCCAGGTCCTGGCGTGGTCATCTAGCAAGAGCCCTTTCGCTACCCGAACGCAGCTAGCCAAAGCTATCGGCCTGCCTCCCGCCAATGTGCGCGTCCACGCGGTCACCGTCGGCGGAGACTTCGGCGGCAAGGGCGGCCCCGGAGATCTGCCCATCGCCTATTTCCTCGCCAAGCAGGCCAAGCGGCCGGTCCGAATCGTGGCGACCAATTCTGAAGAGCTTACGTTTACCAATCCAGATCACTATTCGGTGATCACGGTGCGCACAGGAATCAAGCGCGACGGTCGTCTCGTGGCCCGATACGTCCGGGCCATTCATGGCAGCGGCGCCTATGCGGGAATGAAACCCGGACAGGCGAGCATCGGCGGCGCGGGCACCGCCGGCCCCTATCGCATCGACCATGCCTATATGGAAGCCCTCCAAGTCTACACGAACACGGTCCCCTGCGGATTCTGGCGTGCGCCCGGCGCGCTCCAAGGGATGTTCGCTGTGGAATCGCATATGGATCTCATTGCTAGAGAGCTGGGCATGGATCCGGCGGAGTTTCGCATGAAGAACCTCATCAGCGAAGGCGAGGAAAACGCGTTGGGCAGAAAAATGATCGGTGTCAAAGCCCGCGAAACGCTCAAGGCGGCGCTCGATGCCGCGGGGTGGAAGAAACCGAAGCCGGGGCCGAACTACGGCCGAGGAGTCGCCATGTATGAGCGCGCCACCGGAGCCGGCAAAGGTTGGATCCTCGTGACTGCGGAACTCGACGGAACCTTCACGATCTTCACCGTGAGCGGCGACCAGGGAACCGGGCTCCGGACGATCATGTGTCAGACCGTGGCCTCCGAGATGGATGTGCCCTACGATCAGGTGCGCTGCCGCAACGGCAACACATCCGAGGTCCCCTATAACGTCGATATAGGTTTCGGCGGCAGCCGTTCGACCAATATCGGTGGGCATGTGGTGATCAAAGCATGCGGCGAGCTGCGGACTAAATTGATCGCGCAGGCCGCGCAAATGCTCGAGTGTGCAGAAGAGAAGGTTGTCTATAAAGCGGCTCGATTCTCGAATCGCGACAACCCGCGCAAATCTTTGACCTTACGCGAAGTCGTCACCGCCGGCGGCGGCCCGGTCACGGCGAGTGTCGAACTGGAGGTTCCGCGCAAAGGCTCCTCGACCTCCTACGTTGCTCAGGTAGCAGAGGTGGAGGTGGATCCTGAGACGGGCCACGTGAAGCTTCACCGCTTTGTCTCGGCCCACGATGTGGGTACCATAATAAATCCCGTCGCTCATCAGGGTCAGATCGACGGCGCCGCGATGATGGCCATCGGCTCCTCCTTGATGGAAGAGTTGATCGCCGACAATGGCAAGATCACAACGACGAATCTTGGCGAATACAAGATTCCCAACATTGCAGACATCCCAAAATTTAAGACCGTGTTGGTCCAGTCAAAAGGAGGGCCGGGGCCTTACGAGGCAAAAGGCATCGGTGAGCATGCCAACGTCAGCCCGCCAGCCGCGATTGCCAACGCCGTACACGACGCCTGCGGCGTGCGGCTGTTTGATATTCCGGTCACGGCGGAGAAAGTATTTAACGCAATTCAGAACAAGCATTAGGCGACACGAGCGAAGAGAAGCAACCGCAATGAACCTAACGCGGCTACGCCGCAACCAAAACTCGGAATATCTCGCGCAAAGGCGCAAAAAAATGTAGGGGCGGGTTTCAAACCCGCCCGACTTCGTGATCTTCTTGGTAAGAATGTCTTTCCTCAGTGCTGCATCCATGAAGCCTAATTGAATGAAAGGAAGAGCAAAAGATGATCGATGTTTACTATTGGACCACGCCTAACGGCCACAAGGTCACCATATTCTTGGAAGAGACCGGTCTCCCCTATTCCATCAAACCGGTCAACATCGGCAAGGGAGAGCAGTTCAAACCGGAGTTTCTGGCGATTTCTCCCAACAACCGCATTCCGGCGATGGTGGACAACGAACCGGCGGGCGGCGGCAAACCGATCAGCGTCTTCGAGTCCGGTGCTATTCTTCAGTATCTCGCTGAGAAGACCGGCAAGTTTCTGCCCACTGATTTGCGCGGCCGCACGGAAGTCATGCAGTGGCTGTTCTGGCAAATGGGCGGGTTGGGGCCGATGCTTGGGCAAAATCATCACTTCAGAAACTACTCCGACGAGAAGCTTACCTATGCGATCAATCGCTACGTCAAAGAAACCGAGCGTCTCTACGGAGTGCTCGACGAACGGTTGGCCGATCGCGAGTTCGCCGCCAGCGAATATTCGATTGCCGACATGGCCTGCTATCCTTGGATCGTCCTTCATGAGCGGCAGGGCCAAAATCTAGATGACTTTCCGAACCTCAAGCGTTGGTTCGAGACGATCCAGCGGCGCGAAGCGGTGCAACGGGCCTATGCGTTGGCAAAGACCATTAACCCGGCGCCCCCTGGGATGACCGAAGAAGCAAAGAAGATTCTTTTTGGGCAGGGCCGGCGGAGCAAAGCCTGACGTTCCATCTTCTTATTTGCGTTTGCCACCCTGTTTGACAAACTCGCTACCTTTTGCAAAAGGTCATCATTGCGTGTATTTCCCGTTTGGGAAAATCCATGCAATCCAATATTCCATCAATGTGGAGTGAAATAAGAATGTTGAAATACCGGATTAGAATTCTAATCGCGTTGGCGGTAGTTGCGCTCGTTCCATCACAGAGTTGGCCTCAGGATTCTATTCCCTTTGTGCCGTCGCCGATGTTGGTTGTTGAGCGGATGCTCCAGCTCGCCGAAGTTAGGAAAGACGACGTTCTTTACGATTTGGGAAGCGGTGATGGGCGGATCGTCATTGAGGCGGCCAAGAAATTCGGCGTTCGAGGCGTCGGGGTCGATTTGAATCCGACACTCGTGGAACAGGCCCGACGCAGAGCGGCGGAAGAAGGGGTCAGCCATCTGGTCGAGTTCCGCGCCGCGGACGGCCTCACTGTGGACATTTCTCAGGCCACCGTGGTGACGCTTTACATGTTTAAGTGGTTCAACAATCAAATTCGTCCGAAGCTGCAGCGCTTAAAACCGGGCTCACGCGTCGTGGCGCACGATTTCGATATCGACGACTGGAAACCGACGAAGATTGAATATGTGAATCCAGGTGATGACAAGGCAACGGAATTTAGCGAACCGCGTACGCTCTACTTGTGGAAGATAGACACCGAGTCTCCGGCTCCTTAACTCCACTTAAGACGGATCTTCGCTCGTACGGGGTTTCCCGCCAGTTCCACGACAACTGTGAGTGAGACGACCCTGCTCGCTCTTCACTCGCTCAAGATAGGCGGAAAGCCGGGTCGAGCGGTTTGGTGGGCGCTGAGAGCGCATCAAGGGCGCTTACGTGGCCAAGCGGACAGCGAATTTGAGATTCGTGCGGCTACCCCTAAAAAGGCAATTCCTATCATTGATTTTTACATGCCTCGTAAAGCGATCACTAAAAAAACCGCCTACCTAGCAAGCCCGTAATACTAAGAACCCAATCGTGATGCAGGGGGATTCCAACCACTCAACGATTAAACCGGCTAAGAGAATTCCGAATACAGTGCCAAGTTCACTGAGAGGAAAATGCCTCCCGAATGAGAAGAATTTCCCGGGCAGAGCCAGGGGAATGTATTTCGGAACCAACTCGCAATAGAGGTCGAACCCTTCGCCCAGTTTTTCTTTGAGGAACTCTTCTTCGGCGGGAATGATAATGCGGTGATGCAAAGCAAAAAAAGCCAAGAAAAGCAGCGTGAGGGGAAACGCCGCCGAAAGGAAAATCATCCCGAGTCCGATCAGCAAGTTGCCCACATGGATAGGATGGCGGATATAAGAGTAAGGGCCTGTGGTGATGAGCTTTGGAGTTTGGGCTCGGCGTGATCGAGTGCATCTCCCGCCGTGGCTCAGTGCCCATATTCGCAGCAAACCCCCCGCTATCAGACTTCCAATCCCAACCGTATCAGTAAACGCATCCGTCCATGTTCCTTCGGCAAAGATGCCCGAGGGAGGAAAAAGCCACGTATAGATCATCAGCGAGAGAAGGAATAAACCCTGAGCACAGCGGCTAAGGAAGAATAGTCTTTGCAAATCAACCGACTTTTCGAGCCTCCGGACCGCTTTGTTTATCCGTGAAATGAACACCGACGGTGATGATGGCGAAAGACCTTCCTCCCTGAGAAACCGAGCCGGAGCCGGATCAAGAAACAGTTCTTCAAGACAAACTTTGCACACCTCCTCGACAGAACAGCCAGCGGGTTGGTAAACGATCTGTGCGAGGCTGGGAGGAGGACCCCAGTGGTCGAAATTCGGTTTTTGAAATATAGCGACTGTGCGCGTATTCAAGGCGCAAGCAAGATGCATGGGGCCACTATCGCAGGTTACAAACAGATCACAATTCGAAACCATGGCAGCAAAATCGCTGGGCGACGATTCGAAGACCTTAGCAATGCCCGAGTCTAAAGCATCGCTGTAGAACCCGATCAAAGTTTTCTCTTCAGGCCCGAAGAACGTGACAACGTTTACCCCCTGCCAGTAAAGAGCAGTAATGAGTTCACAGAAATTTTTGATCGGCCATCTTTTGCCCCACGCCTTCCGGCCGCCGACGAAAACCCCAACGGTAGGTCTCCCACCGCCCCAGCCAGCCAACTCCTCTATTCGCCTTCTCCCTCGTTCGTTCTCCGGATTGGGAAGACGCAATAAAGGAAGACCCTCCTGGACTTCCAGGCCAAGAGCCCTAAGAAAAGCAGGCAGCATTCGATATTTGTTTGTCTCGGCTGGTCGAGGAACCCTAACATTGCACCATCGGTCCCATTTCCCTCGAAGACCGACTCGGAAGCGCGCCCGCGAGAATCCCACGATGAACGAACCCATGGCTGACTGTGAACAGCTCAAATCCACGGCGATGTCATAGCCCACAGATCTCAATTGCCGAAGAAGGAGAGGGTAGTCCCATGCGGAGCCGGGATAGCGGCGCGTGACAGAAAAATGATGATCGATCGGAAGATTCCCGAAAAGCTTGGCGGATACCGGCGCTCCGACAAAATCAATCCTGGCATGAGGAAAATTTTTCCGAAACAGCAATATGGCCGGTATTGCAAGAATCGAATGCCCCATGCGAAAAGTCGCTCGGACCAGCAGGATTTTTTTAAGCTGTTCCTTATGCAGATCGAGCGGCTCTTCTTTTGACTCGGTTGTAACCCATCGCATTATCCAGTTGGCTGCACCGCGAAGTCTTTGGTTCAAGGAGTAACGGAAGATTTTTGGCAGGATCATAAAAATAGCATTACCACTTGCGTGGCATCTATTATAGTATGGGCTTCCTCCAGGCGGGCCAAATCAATTCTAGGGACCTTATATATCTTTCGAATCTACTCCACAAGCCGACATCGTTGTGCAATTACATTTCGAAAAGCAGCAAACGGTCGCAACGACCAAGCTTAAACTATCAGTGTATGCACGCTCATTTCTTGAAACCTAAAATCAGAACACCCGCCCCAATCATGATAATGCCCAACCATTCCCTTGACGTCGGGCGTTCGTGGAGAAAGATTACTGCAAAGATAGCGACAAGCAGGAGGCTCAATTTATCCACCGGCGCAACCTTTGAGGCATCACCTACCTTTAACGCGCGAAAGTAGCAGACCCACGAAATGCCAGTGGCCAGGCCGGACAAAACCAGAAAGAACCAGGTCCTGGCGCTGAGTGCGAAGGGATTGCTCCATTTGCTAGCGCTATACACGAACCCGGCGAGGGTGATCATAATTACGAAAGTGCGAATCAGCGTTGCGAGATCCGAATCGACGCCCTCCAAGCCGATTTTGGCAAATATCGCCGTAAGCGCTGCGAAAACAGCGGAAAGAAGAGCCCAGTGAAACCAGTCATGTGTTATTGTCATAGGCGTCATGCTCCATGAGGAGTCGAGACAATTTCCATAGGCCGCAAAACTCAAAAATGTGCATTTACTGTGTAGAAAGCTGGCTTAACGTTGGGAACACATGGAGTAATGATAGCTGTATTCAACTGTTGGGCGGTTATCTAACTTAGCTGCTAGAGACTCTTGACTTCTACTCCTTTATTCCGGCGAGGTCCAACAGAAAAGCATAGGAGAACGCAGTCTCGCGGTGTCGCTTGAAGTGGCCGTCGCACCGCCATGTACCGTTTCCATATCTTTGACCTTACATTTTTAATCTGATCTGATATTTCTTTTTACACTTTATCGGTTTAAAGGAGCGAGCATGGCAAATCCAAAAAAGATTGTGCAACCTTCCGACTTGCCGGTTCGCAAGTCTCACTCGCAGGTCGTTGCCGTAACCGGTGGGACGCTTGTCTTCATAGCGGGCATGACATCGCGAAGCGAAAAGGACGCTACGCCAGTTCATCCGGGTGACATGCGCGCCCAACTGCGCCAGGTGTGCGAAAACATCGGCCGAGCGTTGCCCTCCGTCGGCGGTGATTACTCTGACGTGGTTAATACGACGACCTTTACCACCGACATGGATGAATACCATCGCGTCAATGACGAACGTTACAAATATTTTAAAACCGATTTGCCGACCAGCGCGTTGATCGGGGTAAAGCGACTCGCCCACGAAGACCTGATGGTAGAAATCGAATGCATGGCGGTGATTCCGACGGAGCGCTTCAAGCCCGCGAACTAAGGCAAGTGGATGACTGCGAGACGTTGCTGTGCAGAGAAAACGACTGAATGAATCTCCCCGAGGCTGACGGGGTATCAAAATACATTTATGAGAATTTATCCGAAAGGTTTTACTCCCGAATGTTTTCATCGGGGGTCCAGTATGGTTCGACCATACTCACCATGACCCCGAGTTTATCGAAAGGTCACAGTTTCGTCTGGATTCCCGATAGAAGCATTCGGGAATGACAGACTTGGAGCTCCGGAATAGCTTTCACGCAGGAAGCTGCGGGGAATTGACCCAAAGAGATTACTCTAAGGTGTTTTGCCAATTCCCAAGTCTCGCTGTGCGTCTTTTAGAATAGAGAGGTCGATCACCGTTTCAGGCACAATGTCGGCCTGCAGTTTTAGCTCCTCCTTCGTAGCCGCCAAGAGATTCTTCAGCCCATTGTCTGTGGGTACGCCGTCTCGGCCAAAGATCTTGACCCCTAAATCGTAGGCCGCGGCTGCGCTGGCATTTGGCATCTTAAACACGTCGATCAGCAAGGCTTTGGAACCTTCACGATCGTCATTGACGAAGCGGAGCGACCGCAATAAGGCGCGCAAAACGCGCCGCACTTCATCGCGCTTTTCTTTTAGTCTTTTGTCGGTTGTGCCCAGTCCACCCATGGGCATATCGACGATATCCCCCGCATAGACCAGCACGTTGAATCCCATTTCTTTGGAGCGCACCGCATAATCAGGTGGAAGAAGCGTCGCTTGGATGGTCCTTCCAACCATTGCAGAAAATCGTATGGAGTCCTGGCCGAGAGCACGGATGGAAACATCTCTGGAAACATTAAGGCCATAAGATTCGAGCACCTGCTTGGTAATATAATAAGCGGCACCGCCAAAGGCGGAGACGCCTACCGTGCGCCCCTGAATTTCTTTTGCTTGTTTGATCTCGGGCAGAGTGACGAGGTAATAGATCGGTCTTGCGACGTAGTTGAAGACGCTCTTGACGCCTCCGCCGCGCACGGCGGTGGCGATGATCCGCGAGTTGTGAGTGATGTAGTCCACGTCGCCGGAGAGCAGTGCCGCAACCGCCGGCGATCCCGCTATCTGAATAAGTTCCACTTGAAGCCCCTCGGCACGGAAAAAGCCGCGTTTGTTGGCGGCGAACAGTGGGAGTTCTTGAAAAGCAACTGATGGAAACCCAATCCGAATCGCCTTCTCTTGCGCTGTGACCTTCTCCGCGGTGAAGACAACAAGAAGAAAAAAGAAAAGGAGCAAAATTACCCGGGCTCTCATTTGGCGCTCAGGACGCAGCGGACACGATTGCTGCTAGGATTAATCCAGCAGAGGAGAACCGTCAAGGGTTTGTCGTGGGCGGAGTCTGGCACGGCGGTTGAGAAGCCCGGCCGGTGTTCTCTAACAACAACGCCTCTGCCATTTCGTATCGATTTTCCTATGGAACCTCGCACGTCACTAGGAAACAAATTTGTCCTCAGCGCAACATCGCTGAGATCTGTTCCTGAAATCGCGCGATGTCTACAACCATCAAAAAACGTTTCTTTTTCGGTTGCTGGCCTAAACGCTCTCTTGAGTTTTTTTCGCGCCTCATTAGAGATATCTTTGCTTTCACCGCTATCTCCACTAGTCGCGACAGCATGGGAAAAGTGGAACCTACCTGAGAGGAATTTCAACAGGGGTGTGGTACATCAATGCGATATAGGAAAAATCTTAAATCCACCGTCTGTTAAACGGTCAAACTCCTCGCTTTCGGATTTTCTTTTGCCACGGTATCGAGCACCATTTCCATGACCTTCAATGTCGGCTTGCCGCATCGGGTATGGCACGCAACCAGCTTTCATATACGGTTTTTTCGGCCATCTGCCGCTCCGACAGTTTGTTCAGCGCCATGATTGTTCTTGACCGCCTCGGCTCGGTAGGTTTTATAGCACTGAACCGCTTCGACGTAAGCCGTCATGAAAGGTTACACCGTTTGCGGCTGACTTTCGCAAGCGCCATTCTCCTTAGAGAACCGTCGTTGATCAAACGCACCCGACATGCTCAGCAAAGGCAGCGTACACATCCAACGTAGCCGGCCTACAATACAGCGCGTCAGGGGAGAACCTTTTTATCCTGGATCGCAATCCTCTGAATAGCTTTGCGGATGCCCAGCAAATCGACATGAAGCTCTTATAATCATGGAAACATTTTTTGAGACTATAAAGTCTCGATCGCTCATAGCTCTTCAAAAATGTAATCTTGCCGAAAGTTTCGAGCAAGGTTCCAGTGTTATAAGTGTTCGATAGGACTTGTTTGCTTGCAGTGGCCCTTCAATACGCTTCAGCAACCAGCGAGATTAGCTCGGGCGGCAAATATGTTATCTGCCTCAACACGTATGGCGCAAGATTTAGGATATCAATCCCAATCTTCTACCACCTATCTTGAAAGGCGAAGGCAAGGGCTCGCAAGGCGATACTTCACTGGTCTGATTCAAGCTAGACGTTTCCTTTCGAGGTGAACCCGTTACTAATTTAATACCATGTTTCCGATTTTTTTTTCACAGAATAGCGCAAACCCAATAACCTCCAATCTTACGACCTCTCTCCTGATCTTGTGACGTTGTGGGAGCCATCCAACCATCGGTGCTGCCCGGAGATATTGGGGAATGGAACACTTTGCTAGGACATCCCGCTGCTCTTTTCACTGGGCAGCGGCCTGATTTCCGTTTTGGTCTTGATCCTGTCCAATTGTGGCGGCTATTTGCAGAGGCAAAGTTGTGGATACATTTCTTACTGTATCGGTTTGATTCCTCTTTTCATTTCGCTGTGGTTTTTTTGCTAAACCAAAAAAGGTTGCGTTCCTCATCAAAAGGGACGGAACGTTAGTCAACAAACTGTTGAAGGTTAAGAATTCGTATTGGTCAAAAATCCGTAATCGACAACAAGGGAAGCACGAATATGGCGCCGTCTTCATTCTCTGAAATCTCAGACCGCGGCTTAAGTCTTCGTGCTACTTGAAAAGTTCTATGAATACGATAGAAGTTCACGGCGTTAAGAAGGAATTTGGCGAGAAGCTCGTTCTCAACGACATCTCGCTGGTAGTTCATAAACAGGATATCTACGGATTTCTAGGGCCCAATGGTTCCGGCAAAACCACTACCTTGCGCATCCTGTTGGGCCTCCTCCAGCAGGACGAAGGAGGAGTGAGGGTATTGGGAATGAACCCCGTATCGGCCGGAGTCTCGCTGCGCCGACGGGTGAATGCCTTGCCTGAGTCTCACGGTCTTTATGGATGGATGTCGTCTCAAATGTACCTTAAATTCTTCGCTCAAATGTACGGGGTTACGCTTACTCCGCAAACTTGCAGATATCGCTTGCAACAGGTAGGCCTTAGCCCCAACGATATTCTAGCGGGAAAGTCCGAATCATTGCATGTATCACGAGAGAATGACTTACATGAAAGATCGTCTCTTTTCTCTCGCTGCAAGGTCTGGTTATCGTCTTGCTGGTGACCGACAATATCCACTAAAAGCGTCGAGCCGACTGTCGTGTGTTTAGTTTTTTCCAGACCACTCGCTCCGTGAAAGCCGTGACCAAAGCGCTAGTCGTCCTCGCGCAAGAGACTCTTGGGCACCACGTGACAATCGTCTAATAGTAAGGGATTACTAACGATGACGAGATTGTCGATACTGACGTTGGCTTTTTTCCTGTTCCTCGGGATTGGATTTGCACAAGTCCTTCGCGCCCAAAGTGCTTCTCCTGGCGAGAGGCAAAAGATCGAGCCCTCATCAAATATGTGGGTGAGATGAACGACGCAAAATTTGTGCGTAATGGCAGCACTTATGATGCCAAAGCCGCGGCAACCTTTCTACGGCTTAAATGCGGAGCGAACGATTCAGAAGTGAAAACCGCGCGCGATTTCATCGATAAGATCGCCACCCTCTCAGGCACATCAGGGAAACCCTACATCATTCGCTTCAAGGACGGTAGCGAGATAAAAAGCCGAGATGTCTTGCTGGCGGCATTGAACAAGATTGAAAAGCCATGACTAAGCAAACCGGCGACTGGTCCCGATCAGCGGTCTCAGCACGCTCGTATTCAGATACGGGGCACGCCGAATAATTTTGATTATGGGGGTCACTTGTTGTCGCGAGTCATCACTGGAGCCCGATATAAGGGAAACACGGGCTTTTGGAACCGGTCTTTCAAGTAAACGAACGCTGAGCATGCCGATAAGGCAGATTACATAATGGCCGAAACATGACCCGAGCGTTGTCGTGGCTTGTTCAAATCCTGGATGAACCTAAGTGTCGCTTCGGATTTTTAGGGCCTTTGAGAACCTATTCCTCCCGTTCAAAAAAGATGATGAGGACTTGGTAACGACCCGTGCTGAAAAATCTTCTTTACCGCGTCTATGAGAGGCAACTCCTCAATGATGTTCAGCGTCGCCCCATCCCCCGCCACGTCGGTTTGATTCAGGACGGCAATCGTCGCTATGCCCGGGAGGCGGGCTTGTCGGAACCAAGGGAGGGGTACCTTCTGGCGTCAGCAAAGACCGAGGAGGTTCTCACGTGGTGCGCCGCGCTCGGCATTCCTGTAGTCACCCTCTGGTGGCTCTCGACTGAAAACCTGACTCGCGAGCCCGATGAAGTAGCCACCATTCTCCGGGTCATCGAGCAGAAGATGGCCGAATGGATGCAAGGCGGTTTCGTCCAGCAGCTCCGAATTCGAGTACGTCCCATCGGGAAGCTGGAGCTTCTTCCAGCCTCAACCCTCCAAATCCTACGGGCCATCGATTCAACAACACAGCACCACGAGCGAATGCTCGTGAACGTTGGCGTCGGCTACGGGGGCCGGCAGGAGATCGTCGATGCAGTCCGGCGTTACCTTCAGGAGCGTTTTATGCGGCGGGATTCACCTGAGGAAATCCTCCGAGAACTTACCCCAGAGGCGCTGGACAAATTCTTGTATACCTATGACTGCCCTGATCCTGATCTGATCATCCGCACCAGTGGAGAGGTGCGTCTGTCGGGCTTCATGCTCTGGCAAAGCGCCTACAGCGAGTTCTATTTTTGTGACGCCTACTGGCCAGCGTTCCGGAAAATCGATTTTCTGCGAGCAATACGGAGCTATCAGCGACGCGAGCGGAGGTTTGGGCACTGAGAGATACACATCATTGACAACTGTTAGCGGGAGGAAGGGCTCATTGGCAGATTGGACAAGGTATAGGAAGTCACCAGAATCCCTAACATGCCTGAAAAGAATTCCGTCACCGCCGAGATGATGTAGAAAACTTCATCATCATCGAGTTCGGCAAAAACGGGAATCGCGAAATTCTCCCGGGAGTATCTTTCAGATTCCGGGAGCGAATAGCATGGTTGGCCCCGAGCGCTTCAAGAAAACACCGGCGGAGTCTTCAACGGTTAGTTGCTTAAAACACAACCTGACAGATCGGGGTCTCGCTCCCACGAACTTTTTCCAACGGTATTCCCATCTTTTCTGCTCTCAGTCAGGAATCACGTCTTATTTTCGTCTGGTCACCTTTCAGAGATGTAATTTCTGTGAAAGGCGCAGTTAACATTCTTCCTTTATCTGTGCCCATCATCGTGCCAGAATTTGAGTCATTCCATTTTATCACGAGAGAAAGGTTCATCATGAAATCGCGCGTTTTTTTTATCGCGGCTATCTCCAAGGTTTGTTTATCGCCTTGTTGGTTACGTATGTCTGGTTTTTTCCAGTCCACTCGCTCCTTAGAGGTCGGCTGGACACTTTTGCGGACATCATCGGCATCGGTAACTTGGTTCTGGGAGCGATCTTGCGTATCTGGGCAGTAAGCCACCCGGGCAGACACACGCGCTCACGAACCATCAAAGCCCCATCACTCATTACCGCAGGGCCATATGCTTGTGTAAGAAATCCGATCTATCTGGCCAACTTTCTTATTGGCCTTGGTCTAGTGGTCCTTGCCGAAGCGATCATTTTAGTTCCGCTCTATTTCATTGTTTTCGGACTCCCCTACCGTAAGATTGTCGAGCAAGAGGAAAACTTTTTAAGGAACAAATTTGGCGAAGAGTTTGGCCGTTACTGCGCAGTGGTGCCGCGATGGCTGCCCCGGCTGAAGAATACCGCCCGGGCACTCACGTTTGGGCCCAACTTTCATCTCAGGGAATTCGGTACGACATTCGGTATCCTCGTCGGGGGGTTATTTTTCGAATGGATCGAGTCACCTTCGCACCGTGCCTGGATTACTTTTCTCCATCAGTGGGTTGCAGAAAATCTACGCTAAGCGTTCCCCACGGGTCAGTGTCCGCCCGCAAACTACGAAAGCTTGCGAATGCCACCCTAATCCCTGGCGCACCCGCACTAGGTAAGGATAAGGTCAACAAAGGGGCGGAAAGTCTCGGGCAGATCTTCTATTATAGAGTCCCGTCGTACGCGCACTCTCCTGGTTCGCCATCCGCTGCGCCACTTCACCCACAACCGGGGCACGGCCAAGCTTCATGAAGGAAGTAACTCTTGAGACATTTATCAAACGCTATGGGCCGTGGGCACTGGGTTGAATTCTCGCTCGCTCCCTATAAACTTTCAAAAATATAAGGTACGTGAAATATTTCAGTAATGTTTCTTAGATCACACATGTTTCCTTTGTAGTACGATAGCATCAGTGAGGATCTAATCATGCGAGTGTTAGTTGCAGAAGACGACCAGAAGATCGCCGCGTTTATCGTCAACGGACTAAAGCAGGCAGGCTTCGCTGTGAATCATGCAGCGGACGGGGAAAATGGTCTGCACATGGCCACAACACAATCTTACGACGTGGCCGTTATCGACATCATGTTGCCCAAACTCGATGGGTTGAGCCTTATCGAGCGGCTTCGACAGAAAAAGATCAACACCCCCGTGATTATCCTGAGCGCAAAACGTTCTGTGGACGATCGGGTCAAAGGATTGCAAGTGGGCTCCGATGATTACCTGACCAAACCATTCGCCTTCTCCGAGCTGCTAGCACGGGTACAGGCACTTATCCGCAGAACCAGCAACGTGACTGAGCCTACTCAACTGACGGCCGGCGAGATTTCGCTGGACTTGCTGACACGAGAGGTCGTGCGCGCGGGCACGAAAATCGACTTGCAGCCCCGCGAATTTTGCCTACTGGAATACCTCATGCGCCACCCGGGCAGAGTATCGTCGAAGAATATGATTATGGAGCACGTTTGGGGCTATGACTTTGATCCGCAGACCAATGTGGTGGACGTGCTGGTCTGCAGGCTGCGTAATAAGGTGGACCGGGACTTTAAGAATAAACTCATTCACACCCACAGAGGAGTGGGGTATGCCCTTAAAATTGCTTAACCGTGCGCGAAAAAAACTCGGCGTCCGCCTGACTCTTTGGTATTCGACGTTTTTTATCTTGAGCTCTGTCATCCTGTTCATCGTCTCATACGTTTTCCTTTCCACATACATTCAAGAAAATCGGGAAGATGTTGAGCTGAAGCTCAAGGAGTACCTATCTCTCGGCCAAGAAGGGGGAATCGCCGCCATCCAAAAGGCAGTAGGGGCGGGTCGAGAGGCCAGCCCGAACACCCACTTCTTCGTCCGCATACTTGATTCGGAGGACAAAATTGTTTTCTCAAGTAACCCCCAACTCTGGGAGAGGTTCGATCTCAAGCCCCTTCAAGATCGGCCCATCGAGGGGGAATGGCAGTACTTTCCAGCTAAACACGGAGGCGACGTATTGGAGATTACGTTCGGGTATCTCCCCAACGGCTATCTCTTGGAAGTAGGCAAGAACCTCGAGGACCGGAAAGAGATTCTGGAACATTTTCGCAATACTCTAGCGGGCATCATGATACCGATGATTCTGATCAGCCTAGCGGGAGGCGCGTTTCTCGCGTTTCGCGCGCTGCGACCGATTCGTAGTCTTATCCATACCACGCAGTCCATTGTCGATACCGGAAGGATGGATGCCCGCGTCCCTATCAGAAAAACCGGTGATGAACTGGACGAGCTGAGCGGACTCTTCAATAGGATGTTGGAAAGAATCGAGGGCTTGATCAAGGGGATGAGAGAAGCATTGGATAACGTCGCCCACGATTTGCGCACGCCAATGACCAGACTACGGAGCATCGCCGAGACGTCCCTACAGTCGGCTCCGGGTCGGGAACGTTATGAGGAGACACTAGCTGATTGTCTTGAAGAATCAGACCGGGTGCTGATGCTTTTGAACACCCTCATGGACATCTCAGAGGCGGAAACGGGAACCATGAAGCTGAGGCTGGTTCCGGTCAACATTTCGAATCTCATCGAAGATACCGTTGGGCTCTATGAGTACGTGGCAGAAGACAAAAGCATTGCTATATCGGTCAACTGCGCCAAAGACATGGGTATGACCGCAGACCACAACCGCATGCGCCAAGTCCTGGCCAATCTGGTGGACGACGCGATCAAATACACTCCGTCCGGTGGAAGTATCGCTATCGACGCCTATCACGAGCAAGATCAGACCGTGATCCTCGTCAAAGACACCGGCGTCGGTATTCCACTCGAGGAGATTCCCAAGATATGGGATCGTCTTTACCGCGGCGATAAGAGCCGCTCGCAGCCGGGACTGGGTTTAGGTTTAAGTCTAGTCAAAGCTGTGGTCCAAGCCCATAAGGGACGCATCGAAGTTCATAGCGTACCGGGTTGCGGTTCTGTTTTCACGCTCTATTTCCCTACCGCTCCCATTCCTATCGGCTGATCTCCCCTCTTCCTTACTCTACGAACCTTTCAAAAATGTAATGTCAGGGCAACCTCCAGGCAAGGTCCCTGAAATAGGCTTCGGCCAGTCCATTCTAGGTTTGGTCTGGTAGACTGCATAGCGCTTCAGCAGCGTGGCGTGGTGAGGTTCTGATGCCATCGGGTTCGGGGCCAATTCATTCCTCGAGGTTTTCGCGGGCGATTTATGTCCTCGGCATACTTTTAGTTTTTTTCAATATTCTCTTCGATGTATTTGATCTCGACGGGTCAAGCTTGCTTAGGCTGCTGGCTCCAGTGAAAAGAACCGTCACTGTGGCCGTTATGCCCTCTGACACTCAAATTGATTCTTTTGAACATTCGGAACTTCGCGACGGTTTCACTCTTCTCGTTGTAGACCGATCAGGATTAAACCTCCGGCCGTCGCGGGCTGAAGCTTTAAGCTCATCAGCGCTCGGCACAGCTCGGTCCCACGGGTACCGGGTGGGCCTCGCGCGCAATTCTCTTCCGAACTCCTCTCCGTATTTGTGACAGTGTTTTTTTCACTGATTACCTGAAGACAGCTTCGACCGCCTCTTAAGCGTTCTTGGCTGTCAACCGTCGATTCAGATTTTTTTGATACATCGCAACTAAAAGGAGGCAACAAAATGTTTACAACATATTCTTCTGGCTCTTCACAGGATTCACTCCACGCAGGAATTGGACGTCGCCCGAAATTCGCACCACGGCGTACTCGACTCGCCACGATCCTCGTGGCCTCGATGCTGTTCGCGGCCGGTTCCCTCGCGACATCCGGCGCAGCGCTGGCCGGTCCGTGCACCGGCCCAGGGGCACCGACCACAACGGAGACCCGATGCCTGACCGCGGTTCAAATCCCGGGCAATCCACTCCGGTCGTACGACATCAGCTGGGTCAATCCGGATCGCGCTGAGTACTATCTGGCCGATCGCTCGAACGCGGGCATCGACATCATCGACACCCACCACCTCACCTTCAAGCGGACCCTCGGCAAGGGCCTTTTCGTGGGCATCAAGTTCAACGCAGCCGGCGCCGTGAACAACGATATCTCCGGACCCGACGGCGTCGTGACGCACGGCAGGTGGCTTTATGCCGGCGACGGCGACAGCACGCTCAAGGTGTTCGATCTCAACGCACCCAATGCGTCTGCTCTAAAGGACACACTCTTCACCGGCGGCACGACGCGAGTCGACGAAATGGCGTTGACCTCGGACGGCGAATTGCTCCTGGCAGTGAACAACGCCGAGGACCCTCCCTTCGCGACACTGTTCGTGGCAAACGGCGACCGGCGCTCCAGTGCGGTCAAACTGATCACTAAGATCACTATTAACCCCACACTTTTCCCGGATACCCCGGCGATCGAGCAGCCGGCATGGGATCCCAAGACCAAGCGTTTCTATGTGTCGGTGCCGATCCTCGGGAACCCGGCAGGGTGCACTGCGACCTGCGACGGCGGCCTGATGGTGATCGATCCGACCACCGTCACGCTGGGGACCTTCGTGCTCGGCGCCTTCGATCCGGCCACGAACACCGGGGTCGTGCAACTCAGTGACTGCGGGCCCAACGGCGCCACGGTCGGACCGCATGACAATCTGCTGCTGGGCTGCACCCTGGCCAACAATCCGGCCAACCGGAGCACGCTGGTCATCAACGCGGGGAGCAAGAATTTTACCCACGTCAACGGCATCGTCGGCTCGGATGAGGTCTGGTTCAACAAGGGCGACGGGCGCTACTACACGGGTTCCAACAGGAATTGCAAATCGGCGACCGTGTGTTCGGGCAATGCTGCGGACCAGGCGGCCGTGCTCGGCGTGATCGACGGGACCAGCGTGTTGATCGAGACCATCCCGCAATCGTCCGGCTCGCACTCGGTGGCGGCCGACTCCAAGCGCAACCTCATCTTCGTTCCGCAGAATGCGCCTGTTGCGGTGGTCGGTGCCGGTGGTGACACCACGGACGTGGGCGCGGGGATTTGCGGCAGCAACAACGGGTGTATCGGTGTCTACGTCCATGATGTCGACAAGGACAAGGACGCCGACGACGACCGGGACCGGGATCGAGATCGGCGATAACGTTCGCTTAGAAAGGACAAGGGCCGGTTGTTTGCCGGCCCTTTTTTTTGCGCGCCGGACGCAGCGATTCAAGAGAGGCAGCACAGTGACCAGGCTGTACCGGCGCAAAGTAAACCACCCTTAGCTGCCCCTCACCCTAGCCACGTCCCGGCCCCGCAAGCGGGAGAGGGAAGTATTGCGTTTTGCTTACCTCGCGAGCGGATCAGGTCTCGACCGGAACTTTACGACCTTGGGCTTTGCTCCTTTGCCGCCTTCGATGTGAAGGGGCGTTCGGTTGCCGAAGGTCGACCGCAGACCCTGCCTTCCACCGGCTTTCGGTTTGTCTATGCGCCCGTCCATGCCTTTGTACGGCATTGCGCGCAGGTCGCCGTTCGCTAGAAAGATGTCTATTGCTTTTGACCGGCTCTCCTTCAAAGAGAGATCAGCGCTTCTTATAAACGCTCTGAATAAAACCGGAGCTTTCGAGCTTATTGATGAAGCTTGCGTCCATGACCGTTTCCGGACGCACGGTCGCTAATTTGGGATTGGTCGAAGTCAGTATACTGTGTAACTTTTTCATCCCGTCCAGGTTGGGATAAGGAATCCGCTCGTATGAACTGGACACTGACTGGTAGACCTTCTCAACGTCAGCCGGGTTGCTCAGGCGCAACTTAGAAGCCAAGATGCGGCCCACGACCTCCTTGTTTGCCGGCTCGACGACAAACGCGATTCCTTCGATCAGCGCTTTCAGATAGGCCTCTACAAGCTGCGGCTTATTGGCAGCCGTGCGGCGCGTCGTTAAGACCAGGGTTTGCGGCATGGTGACGCCCGAGCCTCTAAAATTGAACAGCGCGGGATAACCTTTTTGACTGTACAAGTCGCCAATGGCACCTCTAAGCGCCGTGGCGTCGACGGCGCCGGACTCCAGAGCCAGCCGGCGGTTGATCTCCGTGCCGGGAATAGTAACCAGGTTGATCTTCGCCTGCTTTGGCTCCAAGTCCAAACTTTGCAAGGCAAGTAGCGTCACCATATGCGAGGTAGAGCCGGGTCCGCTAGTGGTTATCTTCTTGCCCCTGAGATCCGCCGGCTTTTTGATTTCAGGCCTGCTGGTCAACGTAAAGTCGAGCTTCTGAAAAAAATTGGCGACGCAGATGACGTCGACGCCACTGACGGCGGCGTCGAGGATATGTCCGGGGCCGCCCAAACCCATGTCGATCTCGCCCGAGAGCAACGCGGCGATTGTCAATGTCCCGTTGGGCATGACGACGTACTGCAGATCCAGCCCGTGCTTTTGGAAGATACCCTGCTCCTTAGCGACCCACACCGCGGTGATGCTGTCACTCGTCATGGCTCCGGCAAAGTTAGTCTTTACGGTAGCTGCATGAGTTAGAAACGGTGCATGCAGGATCACGCAAATAATAATCGATAGTCCCCTTGAGAAATTTGTTTTCAAAGTTCGAACTCTCCTGTGCTTACGCATAGAGCGACTCATCACGCGCTGGGTTCTAGGAGGAGGACAGCGGAAATAGGCTTTACGGCGACGTTACATAGGCTTAGAGCCCGCTGTCAATATGATTTTCCAGTTGGACATTTGCTCCGCCTTGGCGTAATTCCCTGGTTCGTGCCCCGTGTTTGTGACTTCACGAAGCACCCTTGACGACGCCGAGCACGAAGCTGGAGGTAGCGTATGACTCAAATGGTTTTTATTCATGGGCCCGGCGCGGGAGGATGCGCCGATTCATTCGTCCATCAGCTCAAATATTATCCAGGCTGCCTCGCGCCGACGCTGCCTGGGCACCCGGACGGAACGGCTTGTCCCAATGTGAAACGATATACTGAATGGTTGAGAGGATGGTTGTGGTCCAAAGGTAAGCAGAAAGACTTGGTGCTGATCGGTTTCACCTTAGGAGGTTGCATCGCGCTTCAGTATGGCCTGGACTATCCCGATGAGGTCAAAGCACTGGTATTGATGACTACGGGCATGCGACCCAGGGAGCGCCGGCCGGGCACTTTAGAATTTCGGCTGAAGGCGGCAGAAGATCCTGAAACTTATCGGCAATGGCTGGACACCATGCGGCACCAGTTTCTGTTTATGACGCCGGAGCTCGGCGAACATCTTCTCGAATGCCATCGCAAGGTCGGCCCGTTGTCGCAGTACCGTGATTTTGTGGCTCTGGATCACTTCGATGTGCGGGACCGAATTCACACTCTCAGGCCGCCACTGCTCCTGATCCGCGGAGCTGACGATCCCAACTCATCTCCGGAGTATGAACTGGAGATCCATCAGGCCGTCCCCGGCTCGCAATACATGAAGTTCAAAAATGCCGGGCATTTTCCTTTCGCAGAAAAACCCGAGGAAGTTAATCGAGCCATTGATGAGTTCCTGGCATCCCGGACCTGATCCTTGCGAACTAGTTAGGCTGCTGAAAACAACTCATAGGCCC
>Ga0184612_10000313_pt1 | contig 22399 bp, 24 predicted proteins | sample PLM3_60_coex_FD_133163 | JGI IMG/M metagenome (GOLD analysis project Ga0184612, IMG submission 133163) | Groundwater sediment microbial communities from an aquifer in East River, Colorado, USA - PLM3_60_coex | ecosystem: Environmental > Terrestrial > Soil > Riparian zone | place: USA: East... | reverse complement strand
ATCCCCAGGCACCCACGCACATCCTCCTGGTGCCGAAGGAGCACCTTCGGTCGCTGGAGGAGATCGACGAGGGCCACACGGCCGTGCTGGCCGAGATGATCCGGTCGGCCGTGCAGCTCGCCCGGGCCGAGGGCATCGACCGCGCGGGATGGCGCCTGGTGGCAAACACGGGCGCGGACGCGGGGCAGTCGGTGCACCATCTCCACTTCCACCTGCTTGGGGGGAGGCGCATGGCTTGGCCCCCCGGGTAGTCGCCGCCCCCGGTGCCCCACGGTACAATCGTGGTTAGCTGGGGTCGTCAGGTGACGACCCCTTTTGCAACGGTCCACCAACAGGCCACCAACAGGGAGGAACGGGGGGACGACCCCCGGAAGACCGCACCTTGGCGAGAGCCACCACCCAAGTGAAGATCCTGGTCCCCGGCGACCGGTCCATGGTCGCCCTCCTCGGGCAGCGCGACGAGCTGCTCAAGCTCGTGGAGGCCGCGTTCGAGTCCGTGATCGTCGTCCGCGGGAACGAGATCACCATCACGGGGCCCGAGGAAGAGGCCGAACGCGTCGGTGTGCTGTTCGACGAGCTGCTCCTGCTGCTCGAGCGGGGTCACGACCTGACCGCGTCCTCGGTTGGCCGATCGATCGAGCTCATCAAGGGCAACGAGGCCAAACCTACGGAAGTGCTGGGCGACGTCCTCCTCACCGGGCGCGGCCGGGGCATCTCGCCGAAGACCTTGGGCCAGAAGCAGTACGTGGACGCGATGCGCCGAGCGACGCTCACGTTCGCCATCGGCCCGGCCGGAACCGGCAAGACCTACCTCGCGGTTGCCACCGCGGTCCGGGCCCTTCAGGACAAGGTGGTGTCGCGCATCATCCTCACCCGCCCGGCTGTCGAGGCCGGCGAGCGGCTGGGGTTCCTTCCCGGCACGCTCTACGAGAAGATCGACCCGTACATGAAGCCGCTGTACGACGCGCTCTTCGAGATGACCGGCGCGGACTCGCTGCCCCGGCTGATGGAGCGAGGGACTGTGGAGGTGGCGCCGCTGGCTTTCATGCGGGGCAGGACGGTTAATGACTCGTTCATCATCCTGGACGAGGCACAGAACACGACGCCCGAGCAGATGAAGATGTTCCTCACGCGCCTGGGGTTCGGCTCCAAGGCCGTGGTGAACGGGGACGTGACGCAGATCGACCTGCCGAACGGACATGGATCGGGCCTGGTGATCGTGCAGGACATCCTGTCGGGCATCGAGGGGATCGAGTTCTGCCACCTCGGGGCGCGCGACGTCGTCCGTCACAAGATCGTGCAGGACATCGTGGAGGCCTACCGCATGTTCGGGGAGAAGCGGGCGGCCGGCGCCGATGAGTGACGACGACAGTCCGAGGATCCTCGTCTCTAACCGGCAGCCCGAGCCCCTGGACCACGATGGCCTGGTCGAGCTGGCCCGGACCACCCTGGCGGCGGAGGGCGTGGCGCGCTCGGAGCTCTCCGTCTCCTTCGTGACCACCGAGGAGATGGCCGACCTCCACCGGACCTACCTGGGCGAGGAGGGGCCGACCGACGTCCTGTCGTTCCCGCTCGAGGCCTCCGACGAGGACGATGTCCGGATCCTGGGTGACGTCGTCATCGCGCCGGCGGTCGCCGCCGCGAACCGCCCGCAGGACCCGCCGGCCGAGCTTCGCCTCCTCCTGGTCCACGGGATCCTTCACCTGTTGGGGCACGACCACGAGGACGAGGCCGACCGGGCCGAGATGTGGGCCAAGCAGGAGCGATATGCGGGGGTGCGGGTTCCGTGAGCAGTGGCGACTGGCTCCAGCTCATCGTGATCCTCGTGCTGATCGCCGGCGTCGGCGTGCTCGGTGCGTGCGAGGTCTCGATCACCCGGGTGAACCGGGTCCGCGCGTATCGGTTCGCCGAGGAGAAGCGACGCGGCTCGGGCTCCCTGGCGAAGATCGCGGAGAACCCTGCGCCGTACCTGAACGTGGTGCTGCTCCTCACGCTCCTCGCCACCATCGGGGGCACGACCATCGCCACGTCGCTGGCCGTCCGCCTGTTCCACGGTGCCGGTGAGATCGTCGCCACCGTGGCCATGACCCTCCTGCTGTTCGTGTTCGCCGAGGTCACGCCGAAAACCTTCGCCATCCAGCAGACCGACCGCGTGGCGCTGGTGCTCGCGCCGTTGATCGTGGGCCTCGGGCGGCTGGTGGGGCCGGTCGCGACCGGCCTGGTGAAGCTGGCCAACGTCGTCATGCCGGGCAAGGGACTGCCCCAAGGGCCGTTCATCACCGAGAACGAGATCCGAGCCCTGGCGGAGGTGGCCTCCGACGAGGAGCAGATCGAGGAGGAGGAGAAGGAGCTCATCCACTCGATCTTCGAGTTCGGCGACACCATCGTCCGTGAGGTCATGGTGCCCCGGCCCGACATCGTGGCCATCGAGGGCGACAAGACCCTCCGAGACGTCCAGGCCCTGGTGCTCCGACACGGGTTCTCCCGGATCCCGGTGTTCCAGGACGACCTGGACAACGTGGTCGGGTTCGTGTTCGCCAAGGACGTGCTGAAGGCCCTGTACCAGGGCAAAGCCGACATGCCGCTCACGGACATCCTGCGCCCCGCCCACTTCGTGCCGGAGTCGAAGAAGGTGGCCGACCTGCTCCGTGAGATGCAGCAGGAGAAGTTCCACATCGCGCTGGTCACCGACGAGTACGGTTCGGTCTCCGGCCTGGTTACGCTGGAGGACCTGCTAGAGGAGCTGGTCGGGGAGATCACCGACGAGTACGACCGGGAGGAGCCCCCCGTCGTCGACCTCGGGAACGGCGTGTACCGCGTGGACGGCCGGCTGGGCATCGACGAGGTGAACGAGCTCCTCGATACGGAGCTCCCCGACCAGGAGTGGGACACGGTGGGCGGCCTGATGCTCGGCCTGCTCGGCTCCATCCCCGCGCAGGGTGAGGAGGTCATCTACCAGGACCTCGTGTTCAAGGCGGAGAAAGTGAACGGACGCCGCATCGCCAAGGTGTTGATCACCCGAAAGTCCGAGGAGGCCGAACAGCCGAGCCCCGCGGGGGCGACCGCTGAGTAAGCCCCCGGACGAGCAGATCGACGAGCTTGTGGCGGCGGCCGCAGAGGTGCGAGCGAATGCGTACGCGCCGTACAGCGAGTTTCACGTGGGGGCGGCGGTCCTTGCCGGCGGCCGGATCTTCACCGGCGTGAACGTGGAGAACGCGTCGTATCCGCTCGGCATGTGCGCGGAGCGGAACGCGGTGGGCGCGGCGGTGACAGCGGGGGAGAAGAGGATCGATTGCGTCGCGGTGGTGACCGCTGCCGCACGACCGACGCCGCCGTGCGGGGGGTGCCGCCAAGTCCTGTGGGAGTTCGGACCCGAGTCGCTCGTCGTGTCCGAGACCACGAGCGGCAAGAGGGTCGCCTGGGCGCTCGAGGACCTCATCCCCGACGCTTTCGGTCCGAGCTCGTTCGGCCCGGACCCTCATCGTTAGCCGGCGGTTCGGGGGATTCGGCTACCATGGCTTTCCCTGCTGAGGAGGCTCGACGGATGTCGCAGGCGGCCGAGATCGAACGGCGCCACCCAACCCCCGTGCGGTTCACCGCGAAGGAAGCGGCACGACTGGTGGCCCGGGCCGCCGCGGTAGACGCGGTGGGCCTGGAGGAGCGTGCGGCATCCCTGGCGAAACGTTCGATCAAGCGCGACTCCAAGCTGTGGGCCCTGGACCTGGCCATCCGGTGCATGGACCTCACCACCCTCGAGGGCTCCGACACGACCGGCAAGATCGTGGCCATGTGCGCCAAGGCCGTCCGGCCGAATCCGTTGGACCCTTCCATCCCCTCGGTTGCCGCCGTCTGTATCTACCCGCACCTGGTGCCGGTCGCCGTCGGGCAGCTGAAGAACACCGGCGTGAAGGTCGCTTCGGTCGCCGGTGGGTTTCCCAGCGGCCTGGGGCCGCTCGACGCCCGTCTCCGCGAGGTCCGCGAGGTCGTCGAGCTCGGCGCCGACGAGATCGACATCGTTCTGAACCGCTCGCTGTTCCTGGGTGGGCAGTACGCGCAGGCCTTCGAGGAGCTGGTGGCGGCGCGCGAGGCCGCCGGCGAGACGCACCTCAAGGTAATCCTGGAGACCGGCGAGCTCGGCTCCTACGACCGCATGCGGCAGGCCTCGGTGTTGGCCATGGCGGCGGGCGCCGACTTCATCAAGACCTCGACTGGGAAGATCACGCCCGCGGCCACGCTGCCGTCGGCGCTGTGCATGATGGAGGCGGCCCGGGAGTTCTTCCACGAGACCGGCCGGCACGTCGGCGTCAAGGTGGCCGGCGGCATCCGCCAATCCAAGCAGGCCATCCAGTACCTGGTGCTCGTGTACGAGACCCTCGGCCCGGAGTGGATGACGCCGGACCTGTTCCGGATCGGCGCTTCGACGCTGCTGAACGACGTGCTGATGCAGATCGACAAGGAGCGGACCGGCCGCTACCAGAACCCCGACTACTACACGATCGACTGACCATGGCCAAGATCGAGAAGCAAGAACGGGAGGCGCCGGAGCGGCGGGAGCCGGTCTGGGATTACGCCACCGCGCCCGAGGCCACCGACATCGTTCGCCTGGAGGACCGGTACGGCCTGTTCATCGGCGGCGAGTTCGTCGAGCCGAAGTCCGGCAAGTACTTCCAGACCATCAACCCGGCCACCGAGGAGGTCCTGGCCGAGGTGGCGGAGGCCGGCCCCGAGGATGTCGACCTCGCCGTGCGCGCGGCTCGTCACGCGCACGAGAAGTACTGGCGAGCGCTCCCCGGCAGCGAGCGTGCCAAGTTCATCTACCGCATCGCGCGCGCGCTCCAGGAGCGCGCGCGCGAGTTCGCCGTCCTGGAGACGATGGACGGCGGCAAGCCGATCAAGGAGTCGCGCGACGTCGACCTCCCGCTCGCCGCGGCCCACTTCTTCTACTACGCCGGGTGGGCGGACAAGCTCGAGTACGCCTTCCCCAACCGCCGGCCCCACCCGCTCGGCGTGGCCGGGCAGGTCATCCCGTGGAACTTCCCCATCCTCATGGCGGCGTGGAAGATCGCGCCGGCGCTCGCCACCGGCAACACCGTCGTGCTGAAGCCGGCCGAGACCACGCCGCTCACGGCGCTCCTGTTGGCGCAGGTGATCCAGGAAGTCGAGCTCCCGCCGGGCGTGGTGAACATCGTGACCGGCGCGGGGGAGACCGGCTCGCTCGTGGTCACCCATCCCGACGTCAACAAGGTGGCCTTCACCGGGTCCACCGAGGTTGGGAAGACCATCCGCCGTGCCCTGGCCGGCACCGGTAAGCACCTCACGCTCGAGCTCGGCGGGAAAGCCGCCAACATCGTGTTCGACGACGCGACCCTCGATCAGGCTGTGGAGGGCGTCATCAACGGGATCTTCTTCAACCAGGGCCACGTGTGCTGCGCCGGCTCGCGACTGCTCGTGCAGGAGCCCGTGTTCGAGCCGCTCCTGGAGAAGCTGAAGGAGCGGCTCCAGACGCTCCGCGTGGGCGACCCGCTCGACAAGAACACCGACGTCGGGGCGATCAACTCCCGGCAGCAGCTCGAGAGGATCGAGGAGCTGGTGGCCTCGGGCGTCCAGGAGGGTGCCGAGATGTACCAGCCGGAGTGCAACCTGCCCGAGCGAGGGTTCTGGTTCCGGCCCACGCTGTTCACGAACGTCTCGCAGTCGCACCGGATCGCGCGGGAGGAGATCTTCGGGCCGGTCCTGTCGATCCTCACGTTCCGAACCCCGGCCGAGGCCGTGGAGAAGGCGAACAACACGCCGTACGGTCTATCGGCCGGCATCTGGACCGACAAGGGCTCCCGGATCCTGTGGATGGCCCAGCGGATGGAGGCCGGTGTCGTGTGGGCGAACACGTTCAACCGGTTCGATCCATCGTCGCCGTTCGGCGGGTACAAGGAGAGCGGGTTCGGCCGGGAGGGCGGGCTCCACGGCCTGGAGCCGTACCTGGACTTCGACGGGGGCGGCGATTGAGCGATCAGCGCGTGCCCGTTCGCCGCACGGCCAAGCTCTTCATCGGCGGGGAGTTCCCCCGGAGCGAGTCCGGTCGCTCGTACGAAGTGCACGCGCCCGATGGGCGGCTGCTGGCGTGGGCCGCGCGGGGCTCGCGAAAGGACCTGCGCGACGCGGTTCGTGCGGCTCGGACCGCCCAGGCCGAGTGGGGGGCGAGGACCGCCTCCAACCGGGGTCAGATCCTGTACCGCGTGGCCGAGCTGATGGAGGGCCGCCGGGGTCAGTTCGAGCAGGAGCTGGCCGACGCCGGCGCCGCCGACCCGGCCCGGGGCGTGAGCGCCGCGATCGACCGATGGGTGTGGTACGCGGGGTGGGCCGACAAGGTCCACCAGGTGCTCGGTGCCACGAACCCGGTGGCCGGGCCGTACTTCAACTTCACGATCCCCGAGCCGACCGGGGTGGTCGGGATCGTGGCGCCCCAGGACCAGGCGCTCCTGGGGCTCGTCTCGCGCCTGGCGCCGGCCGTCGTGTCCGGCAATGCCGCAGTCGTCCTCGCGAGCGAGAAGGCGCCGCTTCCGGCCGTCACGCTGACCGAGGTCCTTGCCACCTCGGACGTGCCGGGCGGTGTCATCAACGTCCTCACCGGGTTCACCGGCGAGCTCGTGCCCTGGCTGGCCGGCCACATGGACGTGAACGCGATCGACATCACCGGGGTCCCCGAGGACATGCGGGCCGACGTGGAGGCCCAGTCGGCCGAGAACGTGAAGCGCGTGGTCCGGGGAAGCGACGCCGACGTCTTCTCGCCGGCCGCCCAGAGCCCGTACCAGGTCACCGCGCTCATGGAGTTCAAGACGGTCTGGCACCCCATGGGGGCCTGACGGCAGCTCCCTGACCCGGCATGTCGCGGGATGTCACGGAATCGCCAAACCCCTTCCGATAGACCGGCGGAGCCCGAGGGTACGATTCGGACGATGCCCCTCTACAAGGAACAGGGCGTCGTCCTGCGAGCGATCAAGCTGGGCGAGGCCGACAAGATCGTGACGATCATGACCCAGGGCTCGGGCAAGGTCCGGGCCGTGGCCAAGGGCATCCGCAAGACCACCAGCCGGTTCGGCGCGCGCCTGGAGCCCTTCACTCACGTCTCGCTGATGGTCTATCGGGGGAGGAGCTCCCTCGACACGATCAGCCAGGCCGAGATCATCTCGCCGTTCCGAGCCCTCCGGGACGACCTAGGGCTGTTCGCGGCGGGGGAGACCATGCTCGAGGCGGTGGACAAGGTGGCGGAGGAGCACGAGCGGAACGTCCGCCTGTTCCTGCTGCTCCTCACCGGCCTTCGGTCGCTCCAGGCCCGACCTGCCGACGCCGCGGCCGTCGCCGAATCCTTCCTTCTCTCGCTCCTCTCGCTGTCGGGGTTCCACCCCAGCCTCACGGCCTGCGCGGTGTGCGGCCGACCCGATCCCGATCTGTTCGCCAGCGGGCAGGGCGGGGCGGTGTGCCGGAATTGCGCGGAGCCCGACGCGGGGCCGGTCTCGCGTGAGGCCCTCTCGCTCCTCGCCGAGCTCGGCGCGGCCGGCCCGGGCAAGGCGGGGGCCGTGATGGTCGATCCATACGTGCGGAGGGAGGCCCGGGGGCTGCTGTTCGGGTTCGCCGAGTACCACCTGGAGCGACGGATGAAGAGCCTGCCCATCCTGGCCCGGAGCCTGGTGCCGTGAGCACGTACCTCACCGACATCGACCGGGACCGCGTCCCCCTCCACATCGGGATCGTGATGGACGGGAACGGCCGGTGGGCAACGCAGCGCGGCCTGCCCCGGACCGAAGGGCACGCCGCGGGCGAGCAGGCCATGTGGGACACGGTCCAGGGTGGGGTGGAGGTCGGCCTTCCCTGGCTCACGATGTTCGCCTTCTCCACGGAGAACTGGAACCGGCCCCAGGCCGAGGTCCGCTACCTGATGGAGTTCAACCGAGGGCTGCTCCGACGGCGGCGCGACGAGCTGCACGACATGAACGTGCGGGTCCGGTTCCTGGGCCGCCGCGACTGGCGGGTCCCCCGCTCGGTACTCAGGGAGATGGAGATCTCCGAGGAGCTCACGGAAGCCAACACCGGCATGACGCTCACGATCGCATTCAACTACGGCGGACGCGCGGAGATCGCCGATGCGGTGAAGAGGCTCATCGCCGACCACGACGCCGGCCGCCTCGACGGCCACAAGCTCACGCCGGAGAGCATCGCGTCGCGGCTGTACCACCCCGACATACCGGACCCCGACCTCATCATCCGAACGAGCGGCGAGGAGCGCATCTCGAACTTCCTGCTGTGGCAGGCGGCCTACTCAGAGCTGTACTTCACGCCGGTGCTATGGCCGGACTTCAACCGGGAGTGCCTGTACGAGGCCATCCGGGACTTCCAGAAGCGGTCACGCCGGTTCGGCGGCCTGGCCGACGAGTAGCGGGCTCAGACCTTCCGGAACCAGTTGAACGCGAGCACGAGTGCGGCCAGGAACCCGCTCATCAGCAGGCAGCCGTGGACGACGTCGTTCGTGGACTGCCAGGCGATGGCGAGCGAGACGTAGCCTCATCGGGTGAATCGACCGGGTGAGGATATCGCTTGAGACGAGCGGAGCGGTCGCCGATCGAGCGTCAGCGGATTGGCGTGCTGAGGTCGTCGGCCCGGAGATGGGTCGGTTGGAACGAGACGGCCTGACCTTCCTCGCCCGCCATGCGTGGCCTCGACTCGTCGCGCCAGACGCTCAACAACATGAAGCCCCCGAGGATGGAGTACGCCGAGACCATCATCATCAACGCCACGGTGGCGGAACCGACCGACGGGGTCAGGACGGCGGCCAGGCTGTACAGGCTGGCTCCCGCGCCGACGATGGTGGCGGTCATGGCCAGCTTGCCGACCATGCCGATCGGCGGTTCGCGGCGTCCCGGCGCAGCTGGACCGCCCTCCCCGGGGTGGATGAGACCTTCGGGTGGGGCGGGGGCGTGGACGATCTCGATGTCACCGAGCTGGAGCGCCAGATCGTCGCGTGCGTCCGGCACGTGGACCACGCGCTGAAAGCACCGACCGCACCACTCGATCCCGGGTGAGATCCCGTCTCCGCACTTCCAGCAGGTGTCCATGGTGGTCGTCGTCCCGGCCCATCGTAGGGCGAGGGACGAGGGCCCGGGATAGGCCGATCCTGCCATTCTCCGGGTCCCCCATCGGCGGGAGCTTCCGGGATCGAGCGTGCCTGCCGGTACACTTGGTCCCACGCCAGCGGTCGCCGCCAGCGGCCGGCAGAGGAGGTCGAACCCCATGCCCGACCCCATGGAGGTCATCACCGCCCTGGCCAAGCGCCGGGGCGTCGTGTTTCCGTCGAGCGAGATCTACGGCGGGCTCCGCTCGTTCTGGGACTACGGCCCCCTCGGGGTCGAGCTGAAACGGAACGTCAAGGCGGCCTGGTGGCGCTCCTTGGTCCAGCTCCGCGACGACGTGGTGGGCCTGGAGAGCTCGATCATCATGTCGCCTCGGGTGTGGGAGGCGAGCGGCCACCTCCAGTCGTTCACCGATCCCCTCGTGGAGTGCCTGAACTGCCATCAGCGGTTCCGAGCCGACCACCTCCCCGGCTTCCACGCCCCCCAGTCCGGACACGAGGAGGACGACAGCACGGTCGACATGGCCACCAAGCCGAAATGCCCGAACTGTGGACAGGACCGGTTCACCGAGGCGCGCAACTTCAACCTGATGTTCAAGACGTTCATGGGCCCAGTGGAGGAAGAGGCCGCCGTCGTGTACCTCCGCCCCGAGACGGCGCAGGGGATGTTCGTCGACTTCGTCACGGTGCAACAGGCCAACCGGAAGAAGATCCCGTTCGGCATGGCCCAGCAGGGCAAGTCCTTCCGGAACGAGATCACGCCGGGGAACTTCATCTACCGCACCCGGGAGTTCGAGCAGATGGAGATGGAGTTCTTCGTGGAGCCGGGGACCGACGAGGAATGGCACGAGTACTGGATCAACGAGCGGCTCCAGTGGTACGTCGACCTGGGGATCAGGAAGGAGAACCTCCGGATCCGCGAGCACTCCAAGGACGAGCTGTCGCACTACTCGAAGCGGACCGTCGACGTCGAGTACCGCTTCCCGTTCACCGATTGGGGAGAGCTCGAGGGCATCGCCAACCGCACGGACTTCGACCTCAAGGCGCATTCCAAGGCGAGCGGCGAGGACCTGACGTACTTCGACCCGGAGCGAGAGCAGCGGTACTTCCCGTTCGTGATCGAGCCGGCAGCAGGGGTGGACCGGGCGCTCCTGGCGTTCCTGCTCGACGCCTACCGCGAGGAGGAGGCTCCCAAGGCCTCGGGCGGGACCGAGAAGCGGACGGTGCTGGCGATCCACAAGGACCTCGCGCCCATCAAGGCGGCGGTGCTGCCGCTCTCGCGGAACGAGGCGCTCACGCCGGACGCGCGCGCGGTGTTCGACCTGGTGAAGACGCAGTGGATGTGCGACTACGACGACGCAGGCTCGATCGGCCGGCGGTACCGGCGGCAGGACGAGGTCGGCACGCCGTTCTGCGTGACGGTGGACTTCGACTCGCTCCAGGATCGGCAGGTCACGGTACGGGAGCGGGACTCGATGCGACAGGAACGCATCCCCATGGACGGTCTCGTCGAATACCTCCGTGAGCGCCTGTGACCGAGACCGAGCAGCTACCCGAGGAGCGCCCGGTCCGCGCCCGCCGCGGATCGGTGAGCCTGTACGCGGTGGCCTTCGCCCTCATGGCGGTCGCCGGGGTCATCCTGGTCATCGCGTCGCTGGGGTCGCTGAACTCCATCGGGCTGCTGTGGGTCTCGGCCGGCTTCTCGGCCGTGGCCGTGGTGGCCGCGGTGGCCAGCGTGGCGGCGCCACGCCGGTGATCGCCCGGACCCGCGCCCTTGCCGCCACGCTCCTGGCCTTCGGGCTGATCGCGTCGGCGTGCACCGGTTCGGGCTCCAACCTCTTCGGGTCCGGGACGGGCGCGCCGGTCCCGTCTGCGCCGGAGACCGTGTCCCCGGCACCGACCGGCCCCGGCTCCGCCCAGGCCGCGCTGGAGAGGCTGTGCAGGCGTCCGCCCTCGCAGCCGGCCGCGGGGGGAACCTCCGAGGGGCCCACGCCCCCCGCCATCAAGCAGGTGGAGGGCCAGGTCCAGCAGTTGCGGGGCCTGGAGTTCACCGAGCCCGTCCCGGTCGATGCGGTCTCTCACGACGACCTGGTGAAGGGGTTCATCCAGTCCTTCGATTCCTCCTACCCGGCGAAGTTCTATGACCGCCGCAGCCAGGCCTGGCAGACCATCGGGGTCATCCCAGCCGGCACCAGCATCCGCCGGTCGATCGAGCGGTTCGCCGGCTCCCAGGTCATCGGGTACTACGACCCGTTGTCGGGGCAGCTCGTGTTCATCGGCACGGCGAACCCCTCGCCGGTGGAGAAGGTGACCCTGGCCCACGAGCTGACGCACGCGCTCGACGACCAGCATTTCAAGCTCGATCGCCTGAACACGCTGGAGAACGAATGCGCGGACGAGACGTATCAGGCCGCGTTGGGTGCCGTCGAGGGCGACGCCACCTACTTCATGATCCTGTACGCGCAGCGGTTCCTGACGCTCGACGAGCAGCTGCAGCTGGGGCTGGAGCCTGCGCCATCGACCGAAGGCATCCCTCCGTTCATCGTGCAGCTCCAGACCTGGCCCTACACGGCGGGGCTGTCGTTCATCGAGGCCATCGACCGCCGGGGCGGGACCGAGGCCATCGACCGCGCGATGGCGAACTTCCCCGTGTCCACGGAGCAGGTCATCCACCCAGAGAGATATCCGAACGACGCCCCGACACCGGTGAACGTCGGCGACCTCGGGCCAAAACTCGGCTCGGGATGGACCGACCTCGACGTGATGGGCGTGGGAGAGGCCTTCCTCTCGATCATGCTGGGCCTCCGACTCCCGCAGAGCACATCGGACGCCGCGGCTGCGGGGTGGGACGGCGGCATCTATCGGGCCTGGTCGGACGGCGATCACGTGGCCATGGTCCTGTCGACCGTGTGGGACACGCCGAGGGACGCGGCCGAGTTCGCCTCGGCGGCGCGCCAGTGGCTCGGGTCCCGAGAGGGCCGTTCGGCGAGCATCCTCCCCGTCGAGGGACAGCGCGTGCGGGTGCTGTTCGCCTCCGACCCGGGGACGCTCACGGCATTGGAGACCGCCCCGGCAACCTGACAGGCCCGGTAAGCGCCGGGAGGCCCTTCGGGATAGAACAGGGTGCGTGCCGGACAGAGCGGGCTTCGAGGGCTTCTACCGCCAACACCTGCCACGCGTGGTGAGGGCGTGCGCGCTCGTCCTTGCAGACCGGTCTGGTGCGGAGGAGGTGGCGGCCGAGGCGTTCGCCCGTTTGTGGTCGCGATGGAGCGTGATCCAAGACGACGATCACGCAGGAGGATTCGTGTTCAAAACCGCGATGCGCCTCTGCGCGAGGCGGGCCCGGGCGCGCCACCGAGAGGCGTTGATGCCGGTGCCTGAACGTGGAGGCTCAGATGAGACGGCCCGGGCTCTGGATCGAGATGAGGTCATGGCCTGCCTGCGCGAGCTCTCGGTCCGGCAGCGGCAGGCGGTGGTGCTTCGCGACTGGGCCGGATTCGAAACCTCTGAGGTCGCGTCGATGTTGGGGGTTCGCGAGAGTACCGTCCGGGTCCACTTGGCGCGAGGGCGGCAAGCCCTCCGCCAGTCGCTTTCGGTGGAGGAGCGGGAAGCATGAAAGAAGACGTGCGCGATGAACGCCTCGGGGAGCTCCTGGATGCTTCGGTTCGCCGTATGCAACCCGTCGTGGAGGAGCGCCTTCCTCACGTGCTGCGACGTGGCGGTCGGCGGCGCGCAGCCCGATGGTCGGCGATCGGGGTGGCTCTGGCCGTGTTCGTGGCTGCCGTTGTGTGGACCACAGCCAACGTCGGAGGTCGGCGGATCCAGCCCATGGACACCAGCAATTGGGCCCCGGCTGGATCTCTCGATTCGACCGGCTGGACGTTCACCTACCCGCCCGACTGGGGGATCCAGGATCTCCCGGCCTGTCCGAACGCACCGGCGAGGACCGGGGCGATCGTCACGAACACCGACTTCGAGTTCCGCAACCCTCAGGCGGAGCCTCCTGGATGTCAGAACCGGTTCGTTCTCGAGGGGTTCCCATCGGATGGGGTGGCTCTGGCGGTGATGCCGGTAGGCATCCCCGAGGGCATAGGCATCTTCATCCCCACCCCCGACACCCCCTTCCCGATCTCCTGGGATCAGCTCCAGCCGACGGGGGGGATCGAAGGAGGCCCTGACGCCTCCTATCTCGGGGTGACCGTTGGAGGGGACCAAGTCATGTTCGTGCGGACGTGGATCGGCCCGGAGGCTTCAGCGGTCGCGGCGGATCAGCTCAAGGCCGTGGTTGGCTCGCTGGAAGTTGCCGGAGCTGCTCACTGGGCGACCTACTCGGACCCTGTCAACCGGTTTAGCGTCACGTACCCGAACGACTGGGTGCGGGCGAGCCAGTCGCTCACCCCCGAGCTATCGGACCCGCACGAGATCCTGTCGCTCGGCACCTACCCGCTCCAGCCCGGGGGCAAGGCCTGCATCGACGCCTACCTTCCGGGGAACGCCCTCGCGGACCTCGGCACCGGCGACGTGTTGATCACCCTGCAAGAGGCATCGGCTCAGGGGATGCCAGCTCGTCCTGCGGCGTTCGGTCCGGATGCGGCGAGGATCGCCTTCGACGGGTTCCCCGCCTGTGATGGGTATGGCGCCGTGCCACTCCGAGGCTGGTGGATCGCATTCGCGGACGAGGGCCGGGGCTTTTACGCGTTCGTTGCCCTCGGACCGGGAGTGGCCCACGACGACCAGGTCGAGCGGATCGTCTGGCACGTCATGGACAGCCTTCGGTTCGATCAAGCGTAGAGTTCTCCTGCCGTTTGGGGTACCCGAGCCCGTGTTCGATCGCGATAAGTCGGCCGGCAACGAATGCGTCCGAAGGAGGTTGGGCCAGGCGTCAGGCGACGGGTTCGATCCGAAGAGGGGTGTGGCGGGCGATCACGTCGAAATCGCGATCGGCGTGCAGGACGGTTGCCCCCTCCCGGATGGCAACGGCGGCGATGAGGCAATCGAGTGTGTTCCGCACCGGCTCACCGGCCCTGCGGCACGCCCGCCAGACGGCCGACGCCCGCTCGTACGTGACGAGGTCCCGGACACCAAGAAGCGGGAAGGCAAGCATCCGGCGGCGAGTGGCGGACACTTCCCGTTTCGAGCGGGCGCCGGCGAGTAGCTCCATGATCACCGGTTCGGTCACGGCGATCGCCGCGCCCTCGCCCAACAGCCGTCGAAGCGCCAGATGCACGGGGCTTCGCGTCGCGCGCATCTCCTCGATCCACGCGGACGAGTCGGGCAAGATCATCGCCGCTTGCGGGAAGAGGGCCGCTCCGCGTTCGGGCCGTCGGGGACCTCATCCCCCCAGATCTCGCGGGCCTCGTCATCCGTCATGTCCGACCAGATCCCCTCGAGCTCCAGGGCCGCTCTCCACGGGTCGGTGAGGGGCTCTCCCTCGTCACCGAGTACCGCGTGCAACGCGAAGTCGATCGCGGCGCGTTTGGAGCGAAGTGCGAACCGCTCCATGACCTTGGCGACGAGCTCCTGGTCGATCACCACGTTCGTCCTGGTCATCTGGCCCATGCATACACGATACCATCGACTACACATCGATGTGTACGAGACGATCGAGACCCGTTTCGCCATCCTGCCTGCGTAGACTGAGGGGTTCCAAACGCTGACTCGGTACGTCCGGAGGCCGGCACCATGACCAGGTACGTCTACGACTTCTCCGAGGGCAACAAGGACATGAAGGACCTCCTCGGCGGCAAGGGTGCCAACCTCGCCGAGATGACGAACATGCGCCTCCCGGTGCCTCCGGGCTTCACCATCACCACCGAGGCCTGCCTGGCCTACCTGGCGAAGGGCGACTTCCCCGAGGGCCTGATGGAGGAGGTGCAGGATCATCTCGGGCGCTTGGAGCAGGCGATGGGGAAGAAGCTCGGGGACCCCGACGACCCGCTGCTCGTGTCGGTTCGCTCGGGCGCCAAGTTCTCCATGCCGGGGATGATGGACACGGTGTTGAACCTCGGCTTGAACGAGGACTCCCTCCAGGGCCTAGCCAAGCAGTCCGAGGGCGACTGGCGCTTCGCCTACGACGCCTACCGCCGGTTCATCCAGATGTTCGGCAAGATCGTCATGGGCGTGCCGGGCGAGGCGTTCGAGGACGCGCTCGACCGGGCGAAGCACCGGAAGGGTCCGAACGCCCAGGACACCGATCTCGACGTCTACGACCTGAAGCTCCTGGTCGGCGAGTTCCAGGCCATCTACAAGGAGCACACGGGCAAGGAGTTCCCCCGGGACCCGCGGGACCAGTTGAGGCTCGCCATCGAGGCCGTGTTCAAGTCGTGGAACGGCAGGCGTGCCGTGGACTACCGGCGGCAGAACAAGATCCCCGACGACCTGGGGACCGCCGTGAACGTGGTCGCCATGGTGTTCGGCAACCGAGGCATGGACTCGGGGACCGGCGTGGCCTTCACGCGGGATCCCGCGACCGGCGAGAAGCGCCCGTACGGCGACTACCTCCCGAACGCCCAGGGCGAGGACGTCGTGGCCGGGATCCGGAACACGTTGCCCCTCGCGGAGCTCGAGCACCTCGACCCCGTCTCGTACAAACAGCTCCTGGAGGTCATGGACACCCTGGAGCGGCACTATCGAGACATGTGCGACATCGAGTTCACGATCGAGAAGGGCAAGCTGTGGATCCTCCAGACCAGGATCGGAAAGCGCACCGCCTTCGCCGAGTGGGTCATCGCCTACGACATGCTGGACGAGGGCCTGATCGACGAGGACGCGGCGCTGTTGCGGGTGGACCCGAACCGGCTGGAGGAGCTGTTCAAGCGGGTCGTCTCGGCCAAGGCTAAGGCCGAGCCCATCGCCAAGGGCCTGAACGCCTCGCCCGGGGCGGCCGCCGGCAAGGTGGTCTTCACCGCCGACGAGGCCCAGGAATGGGCCGGTCGCGGCGAGCGGGTGATCCTGGTCCGCCGGGAGACCACGCCCGACGACTACCACGGGATGATCGCTTCGCAGGGCATCCTGACCTCGGCCGGCGGCACGAACTCGCACGCGGCCGTGGTCGCGCGGGGGGAGGGGATCCCGGCGGTATGCGGGGCCGACGCCATCAAGATCGACCTCGCCTCGCGCTCGTTCACCGTGGACGGGACGACGGTCAAGGAGGGCGACGTCATCACGATCGACGGCTTCACCGGCAACGTGTACCTGGGCGAGCTCCCGCTCGAGGAGTCCGTGCTGGAGCGGGCTCGGAGCGGGGACCCCGCCGCCCGGAAGGAGAAGATCTGGAAGGCCTTCGAGCGGATCATGGCCCTCGCGGACGCGGCCAGGCGCCTGCGGGTTCGGGCGAACGCCGACACCCCCGACCAGTCCACGAACGCGCGTGAGCGCGGGGCCGAGGGCATCGGCCTGTGCCGCACCGAGCACATGTTCCTCGGCGAGGAACAGGTGGACGCCGTTCGCGAGATGATCTTCGCCGAGACCACCGAGGAGGAGCAGGCCGCCTACGACAAGCTGCTCCCATTGCAGCGCAACGATTTCGTCGGCATCTTCAAGGCCATGGATGGGCTCCCGGTGACCGTCCGGCTGCTGGACCCGCCGCTCCACGAGTTCCTTCCCAACCAGGTGGAGCTGGCCGTCGAGGTGGCTCGGATGGAGGAACGCGGCGAGACGGGGCCGGCGTTGGAGGAGAAGAAGCGGATCCTGAAGAAGGTCAACGAGCTCCACGAGACGAACCCCATGCTCGGCCTCCGCGGAGTTCGGCTGGGGATCGTCAAGCCCGGGCTGTACGCAATGCAGGTGCGGGCCATCCTGGAGGCGGCTACCGCCGTGAAGGCCGATGGAGGCGACCCGAGGGTGGAGATCATGATCCCGCTGGTCGCTACCAAGCCCGAGCTCGAGCAGATGCGCCAGGAGCTCGAGCCCGCGGCCGGGAAGGTGATGGAGGAGACCGGCCAGAGGATCGAGCACCTGGAGTGGGGGACGATGATCGAGGTGCCCCGGGCCGCCCTCACCGCCGGCGAGATCGCCGAGGTGGCGGACTTCTTCTCGTTCGGCACCAACGACCTTACCCAGATGGGGTTCGGGTTTTCCCGTGACGACATCGGGAAGTTCGTGGGGATGTACGAGGAGCGCAAGTTGGTCCCGGCGAACCCGTTCGTGACGATCGACCGCGCGGGTATCGGACGGCTGATGCGGATCGCCACCGGGGAGGGGCGGGCGGCCAACCCGAAGCTCCACGTCGGGATCTGCGGCGAGCACGGCGGAGACCCAGCGTCGGTCGTCTTCTGCCACGAGATCGGCCTGGACTACGTGTCATGCTCGCCGTTCCGGGTGGAGACCGCACGCCTGGCCGCCGGGCAGGCGGCCGTGGGAAGCGCGGAGTCGGCGTCGAAGTAAAACGAACCGAAATCCCCCGCGCGATCGCGGCAGTTCCCCCGTCCAGGTGATTCGCACGCGAACACTCTTCCGCTAACGTGTGCGCCCTCCCCACCTCCCCTGATCTAGCTCCATGGGAGGTGGACATTGGATTCCGGTCAAGACACTGACGAACAGCGAGGCTGGCGGCTCGTTTTGGTGGCAGCTTTTCTCGCGGCACTGTCAGGGCTCGTCGTCTACCCACTCGCTGCCGGCGCCAGTCACATGACCGGCTGGGTGCACGACCATTCTTCGGCAGGCATTCGGCCGCGCCCGAATGGCTACACGCAGTTGGTCGCCACGTTCGGCCAGCGTTGCAGCGACAGAGCCAATGACGCCCGGTCCTACTGGCCCTCGCAGTCGGCCCGCAACGTCCCGGGCTACATCTACTATCACCCGTACATCGGGCGGAACGTTGGCTACAACATCAGAAGCCACATCGAAGCGATCCACAAGAACGGGGCTGTCGACTACGGCGTCTACGGCTACAACTGCCGCTACATCAGCGGCACGACGAAATGGTCGACGCACGCCTTCGGCGCCGCCATCGATACCAACTCCTATCGCAATCCTGTCGGTCAGACCTACTGGAATGGGATCGGAGCCAACGGGATCAACTACCACCGTTACATCCCGAACGTCTGGAGAGGGGCATACCCGGGCCACAACTTCTATTGGGGGCTCAACTTCAGCACCAACCCAGACCCCATGCACTTTCAGTACGTAACCGGTTACTGAGGAGGACCGATGAATCGAAATCGATCGACGCGTGGTCGCAAGATGTTGGCCGGTCTGGTGTGCATGACTTCGAGCTTGCTCGGCGTGACGATTGCCGTGGGTCTCGCTCGGCCCGCAACGGATCCTGGGTGCCCGAGCGAATCTCCGAGCATGTGGGCCGCTGGGTCGGTCTCCAGCCGAGAGATTGTGGCAGCGCTCGACGGCGACCGCGTCGTGATGGTCGATCCCGGTGTCGGTCGACGGAAGGCATTCACTGCCCCCGGAGGTCCGGGCGGCCTGCTCCGCCACATCTCGACCGCCGCCGGTTTCGGGACCGTGTACGTCGACGATCGGCGAGGGCCGGACACCGTCGTCATCGCCACCTCGGACCATGTGTTCAAGATCCGTGAGAAGGGCGAGGCAACGCATCCATCATGGTCGCCATCGGGGCAGGTTGCCTGGTCGGTGGGGACGAGCCTTCGGGTCTGGTCACCGGCGGATCGATCCGTTGGGACCATCCCGGTCCCCGAGGCGGCCTCTTCGGTGTTCTCGCCGGTGTTCACGGCTACCGACGAGATCACGGCGGTAGTGCAGGAGCCGGTCCCCGGAACGAACGAGGACGACAGCTTGGACAACCTGTGGCGGTACGACGTCGGCGCGCGGGCCTGGACCCGTGTCACGAGCTTCGAGGCCGACGCGGAGCATTGGTCGGTGATCCGCACGCCGGTGCTGGCGCCCGACGGCACGCTTCGGTTCGTACTGATCCAGGGCCTGAGCTCGATGACGGATTCACCATCCTACGAACTCTGGAGTTATGGCGAGGGCGCTCCACTCAAGATCCGCGATCTGCCGAGCGAGATGTATCTCGCTGCCGCAACTGATGGAGGCCTGACGTGGAACATGCCGGGCGGGTCTGCCGGAGAGTGGCGGCTCGTCTTCGAAGCCGCGGATGGAACGGTCCTTGACGTGGGCTGCGGCACCGTGGCCGTCGATCCGGTGGTCGAACCGGACCCTGACATCACGGCCGAACAGGGACACCCCGACGTCGTGACCGGGCAGGGGTTACCTGACGTCTCGATGATCCGGCGAGGCCTTCAGGAACCGGTTCCGCAAGTCTCATCCGCTGCCGCTTCATTGGCCATCCTGGTCGGTGACTTCGACAGCTCGGAAGGGGCACTGGCGGTCGCCCAGGCGATGTCCGAACGGCTGGGGGTCGGCGTGCCGGTCAGTGTCATCGATCACTCGGGTCACCCGATCGCCGTCCGACCCGGAGCCTGGGCCGCCGTGGCTCTGATCCCAACGGAAACTGATCCGGAGGCCGAGCTGGCTCGGTTCCGCACGCTGTTCCCCGAATACGCCGGATCGAGCTGGATCGTGGCGCTGTGAGTCGTTTCCGGTCGAACACCGGAGGACGCCTCGGGCGATGGTCGGCGCGCGGCTGCCTGGCCATCCTCGTGGCGATCGCGCTCACCGCCTGCGGCTCCAACGCCGACACACCCGGAGCCACGTCCTCGCCGTCCGCCGTCGGGAGCACGGCGTTCGTCAGGGTGTGGCTCGCAGCGCTGCGGATCGCAGCCGACCCCAACGATCTCGACGCGGACACCCAGGAGCTGCTCGATCTGGTTGACAAGGCACTCGTGGTGTCTCCGGTCCAGTGTTTCGAGGGCCTCCCCGACGATGTCGCAAAGGGCGGCGGATACGTACTCGGTGTGACGTCTGACGGTAGGGCCGAGCTCGACCGCGTCGTGGCGAAAACCGGACGCGAACCGCTGTTCGTGGTGCAGGTTCGCGACTTCTGCGTGCACTGATCTAGAAGGCGTTGCCGGTCTCCCTCCCTCTGCCGGCCAATGAAGGGAGGGGGCATGAAGAAGGCATTGGTGCTTGCCGTTGCTCTCGCAACGCTGCTCGTGGCCGGCCCGGTGGAGGGGGCCGGGTCGGTATCGATCCAGGCCTCGCCGAATCCGGCTCGCCTCCGAGACCGGGTCACGCACTCGGTGGGGGCGTTCAACTACGGCTATCTCAACGTGTGGGTCAGCGCTCGGGGCTTCGGCCAGCCCGGCCTCGGGTCCTTGCCGCCGGGTTCGTGGAGTCTCGAATGCTGCCCGTCCGAGACTGCCGGGACGGCGGCCTGGCACCACCGGTCGAACACGGCCGTCGGGTCCGGCACCTACCGGTTCGGCGCCACGACTCGCTTGCGGGGGACGTTCCTGTCGACCGCGAGGCTGGGCATCTCGAGCGCGACCGTGTGGGTCCGCATCCTGTAGGGACGGTGCTACGCCGCCCGCGGGAATGTCGGCGGCGTTGCTAGATTGGGCTGGTGGGCCTCTTCCGCCGCCACCCTTATCTCTCCACCGCGGCGTTGCTCGGCGTCGTCTTGGTGGCGGTGGTGGTCGTCACGTTCGTGGCCGTGTGGCGGGCCGCCCACACCGACGACGCCAGCACCGTCGACCGAGCCGACGCCATCGTGGTGCTCGGCGCGGCGGAGTACGACGGGCGGCCCTCACCGGTCTTCGCGGGCCGCCTGGAGCACGCGCAGCTCCTGTACGAGCAGCATCGGGCCCCCATCGTGATCGTGCTCGGCGGTGGGCAGCCCGGCGACGTCACGACCGAGGCCGAGGCCGGCCGGGACTACCTGGTCCAGCAGGGCCTGCCCGCGGACGCGGTGGTCGCCGAGCCGGTCGGGCACACCACGATGGAGAGCCTTCGGGCGGCGGCCTCGTACATGCGGGACCATGGCCTTCGGTCCGCGTTCCTCGTCTCGGACCCGTGGCACAACTTGCGGGTGAGGCGGATGGCGTCGGACCTCGGCATCGAGGGGTTCGTCTCGGCCACCTGGCATTCGGCGGCTCGGAGCGAGGAGACGCGGTTCCCGGGCTACGTCCGGGAGACCTTCGCCTACATCTACTACCGAGTTTTCGGACGGTGAGGGCGCCCGGCGCCGGCGGCGGTGTCGGAGGCTCGCGCTACCATAGGCCGCGTGACGGCCACCCCCCGCGAGCGCACCGAGGAGATCGAGCGCCAGACCCTTGCCCCGCACGCCACCCTGGCCGCGGAGTCCAAGGGACGCGAGCGCGACGAGGAGCACGACGCCCTTCGGACGTGCTTCCAGCGGGATCGGGACCGGATCGTCCACTCGAAGTCGTTCCGCCGCCTGAAGCACAAGACCCAAGTGTTCCTGGCCCCCGAGGGCGACCACTACCGGGTCCGTCTCACCCACACGCTCGAGGTGTCGCAGATCGCCCGGACGGCCGCCCGAGCGCTGCGCCTGAACGAGGACCTGGCCGAGGCCATCTCGCTCGGCCACGACCTGGGCCACACGCCGTTCGGCCACCTTGGCGAGCAGGGCCTCACGCCGTTCCTTGGCCGGCCGTTCCGCCACAACGAGCAGAGCCTGCGGGTGGTGGACTACCTGGAGAACGACGGACGGGGGCTGAACCTGACCTGGGAGGTCCGCGACGGCATCGTGAACCACACCTGGTCCATGCCGGCGCCCTCCACCCTCGAGGCGCAGGTCGTCCGGTTCGCCGACCGCATCGCATACATCAACCATGACGTGGACGACGCGGTCCGGGCGGGCGTCCTCGAGCCCGCGGAGCTGCCGGACGATGCGCTGGAGGTCCTGGGCATGACACACGCCGAGCGGGTCGACACCCTGGTCACCGACCTGGTGAACCGGAGCGAGGGATCGCCCGAGATTGGGCTGTCCGATGAGGCCTTCCGCGCACTCGACACGCTCCGCGACTTCCTGTTCGAGCGGGTGTACCTGCGCGACGAGGCCCGGTCCGAGCAGGACAAGGCCATCGCGCTGGTCCGCTCGCTCTTCGCCCACTACCTGGACCATCCGGAGCAGGTCCCGGAGGAGTACCATCAGGCACCAGGGGACCTGCCGACCCGCGTCGCCGACTACATCGCCGGCATGACCGATCGGTACGCCCTGCGGGTCTACGAACAGCTCTTCCTTCCCCAGGGCTGGCTGCTGTAAGCGCTGGGGGAGTGGTGGCAGGAAGGATCAGGCAGGAGGACATCGAGGCGGTCCGGGAGCGGACCGACCTGGTCAAGTTGGTCTCCGGCTACCTCACCCTGAAGAAGGCCGGACACGACTCGTTCGTCGGCCTGTGCCCCTTCCACACCGAGAAGACCGCGTCGTTCTCGGTGTCT